>Ga0070707_100003211_pt1 | contig 15463 bp, 18 predicted proteins | sample KBSK5502metaG_FD_65468 | JGI IMG/M metagenome (GOLD analysis project Ga0070707, IMG submission 65468) | Corn, switchgrass and miscanthus rhizosphere microbial communities from Kellogg Biological Station, Michigan, USA - KBS K5-50-2 metaG | ecosystem: Host-associated > Plants > Roots >... | reverse complement strand
GTCAAGGCTGCTTCGTATCGGTCTCGTAGGATGGGTTGAGCGCAGCGAAACCCATCACCCCGTCCGCAACGGATCAATCGATGGGTTTGCTTCGCTCAACCCATCCTACAATTCTCCGGGCGCAACCCGAGCAGCGACGCCTAGCTGCCGCGCAAAAACGGGACGACCTTTGGCACGACGAGATCCGAACGAATCATAGCGGCGGCGTGACCCAGCGATGGCAGCGAGACAAATATCGCCTGAGGTATGCGCTTGCTGGCTTGCTCGGCGCCCGAGTGCAGCGGGTCAGCGTCACCGGCGTACAGCAAGCACGGCATACTCATGCCCGGCAAGATGTGCTCGATGCTCGGCCGGTCTTGGGCCACGGCCAGATAAGCATGAAAATCTGCCGAGAGATTGCGGCTCATATACCCCGGCCACATCGTTCCAAATGCCGCTTCGACTGCTGCCGCGAATGCGTTCCCGCCGTCAGCAATGCCGATGCGGCAAGTCTGGCGGAAGCCCTCCATCTGGCGCGCATAAGGATGTTGGCCGCCGATCACTAAACGGTCGATCCGTTCGGGCGCGAATTGGGCCAGGCCGAAACCGATCCAGCCGCCCATCGAGTATCCCCAGAAATGTGCTCTCTGTATCTCAAGTGCATCGAGCACGGCGACGACATCGCCCGCTCGTTTATTCAGCTCGTAGGCGGCCGGATCGTGCGGCTTGTCGCTCGCGCCGTGTCCGCGAGCATCGATCAGGATCAGGCGATAATGCGGGCTGAGCGCCGCGACATAGCCCAACTCGCGCCAGCTCTCCAGGCTGTCGGTGAAGCCGTGCTGCAATACGAGCGGCGGACCGGCGCCTGGCACTCGATAATGGATGCGCACGCCCTGATTTTCAGCGTAGGGCATAGTATTCACCCCGTCATTTTTGCGAATTCTTCCGACACCTTGAGCGGGCGGTAAGTATCGACCCCGACCCCGGTCCAGCGGCGCATGTCGCCGGGTTTGCGTCTGGCGTTGAACGCGGCGCGCGCTTCCTCGGTGGCGCCGTGCAGGATGCCCTGCGGCGTGAAGCTGAAGCCGCCGGGGCGGCGCCCGCCGGGATCGTCGTTGGCGTGGCTCAGGATGACCTCGTCCATGTCGATGTTGCGGTGGTAGCTCGGCAATTCCTCGGCGTCGAGATCGGCGACCGCGATCTGCGGCACGAAACTGACCACGACAAACCCATCCGCCTCGAAGGTCGCCCAGGAGGAGGGCGCGAGGTGGATGCGGTTCGACATGATCGGCAGGATGTTTTTGACGTTGAATTTGTACGGGAACAGATCGCCCTTCCAGCCGGCGATTTTCAGCGGATCGTTCTTATAGAAGATCGAGGTGTAGCCGCCGCCGGCCTTGATCCGCACCTCGTATTCGCGCTCTTCCGGCCAGCCGTAATCGACGATTTCCGGCACGTCGAGCACGGTCGGGTCGATCGGCGTATGGCGGCCGACCTGTTCGTGCTCGGTGAGGCGGATCGGCGCCGGCGACTCGACGACGAGCAGCAGGCTGTCGCCGGCATCGGGCATATGCCGGTAGGTGGTGGATTTCGGCAGCATCACATAGTCGCCCGGCTGGTACCGGATCGGACCGAATTCGGTGGCGAAGATGCCACTGCCGCGGTGCACGAAATACAAGGTGTCGCCATCGAGGTTGCGGAAGCGGTACAGCATCGCCTCGCGCCGGCGGCTGATCGCGACCGCGACATCGTCGTTCGACAGCAGCACCTGCGGTCCGCCGCGGGGATCGGTCGCGTCGCTCGCGACGACATCGGCGCTGTCGATCTCGCGCCGGCGATACTCGCCCTCGATCCGCACGACCTCGTTCGGGCCCTCGGTGCGGTAGATCATCGCGACAGGGCCCTGGAAGCCGGCCCGGCTCAGATGCTCCTCGCGCAACTCGCCGAGCCCGACCCGCGCCTGCCGCACAAAGCGGCCGCGGGTGAAATGGATCCATGAGCGCGTCATGCCCGTCCTCCCGATGAACTGTCTTGTCCGTTATACCGCATTGATCCGCGACCCGGATGCCGCGCCGGCAGCGACCGTCACCGCCGGTCGACCGTCATCAGGATCCCGTGCTTCGGCCGCAGGGTGGACCAGGCGGTCGGCTCGATATTCTGGTCCGGCAGCAGCCGGAAGCGCAGGCGTTGCGCCAGCACCGCCATGCCGGTGAGGATCTCGATCATGCCGAGCGAGGCGGCGACGCAGACGCGCGGCCCGACGCCGAACGGGATGTAGCCGTAAGACGGGCGGGCGCCGGCCCGGTCCGGCGCAAACCGGTCCGGGTCGAAGCGGTCGGGGTCGCGCCAAAGCTTGCGATGACGATGCACCACCCAGGGCAGGATGGCGATGAAGGAGCCGCTCGGGATACGCCGGCCGCACACCATGTCATCCGCCACCGCGACGCGCAGGATGACCGGCAATGGCGGGTAAAGGCGCATCGTCTCGTCGATAAAGCGGCGAAGAAAGATCAGCCGTCCGATATCCTCTGGGCTGGGCGGTCGGCCGCCGAGCACTGCGTCGAGCTCGGCATGAAGCCGCGCTTCGGCGTCGGGAAATTTCGCCAGCAGATAGAAACCCCAGGTCATCGCCCGCAGCGGCGCCTGCGCGCCGGCGGCGAGGGTCAGCACCTCGTCGCGCAGTTCGCCGAGGCTGAACGGCTCGCCGGTTTCCGGGTCGCGGGCGTTCGCGAGGCGCCACAGCAGATCCTTGCCGCCGGCATAACCCTCGCTGCGCCGTTCGGTGATCAGCCGGTCCAGCAGCCCGTAATGTTCCTCGATCCCGGTCCAGCGCCGGCGATAGCGGTCGAGGAAATACAGCCCGCGCGGCAATGGCAGCACGTCGAGCGGTCCGTAATTCTCGGGAAACCGGCCGAGGCGCAACAGCATCGCGTCGATCTGCCGGTCCTCGCCGGTAAAGACATACCCCGTCGTGCGGGTGATCAGGTGGGTCAGCGCCCGGCCGATCTCGATTTCCTGGCCCGGCGGCAGCGCCGCCAGCTGCCGTGCCATTTCTTCGGTCAGCTCGATGAGCTTTGCGACATCCGGCTGCAGCGCACGGGCGTCGAGCGCCGGGTTGATGATCCGGCGATGACGCCGCCATGCTTCGCCTTCGAGGTGGTTCATGCCGCCGCCGCTGCTGAAGGTGAAGGCACGCCGCACCGGAGCAATCCGGACGTAATTATCCAGATTCGCCTGCAGGATGTGCCGCAGGCTGTCCGGGTCGCTGACGACAAAGACGCGGCCCCACGCGAAGCGGCGCTCGACAATCAATTCCTCGAACAGCTCGGCGTCGCAGGCCGCCAGCGAGTTGGACGGGAAGGTGCGCAGCAACTGCCAGCTCGACAGAGGCCGGGCCGGCCGCGGCGGCATCGCCAAGGGCGGCTGCGGATCGCTCAGCGGCGAACCGCCTTCCGGTTCCGCCAAAGAAAGCTGCCCCGCCGCAGTGGTCACGTCCCAAGCCCCCACCGGAATTTGCCGTTCAGCTTAGGCCCGGCGGCTGGGGCTTCGGCAAGCGCAAAGCGGTTCGGGCAATGCCTCAGCTTGAATTTCCGCAAGCGACCCAATTTGGACACTCACCACGGTACTTTCGCGCAAACCGAGCCGTCATTCCTCCGGCATCCCGGCCTTGCGCAGGCCGTTGAAATAGGTGGCCTCATACAAGCCGCGGACACTCGGCAATCCGTAATTTCCTGTCGCCTTCAGGCGCGCAATGCTGGAATACCCGCCATCAAGACTCAGCCGGCGGGCTTCGGCGAGTTCTACGGCCGCGTGTTCGGTCTGTCCTCTGAGGGCATAGGCGCAAGCCAGCAATGCGCGGACGTTCGGCTGCGCCGGGATCGCGCTACGCGCCTTTTCGAGCCAGAAAACCGCCTCGTCGGAGCGCGACTGCAGGAGATGCGCCTGACCGATCAGCATATACCAAATGCCGATTACCGGATCGCGGGGACTGAGGCGGATGGCTTGCTCTACGAGCAGGATGGCCTCCTCTATCGGCGCCGTGTAGAGCTTGCACCAGGCAATAAGGGCATAGGCGCGCACCCAGTTGCGATCGAACGCGATTGCCGTCTCGTATTCGACAATGGCCTCGGCATATCGATGCTGCGCCCGCAGCACCTGGCCTTTGGCGTAATGCGCGAGGGGACTGCGTGGCGAAGCGGCCAATGCCTGCGCCGCTAAACCATCCGCGCGCTCGATGTCACCCGCAGCCGTATCGCTCAAATGATCGAGGATTCGAGCCGAGAGCGCGGTCGCCAAGTAGCTCTGCGCCGCTACTGAACGCGGATCGAGGGCCAATGCTTGTTCGAACAGGGAAATCGCATCCGTGCGGTTCTCGCGCGATGCCGGTGTCATCGTTGCGGCACGCCCTCGTAGAATGTAGTCCAGTGCTTCGGGATGCTCGGTTGGCCGAGCGGCTTCCGCACCGACGAGTTCGAGCTGGAGCGTCACCGCGATCTGCCTGGTGATCTCTTCTTGCAGCGCGAACAGATCACCTGTGTCGTGCTCGAACCGCCCTGCCCACACATGCGAGTCGGTATCAGCGTCAATGAGTTGGGCGGTGACGCGAACCCCCTTGTCCGAGCGCTGGACGCTCCCTTCGAGCACATAGCGTACGCCCAGCTCGGCGCCGATCTGCTTCGCGCCGATCCTCCTGCCCTTATAGGTGAACGCGGTATTGCACGAGATCACGAAACTGCCTTGGATCCGCGAAAGATCGGTGGTCAGCGAGTCAGTGACCGCGTCCGCAAAGTATTCCTGCTTCCGGTCGCCGCTAAGATTGGTAAACGGCAATACTACAATTGACAGCCGGGGCGCAGGGCGCCCGCCGGGTAGCGCGATAGAGTGCCTGGCGGTGTGCGCAGCGTCCTCCCACCTGCCGACCGGTAGGACGAAGCGGTAGCCGCGCCCGGAAACCGTCTGGATGCAGCTGCCCTGCTCTCGGTCGCGATCGAGAATACGGCGTAGCGTTGCAACCTGCACGTTGACGTTGCTGTCCTCGACCGCCCGTCCCGGCCACACGGCCTCTATGATCTGATCTCGCGAGACGAGATCGCCTGGCTGCTCGACCAACACGTTGAGAATGTCGAGTGCCCGCCTGCCGACCGCCAACGGCACGAAAACACCTTGCTGATCCCGCCGGAACAGCACACCGCCACGCCGGTCCAGGCGGAAATCCTCGAACAGGGAAATATCGGCCGAGGCGACGGCGGCCATGGCTGCGGCTCCTGCCCGGGTCTTCATTTCTTAAGTTTTCTAACACAGGTTTAACAATTTTTTTAGGGCCGTCTCATAGCGCGCCCGCGGTCGATTAGGGTTTGATCGGCGGTCCGACCTAACCGGCGAAGCGACCAAACGAACGCATATTGTGCCGAAACCGAAGGAAGGGAGGCGACTACCATGAAGCGGAAAGCACTATGGATCGTAGGTATTGGGGTACTCGGCAGTCTGGCGATGCTCACCGCAGGGCAAGGATTTGCCATCGAAAATGACGGCTCACCAAAATGCAGCGTGGCGACGCTGAAGGGGCGGTATCTGTTTGCCGCGCAAGGATTGGTCTTTGCCCCAGACCAAACAGAGCCGGCTGTAGCAGCCAGCGTCGCCGGAATTCATGTTTTCAACGGAGACGGCACCGGCCACGATTTGGTGACACTCACGCTTGACGGTATCGACCAGCACGTGCCTAACCCCAACAACTTGACCTATACGCTGAATTCGGACTGTACGGGAACCTACGCAGTAACGGGGACACCGCTGACCTTCGCCGTATTCGTCTCGCCCACTGGTGACGAGGTAACGACGATCAATACAAATGCGGGCGCCTCAAGTTCCTATCCCCCAAGCAGGCGGGTGTGGCCAAAGTAGGAACGCTCGGCATAAGCTGCTTCGCGCCGAACCTGCCAGCTGCTGCCGACAGTCACGGAACGGCGGGTTTCGGCGCCGAGCCGCCAGCACCCAAAGAGAGGGCGTCTGGTTTGCACCCGAAGCCGAAATTCAAACCGGGGCACTAACCGGGTCGCCTTGCCCGAGCCGCGACCCCCGCGAAATTCGCATTGGTCGGCGGCTGCCGGGCGGGGTAGGCTGTCGGCCGCAATTCCGCGAAGGCGGCGGCCATCCGCGACCGCCGCGGCACCCTGGGAGGACCATCGACGATGCCTCAATTCACCAAGGAAGACGTCTGCTATTTGAAGCACGGCGAGCGCCAGATCATGGCGCGTGTGTTCAAGCCCGAGGGTCCCGGCCCGTTCCCGGCCTATGTCGATCTCCATGGCGGCGCCTGGAACAATGGCGACCTCAACGACCGCACCGGCCTCGGCGAATATCTGGCGCAGCGCGGCTATGTCATGGTCACGCTGAACTTCCGGCATGCGGCCGACGGCTACCCGACGACCCTCGCCGACATCAATTACGGCATCCGCTGGACCAAGGCGAACGCCAAGGAGCTGAAGGTCAATCCCGACCAGGTCGCGGTCGGCGGCGCGTCGAGCGGCGGCCATCTCGCGATGCTCGTGGCGATGCGGCCGAACGACCCGCGCTACGCCGCGATCCCCGGCCCGGCCGGCGTCGACGCCAGCGTCAAGGGCGTCATCATGCTGTGGCCGGTCATCAACCCGATCTCGCGCTACCGCAATGCGATCCGCCGCTCGGCCGAGCCGAACCCGCCGGCCTTCTCGATCGGCATGAAGGAAAAGCACGACCTCTATTGGAAGACCGAAGCCAATATGATCGAGGGCAATCCGACGCTGATCCTCGAGCGCGGCGAAAAGGTCGTCATGCCGCCGGCGATCTGGATCCAGGGACGGCCCGACGAGGTGCACGATTACCACGATCCCGATGGCGGTTTCCCGGGCAACGAGCCGGAGCGGTTCGTCAGCAACTACCGCAAGGCCGGCGGCGACATCGAGATCACCTATTTCGACAACGAGAAGCGCAACACCGAGGTGAGCCACCAGCCGGTGCTTGACTTCCTGAAAAAGCACCTGAGCTAATCAAGAACTCGTTTCGGGACGCGGGCGCGAGCCCGCGAACCCGGGTCTATGAACAGGCGCGGCGACCGGGGTCGCCGCACCGTTCCGACGCGGAGAGCCATCACGACCGAGTGATGTCGCCCTCCTGCAAAAACAGACCTAGAATTAAAAAACGAGAGTGCAGTACTCATTCACCTTGGGAGGCTGACGATGAACAAGTTTTATTTGATCGGGGCGGTACTGACGATGGCCGCCTGTGCCCAGCAGCAACCTCCGCCCCCGCCGGTCGCCGCCGCGCCGCCGCCGCCACCGCCTGTCGCGATGGCGCCGCCGCCTCCGGTCGCCGCGATCCCCGCGTCTCTCGACGGGGTCTATACCGGTTCGCTGACGCTGGCGTCCTCGGGATTATCCACCGAGCTTGCGAACCGCTCGGGCTGCGTCTCGGGACGCCCTGCTCGAGCCCTGGTCCGCAACGGCCTGATCAACCTCGAATACGCCAACTGGAAGCGCCACAAGCTCCACTACAAGGGGCGGGTCGATGCCAATGGCGGGTTGAGGGCGTATCACAAGAACAGCGACGGCAGCTCGTCGGTCTTGAACGGCCAGATCGCGAACGGTCAGCTGACCGGCAATATGGATCGCGGGCCGTGCAGTTACGCGGTGGCGCTGGCGATGCGATAGCTCTTCCCGAGCCGGCGCGGCCCGTGCCGCGCCGCCGTCAGCTGAGCCCGATCTCGCCGTCGATCACGTGCTCGAGCCCGATCTCGGGGATGCGCAAGACGATCTTCGGCCTGAGCAGGGTTGCCTCCGACAGCTTGCCGGCGGCGAGTGCATTGCGCACCGCCAGCTCGATCTCGCGTTGCGAGGTGACGCCGACGGTCTTCAAAAACTTGCGGATATCCATGTTGAAGCGGTCTTCGTTCATGTGATCCTCCGGAACCGGGCTGGATTGCGGACGCGGGATCAGACCGCAATCGCCGGGAAGACGCTCGCGGCCGCGATCCCCATTCTGACGCCTCGTTGATCCTCTTGGCGAGGTTGTCATGGTCCCGTTCCGCTGCCAACCGATGGACAGCGCCGTTGCCCTCCGGTTCCGCGAAACCGGCATCGACGATGGCGGCAATCGCCTCCACCGCCGGATCGCCGATCACCATTCGCCCTGCCGGCATTGCCTGGCCGAAGCCGTTCCCGGGCAGGCGGTGGTGCTCGGCTCCTATCATTTCGGTCGTCCGAACGGGATCTATTGGACCCCGAGCCCGATCTGGGTTCATGCCGAGGGCTGCGCCCGGTTCGAGCAGGTCAATGTAATTCCCGACATCGTTCGCAATCGGCTTGTCTCGGTGCGCGCCTATGATGCCAATGATTTCTGTCTGTACGATCTCGGCGACGTCGGCGATGGGCGCGAGGTCGACGCGCTGCTCGACCGATGCCTCGCCGATCCGCGCACCGATTTCGTCAACATCCACACCGCCCGGCCGGGCTGCTTTCTGTGCCGCGTCGAGCGGGGGTAGCGTCTCAGTTATCGATGCCCAATCGGCGAAGATCAGCGGGGATACATTGATCGCTTGAAGCGAATAACAGTCGGGCCGGATGCACCCAGGAGAGCGACCCGACCCGACCGGCTCACCGTGGGTTCTCGGGGCAAGCTTGGTGGGCATGCCACCCCACGACAGGCTGACTGTTATCCGCCGATCCCTACTTAAGGTCAACGAACCTATCCTTTAGCGTTGACCGGCGCGAGACGACTGCGCATCGTGCGGCATGGGCTGGTGGCTGCTATACGCGGTCATGACGACCGTCGGCATTGCGATCGTGTTGATCGTCCTGCGGCAGTGACCCTGTTACATTCGAACTGAGACACTACCCGAGCGGGCTTGAGCGCCGCCGCGATGCCGCCGATAGTGCCGCCGCCTCTTTCTTTCCGCGCAGGCGAGCGTGACACGATCGAACAGGATCCCTGACGGCTACAAAGCGTCCGGCGTCGATGTCGGCGAGGCCGATGCCGGGCTGTGCAACATCATCGCCCGAATCACCGCGACCTGGCCGCAATCGGGCCTCGGCGCCGTCAAATTGCCGATCGGCTATTTCGCCAATGTCGTCGATATCGGCGGCACGGGTCTCGCGCTGTGCACCGATGGGGTCGGCTCCAAGGCGATCGTCGCGCAGATGATGGGCAAGTACGACACGATCGGCATCGACTGCGTCGCGATGAACGTCAACGATCTGTTGTGTGTCGGCGCGCGCCCTATTTCGATGGTCGATTACATCGCGATCGACCGCGCCGATGCAGCGATCCTCGACGGCATCGCAATCGGCCTCGCCGAGGGCGCGCGCCAAGGCGGGGTGTCGATTTCCGGCGGCGAGATTTCGCAACTGCCCGATATGGTGCGCGGCTTCGATCTGGTCGGCACGGCAGTCGGCACCGTGCCGCTCGATCGCATTCTGATCGGCCGGGACATCCGGCCCGGCGACCGGGTTATCGGCATCGCCAGCAACGGCGTCCACAGCAACGGTTTCACGTTGACCCGCCGGGCGTTTTTCGAACGCGCCGGCGTGTCGGTCGAGCATGTCTTCGCCGAGCTCGGCCATTCGCTCGGCGCGGAGCTTTTGCGGCCGACCTTCATCTATGTCCCGGAGGTGCTTGAGATCCTGAATCAGATCAGCTCGGTCAAGGCCTTGATTCACATCACCGGCGACGGATTTTTGAACCTGCCGCGGGTGGCGGCCGAGGTGGGGTTCATCATCGACGACCTCCCACCCGCACCGCCGATCTTCGATCTGATCGAGGAGCACGCCGCGGTCGAACGCGCCGAGATGTACGAGGTCTACAATATGGGCATCGGCTTCTGCGTGATCCTCGCCGAGGGCGATGCCGACGCCGCGTTGGCGATCCTGCAGCGCCATGGGCGGGAGGCGCGGGTCATCGGCTACGCGATTGCTGACCGCACCAAATCGGTCTACCTCCCGCAGCAGCGCCTGATCGGCACCGGCAAGCGCTTCCGCCCGGAATAATCCCTCGGCGGATAACCGCCCCCTGCCCGGCCTTGTACCGGGCACCCACGTCTCTCGTTCGTACTATCTGCTCAGGCAAACGCGAACGGCGTCGCCCAATGCACACTCCTTATGCCTTGGCTTCCCGAACACGCGACGCGAGCGCAGCGTCAAGGTCGAACAAGGGCTCGAAGGTCACTTGCGCCATATGACCGTAGCTCATCGCGTGGTGCAGCTGATAACGAGCGAAGGCATCAGCGTCGTCGACTTCCAGCAGCGCATACCCGCCCCACGGGGTTCCGTACGTTTTGATATGCCGTACGCCAGACTCGACCCCACCCCAATTGCCGGTTCTGGCAAACGTCTGCAGCGCGGTCCCCCACGCCTGATCAAATTCCGATTTTGTCGCAGCCCGGTACTCGAAGCGTTGAAGATACAATTGGCTCATCGCAAATCCTCCCGTCTGGACTTTGTCCCGCCGGTTTTTGTAGGCGGTTCAGGCGAAGCATGCGCCTCCTCGGGAAGTTCGACAACGCTCCTAGTCCAGCACCCCGACATGCGCCTCGGTCGGGCGCATCGCCGTCCCGTTGATCGGGATCATGTCTTGCGGGCAGGCGGAGAAGGCGACGACGCAATCCATCTCGGCGCGCAGCGTCACATAGCTCCCCGGCGTGCTGACCGGCGGCCTTGCCTCGACCCGGTTGCCGTCGAGGACCGGGATGTTCATGAACAGGTTTAACGGCGCCGGCGTCTCCGGCGGGGTGAGCCCGAGCGCCTTCATGCCGGCGGCGAGGTTGTCGGCGCAATTGTCGTGATACCCCGGGTGGCCGAGCAGCTCGTAGCGCCAGCGGTCGCACGCCGCGAACAGCGTGTCGTGGATGCCGCCCGAGGTGTCCTCGACAAGGGTCAGGATCGGCCGCCGCTTATTGGTGACGAGCGCATCGCCGACCCCAGGGATGATGCGCCCCATCGCCACCCGGCTGTGCTCCATCGACATGAATTCGTTGAGGTCGGCGGCGTTGAACGCCCAGGTGTCGACAACCTGCTGGCCCTTGGTGTTGACGACCCGCGCCTTCTGCCCTTGCCGCAGGCGCAGCGCCTTGCCCTGACGCGCCGGTATTTCGATCATGTTCGCCTCCGTTCAGCTCAAATCCCCACGAGGTTACGACCGGCAAAGCTGCCCCTCACCCCGGCCCTCTCCCCGCAAGCGGGGAGAGGGAGAGCGCACCACCGACCGAGTACAGCGCTCACAGTACTCATGAGCCATCGCGGCTGCGTTCCCTCTCCCTGTCCCACGGGGAGAGGGACAGGGTGAGGGGCAGACTCGTAATGACAGGTAAGGGGCGAATGCTTCGCTTCGCTCGCAATGCCAACCAACTCTAGCGCCCGCTCGCCGGCGCCTCGATCGGCGCGCAGTTGCGGCGGCCGGACATCAGGCAATCCTCCAGCTCGGCATTCTTGCGCAAGGCGCTGACCAGGAAATACGCGCCGATGACCAGCAACAGCACGAGGGCGAGGCCGATCAATGCCGGCCTTCGGCTGTCGGGTTCGTGGCCATCATCGTGCGGATCACTCATGCCGGCACACTGCCGGGCGGGTGTGTCGCTCGCAAGCACGTCGGCGGCAAATCTTTCGTGAGCTCCCTTGAAACCCATCGATGGAACATAACATGAACATCGGCTTATCGCCGGGAGGTCGAAAGCGACTGGAAGTGGGCACGATTATCGACGCATCCGCTGAGCGGAGCTGCTCAACTCGCGCGCGAAAGCTGGCTGCAAATCCGCTGCAAATGCAGCGACGGCTTTTTGGAGACAGCCAACTGATAGTTGTGCCGATAACGGAGCGGCTGATCGCGCGGTTCGAATGTGGTTATCTGTCGTCGCGATCAACGCGCCCGCTGCTGCCGTTCCCCGGAGGCTGCCTCGATGCCCGATCCGCTGTCTCTTTCCGCCCGCGCCGCGGCGCAGGAGATCGCCGCCGGCCGCTTTAGGGCCGAGGCGCTCGCGGCCGCCTGCCTCGACCGCATTGCCGCCCGGGAGCCGGTGGTCGGCGCCTGGCATTATCTCGACCCCGAGGCGGCGCTCGCCGCCGCCCGCCAGCGCGATGCCGAGCCGCCGCGGGGCCCGCTGCACGGCATCCCGATCGCGGTCAAGGACCTGATCGACACCGCCGATATGCCGACTGGATACGGTTCGCCGATCTACGAGGGCCACCGCCCGGTCGCCGATGCCGCCTGCGTCGCATTGGCACGCGCCGCCGGCGCCGTCGTATTGGGCAAGACCGTGACCACCGAATTCGCCTGCTTCACCCCCGGCAAGACTGCCAACCCGCACAACCCGGCACATACACCGGGCGGCTCGTCGAGCGGCTCGGCGGCGGCGGTCGCGGACGGCATGGTCCGCCTCGCTTTCGGCAGCCAGACCGCCGGCTCGGTGATCCGGCCCGCCGCCTATTGCGGCTGCATCGGCTATAAACCGAGCTTCGGCACGATGCCGCGCGCCGGGGCCAAGGGCTTGGCCGACAGCCTGGACACGATCGGACTGATGGCGCGCACGGTCGATGACGCCGCGTTTTTCACTGGGATCATCGCCGGCCGTCCGGCGTTGCGCGACGCCGCGATGCCCGCTGCGCCGCCGCGCTTCGGGCTCTACCGCACGCCGATGTGGGGCGAGGTAGAGCCGAACACGATCGCCGCGCTCGACCGGGCCCGCGCCGCGCTCGAACAGGCCGGCAGCTGGATCGCCGAGATCGTCGTGCCGCCCGAGCACCAGACCCTGACGGCGGCGCACGATACGATCATGGGTTTCGAACTGGTGCGGGCATTGGCCTATGAGCGGATCTATCGCAGCGCCGAATTGTCGCCGCGCCTCGCGCAAATGATCGATGCCGGCATGGCGGTCGGGCCTGATGCCTATGACGCGGCCGTCGCCGAGACCGCGGCGGCGCGGGCCCGGCTCGACGCGTTTTTCGGGCCGTGCGATGCGATGCTGGTGCCGGCCGCGCCGGGCGAGGCGCCGCCCGGGCTCGGCTATACCGGCAACCCGGTATTCAACCGCATGTGGACCCTGCTCGGCGTCCCGTGCCTGACCCTGCCGGCGGTGTGGGGCGACAGCGGCCTCCCGACCGGCGTGCAGCTGGTCGGCCGGGTGGGCGACGACGCGCGGCTGATCGGCGCCGGGCTGTTCCTCGAACATGCCCTGGCCGAGGTCGCATGACGACAAGGGTTACGCGCGATTCCGGTGCATGGGCATCGTGCGTCCTTCGACACACGCCGGGGTGACACCCCGGCGCTGCTCAGGATAAGTGGAACTTATCAATGGCATTAAAGGAACTACCTCATCCTGAGCGCGACCCCGGACTTGATCCGGGGGAGCAGTCGAAGGACGCTCAGCGCCTATCCAGCGCTCCTCTGAACGAATTGCTCAGTCTCCTCCGCGCTGCGGGGTTGCTGATCGCCTTAGCGGCTGTCGGCGGCTGCGGTGCCGTCGATCCCTATGCGACGCTGGCGCGGGCGCCGCAGCCGGGGCAACCCTCCGGCCAGCGGGTCGGCATCTGCTACAACGGGCTGCGGAGTTCGACAGCCCAGGTGCAGGCCGAGGCGCAGCGCGAATGCGCCGCCGACACGCTTGCCCAACCGGTCGATACCGACTGGTACATGCAAATGTGCCCGCTGCTGCTGCCCGCCCGCGCCACCTTTGTATGCACCGCGAAAAAGTAGGCCGCGAACTGCCGCGCGCTTGACACGAGGCCGCGCCGGCAATAAAACACTTAACTAAATGGTTAAGTATTTATCAGGGAGGCCTTACCATGCTCGATCCGGACAATTCCGCTCATGCACAGAAATCCCTTTATCAGCGCCTCGGTGGATATGACACGCTCGCCGCTTTCGTGAGCGGGTTGATGCCGCGACTGCGTCAGGACGCGAAGATTGGTGTCTACTGGAAAGGCAAATCCCTCGACGGGCAGCGCCGCGAAGACAAGTTGCTGGTCGACTTTCTCGGTTCGGCTTTTGGCGGCCCCGTATTTTATCCGGGCCGCGACATGAAGACCTCCCATGAGGGGCTAGCCATCACCGAGGAGGAGTGGGACATCACGCTTGCTCATATCGCCGCGACCCTCGACACGCTTGGCGTCGCACCACCGGAAAAGACGGAATTTCTCGAAGCTGCAGCGAGTCTAAAGTGGGACGTGGTCGGGCCGTCGCGCCCGACCGCTGTCAGCTGAGGTGAGCGGGTGACGGGATGCCGGAGGGCGCCAATATGCGATTGAGCGCGGCAAGCCGCCGTGAGGAGTCTGAGCGCTCGATCGCGACGGTGGGCGAGGAGGACGGTCTCGACGACGTTTTCGCCGCGCTGTCGGACCCGATCCGGCGCTGGATCATTGGACAGTTGCAGCACGGACCGTGCTCGGTGACCCAGCTCGGCGCACCGTTCGCCGTATCCGCGCCGGCGATTTCAAAGCACCTCGCGGTGCTCGAACGCTGTGGCTTGATTGTGCGGTGGAAGGCTGGGCGGGTGCATTACTGCCGCCTCGTCGCCGACCCGCTCGCCGAAGCGGCTGCGTGGATCGAGCAGCACCGGGCATTCTGGGAGCGTCAGCTCGAAGCACTCTCTGACTATCTGGACAAGGAGGAAGACCCATGCCGGCCGTCAGGAGAGCCGACCCGGCAACCATAGAAATTGAATTGCAGCGCCGCTTCCGGGCATCACCCGAGCGGGTATTCCGCGCCTGGACACAGCCCTCGGCGTTACGGGAATGGTGGTGCCCGCCCGGCTGGATCGCCGACGAGGTCGAACTCGATGTACGCGTCGGGGGCTCCTACCGCATCCGGATGAGCCGCGTCGGCGACCGCCGGTTGGTGGCGGTGTGCGGACAGTTTCTCGACGTGAGGCCGCCTGAGCGGCTGGTGTATACCTGGCGCTGGGAGGGCGCGTTCACGCATCTGCCCGAGACGCTTGTGACGCTTGAGCTGCGAGGCGCGGAGACCGACACCCTGCTGACCTTGCGGCATCAGAAATTTGCGGACGCGGCGATCCTTCAGCAGCATCGGACAGGATGGATTGCGGCCTGCAACCGGCTCGATCGGCTGGTAACGGAGCCGGGGCTCGGATATGACCGCGCAGCCGCTTATTAACGCTCGATGGGGTAGGTTAGCGCGACACACCGCCCAATGGGCGGCCGGGGGGCATTGTGTTATCCTCTAGGTTCTCTGGCGGCGGCAGCGATATGGATTTCGACAGCTTCTTCAGGGCGCGCGTCGACGCGCTCCACGCCGAGGGCCGTTACCGGGTCTTCGCCGATCTCGAACGGCGTTGCGGCCGCTTCCCGCGCGCTTTCGACCACCGTATCGGCGCCGAGGTCACGGTGTGGTGCTCGAACGATTATCTCGGGATGGGCCAGCACCCGGCCGTGCTGGCGGCCATGGCCGAGGAGCTGCGCGGATCCGGCGCCGGAGCGGGCGGCACCCGCAACATCTCCGGCACCAGCCA
>Ga0070707_100003210_pt1 | contig 15464 bp, 13 predicted proteins | sample KBSK5502metaG_FD_65468 | JGI IMG/M metagenome (GOLD analysis project Ga0070707, IMG submission 65468) | Corn, switchgrass and miscanthus rhizosphere microbial communities from Kellogg Biological Station, Michigan, USA - KBS K5-50-2 metaG | ecosystem: Host-associated > Plants > Roots >... | reverse complement strand
CTCGGCGAGAATCTCGGCCGTGTGCTGCCCGGGCAGCGGTGCCGGGCGGCGGACCGATGCCGGAGTTGCGGAGAACCTTGCGGGCGGCGGATCACCTTATAGGTGCCAGCCTCTGGGTGCTCGGCCTCCGGCAGGGCCGCGATGACCTCGTCGAGCGCGGCGGCCCTAGCCGCAGGAATCCCGTGTTCCGCGCAGAACGCCAGCCATTCCGCCGTGGTCTTCGTTGCCAGCGCCCGGCTCAGCGTGGCGTAGCCGAAGCCGGGCTGACGCCACAGGCTGCGGGCGCGCAACCGCTGGTCACCCGCCAGCTCATCGAGGCCAGCCGCCAGGACCAGCGCGGCCCACTGCTCGTCCCGGTGCGGCTGCAGGGCAATCCAGCCGTCGGAGGTGGCCGCCGTGGCACGCAGCGGGGTCAGGATGCGCGGATAGCCGGCGGGCCCGCGCGGCGGGCGCGGTATGGCCGATCCGCCGTGCTCGACCAGCGTGAACGCTCGCATCGCGTCGATCATCGGCACCTCGACGCGCTGTCCCTGGCCGGTCCGCTCCCGGTGGAACAGCGCCGCGATGATGGCATAGGCGATGACTAGCCCGCACACCTTGTCGGCGAGCAGCATCGGGACGAGGGCGCGAGGCAGGCCGGCCAGGTGCATCAGGTCGGGCACGCCGCTGGCGGCTTGGATGATGTCGTCGAAAGCCGGCTTGTCCGCCTCGTCGCCGTCGGACGCGAATCCGGTCGCCTGGCAGTAGATGACGTCTGGCCTGACCGCCACGATGTCGGCGTGCTCCAGCCCTGCCCGTCGCAGCGAGGCGGGCCGCAGGTTGGTGACGAACACGTCGCAGCCCGCGGCGACCCGCAGCAGCGCCGAGCGGCCGGCCGGCTGGGAGATGTCGATAGCCACGTTGCGCTTGTTGCGCAGCAGGTTCAGCGAGACGCCGGACAGCCCGCGCAGCGGACCGCTGCTCATCGTCCTGTTGATGTCCCCGTCGCGGCTCTCTACGGTGATCACGTCGGCGCCGAGATCGCCGAGTATCTGGGTGGCGAGGGGGCCCATCACGACCGAGGTCAGGTCGAGGACGCGCACGCCATGCAGCGGTCCACTCGGTGGGTCATTGTCTGCGAGTGCGATCGGGTCGGCGGTCACGGATGCGAAATGGCCGACACCTGGCTCGCGGGCGGCGGGACAATACGGACCGGTTTGTTGATCGACGTGACGTTAGCGGTCACCGCGATCGATGCCTTGTCGAACGCGAGTCGCATGACCATCTTCCTCATCTGGTACTGGCGGTCAATCCAGAACCTGACATGCGCTGGACCAAGCGACCCGAAGAACTTGCGCTCAGCGGCCGGCATCGCAGCCGCGAGCGAGCGCAGGTCGATGACGCCCGAGTACTCGGTTGTCGCCACGCCGTTCACGCTCTGTTCGCGGACGATCCGGAGGTGCTTCGCGGTGGCGAGGAACTTCGCCAGCGCCTGCGGGCTGCCCATGGCGGTGAGCGGGTTTCCGTTCTGCGTCTGCGCGAACAGCTTCCGCAAGGTCATGCCGTTCGGCAACGAGGCCAGGCTTATCTTTGCCCACGGCTTGCCTGCTCGGGTCGGTATCATCCCCGGCATCTTCAGGTAGATGGCGCGGGAGGTGAGGATCTCATGGAGGATTACCGACTTGCCCGCGAGATCCATGTGCACCGCGATGGCAGCGAGCAGGGTGGGCCGCAAACGCATGCTGGCGGTTGCGCGCATGGTAAAGCTCCCGCTTGCCTGCCCGCCGCCTGTACCGGCGCCCGGGATGAGGCCGCCCCCGGCTGGCAGCGGGAAGCCTTGCACGGTCATCTTCTCGACGACGGTCAGCGACCTAAGCTTCGCTGTGCTCCTTGCGGCCAGGGCGAGCGCCTGGCCGGCTGTCGCGTGACCTTGACCGCTTGCGTGCTGGTTGTGGTGTGCGGCGCCGCAACCTGCGACGAGAACGAGCGCGGCCGTCGTAGCGCATCCGGCTGCCACAATTCCGACTCGATGGCGAGTGGTGCGAAATGCCGAAGAAGGCCTTCTCATGCGGCGAGATTAGCACTGGTGTGACGGCCCTCCGCGGCGAACGGGCGGCGGTTGACCGGGGCCTGCCGGGCTGCCAGTAGGTTGGAGACCCAGTGACTCTGAGGAGACCAGGCCATGGCGTACACCGAGCCAGCGCACCCGACCGCCTTCTGGAACCCGTTCGCGAACATGGCGACCCTGGCGGGCCACGCGATCACGATGGTGCGGGGGGAGGGCTGCACGGTCTACGACGCCGACGGCCGGCCGTACCTGGACGCGCTAGCCAGCCTCTGGTACTGCAACGTGGGCTACGGCCGCGCCGAGCTGGCCGAGGCAGCGGCCGCGCAGATGCGCGAGATCGCCGGGTTCCAGACCTTCGAGTACTACACGAACCCGCCGGCCGAGGCGCTCTGCCAGCGGATAGCCGAGCTCGCGCCGATGCCGGGCGCGAAGGTCTTCCTGACACCGGGGGGCGGCTCCGACGCGGTGGACACGGCCGGCAAGCTTGCCCGGGCGTACTGGCGCGCGGTCGGGGAGCCGACCCGCCAGATCATCATCTCGCGGACCCACGCCTACCACGGGATGAACGCCTACGGCACCTCGCTGGGCGGTATACCGCTGCTCACCGAAGCCTTCGCACCGCTGGTGGGGCAGGTTGAGCAGGTGCCGTGGGACGATCCCGCGGCGCTGGAGAAGACGATCGAGCTGCTCGGTGACAGCCGGGTGGCTGCGTTCTTCTGCGAGCCGGTCATCGGCGCAGGCGGCGTCTACCCGCCGCCCGACGGGTACCTCGACGCGGTCAGGGAGATCTGCCGCCGGCATGACGTGCTGTTCGTGGCCGACGAGGTAATCACGGGGTACGGGCGGGTCGGCGAATGGTTCGCCAGCGGCCGGTTCAACCTTGATCCCGACCTGATCACGACGGCCAAGGGACTGAGCTCCGGCTACCTGCCGATCGGCGCGGTCATCGCCGGGCCAAAGGTCGCCGAGCCGTTCTGGCGCCCTGGCTCGACGGAGGTGTTCAGGCACGGCTACACCTACTCGGGGCACCCGGCGGCCGCAGCGGTCGCGCTGGCCAACCTGGATCTGATCGAGCGCGAGCAGCTGGTGCAGCGGGTAGCGGCACTCGAGCCGGTGCTTGCCGCGGCAATGGCCCCGCTCAGTAGCCACGACCTGGTCAGCGTCGTCCGCGCCGGAACCGGGCTGCTTGCCGCAGTCGAAATCGACGAGGACGCAAGGGCAGCCGACCCAGCGATCGGGCAGCGCCTCGTGCTCGCCGTCAGGGAGCGCGGTGCCATCACCAGGCTGCTGCGCGGTGTCGCGCTCCAGGTATCCCCGCCCTTCGTGATCACGGAGGCGGAGATCGGCCGGATCGCCGATGCGTTCGCCGGTGCCTTCGACGAAGTCGCGCGGGGTATCCGGTGATCCTCGACCTGTCGCACGAGATCTGCACAGGCATGGTCACCTATCCGGGGCTCGCTGCGCCTGAGCTGCGGGCGGTGATCACGCGCGAGGAATCGGCGGCCAGGCTGGCCGACGGTGTGTCGTTCGAGATCGAGTCGCTGACCCTGGTCGGCAACACCGGCACGTACCTCGACTCGCCATTTCACTTCCATGCCGACCTCGCCGATCTCGCGGCGCTGCCCCTTCACCGGCTGGTCGAAGTGCCGATTGCGCTGCTTCACGCGACAAACTTGACCGCCATCGGGACCGATGACCTTGGCGACCTCGCCAGGCTCACCGGCCGGGCCGTGCTGATTCATACCGGCTGGGCGCGCCACTGGGGAAAGCCGCGCTACACCGATCTGGACTGCCCGCATCTGTCCGCCGCCGCAGCGGCTGCGCTGGCCGATGCCGGGGCCGCCGTGGTGGGAATCGACTCGCTCAACATCGACAACCCCACCGATGCTGAGCGGCCCGCACACTCTCGCCTGCTCCGGGCCGGCATCCCCATCATCGAGCATCTGACAAACCTGGGCGCGGTGCCGGACGTGGGTGCCCGGCTGACCGCGCTGCCCGCGCCGGTCCGCGGAATGGCGTCGTTCCCCGTCCGCGCGGTCGCGGTGTGGGCGGCATGAGCGCGCCCGAGCGACCGCTCAAGTTCGGGCTGGCCGGCACCGGCTACTGGGCCAGGATCGCGCACGCCCCGGCGCTCGCATCCACCGCGGGCATCGAGCTGGCCGGGGTCTGGGGCAGGAACGCGGGGGCGGCCGCCGCCCTGGCAGGCAGTTGCGGCTGCGCTTGGTATGACAACTTCGATCACTTCCTTTCCGACGTTGATGCGGTCGCGTTCGCGGTCCCGCCCGACGTCCAGGCGGGGCTGGCGGTCAGGGCGGCGGGCGCTGGCCGGCATCTTCTGTTGGAGAAGCCGATCGCGACGACCGAGCGAGCCGCGGACGTCTTGGCCCGCGCGGTGCAGGACGCAGGCGTCGGGTCGGTCGTGTTCTTCACCGCACGGTTCCAGGCTGACGTGCGGGCCTGGCTGGCATCGGCAGCTGAGCATCGCTGGACCGGAGGCACCGCCGTCTGGCTGGGCTCGGCCCTGACCGAGGGCAGCCCTTTCAACACGCCGTGGCGCAGGGAGAAGGGCGCGCTCTGGGACCTCGCGCCGCACCTGGTGTCGCTGCTGTGGGCCAGCCTCGGACCGGTCACGGCAGTCACGGCGGAGGCCGGGACCGGCGATGTCACGCATCTGATCTTGCATCACGAGGCCGGAGCCTCGAGCGCGGTCACGGTGACCGGCTGCGCGCCGGAGGCGGCCGATGGTTCCGCTGTCTGGCTGTGGGGCGAGGCCGGCCGGACAAGGGCGCCGGGGGAGACTGACCGGCCGGTTGATGCGCTGCGTGTCGCGCTGGCCGAACTAGCGGCCAACGCCAGGTCGGGCCGGATGCGGCACGACTGCGACGTGCTCTTCGGCCGGGCCGTCGGCGCCATCCTCGCGGATGCGCAGCGCCAGATCGACGCACGAACCAGTGCAGCTCGTGCTGAGTCCTAGCGTCGGCTAACGATCGCCCCGGCGGCGAGCCGGCGCGTCAACGTAATAGCCGCGGCACGAAAACCGCAATGGCGACCGCAATGGCCGCGACGGAGGCGACCAGCACCGCACCGGCAGCCCCGTCTTTGGCAATCTTCGCGAGCGGATGGATCTGCGGCGACTGCAGATCGATGATCGCCTCGATGACGGTGTTGAACATCTCGGCGACGAGGACCAAGCCGATGGCGAGCGCCAGGGATGCCCACCCCACCGCGCCGATCCGCAGCACGGCCCCGGCGATGACGACGGCGATTGCCGCGGCGCAGTGAACTCGCATGTTCCGCTGCGACCTGACCGCGTGCCAGACGCCCTGACCAGCGAAGTAGAAGCTGCGCAGGAACGCAGGCGCACGTCCCCGCGGCATCCCTGGGTTCGGTCCGACCGGCGTACCCATGCCGGTCACCCTGCCGTCGGATCGTAGTAATGCTCGTACTGCCAAACGCCATGCTTGACGAGCGCCTCGTCGGTGAGCATGCCGAACCTGGCCGGAGCCAGGGCCGGCAGGTGAGCGGACGTTCCCGTGATCCAGCTGGCGAGTGCCTCGCCCAGGGCCGGCGAGGACGAGAACCCCGACCCGTTGCAGCCGCTGGCGACCCACAGCCCCGGCACGTCAGGCACCGGCCCGAGCACGAAACGGCCGTCCGGGCTCATCGTGAACATGCCGCCGCGATGCTCGACGACCGCGGCGCGCCCGGTTGGTACCTCGCGGCCGACCAGATCGGCCAGGCGCCTGAGCACCGCGAGGTCGATCGGGATATCCGCGGGCGGCTCCCAGACGTCGAACGACAGCGGGCCGCGCTCGAACCCGCCGAGCATAAGCCCGCCCCGGGCCGGCCGGAGGTAAACGGCGGCATCGACGACCCGCACGATCGGATCAGCCGGGCTGATCTGGGGAGATGTTGCCGGATCGGTGATGAACAGCTGGTGCCTGACCGGCGCGACCGCGACGGTCCCCCCGGCCAGCCGGGCCACCTGCCTCGTCCACGCGCCCGCCGCGTCGACGACCACGGTCGTGGTGATGGACCGCTGAGCCGTCTGCACCCCGGCGACCTGTCCGCCGGCCAGCGTGACCGCCGTGACCTCCTCGTGCTCGAGAAGCTCAGCGCCGTGCAGGCGGCATGCCTCGACATACGCGCGCACCAGGTCGGCGGGCTCGGCGATGTAGACATCCTCGGGGCACCACAGTGCGAACTCGCTGCCCGATGCCTCGTAATACGACACGTTCGCCGTCACCTCGTTGGCGCTGGCCTCGCGGATATCGACGCCCCACCCGCGGGACTGGCGCTGCTCGGTACGCAGCAATTCTTGGTGCGCTGCAGTCCTGGCGATCAGGTAGCTGCCCGACTTCGTGGTGTCAAGGGGGACGCCAGCCCAGTCGCCGAACGTGAGCGCCTTCGCGATGCTCCGCCTGGCCAGCCCGGTTCTGAGCTGGTCCGCCTGCACCGACTTGAACAGGCCGGCGGCGCGTCCCGATGCGTGCGAGCCTGCCGTATCGCGCTCCACGACCACAACCATCCGCCCGGCGATCGCGCAGTGCAGCGCGGTGCTGAGGCCGAGCGCGCCGGCGCCGATAACGACAACGTCCGCTTTCATGACGTCAGTGTGCCCGACCGGCGCACCGGTGCAGACCGGATGGCGTGCAAGCAATGGCATGACTTGATGCGTTGGCATTGTCAGAACAACCGCTGATCGGCGGCCGCGCTTGGGGTGGTCGTCAGATAGCGAGCCGGAACACTTTAGCGGCGTTGCCGCCTATGGCCGCGGCGACCTGCTCTGCCGTGCAGCCGATGTCAAGCAGGGTCTTCACCAGTGTCCTGGCGTTGTGTTCGACGCCCGGCACGCCTGGCCAGTCGGTACCGAAGATCATCTTGTCGGCGAGCCGCGGGAGCGAGGAGCCGTAATAGTCCGCCACCCGCTGCGGTGGCAGTCCTGACACCTCGAGCCACACGTTCGGCTTCATCAGCGCGAGGAAGGCTGCCTGGTCATACCACCAGCCCCGGCCGCCGTGGGCGAGCACGATCACGAGTTCAGGGAAGTCGCGCATGACCTCGTCGAGCAGCACCGGGTCGCCATACGAATTGACCGATCCAACGAACGTTGAGGTGCCGCAGTGCACGATCACCGGCAGCCTGCGTTCGCACGCCCACGCGTAGGCGGGGTAAAGCATCCGGTCGCGTGCCTCGAAGCCGCCATGCACCGGGTGGATCTTCAACGCGATAGCGCCCAGCGAGACCTGCCTGGCCAGTTCCGCCGTGACCGGATAGTGCAGGTGCGGGTTGAGATTGGCAACCGGGTGAAATCGCCGCGGGTTGTGCCGCACCACCGGTAGCACATCTTCGATCGGCTGGATGCCGGTGACCTTAGGGCTGTGTTCGGTGAAGAGCAGCACGTGGTCGGCGCCCTGGCTGGCGAAGTGCTCGTCGAGCGCGGCCGGGCGGGGCACGCCATCGGCGTCGAACAGCCGCACCAGCGGTGTCTGGGCGCCGAACTTACGGGCCCACGCCTGCCAGTCGGCGGACAGTGTCGGCAACCTGGCCACATGCACGTGCGCGTCGACGAGAAGCCGGCCGTCGAGCATCAGGACCAAGCCGGCCGGGCGTCGGCCTGAGCATCCTCATGCACTGGCTAGCCGCCGTTCCCGCGGTCAGCCAGGGCGCCGGTGACCAGCTCGAGCCCGATTCCGAGCATCCAGACATCCTTGCTGACGACGGTGCCGACCTGGCTCGGCCAGATGCTGCCTCGCTTGCGCAGCGCGGGCGTGCGCGTACATGGCGAGCAGCGAGCCGGAGAAGCCGGTCAGCGCTGCCCCCGCGAGCAAGCCAGGAACAACCAGAACTATCAGGGCGGTGCCGATCGCGATCTCGCTGGCGCCGGGCAGGTCATGAGCCCTGACAGGAAGACGCACGGCGCATCCTTTCAGAAACCAGGGAAGATCTGCCGCATTTTATCGAGGTCAAGCTGGCTGGTTTCAACGGGCGGCGTGTGGGCCGGGTCAAGCCTGCCGTAGACGAGCCTAACGAGGGCCTCGGCCGGCAGCTGCACGTGCGGCAGGCTGCCGTCGGCTTCGGCGGGCTCGAGCCGCACGGCGTCGATGGCCTCGATGATGAATTCGCGTGCCGGATCGGTTGTCCTGACGTGGACAGCCAGCGGCTGTTCTGATGGCTTGCCTGACCTGGCGGCGGTCGGGCCCAGCGCGTCGATCAGCAGGCTGACGGCATCGGCGGCCACCGTGGCTGCCGGGTCGAGAGCGACCGCGACGTCCCAGCTGTGAACGGCATGCTCGCTCAGGCGCATCCTGGCCAGCCCGGTCAGGTCAAGATCCATGCCGAACAGCTGCAGCCGTATCCTGTCCCGCTCGTCAGCGCTGAGCGACTCGAGGCGCTTGACCAGGATCTCGTCGGTCGCGAGGGCGTCGGTGGCCTGCTCCTGCGGGCTCCGTTCGTTCCATGCCTGCCAGATCGGCTGGAACGCATCCCGGCCTGGCGGCTCGGCGCCTTCCAGCCCGGAATCCAGGAACAGTCCGAAGATCTCGGCTCCGGAGCCTAGGTGGCTGAGCACCTGCGCGATCGACCAGTCGCTGGCGTAGGACTGCTGCCGCAGCCCGGCCTCGTCCAGCTGCTCGACGGTGGCGCGCAACGCGTCGTGCGAGTGTCGCAAGGCGTCGATCCATGCCTGGGGGTCTGATTCCACGCTTGTGCTCCGTTCGTGGCTCGGGACGCTCTGGTCAGAACGCTCTGGTCAGAACGCTCTGGCTGCGGACTGAGTTAGCCCGCCTGCGGCTACGCTGGGCAATGCGGAGGGGCCCCTCCGGAAACGACTGTAGCAGCTTCCGGAGGAGGCCCTCCACTACCATAGATCGATGGAAGCGGACCAGTTCCCAGGGGGCGGGTGCGCTGCTGGGCCGGAGCCGAGGCGGCTGCGTGCAGACGCGGCGCGCAACCGGGCCGCGATCGTGGCCGCGGCCCGCGAGGTGTTCGCCGAACAGGGCCTGGAGGCGCCGCTCGAGGAGATCGCGCTCCAGGCCGGCGTGGGCATCGCGACGCTCTACCGCCGGTTTCCGGCGCGGGAGCAGCTTGTCGCTGCGGCCCTGACCGAGAAGGTCACTCAGTACGCCGAGGCGGCCGCCGACGCGCTTGCGGCGGCCGACCCGTGGACGGGCTTCGTGGCCTACGTGCACCGGATCTGCGAATTGCAGGCCGACGACCGCGGGCTCAGTGACCTGCTGTCGATGGCACTCTCCGCTGACGAGCACATCGAGCAGCTGCGTGCCACAGCCAACACCCAGGTAGTCGAACTGGTCGAGCGCGCGAAAGCGGCGGGGAAGCTGCGCGGTGACTTCGTGGGCGAGGACCTGCTCCTGATGCTCATTGCCAGCGCCGCAGTTGGCCAGGTGATGCGCGCGGATTGCCCTGATGCCTGGCGACGGTTCGTCGCGCTGGTGCTCGATGCGCTGGAGCGGCGGGATGCGCCCGCGCTGCCGCCCCCGCCGTCCTCAGCGCAGATGTACCAGGCGATGCGCAGGCTGGCGGGCGAACGCGGCTGCGGCAAGAGCCGCGAGGGCACCCGCCCGTCGGGCGGCTAGACCTCGCCGCGTCGGAAGGCGCGGTACGCCGGCTGTCGGCAGTTCAGAAAGGACGCGCTGTCGGCGTCGTGAGCCTCGGTGACCTCGCCATCTATCGGGCTCCGGGTCGGCGCCGAGCCGGCTTTCACGCGGCGGCCGTCTCGGTCACCGGCATCGTCCGTATCTCGTCGCCGTCTCGTCGGCGGAGCTGTCCGGGCAGCCAGTCCCCAGGGGCGGGCTCGGGCCTGGGCGCCGGGTCGCGCAGGCCGGGGATGTCCCGCCAGGCATTGGACTCGCTCTGGCTGGGTGGGGCGAGCGTGGCACACACATGGCCGTGCACACGCCAGTCCAGGCAGTCACAGCCGCCTATCGCACCCACGCTACGGGCAGGAAAGTCTCGGACGCCGGTGAACATTGCACGGGTCCCGGGCTCATCGGAGTACATGGCCGCCTCCTAGTTCGCAGCGGCGCGGGACACGTGGAAGATTGTCCCTGCCGGGATTCGTTGCACTGCTTGCGCGTGCAGGAACCGCCGGGCGGTTGACCGGCGTTGAGACGAGCTTCCGCCATAGCCGTTGAAGGCTGGTTGAAAGCGTGTTGAAGCCGCGAGCGGTTATGCCTGACTGCGGCCGGTGTCGGCGGCGAGGCTGGCAAGGGTGTACCGGATCTGCGCAGCGAGTTGGGTCGCCCGGCGGTTCTCGTATATCCGCAGCGCCGCGCGGAGGCTGGCTGCGGCCTGGTCCTGGGCACCGGCGAGCCGGTCCACTTCGGCCTTGGCCTGCAGCACCTCGGTCTGGACCACTGCCGAGGAGGCAGGGGTAATGAGTGCCTCCGCCTCGGCCACCAGCCTCCTGGCCGCGGGGAACTGACCGTTCCTGGCGAGGATCTTCGCCCGGAGGCTCAGCATGCTGGTCGCCCAGATGCCAGCATCGGGCACATCCGCCGCCTGGACTTCGTCGCTCATCTGCTCCGCCTCGTCGAAGCGGCCCTGTGCGTAGAGCGCCTCGGCGAGCATGGCCGCGATGAACGCAAAGTATCTCCGCTCGCCCATGGCACGAAGTGCCACATACGCTTCCCGCAGGTAGCGTTCGGCCGCCACGGGGTCGGCGTTGGTCAGCTCCATCCAGCCCGCTGAGATACCGCTTTCTGCCAGGGCGAATTTCGCTCCGAAGCCGGCGAATATCGCCCGGCCGCGGGCGAGTGCCGCGCGGGCGTCGGCGGCGCGACCGACGTAGGCGTACAGGATGCACAGCGGCTTGAGCAGGTCCGCTTCGGCCCACGGATCGCCGCTGGCCGCGTGGAGCAGCTTCTCTGCCCGGGCGACCGCTGTATCGGCGGGGATGGGCAGCCGATGAAAGGTCGCCACTAGCCAGTGACTGGCGCGCATCTGGGCGCGGTGGTGGCCGCTCTGCCGCGCGTAGCCGATCGCGCGCTCCAGGGCTTCTCCGGCCGCCGGGTCATCCAGCCAGAGCCGCAGCTTGCCAACAAGCATCCATGCCTCGGCCAGGCCATCCAGATCGCCTTGGGACTCCAGTATGGCCGCGGCGGCCTCGCACTCCGCCAGGGCCTCGGCGTTGCTTTCGCCCTGCATGTTGTGGATTTCCGCGAGCAGAACTCCGATCCGTGCCCCAACCGCGGGCGCACCCGCCGCCGCGGCAGCCCCAGAGCCCTTCGACAGCACCGCCTCGGCCGCGTCCAGGTCGCCGGCCTCATACAGCGTCGCCCCGAGCAGCCGGAGCAGGCCGGCCCGTAGGCCCTGATCGGCCGCAGCTGCTGCCAGCGCCCGTTCCAGCCAGTTCCGCCCTTCGGCCAGTAGTCCGCGGGCGAGCCAGAAATCCCCGAGCTCATGCGCAAGCCGCGGCCCAGGGTGACGAGCCTGACCGCCCTGCGCCAAAGACCATTCCAGCGCGGCACGGAAGTTGCCGTGCTCCCGCGAGAGCGCGGACAGTCCGCGCTCCCGCTCGGCCAGATGAAGGAAGGCGAGCGCGTGCAGCTCCCGGGCCGCCGGGGTGCCGCCCGCCGCCGCGAGCCGGTCCGCGGCGTACTGGCGCACGGTCTCCAGCAGCCGGTAGCGGGTCGCGTCCTCAGCGGTCTCCGCAGTCACCAGCGACTTGCTCGCGAGCCGGTCGATGACCTCGAGCGCGGCTGCCGCGTCGCCGCCGGTGCACACCTCGGCAACCTGCGCGAGCCCGAACCCGCCCGCGAACACTGACAGTTCACGGAGCATCCGGCGCTCATCAGGCGACAGCAGTTCATAGCTCCAGTCCATGGCTGCCTGCAGCGCCTGGTGCCGCGGGTCGCCGGCTGGCCTGCGATAGGCCAGGAACCTGAACAAGTCCGACAGGTGCGCCTCGATCTCTGCCGCGGAAAGCGTGCCCATCCGCGCGGCGGCGAGCTCAATCGCCAGCGGCAACCCGTCCAGCTTCCGAGAGATCCGCCCGGCCACCGCCACCAGGCCTGCCTCTGGGGGAGCGCCACCGCGCGCCGCCGAGGCCCGGTCCAGGAACAGTTGCACGGCAGGTGCAGTTGCCGCATCGGAATCCGCGTGCTCTGGCGGCACGGCCAGGGGCCGCACCTGGTAGGTGACCTCCCCCGGCTGGCCCAGCGGCTCGCGGCTCGTAGCCAGCACCCGCAGCCCTGGTGAGCTGCGCAGCAGTGCAGCAGCAAGCTCTGTGCACGCGTCCAGCAGATGCTCGCAGTTGTCGAGCAGCAGCAGCAGGTCCGCCGACCGCAGCCGGTAGCGCAGCGCTTCCGTCGCGGGCATATCGCCTTCCTGCCTGACCCCCAATGCCTCCATCACCTGCGCGGGTACCAGATCAGGGTCGGCTATCCCGGCCAGGTCGGCCAGCCACACCCCGTCGGGGAACCGCTCGACGGCCCGCGTCCCAACCTCGACGGCCAGCCGGGTCTTCCCCGCCCCGCCCGGTCCCGTCAGTGTGATCAGTCTGGCCGCACCGAGCAGCCGCTCCAGCTCGGCCAGGTCGGGTCCGCGGCCCAGGAAGCTGGTCAGCGGCGCGGGCAGGTTATGTCGCAACGGTGGCCGCGCTGCCGGGACCTCCTGGCGCAGCACGGCCTGCTCAAGCCGCCGCAGCTCCTCACCGGGTTCCAGGCCCAGCTCCGTGGCCAGCGTGTCCCGTGCCCGCCGGGAGGCCGCTAGCGCATCGGCTTGCCGCTCATCCCGGTACAAAGCCAGCACCAGCAGCCGCCACAGCCGCTCCCGCACAGGGTGTTCCGCGACCAGGCGCTCCAGCTCCCCGGTCACCTGTGCGTGCCGGCCCGAAGCGATATCGGCCTCGATGCGGCCCTCGATGGCGGTCAGCCGAAGCTCCTCAAGTCTCGCGCTCTCCAGGGCCAGCGTCTCTACCTCGCACACATCGGCTAGCGCCCGACCATGCCACAATCCAAGCGCTTGGCCGAAACGGCCGGCAGCGGCTGCCGCATCACCATTCGCCAGCGCGGCGTGCCCCGCCGCGACAAGCCGTTCGAAATGATCAACATCGACGTGACCGGTATCGACCGTGAGCACGTAGCCGCCGCCCCGCGCCGCCAGGTCAACATCGGAGGCGAGCAGAGTGCGCAGTCGTGAGACATACGACCGCAACGTCTTCGCCGCACCTGGCGGCGGACTGCCCAGCCAGACCTCCTCCACCAGGCGCGCAGCCGACACTACCCGGCCTGCCTCCAGCAACAGCAGCGCCAGCACGGCGCGCTGCTTCGGCCCGCCCAGCGCAATCTCACACCCGAGCCTGATTGCCCGCACGGGGCCGAGCAGCCGGACCTCGAACACATTCCCGCCGGTCGTGGGCGGGCAATCGGCCGACACCCAAGCATGATCCGCCTCCTGGGCGCGCCATGGCAAACGATGTCGCTCGTGCCGCGGCTTTCGGTCGACCATCATCCCGCTCCAGGATGCTGCCACCATTGGGTCGTCATCCGCTCAGGGGGAGGGTCTCACGGTCTGGTCAGGCCGTCGGCAGCGGAGGCTTCCAGCAGCGCGAGGAAACGCCTGCCGAACAGGTAGGCATCGCCCGGCCAGCGCGCGGACACGTAATTGCGGTCCTGTACGACGAACGCCGCGGAGTCGTCCGTGGCTGAGCCTCGTGTGGTCAGGTTTCTAGGGCCGCGCTTGAACTGACGGCCGGGATCGGCAACCGCGGCACGGACCTCGTCCTCGACGTAGGCCGAGTAGGTACGGTAATAGCGGCCGAGCCGCCACCCCGTCGCGAAGTAGGCGCTGCGTTCCATGTACTTGGGCAGGCAGGTTGTCTCCCGGTCCGCGAGGAGGCTGCGGCCGCTGTCGTCATGGGTTCTGGCCAGCACGAGCACGCCGTGGCAGATCGCGCCGGCCGGGCGGCGCAGTGCCCAGAAACGCGCGACCTGTTCTCGGAGGACAGGTGAGCCTAGGTACTGGCGCATCCCGGGAGCATGGCCGCCGGGCAGCAGGAGGCCATCGAAGGCGGCCAGGTCGACCTCACCCCATCCGGCGGTCTCGGCGAACGATGGGCCTGCGGCCAGGTCCGCGTACCAGCTCTTTGCCTCGGGCTCGGCGCCGAGCCGGCCGAACAGTACCCCGGTGAGGAGCCTTGGATCGGCGGACGGCACAGTGCCTGCTCGCTCGGTCGCGAAGGCAACCTCGTGCCCGGCGGAGCGCAGGATATGCCACGGCACCGCGACCTCGGTGACGTCGAAGTCGCGATCGGGAACCGGCATCAGCACTCGCACCAGTCGATTATCTCCGCAGGGCTGGACTCTGCTCAGGCTGTCAGACCGAGGAAGCAGCTGGAGTAGGTGAGGGTCGTCACGGTGGCCGCTGAGGTTCACGACTGTCGAGGCAATACCTATACCTAGACGGAGCCTTATCTCACGTGAAGTCTGGGGTGTCGTTATGACAACTGCGGTCGATCTCGGGCCGGGAGCCCGGCGCCTGGCTGAGCTCGTCGCGCGCGTCAGCGATGACGAACTCCCCCTTCCGACGCCGTGATGGTCGGGCTGACGGCGGCCGACGAGCTCGTCGTACGCGGCTGGGACGTCGCCCGCGCGACCGGCCAGTCGTACGCCTGCGAACCTGAGCTTCTCGACGCGGCCAAGCGGCTCCTAAGCATGTTCGCCAGCCCGGATGCTCCAGCTGGCTCGGACGTCCCGTTCGGGCCAGCGCGGCCGGTGCCGGACGAGGCACCCATGCTCGCCCGGGTCGTCGCACTCGCCGGCCGGGACACCAGCTGGTCGCCGGCCGGGAGCGAAGGCCGTCAGGAATAGTTCCGGAACGCCAGCCAGGCGCGCGACCACGCCGACTTCAGCCCGGTGGCCAGGTAGATTCGGGCACCCTGCTCGTCGTCGCTGACGCCGAGGCCATTCCGGAAGATGGCCATGAGCCGCACCCGGGTGTACTCGCGGCGCAGCAGGGCCGGGTCGATGTTGACCGCGATCGCGGCGTTATCGGCGGTTGGCGGCGGACCCCACAGCCAGAAGGTGTTGGCCCCGCTGTACACCTGCGGCAGGCCGTAGCTTGCCCCGTACCGGTCGATGGCCCCGGCCTCGCCGTAGTTCTCCGTCAGGATGGTCGTGTGCCTGCGCAGCCGCGATGGCAGCGAGCGATACTCCTGCGCCACGAGCGCGACCTGCCTGGGCCAGCCGATCGACTCAGCGAGGTCATAGTTGATCTTCTGCAGCGGTACCGTGCGCAATGCGCCAGCCGGGAGCACCGGGAGCGCCACGGGCAGCAGCACCGCGGCTGAGGCCACAAGGCCGGCCGCGGCCACGGTGGCCGGCCGGATCCGGCCGGCCAGCGGCCTGCGGGCCGCGAGCCAGCGCTCAAGCGGCACGCATCCGGCCGCGAGCAGGAA
>Ga0070707_100003207_pt1 | contig 15466 bp, 18 predicted proteins | sample KBSK5502metaG_FD_65468 | JGI IMG/M metagenome (GOLD analysis project Ga0070707, IMG submission 65468) | Corn, switchgrass and miscanthus rhizosphere microbial communities from Kellogg Biological Station, Michigan, USA - KBS K5-50-2 metaG | ecosystem: Host-associated > Plants > Roots >... | reverse complement strand
GACGACATGCCGGTGCGTGTGGTGCGGCATGTTCTTGGCCGCGTACAGCGGGTTGTCCTTGACGGCCATTTCGGCGCGAACTCTATCCGGCGCCTCGCGGCTTGTCGATAGCGCGCGGGCCGTCCCGCCCGCCGCTAGTGGACGACTAGCGGCAGCAACCGGGCCCCGACCACCAGCAGCACCACCATGATCACGGCGACCACGCCCAGCTTGCGCAGGTCGGGGACGAAATAGGGCACGCGGTCGAGCGGGATCGCGGGGTCGACCCCCTCCAGCGCCAGGCCCCCGCGCTGCCCCTTGCGGCCGGCGCCGATGGCCCGCGGCGCGAGGGACATCTCCACGGAGCGAACAAGCGCCTCGTTGCCGCCGACGCGGCTCGGGCCGGCCGGCCGGGGAGCTGCCGCCGCTGTGGGGCTAGCCATGGCCACGCCAGAAGCAGCCGGGGACTGCGGGCTGAAGGACGGGCGCGGACCTCTGCGCTGCTGGCGGCGCTTGCTCTTCTTGGCCACTGGGCCTGGAGTGTACAGGCGATGAACAGGCAGGCGATGAGGGTTACCTGTTCAGGACGTGGACTGCGACTTGGGGGAAGACCGCCTGCCTGTCCGCTGAGCCGAGAACACAACCTGCTGGGACGTTGGCTACGATATGTTGTGTTCCGAGCGGCAGCCTACACCTGCATGTAGTCCCTGTCAAGCCATCACAGCGCCGCGCCGGATCGCTGAGACAATCACCGCATGGAGACGCCGCCCGGAGCCGGCTACTGCATCGCCTGCGGCGAGCGGCTGGAGCCGGGGCACCGCTACTGCTGGGCCTGCGGCGCCGAGCGCTGGATCCCCAAGCCGGCGGCACCGCCTGACGCCTCCCTCCCCCCACCCTCTCCCGGCACTCCTGCCGTGCTGCCCCGCGCGGGCCTCGCCGCCGCCCAGGCCGAGTCCACGCCGGTGCCCGGCCTGGCCTGGCTGTACGGGGCCGGCGCCGTGGTCTGGCTCATCTCCCTGGCTCAATTGGGCGGCTTCCTGGCCGCCAGCAAGGGCCGCGCCCAGCTCATCGAGCAGCTGGTCAAAGGCGGCTACTCAGCCACCGACGCGGGCGTCCTGGTCTGGGTCTACGCGGCGATCATGATCGCGATCACCCTCGGCGCTGCCGGCCTCCATGCCACCGCCTTCTACGGGCTGCGCGCCCGGCGGCGCTGGGGCTGGCTGGCGGCGGTGACGGTGGCCGGGGCGTGGTCGCTGGTGCTGGTCGGAATCCCGGTGCTGGCGGTGCTCCTGCGCCCGTCTACGCGCCGCGCTTACGGCGTGGGCTGATGTGCACGGCGCGGCCGTCCACGTCGAGGGCCGCCTCTGCCAGCGCTTCCGGCAGCGTGGGATGCGCGTGCACCGCGTGCGTAAGCTCGGCCGCGGTCACGCCCTGGTGGACGGCGAGCACGCCCTCGGCGATGAGGTCGGTCGCGCGCGGGCCCATGATCGTGACGCCGAGCACGTAGCCCTCCTCGTCCGCGACCACCTTCACCAGCCCGTCGGTTTCTCCGAGCACCTGCGCGCGGCCGAGGGCCGCGAACGGAAAGCTGCCGACCCTGGGCTCGATCCCTTCGGCCCGCGCTTGCGCCTCCGACCTGCCCACGTACGCGATCTCCGGCTCGGTGTAGACGCAGGCCGGGATCGCGGTGTAGTCCGCGCTGACCGGGTGCTCGCCGAGCGCGTTGTGCACCGCCAGCTCGCCCTGGTAGCTGGCGGTGTGGGCCAGCATCGAGATCATGGTGGCGTCGCCGATCGCGTAAACGCCGTCGACGCTCGTGCGCAAGTGCTGGTCGACCTTGATCGCGCCCCGCTCCAGCTTGACGCCGGCCTCCTCCAGGCCCAGGTCGGCGGTGTTCGGCCGGCGGCCGGTCGCCACCAGCACCTGCTCGGCCTCCAATGCTTGGCCGTCGACCTTGACGCGGAAGCCGGCGCCGCCCTGCTCCACGGACTCCACCCGGGCCCCCAGCCGGAACTCGACCCCCCGCCTCGCCATCAGCTGCTGGAAGCGCTTGGCGACGTCCGGGTCGAGCGGGGTCAGCAGCTGGTCCAGCATCTCTACCACGATGACCTTGGCGCCCAGGAGGGAGAAGATGCCCGCGAACTCCATCCCTACCACGCCGCCGCCGATCACCACCAGGGACTCCGGCACCTTCGGCACGCTGAGGATGCTGTCGCTGGTCAGGCCCTGGTCGGCGCCCGGAAAGGGCGGGAGGGCGATCACCGACCCCGTCGCCAGGATCAGGTTGCGTCCCGCCAGCTCCCGGCCGTCCACCGCGACCCGCCCGGATCCCGCGAGCTTGCCCCGGCCCAGGATCATGTCCACGCCGTTGGCTTTGAGCAGGCCCTGCACGCCCTCGCGGAGGCCGCTGACCACCTTGTCCTTGCGAGCCTGCATGGCGGCCCAGTCGATCTCGGGCTCGGCCACCTTGACCCCGTACTCACCGGCCCGGCGCACCGTGCGCAGCAGCTCGGCGCTCTGTACCAGCGTCTTGGTCGGGATGCAGCCCCAGTTGAGGCAGGTGCCGCCCCACTCGGTTTCCTTCTGCTCGACGATCGCCACCTTGGCGCCCTGACGCGCGGCATGGATTGCCGCCACGTAGCCGCCCGGGCCGGAGCCGATGAGAACGATGTCGTAGTCAGGCACGGCAGCTCAGGCTAGTGTCCGGAGTCGGAAATTCGTCGCGCAAGTCGCGGCAGGCACCCGCAAGGGTGCCGGTCCGGGCGGCGAGGCGAAGGAAGGGGTGGCACGAGGAGGAGCGCATCTAAAGATGCGTGACGACGAAGGGCCGGGCCCCCTGACGCTCGCATCGACGTCCGGAGCCGATGAATTGCCGGCGAATTTCTGACTCGGGACACTCAGCGTCCGACTCTGAAGAGGACGACGTCGCCGTCCTGGACCCGATACTCGCGGCCTTCCACGCGCAGCTTGCCGGCGGCGCGCAGCGCGTCCATCGAGCCGGCGGCCACCAGCTCGTCGACCGAAGTCACCTCGGCGCGGATGAAGTGCTTCTCGAAGTCGGTGTGGATGACGCCGGCCGCAATCGGCGCCGGCGCGTCGCGCTCCACCGGCCAGGCCCGCACCTCGGGCTCGCCGGCGGTGAAGTAGGTGATCAGACCGCCCGCCCGCCAGACCGCGCGCGCGACGGTGTCCAGGCTGCCCTCGCGGAGTCCGTAGGAGGCGCGGTACTCGGCCGCCTCGGCCGGCTCCAGCTCGGCCAGCTCCGCCTCCAGGCGCGCCGGCACCACGACGGCGCCGGCGCCGGCGGCCGCGGCCGGCGCGCCACCGTCCGGCAGCAGAGCCTCATCGACGTTGGCGACCACCACCGACGGTTTGGCCGAGACCGGGAACAGCGGTTCCAGGAGTGCACCCTGCGCCGGCTCCAGCGGCAGCGTCGACAGCGGCATGCCGGAATCCAGGTGCTCCTTGGCGCGGCGCAGCACGTCGAGCTCTTCGGTTCCCGCCTTCTTGCCCACGCGCACCTCGCGCTCAACCAGCTCCAGCCGCTTCTCGACGGTGGCCAGGTCGGTCACCGCCAGGTCGATGTCAAGGGCTGTCAGGTCGCCCGCGGGGTCAGGCTCCGGCCCAAAGCAGCGCACGACCCTGACCACCACGTCCGCCTCACGCGCGGCCGCGATGCGCTGGGCCTTCGAGCCGGCCGGGGCGTCGGCGATGCGCACCTGGGCGGGCACGATCTTCTTGGGCTTGACGGCGTCCGCCAGCCGTGTCAGGCGCTCATCGGGCACGTCGACCATGCCCACGCCGTCGGCGCCGCGGCCGCGGGTCAGCGCGTTGAAGAGCGTGGTCTTGCCGGAGCCGTCGGCTCCGATCAGCGCTACAGAGACCGGCAAGGGTTACGCGACTTGGTCCAGTTGAAATGCGCTGTGCAGTGCGCGCACCGCCTTCTCGGCGTCCTTGCGCGCGACCAGGCACGTGATGCGAATCTCTGCGGTCGAGATCATCTCGATGTTGACCTTGGCCGCGGCCAGAGTGCGGAACATGCGCGCGGCGATGCCGGGTGTCCCCAGCATGCCGGTGCCCACGATCGAAACCTTGGCCACCCCGCCCGCGTGCACCACCTCGCGCGCGCCGATTTGCTTGGCGACGTTCTCGATCAGCTTGCTGGCCTGACGGAGGTCCGACTCGGCGCACGTGAACGTGAGGTCGGTGATGCCGTCGGTCGACACGTTCTGGACGATGACGTCGACCGAGATGCCCGCTTCGGCCAGGGGCTCGAAGATGGCGGCGGCGATGCCCGGGCGGTCGGGCACTCCCATCACGGTGATCTTGGCGACGTTGGACTCATGCGCCACGCCGCGCACGCGGTTGCGCTCTTCCACGGGTACCTCGGCGACGATCATCGTACCGGGGCGCTGGTGGAAGCTCGAGCGCACGTGGATGCGCACGCCGTACAGCTCGCCGATCTCGACCGCGCGCGGGTGCATGACCTTGGCCCCGACCGCGGCCAGCTCCAGGATTTCCTCGTACGCGATGTGCTTCAAGAGCCGCGCCTCGGGCACGACGCGCGGGTCGGCGGTCAGGATGCCGTCGACGTCGGTGTAGATCTCGCACTCGGCCGCTTCCAGCGCGGCCGCCAGCGCCACCGCCGTGGTGTCGGAGCCGCCACGGCCCAGGGTCGTGATCTCCAGTTCCTCGGTGACGCCCTGGAACCCGGCGACGATCGCCACCTGCCCCTGCTCCAGCGCGCGCCGGATGCGCAGGGGGTCGATCTCGCGGATGCGCGCCTTGCTGTGCTGGGGACCGGTGCGGATGCCCGCCTGCTGGCCCGTGAGCGAGATGGCGGGGACCCCCATGCCCTGCAGGCACATCGCCACCAGCGGCGCGGTGATGGTCTCGCCGTTGGCGACCAGCATGTCCAGCTCGCGGCCCGGCGGCTCGTCGGTGACGCGGTGCGCCAGCTCAATCAGGCGGTCCGTGGTGTGTCCCATGGCGGAGACCACCGCCACCACCTGGCAGCCCGACGCGATGGTGTCGGCGATGCGGCGCGAAACGCGCCTGATCCGCGCCGCGGTGCCCACCGAGGTGCCGCCGTATTTCTGGACGACGAGCGGCGCGCTCACCAGCTCTCCATCCCGTGGGGTGTCACGCGGGTGACGATGCCGCGGGCGCCGGCGGGCGCGGCCTCGACCATGGCCTCGGCCACGCCGGCGCCCAGATGCCGTTCGCAGAAGGCGAAAACGCTGGGCCCCGCCCCCGCCAGGGCCGAACCGTAGGCGCCGGCACTGGCGGCGGCCTCCATAACGTCCTCCACCCAGGGATACAGCGGGATCCGCTGCGGCTGGTGCAGGCGGTCCTCGAGGGCCACGTTGAGGCGCTGCCAGTCCCGGTTGTGGAGCAGGTGCACGAGTGAAGCCACGCGCGACACGTTGAAGACGGCGTCGGCGCGGTCGACCTGGGCGGGCAGCGCGGCGCGCGCGGCCTCGGTGGACAGGGGATCGGCCGCCAGCAGCACCGCCAGCTCGAGGTCGGGGATGGGCAGGCTCTGCACCTCGTCGCCGACCACCGCCACCACGCCACCCACCACCGCCGCGGCCACGTTGTCGAAGTGCCCTTCCTCGCGGCCGGCCTCGCCGATCGGGTCCTCGCTGCCCAGGAGCACGGCGGCCGCCACCCGCGCCGCCGCCGAGGAGCCCAGCCCGACGCCGACCGGAATCGCGTTGCGCGCCCAGCCGTGCATGGCCAGCACGGACAGCGGGTTGGGCGCCGCGTTGAGCAGCTCGGCACCCTCGCCCTCGAACTCCCAGTCGGGGCGGTCGGCGGGTTCGGCCTCGACCTCCAGCCAGATGTCGACGGCCAGCGCGAGCACGTCGAAGCCGGGACCCAGGTTCGCGATCGAAGCCGGGACCTTGACTCTCAGGGAGATGTCACCTCAGATCGGGCCCTGGAAGCGAATCGAGCGCCGGCTGTAGCCCATGCGCTTCTCGTAGAACGGCGTCGAGGTGGGCCCGTCGGCGAAGCTGTCGACGAAGAGCACCGACGCGCCCCGCTCCCTGCCCCACTTCTCGGCTGCGCGCATCAGCGCCTGCCCCACCCCGCCGCGGCGGGCGGGCTCGATGACGGCCAAGGCATCGACGTACAGCCGGCTGCGGCCCAGGTCGCGCTGCAGCTGCCGCCAGGGCTCGGTGTGGGGCGCCTCTAGGTGGGCGCCGCAGAAGCCGACCAGCTCGGCGTCACGCTCGGCCACGAAGACCGCCCGGTCCTCCGACCGCCTGGCCAGCGAGGCCTCGAACCACTGGTCCAGCCCGACCTCCTCGGGCACCTGGAAGCGGGTCTGGTCGACGTCGATGTAGTGGCGACCGGCGTCGATCCAGCAGCGGGCCATCCCCGCCCCGTCCCCGGCCCGGGCGCGGCGCACCGAGATCGCCCTGGCCCTCATAAGGGGTCCCCGAAAGAGCGCAGCTCTTTTGGGGTAATCACAACTTCAAGGCCTTGGCCAGGGAGCGGGCGTCGCCATCGAGCCGGATCGGCGGCTCGACGTTGGAGAGCGCGGCCTCGGGGTCCTTGAGCCCGGAGCCCGTGAGCACGATCACGGTAGTCGAGTCGCGCTGGATGTGGCCCTCCTGGACCAGGCGCACCAGCAGCGCGAGCGGGGCGACCGACGCCGGCTCGGCAAACAGGCCCTCGTTGGAGGCCAGCCGGATCTGGGCCTGCAGTATCTCGGTGTCGCTCACGGCCTCGATGGTGCCGCCGGACTCGTCGCGCGCCGTGGTGGCGCCCTCCCAGGAGGCCGGGTTGCCGATCTTGATGGCGGTGGCGACCGTCTTCGGGTCCTCGACAGGGTGCCCGCGCACGATGGGCGCGGCGCCCTCGGCCTGGGCGCCCACCATGCGCGGCAGCTGGGTGGCGTGGCCCGCGGCCAGCTCCTCCTTGAAGCCCTTCCAGTAGGCCGTGATGTTGCCCGCGTTGCCGACCGGCAGCATCAGGTAGTCGGGCGCCTCGCCCAGCTCCTCCACGATCTCGAAGGCGGCGGTCTTCTGGCCCTCCAGCCGGTAGGGATTCACGGAGTTGACGAGCGCCACCGGGTAGTGCTCGGCCAGGTCGCGCACGGTGGTCAGGGCGACGTCGAAATTGCCCTTGATCTGCACCACCTTGGCCCCGTACATGAGCGCCTGCGCGAGCTTGTTGAGCGCGATCTCGCCCTCCGGCACTACGACGATCGCGCGCAGGCGCTGGGACGCCGCATAGGCCGCGGCCGAGGCGGAGGTGTTGCCGGTGGAGGCGCAGACCAGCACCCGCGCCCCTTCCTCCATGGCCTTGGCGACCGCCACCACCATGCCGCGATCCTTGAAGGAGCCGGTGGGATTCAGGCCCTCGTACTTGAAGAAGAGACGCGCGAGGCCCAGCGCCGGGCCGATGTTGCGCGAGGGGACCAGGGGCGTCGAGCCCTCGCGCAGGTCGACCATCGGCGTGCGCTCGGTGACCGGGAGACGCTCCCGGTAGCGGGCCAAGACGCCCATCACAGCACCCGGATGAAGGACGACACCGCGCGCACCGGCTCCAGGCCGGCGATCCGCTCGCGGGTGCGGCGCAGGGCGGCGTCCCGGGCGGGATGGGTGGTGACCACGAACTCGGCCGACGCCTCGCCCTCGAAGACCTCCTTCTGGATGGCGCTCGAGATGCTCACCTGTTCCTCGCCGAAGACCGCGAAGATCTTGGCCAGCACGCCGGGGCGGTCGGCCACAGTACACCGGAAGTAGGCGCGCGTGGTCACCTCGTCCATAGCCACCACCTGTATGTCATCAAAGGTGAATGGGGCGCGGTTGCGCACCTGGCGCTGGATCGAGCGCGCCAGGTCGATGAGGTCGCCGATCACGGCGCTGGTGGTGGGCCGGGCGCCGGCGCCCAAGCCCTGGAGCAGGACCTGGCCCACCAGGTCGCCCTCGATGAAGACGGCGTTGTGCACGCCGTCGACTACCGCCAGCGGGTGCGCGAGCGGGACCATGCAGGGGTGCACGCGCGCTTCCACGCCGCGCTGCGTGCGCTCGGCCCAGGCCATCAGCTTGATCGCGTAGCCCAGCTCGCGCGCGTAGCGGAAGTCGACCGGCTGGACGGCCCGGATGCCTTCGCAGTAGACCTGGCGCGGATGCACGCGCGCGCCGAAGGCGATCGAGGCCATGATCGCCAGCTTGGCGACCGCGTCGTGCCCGTCCACGTCGGCGCTGGGGTCGGCCTCGGCGTAGCCCTCGCGCTGGGCGTCCGCCAGCACCTCGTCAAAGGTGCTGCCCTCGGCCGCCATCCGGCAGAGCATGTAGTTGGTGGTGCCGTTGATGATCGCCGTCACCCGCTCCAGCTGGTTGGCCGCCAGGTCGACCTTGAAGGTGCTGATGAGCGGGATCCCGCCGCCCACCGCGGCCTCGAAATAGACGTCGACGTCCATCTCGCCGGCCAGCTCCAGGAGCTCGGGCCCATGCGCCGCCATGACCACCTTGTTGGCGGTGACCACGTGCTTGCGCGCCCGGATGGCGCGCTCGATCCAGGAGCGCGCCGGCTCCTCCCCGCCCGCGACCTCGACCACGATGTCGATGGCGGGGTCGTCGATGACCTCGAGCGGATCGGCGGTCAGCAGCTCGGACGGCACCCTCGGGCGCGCCTTGGACAGGTCGCGCACCGCCACGCGACGCAGCGCCAGCCCGGCGCCGGCCCTCCGGCGCAGCGTCGGGCCCCAGGTCAGGAGGCGGTCGGCCACCTCGGCGCCCACGGTGCCGGCGCCGATCAGCCCGACCCCCAGCTCGGCGGCGGCGGCCATGCCGCGTATTGTCCCTACCGGGGCGGTGGAGCTGTGCACGGGCAGCCGGAAACAGGTCCACAGCCCATCCGAGGTCTGATCCCCTTTGCCTCCGCTGGCGCCCGGCCGGGGCGGGCGGTCTAGGGGAGGAGCTTGTCTCGGAGAGGCTCTAGGCCGAGGGGCAGCGTGTGTGCGGCGGTCATCACCAGGGCGATGCCCAAGACCGCTACCAACGCCACCACCACGGCGGCGGAAAGCAGGAAGCGCTGGACGCGCACGCCTTCGGCCCGGGCCATCAGCTCTGCCCAGTCCGGACCTCGTCGCGGCTTCCAGGTTTCCAGTTCCATGTTCAATGCGCGGGTTAGCTCGTCTTTCGACGACCCGCCTTCAGCGAAGTGCACCTTCATCCAGCAAACGCCCGGTGTCCGGTTTCTGTTCGCCCAGCTTGCGGCGCATCGTGGCGACGGCCTTCGCCAGCCGGGAGGCGACCGTGCCCGAGGGGATGCCCAGGGCCGCGGCGATCTCGTCGCGGGTGTAGCCCTGGAAGTAGTGGAGGGCGACCACGGCCCGCAATTTGGGGCTCAGATCGGCGAGCGCCTGCTCCACCACGCTGCGCGCGTCGGCCTCGTCGTACTCGGTGTTGTGGGGGGGCGTGTACAGGCGCACCGGGAGCAGCCGGGCCAGCTTCTGACGACGGAGGTGAGAGATCGCGGTGTTGACCGCGATCCGGTGCAGCCAGGCGCCGACCGGGGCCGTCGGCTTGTACCCGTGGCGGGCGCGGTAGGCCTTGACGAAGGCCTCTTGGGTCAGGTCCTCGGCCGCCACCGAGTCGAGCACGATCGCGCGCACGGAGCGGTAGACGGCCTGGTACTCGCGCTCGTACAGCTCCCGGAAATGGGTGACGGGGTCGAGCCCGCCCGCGGTCATGCCAAGAGGCTAGCTGTTAGACGCGAGTGCGCACGGACTCGATCGCGTCCCTCCCGCTTGGCCTCGTAGAGGGCCTGGTCGGCGCGGTCGATCAGCGACTCCACGGACTCCCGGCGCCGCCAGCCCGCGATGCCGGCGCTGGCCGTGATCTGGACCTCGCCGGCGGCGGTCCGCACCGGGCGCAGCCGGATCGCCCGGAGCAGCCGCCAAGCGGCTTCCAGCGCCTGCTCCTCCGCGGCGTGGGCCAGGAAGACGCAGAACTCCTCGCCGCCCAGCCGGACCACGAAGTCGCCGGCGCGCAGGCCGGCCCGCAGCCGGGCGGCGAACTCGGCCAGCACGAGGTCGCCGGTGCGGTGGCCGTAGGTGTCGTTGATCAGCTTGAAGTGGTCGAGGTCGAGCATCACGACAGCCACCTGGAAGCCGTGGCGGTAGCACTGGATGAGCAGCTCGGCGCCCATGCGCAGGCCCTCGCGCCGGGTGTGGACGGCGGTCAGGAAGTCGTAGCCGCTCTCGTCTTGGAGGCGGCGGTAGGCGGCCCGCATGCGCGCGAACAGGTACGCGCCGAGCGCCAGCTCTGCGCACAAGACCAGGGTTGCGATGGCTACGACGACTGCTGAGACGGGCAACCGCGGCGCACCTTACGCCGCGGGACTGGCTTTTGTTGCCCCCTTAGGCGAGTTGCGAGGCGAGGCGGTCGGCGCCGGCGAAGCCGTGGTTGACCGCGCGCACCCGCCCGTCTGGCAGCAGGATCGCGGTCGTCGGGGCGGTCAGCACTCCGAACCTGGCGGCGACATCGGGTCGCTTCGAGGCGTCGACCTCAATCACCCTGACGCCGCGCAGGAGCGCGCGCTGGGTGCCGCACTCGGCGCAGGAGGGCGTGGTGAAGAGGACCACGGCCGAGCTGCCATCCGGGTTCGCGCCCAGGACGTTCCAGACCTCGCTCGGGCTCAGCGCCTGTGCGCGGCGCGTCCTCCGGCCGGCTACCGCGCGAGCCGCGATCACGAGGATCAGAAGGCCGGCGGCGGCCGCGGCCACGACTAGGAGCCGGTCCATCCCCTCCGGTCGAAGCGGGCGACGATGAAGCAGAGGGCGCAGAAATCGAAGGCCGCGTCCAGCACCACCATGATCGCGATCAGGAAAGCGATCACCCAGGCCGCGAGGGGCGCGCCCAGCAGCAGGAGTCCGGCCGCGGCCAGCCAGGCGGCGCCGCCTATCAGCCGAGCCACCCGGCGGGTGTCGTGGTCCTCGACCCGCTCGACGCGCTTCAGGATGCCCCGGGGCTCGAGCACGCGCCAGGTGAGCTGGCGGACGACGTCGGCGCGCCACCAGAAGCGGCCGGCCAGCATGATCACGCCGGCCACCATCAGGGGGACGGCGCCCCAGGGCTCACCGAGCAGGAAGCCCAGCACCACCAGCAGCACCATCGTCCACTGGTGGGCCTTGCGCGCGGTCACGTCGTAGGCCTGAACCGCCATGTCCGCTTCAACCTACCGTGCCCGCCTCTTCTTCCGTCACGCCGGCCGGCGCGACTAGGAGGTGGGCAAGTTCCCGCAGGAGATCGACTTGGCGTTGGCGCCCTGGAGGTCGGGGCCGGCGTGGACGTTCGCGTACCACCCCTCGGGCGGCAACACGAAGTCATGCGGGACCGTGGTGGTGGCGGTGGCGTTGCCGGAAGCGTCCGCCGCCAGCGGCTGGAGAGCCGAGATGACGTCGGTGGCGATGGGTCCGGGCGAGCCCGGGCAGTTGCCTTTGTGGATGTGGTTGATGTGGTTGCTGTTGGGCGCGAGTCCCTTGACCGTGACGGTGACTATGAACGACCCGGCCTGCTTGACGACCAGGACCGTCCCGTCGACTCCGCTGCCGCCGAGCGCCTGCATGGGACCGCTGAACGGCTTAGGCGTGGGCGTAGGAGTGGGCGTGGAGGCGGGGCCGCCGGAGGAGCCACCGCACGCCGCCAGCGCCAGCGTGAACACAGCGGCCGCAGTCGTTCGTCTCATGCTTGCTCCTCGTGCAGTGCGGCTATGGGGGTCAACTGCGACTACCGGCGCTGGTTACGTGGCGCGGCGCCAAGAAATCTGACACCCGGGGTCAGCGCGCGTTCAATCTATGTTCGCCATGACCAAGCGTGCCCTCCGAGCCGCCGTGATGATCTCGCTGGCGGTGCTCCTCATCTCGGTGACGGCTGACAGCGCGGCGACCGTTCTGGGGCCCGCCGCCGGCACGCCGGGGCCGGTGCTGCTCACCCTCTTCACGGGCGGTGCGACGCTGCTGCGGGGGGCTGCCTCGGCGATCTCCGGGCATTCCGGAGATCGCCTTGGCAACGGCGACACCGTGCTGACCGGGGCCGATTCGAAGGCCAGCCTCCTCTACCCCGACGGCAGCGTGACCCGTCTGGACTCCGACACCACGGTGACCGTGCACGTGGGAGGCGGGACTCAGCTGCTGCAGAGCACCGGGCTGACCTGGAACCGGGTCCAGACGCTGGTCGGCAGCCAGAGGTTCACGATCAGCGGGCCCAACTCCACGACCGCCGAGGTTCGCGGTACGGAGTTCGGCTACTACGTGGAGCACGACCCGGCGGGCAACCCGCTGATCTGGGTCGACGTCTGGAGCGGAGCGGTGCAGGTAAGTGGCGCCACCGGACCGCCCGTGACCGGTACCACGGGCCAGCGCGTCACCGTGCGCCTGGGCGCTGCGCCCACCACACCGGTTCCGATCCCCCTGAGCGACACCCAGCTGGCGTTCACCGTCTTCAACCGAGCTCTGAACGCGATTACAGGGACGCCGGTCGCCTTCGCCGACGGGACCCTGAGCGCCGGCGGCACTTCGGCGCCCGGGTCGGTGCGGGCCGACGGGCGCAGTGACCTGGAGTTCGTGCTGGCCTGGCCGGGGTCCTCTTACCGGCTGACGGTTCGGGATCCGTCCGGCGCGGTGCTCGCGGCCTCGTCGTCCTCGACCCCGCCGGTGGTGGTCCGGGCGCCCCGCGCCCGGGCGGGGGTATGGACTTATACGGTGGACGACCTCGACTCGCCGCCGGCGGAGGCCTGGTGGGTGGTGGTGGGCCAGACGCCCCGTTAGGCGCCGCCTGTATAGCCAAACCCCGCGGGCGTGGTGGGCGGCCCGGGACTCGAACCCGGATGGGTCACCCCACACGCCCCTCAAACGTGCGCGTCTACCAGTTCCGCCAGCCGCCCGGCCGGGTGCATGCGCACCTGCCCGCTAGAGGATTCGAACCCCTAACCTCATGGTCCGAAGCCATGCGCTCTATCCGTTGAGCTAAGCGGGCGCAGGCACCGAATTATAGGCAGCGCCCCTCGGGCCGCCGCCCTTTAGCGAGCTGCCGCAGCCAGGGCCGGGACGCGCTCGTGACGCAGCCCCCAGGCCGCGTATCGGACCAGCCCGAGCGCCTTGTAGCGCTGCCGGTGGGCGACCGTGCGGCCCTCCCGGATCGCGTCGCGCAGGTCGGCCGCGCTGCGACCGGGGAAGGAGGTGAAAGCCCGCCCCACTGCGTCGAGGATGTGGGCGTCGGAGTTCCCCACCTCGGCCACGCCGGTGGCCTCCGTGAGCCGGTGGGCCATCTGGTTGAAGAGGTAGAACCCGGGGGTGGAGTTCTCGACCTCGATGGCGTCGAAGTCCAGCTCGGCCGCGAGCCAGCCCACGCCGTGCACGCGGCCGCGGCCCTGGACCTTGCGATTCGTGCGCCAGAAGGGGTGGGCGGCGATCGCGATTCCGCCCTGGTCGCGAATCGCGTGCACAGTGGCCGCGGCCGACATCCCGGCCCGCACCCGCCGCTCCAGGAAGAGGCCGACGATGTGCCCCTGACGGCTGGAGACCTCCTCGCCCACGATCACCTCGGGCGCGCCCTTGAGGCCGGCGGCCAGGTCGGCCGCGCGCAGGGCGCCCTCGATCGTGTCGTGGTCGGTGATCGCGATCACCCGCAGGCGGGTCGCGGTGCGCACGTACTCCACGAGGTCCGTCGGCGTCGGCCAGCCATCGCTGAAGCAGGTGTGCAGGTGGAGATCGGCCAGCCCCCGGGAGGACATCGTCGGCATGCTACGGACTCTGCCCGTCAGCTCCCGATCTTTTGACGATGAAGTGGCCGAAAACGGCAAAAGGGCGGCCGCTGGACGCGTCCAGGCGGCCGCCCGAATGGAGTGCGGGCTTTACAGCCGGCGCCTGGCCGAGGCTGCGGCGCCGCCCACGACCAGCATCAGGCCGACGCCCGCGCCTGCCAGCGGCAGGCCCGTCGCCGCCAGGACGGCGCCGTTCGGGGCCATGCCCGCCAAAGCCGTACCGGTCTCGGCCAGCACGCCACCCTTGGGCGCCGCCTGGCTCTGGCCAAGGACGGTGCCGGCCGGCGCGGCCGCTACCTCAGCGTTGTTGGGAGCGGGCCTCGTCCGGCATCCGGTGGTGGTCTTTTCGTCAGGCGCGAACCGCGTCTGGTTGCCGCGGCCGAAGCCCGGGTCGCAGTTGTTGCCGACGCCGTTGTCGTGGTCGCTCTTGGATGGATCGCAAACCGTGCCCGGCACGTCGCAGCCGGTGGCCGCGGGCTGTGCGGCCCCGGGCGCGCCGGCGTGAGCACGCCCACCGTCGCCGTTGGCCTGGGCGCCACCGCCCAGAATCAAGAGGGCGCCGGAGGCCAAAGCCAGGGCGATCAAGGCCCTCCTCAGGTTGTGTTTCACTCTGCGGCACCTCCGCATCTGCGGAACAGTACGATTTCGTTCCGCGCATTACTGATCGATAAAGTGATAGTTAGAATATCATAGTTGAGGTGGCCTGTCGCGGGGCCAGCACATTAAGAGGCGGCCGCCGGACCTTTCCGGCGACCGCCTTTGCTGCTGTAGAGCCCTAGCCGGCCTTCTCTAGCGGCGCCTCCGGGAGGCGATGCCTCCGAGGACGAGCATCAGGAGGCCGATGATGCCTCCCAGGATGGGCGATCCGGTCGCCGCCAGGACACCGCCCTGCGCGGCTACTCCGCCCGTCGCGGTCTCGCCCATGACTCCGCCGGTTCCCGCGGCTCCCGCGCCACTGTTGCCGACCGCGCCGCTGACGCTGCCGGTGGCCGGCGCGCCGCCTGTGTTGGCGCCCGCGCCGCCGACACCACCCTGGGCGCTTAGCCCGCTGGCGCCGACGCTGGCGGGAGCCTGGGTGTTGCCGGTGCTGGCTCCGACGCTAACGGCCTGGTGGGAGCCGGTGCTTCCACCGTTGGCCGTTTGACCGGTGCCGGCGGCCGAGGCCTGCGTGACCCCGGTCGAAGCCGGCGCCTGCGAGCCGGTGCTCCCGGCGCCGCTGGCCTGTCCGGCGGTGCCGGTCGTGTTCCCGGTCGAGCCCGGGGCCTGCGAGCCGGAGCTGCCGTTGGCCCCGCTGGCCTGTCCGGCGGTGCCGGTCGTGTTCCCGGTCGAAGCCGCGTTCTTGTGGCTTCCGGTGCTGCCGCCGCCGGCCGTGTTGCCGGTGCCGTTGGCGGTCCCGTTGGTGTTGCCGGCCGAACCTGGATGCGAGCCAGTGGACCCGCCGCCCGCCGTATTGCCGGTGCCGTTGGCGGTTCCATTGGTATTGGCCGAGGCCGGGTGCGAGCCGTGCGAGCCGCCGCCGGCCGTGTTTCCGCTGCCGTTGGCGGTTCCGTTGGTGTTGCCGGCCGAACCCGGATGCGAGCCAGTGGACCCGCCGCCCGCCGTGTTGCCGGTGCCGTTGGCGGTTCCGTTGGTGTTGCCGGCCGAACCTGGATGCGAGCCAGTGGACCCGCCTCCCGCGGTGTTGCCGGTGCCGTTGGCGGTT
>Ga0070707_100003205_pt1 | contig 15471 bp, 15 predicted proteins | sample KBSK5502metaG_FD_65468 | JGI IMG/M metagenome (GOLD analysis project Ga0070707, IMG submission 65468) | Corn, switchgrass and miscanthus rhizosphere microbial communities from Kellogg Biological Station, Michigan, USA - KBS K5-50-2 metaG | ecosystem: Host-associated > Plants > Roots >... | reverse complement strand
TCACCACGTTCATGCCCCGCTGGACGAGGGCGGCCACCTGCGTCTTGACCGTCTTGAGGGCGGAGGAGGTGCTGAGGATGGCCACGTCGGCGCGCGCGCGCCGGAAGAACCGCTCGGGGTTGCCCTCGACCTTGACCCGCAGCCGCCGGGGCAGGCCGAGCAGGGAACCGAGATCCTTGCCCGCGTGATCAGGAAACGGGTCGGTGGCGCCGACGATCTGGAGTCCGTCGGTCTCGGCCACCAGCCGGGCGATGCCCTGGCCGATGGGACCGAGGCCGACGTGCACCACCTTGAGCGGACGCGCCATCCCCTAGCGCTCGACCTCGAGAGCGGGAACCTCCTCCTCGGGCTCGGCGGCCAGGATCACGGTGCTGGAGACGGGGAGCAGCGTCACGTAGTACTTCCCGCCCGACTCCAGCGTCACCTCGTAGAAGCCTTCGGGCGCCACGCGCACCAGCCGGCCCTTGGCTCCCTTGGCCCCCAGGGCTTCGTTGTAGATCTTGATCGCGGCTTCCCGCTCGATCATCGCTACCTCCTCCTCGAGGGCGCGGCTTGGCCCGTCACAGCTCCTTCAGGGTCCGGCGCAGGATCTCCAGGCCCGTGTCGGCCTCGGCGGCGCTCAGGTTGAGCGGCGGGCGGAAGCGGATGGAGCGCACGCCACACTTCAAGAGGAGCAGGCCCCCGGCCACGATCTTCTTGTGGGCCAGGTCCCGCTGCGCGGGCGTGGGCAGGTCGAAGGCGATCATCAGGCCGCGCCCGCGGGCGTTCGTCATCAGGCCGCCCAGCTCGAGCTGCAGCCCTTCCAGCCCCCGGAGCAGGTGCTCGCCGACCACGCGCGCGTTGTCCACGAGGCTCTCCTCGTGGATGACCTCGAGATAGCGGGTGCAGCGCACGAGGTCGGTGAGGTTGCCGCCGAAGGTGGAGTTGATGCGCGATCCCACCTTGAAGACGTTCTGCGGCTCCTCGTCCACGCGCGGCCCCACGAGGCAGCCGCAGACCTGCGTCTTCTTGCCGAAGGCCAGGGCGTCGGGCCGGATCCCGAAGTGCTCGTGGGCCCACATCTTTCCCGTGAGCCCGATCCCGGTCTGCACCTCGTCCACGACGAAGAAGCACTGGTTCTGACGGGCCATGCGCTCGAGGGCCTGCAGGAACTCCGGCCGGAAATGGTTGTCCCCACCCTCGGCCTGGATCGGCTCGATGATGATGGCGGCGATGTCGTCGGGGTTGTCGGCGAAGGCCTGGCGCATCTGGTCGAGGGCGCGCTGCTCGGCCGCCTTCACGTCGGTCTCGACCTCGGAGGTCACCGGGAAGCGCAGCTTGGGGTTGTCGATCCGGGGCCAGCGGAACTTCGGGAAGAAGTCGGTCTTGATGGGGTCGGTGTTGGTGAGCGACAGCGTGTACCCGCTGCGGCCGTGGAAGGCCTCACGGAAGTGCACGACTTGCGTGCCCCTCTCGCCCGCGATGCCCTTGGCCTTGTTGCGTCGTACCTTCCAGTCGAAGGCGACCTTGAGCGCATTCTCCACGGCGAGCGAGCCCCCCTCGATGAAGAAGGCATGGGGCAGATCGGCCGGGATCGCGAGCCGCCCGAAGGTCTCGACGGCCTGCGCGTACTCGACGCTGTAGATGTCGGGCAGTGACGGCTTGAGCTGGGCCACCCGGGCCAGGATCCTGAGGAAGTCCGGGTCCTTCATCTTCGGGTGGTTGTACCCGATGGGGTTGGAGCCGAAGAAGGTCAGGAAGTCGAGGTATTCGCGGCCGGCGCGCCGGTCGTGGACCCAGGAGCCGTGGCTCTTCTCGAAGTCGAAGACCAGCTCGTACCCGTCGGCGAGCATGTACCGGGCCAGCGTGCGATGCACGTCCGCGGGGCTGAGCGGGGAAACCAATGTCGCAGTCATAATAGCTCTATTTTCAATCACTTGGCAGGGGGCCAGGCGGCCGGAATCCGGTCCACCTGCGCGAGAGCGGCACATCTTAGCATAGCTCTCGCCGCCGCCTCGCCAATCGGTATAATCGCACCTTCCAATGGCAGCCGGCATCGACCCTGCCTTTCTGCGCGGCTCCGACCTCTTCGAGAACCAGCCCGAGGAGGTGCTCAAGGCCGTGCTCGTCCAAGGCCAGCTCCAGGAGTACGGCCCCGGGGAGGTCGTCTTCCGACAGGGCGACGAGGGGGACCGGCTCTACATCGTGAAGAGCGGCGCCCTGGAGGTGCTGGCCAGCCCGACCGATGCCGCCGATCCCATCCCGGTGGCCTACCTCGGTCCGGGCGAGGTGCTGGGAGAGCTGGCCCTGCTCACGGGCTCCCCCCGCAGCGCGAGCGCGCGGGTGCCGGAGCGCGCGGAGCTGTTCACCGTCGACAAGCCGGTCTTCCTGGACTTGATGAAGACGCTCCCCGCCTTCGCCCGCAACCTCTGCCTCGTGCTGGCGAAGCGGCTGGAGGCCACGACGCTGAAGATGCCCCGCGGCTCGAAGCAGCTCCAGGGCAACCTCCGTTATTTCGATCTCGCCACCGTCATCCAGACGCTGATCGGCTCGCACCAGACGGGCACGCTCGCGGTGACGCAGGAGGGAGGCAAGTCGAAGAACCGGATCGCGGAGATCTTCTTCTTCAAGGGCAACATCGCGAAGGCCAAGGTGCGGCACCTGACCGGCGATGATGCCGTCTTCCAGCTCTTCCAGTCGCCGCTCGAAGGCGACTTCTCCTTCACCGGACGCCAGGTCCAGGAGGACGAGGTGCAGGCGGACATCACGATGCCCGCCATCTCTCTGCTGATGGAGTCGGTGCGTCTACAGGACGAGCTGCCCCTGCTGAAGGAGCGCATCACCGATCCCGACCACGTCTACCGGCAGAAGGCCTCCCAGCTCGACTGGCAGGATCCGGAGACCGTGGAGCTGGCGGCGGCCGTGTGGTCGCGGCTCAAGAAGGGGGCGTCCATGAACGACCTGCAGCGCGACGTCCCCCGGAACTCGTACGCTCTCTACCGGACGGTGGTCGCGCTGCTCGACACCGCACAGGTCGAGTAGGCCCGCGCGGCCGGCCCTCTAGACCCGGCTTGCTTCCCTGATCTTCTGCTCGAGGGTGCGGCGCTCGGCCTCGACCTCCTCGATCTCGCCGGACAGGCGGCTCATGGCCTTGCGCTTGGCGAGAAAGAAGTAGTTGGCGAGCTCGAGCAGCAGGCCGCTGAGGACCGCGACGGTCACGACCTCCCAGAGCAGCGGCATCCCGATCTGGCCGTCCTTGAAGCCGACCTGCCAGATCGCGTAGATGACGCCGATCCCCATGCCGTTGACGCCGATGCCAAAGCTGGCGCGGGCGTGGCGCAGCTCCGCCTCCAGGCGGGACTGCTGCATCTCGTTCGCACGCAGCGCGTCCTTGAGCGGGCCGACGTCGGCCAGCACGACGCGGACGGCCTCGCCCGAGCGTACGACCTTGTGCCGCGTGCCGCAGGTAGGGCACTTGACGTGGTCGCCGTGCGCGTACGTCGAGGGGATGGAGATCTCCGTCCGGCACTCGGCGCACCGCGCCTTCTGTGTATCCACTGGGCGCGAAGGATAGCAAAATAGGTCCACCAGGAGAAAGAGGCAAGTTGGACGGAGACGTCATCGTCGTCGGCGCCGGGATCGTGGGGCTGTCCGCGGCGCGCGTGCTCGCGGCCGCGGGGGCGAAGACGGTCGTCATCGAGCGGGCGCGGGTGGGAGCGGAAGCCTCGACCGCGGCCGCGGGAATGGTCGCGCCCCAGGCGGAAACCCCCGAGGATTCGCCCCTGCTCGAGCTGGCCCTCAGGGCCCGCGACCACCACCTCACGCTCGCGCCCGCCCTCGAGGCGGAGACGGGCCTGTCCGTGGACCTCGCCTGCCGGGGGTTGATCGAGCTGGCCTTCACGGACGAGGACTTGCGCCGGCTCGAGGCCCGGCGCGTCTGGCAGACCCGCCGTGGCCTTGCCGTGGAGGCGCTCGGACCGGCCGAGGTGCGGGAATCCGAGCCCAACGTCAACCCGGCGGTCCGCGGTGGCCTCTACATCCCCGGCGACCGCTGCGTGGACAACGTGCGCCTCGTCCGCGCGCTGGCGGCTTCCGCGGTGGCGCGCGGCGCTTCGATCGTGACCGGCCGCCCCGTGACGGGCCTGGTGTTGGAGCGGGGCGCCGTGGCCGGGGTGACGGCTGCGACGGAGGTGTTCCGCGCACCCGTGGTGATCAACGCGATGGGGGCGTGGGCGAGCCTCCTCGCCGGCGACCCGCTGCCGCCGCCGGTGGAGCCGGTGCGCGGGCACATCGTGGCCTTCGACATGGCTCCCGCCCTGCTGCGCCACGTCGTCTGCTCGCCGCGCGGCTACCTGGTGCCGCGGGCCGACGGGCGGACGCTGGCCGGCAGCACCACCGAGCGCGCCGGCTTCGACAAGATCGTCACCGCCGCCGGCCTGGGCACGGTCCTCGCGATTGCGCTCGAGATCGCTCCCGTCCTCGGCGACGTGGGCGTGGCCGACTCGTGGGCGGGCCTGCGGCCGGGGACGCCGGACGGCCTGCCGATCATCGGAGCCGGCGCCCTGCCGGGCCTGTTCCACGCGACGGGCCTCTATCGCAACGGGATCCTGATGGGTCCCCTGGTGGGGGAGATCGTCGCCGGCCTCATCCGCGGCCAGGCGTCGCCCGTCGGCCTCGCGCCTTTCTCGGTTACGCGTTTTGCCGCCGGCCGGCCGGGTCGACTCGTTCCGGAACGAGTCGACTGAATCGTCGGTTACGAACGCGGGGTACATGCGCCCGAGCTCGGCACCGGGCGATCCTCGACGGTCACGACGGCCGTCAGGCGATATGAGGTGTGCACCCTCCCTTGTTCGTCGTAACCCTGCACGTCGCCGCTCACCATGACGCCAGCGTCGGAGAAGGCGACTCGTCCCGGGAAGAGTTCAGCGAATAAATGTCAGCAGGACGACGCGGATCGAAGCCGAGGATCGCGCCCATCGCGCAACAGCGAGGCTAAGACCTTCCGACCCACCTGATGATCTCGGGGAAGGTGGGTCTTTTCCCGTACATGAGGATGCCCACGCGGTAGATGCGCGCGGCGGCCCACGTGATCACCGCGATCGCGGCCAGCATCAGGAGCATCGACAACCCGACCTGCCACGCGGGAGGGCTGACCGAGGTCATGCGCAGGAACATGAGCAGGGGCGCGAAGAAGGGAACGAGCGACAGCACGACGGAAACCGTGCTGTCCGGCGCGGCCAGGACCATGGGATAGAAGACGACGCTCAGGATCAGGGGCATCATGGCGAGGAACACGAGGCTCTGCGCCTCCTGCGTCGTGTTCACGGCGGCCCCGATCGAGGCGTACATCGCTCCGTAGAGGAAGTAGCCGAGGAGGAAGAAGACGACGAAGGCCACGAGAAGCGGGGGGCTCAGCTCGGGCAGCGCCCCTGCCGCGCTCGCTCCCCCGGCCCCCGCCGCGCTGATCGCGGCCAGGCACGCCGCCCAGACGACGAACTGCGTCAGGCCCGCCGCGCCCACGCCGACGAGCTTCCCCGCGAAGAGCCGCGACGCGGGAAGCGACGACACGACGACCTCCACGACGCGGTTGGTCTTCTCCTCGATGACGCCGTTCATCATGGCCGTGCCCCAGATGGCGAGCGTGGTGTAGAGCAGCATCATCAGGACCAGCGAGAGGATGAACGACGCGCCGCGGTCCTCGCGCGCGCCCCGCGCGGTGACGCGGATCCTCTTGAGGTCCACGCGGCGGGTGAGGGAGCGGACCCGCTCGGCGTCGAAACCCTCGCGGGCGAGGCGCCGGGAGACGAGGGCTTCCTCGACCGCCTTGTCCATGAGCTGCAGGTCCATCACGTTGCTGACGTTCTTCCCGTAGTACTCGGCGGCGGAGCGCTCGAGAGCGTCCGGGGCCAGGAAGAGGTAGCCGTCGAGGTCGTTCCGCACCATGCGCTCCTGGAGGGCGGCGCGCGTCTGGTCGATCGGTCCTTCGGGCGCCGTCTCCACCACAAACCGCTGCTCGCCCGCCACCTTGCGCCGCGCCAACGACTGCGTCACGTCCGCCCCGAGGCCGCCCGACGCGTCGAGGACGGCGACGTGCAGCGGGCGGCCGCGCTGGCGGGCGAGGAGGATGGGCGCGATCATGAACCCCGCCAGGAGCGTCGGGCCCAGGATCGTGCTCACGAGGAACGCCTTCGACCGCACGCGCTCGAGGTACTCGCGGCGGGCGACGGCAAAGACGCGCTTCACGCCGCCGCCACTCCGTGGGACGTCACCTCCTCGACGAAGATGTCGTGGAGGCTGGGCTCGACGATCTCGAAGCGGCTCAGCCGCAGCCGCGCCGCCGCCGCGCCCAGGATGGACTGGGGGTCGCTCCCCTCCGCGAGCCGGATCTCGACGTAGCGGCCGAAGTCGGTCACCTTCTGGACGCCGGGCAGCGCGGCCAGGAACGTCCCGTCACCGTCGAAGGCCAGCACGACCGTGTTCTTGCCGTGCCGGGCCTTCACCTCCCGCACCGGACCGTCGAGCAGCTTCCGCCCCCGGTCGATGAGCGCGATCGAGTCGCACAACCGCTCCACCGTCTCCATCTGGTGACTCGAGAGGACGAGGGTCCTGCCCTGGCGGCGGAGGTCGAGCAGGGTATCGCGCATGGAGTCGGCGGCGACGGGATCGAGCCCGCCCAGCGGCTCGTCGAGGATGAGGATCTCGGGGTCGGGCAGCACGGTGGCCACGAACTGCACCTTCTGCTGCATCCCCTTGGAGAGCTCGTTGAGCCTGCGCTTGCGCCATTCGGAGAGCCCGACCCGCTCCAGCCACGGGCCCACGCGGCGCAGGGCCTCGGACCGCGGGACGCCCTTCAGCGTCGCGAAGAACGCGAGCTGCTCCTCCACGACCATCCGCGGGTAGAGGCCGCGCTCCTCGGGCATGTAGCCGATGCGGTCGCGGGTGGCCTGGTCGGCGGGCCGGCCGAGGATCTCGATCGTCCCCGCGTCGGCGCCCAGGATGTTCATGACCATGCGCAGCGTGGTCGTCTTTCCGGCGCCGTTGGGACCGAGCAGCCCGAAGACGCTGCCGCGGGGGATCGCGAGGGAGAGGTCGCGCACCGCGACGTGGCCGGCGAAGGCCTTGGTGACTCCGGACAGCCGGATCGCGCTTTCGCTCAACTGCGTGATTATAGGGCCCACCATGACCGACACGGCGCGCGAGGTGGCGGGGGGTTTGGGGGGGCCCGCAGGGACCCCCCAGCTCGATAGCGAGCGCGGATTCACTCCGCGCGAGCGTGACGACGGCCGAGGGCTCTTCTACGTCGTGGTGTCGACGGTGGCGTACGGCTCGCTGCCGATCCTCGCCAAGCTCGCCTTCGCCACCGGCGTCCGCACGTCGGGCCTGCTCGCCTGGCGCTTCGCCGGAGCGTGCGTGCTCTTCTCGTTGCTGGCCCGACGCGCGCCCGCGCTGGCCCTGGGCACTCGCCTGACGCTGTGGGGGCTGGGGGTGATCTTCGTCGGGAACACGGTCTGTTACTTCGGCGCCCTGCAGGCGATTCCCGCCTCCACCGCTTCGCTGATCTTCTACACCTATCCCGTCATCGTCACCCTGCTCTCCGCCGCGCTGGGGATGGACCGACTCACGGTGCGCAGCGTGGGCGCGGCGTTCATGGCCGTCTCCGGTTGCGCGCTCACCGCGGGCGCGGTGGCGGGCTCGCCGCGAGGGATCACGCTCGCGCTCGCGACCGCCTTCATCTACGCCTCCTACGTCATGCTCGGCAGCCGCTTCGCCGCCGGCATCCCGTCGGAGACGGTGTCGCTCCACGTGACGCAGGCCTGCGCCCTGATCTTCCTGCCGTGGGCGCTCCTGCGGGGCGGGCTGGTGCTGCCTCCGGTGCCGGCGGCATGGGGCATCGTCGCCGTGATGTCCGTCTTCTGCACCGTCGTGCCGATCCGCGCGTTCCTGGCCGGGCTCGCGCGGGTCGGGCCGGCCCGGGCCGCGGTCGTCAGCTCGCTCGAGGTGCTGGTGACGATCGGGCTCGCGGCGGCGTTCCTCCACGAGCGGATCGGCCCGCGCCAATGGGTCGGGGGAGCCCTCATCCTGGGCGGGGTGCTCCTGCAGAACCTGGGCGCCCTGCGCCGGATGAGCGGCGGGCGAGGGTCCGTTTCCCGTCCCGACCGCCCTGCGGTATGATCGGCCGCCCTCTCCGAGGTTGCTGACTGAAGCTTCTTCGCCTCACCCTCCGCACCAAGCTACTCCTGGTCGTCCTCCTCTGCGTCGGGATCCCCGTCGTCCTCATGGGCAGCTATCTGCTGGACCGCAACGAGGAAATCCTCTCGGAGAAGGTGCGCGAGACCGTGGCGAACCACCTCTTCCGCAAGTCCGGCCAGATCGACGACTGGATGTGGCAGCGGACGCGGGAGGTGACGCGGTGGTCCGCCTCGTTCGTGGTCTTCGAGGGTGTGGAGGCGCTGACCCGCGGGACCGGCGACGTCGAGCGCGCGCGCCGCGACCTGAACGAGTACCTGGCCTCGGTCCTCGGCCACTACCAGACCTACGAGTCGCTGTTCGTGACCGACGCGCAGGGCAGGATCCTGGCTTCGACGCGCGACGAGCGGTGGGAGGACTGGGCCAAGGGCCTTCTCGCCAGACCCGAAGCCGCCAAGGGAGGTGTCGTCACCCCGCTCCACCGCTCGCCCTTCCTGGGCCGCCCGACCCTGCTCGCGCTGCACGCGATCCAGGACCGGAACGACAAGAACGTGGGCTTCCTCGTGGAGCGCCCCGACCTGCGCGAGCTGCAGCTCCTGCTCAACCCGGCGGTGGGAGATCCCACGCCCGAGTTCTGGTTGCTCGACGCGGAGGGCCGGGTGCTCCTCCGCACGGGCCAGGTGCCGGCCAACCCGGGAACGGAGGAGCTCCCCGTGGTGAAGCCGGTACCGCCCGAAGAAGCGGGCCGGGTGGTGGAGGCCACCCTGCCCTCGGTGGGACGCGTCGTCTACGGGGTGCGCCGCCTCGCGGGTCCATCCGGCGGCTACCTCGCGGCCACGGTCCCGGCGCGGGTCGCCTACCGCTCGCTCGACGAGGCGCGCCTGCGACTCTTGATCGTCGGCCTGTCCGCGCTGGTCATCGTCCTGCTCATCAGCTTCTTCGCCGCCCGCAACCTGTTGCGGCCCATCCTGCTGCTCTCGGAGGGCGCGCGCCGCCTCAGCCGCGGCGAGACGGACGTTTCGCTGCCCGTGGCCGGCAGCGACGAACTGTCCGACCTGACCCGGACCTTCAACGACATGTCGGCCAGGATGCGCGAGGCGCGGCAGCGGCTGGAGTCGCTGGCCATCACCGACGAGCTGACCCAGCTCTACAACCGCCGCCACTTCCAGGACATGCTGGAGAAGGAGATGCGGCGCAGCGCGCGCGACGACCGCCCCTTGAGCCTCCTGCTCCTCGACCTCGACCATTTCAAGGAGTTCAACGACCACTGGGGCCACACCGAAGGCGATCTCGAGCTCACGCGCGTGGCCACCATCGTCATGAAGGCCATCCGCTCGACGGACTCCGCGTTCCGCTACGGCGGCGAGGAGCTGGCCGTGCTGTTGCCCTCGTGCCCGAAGAACCAGGCCCTTCCGGTGGCGGAGAAGATCCGCGCCGCCGTCAACGTGCGGCCCACGCGCCTCGTGGCGACGGAGAAGCCGTTCACCACCGTGTCGATCGGCGTCGCGACCTTCCCCGAGGATGGGCAGGGGGGCCGGGCCTTCATCGACGCCGCCGACGCCGCGCTGTACGCGGCCAAGGCCCGGGGCCGCGACCGCGTGGTGCTGGCCGGAGACGAAGCGGCCCACGCGAGCGCCGCCGGCCGCTAATCAGGCGGAGACGGCGAGGGGCGTCGGGAGTCGGGCGATTCCTGGGCCTTCGTCGCCGCGTCCTGGGCCTTCATCGCGAAGAACAGCGCCGCGCCGTAGTTCTCCTGCTGGAGCTGTTTCTCCGCCTTCGCCAGCGAGTCCTCACACATGCTGAGGGTCGCCGCGTTCGCCTTCGCATCGAGGCGGCCCATGAGGATGCGTGCCTCCGCGATCGCCGAGGAGGCTTCGGCCTTCGTCTCGATCCCCTTCAGCCGGGCCTTGGTGCGGATGATCTCCGTCTCGGTCACATCCAGGTCGTGGAGCAGGAGCGCGATGCGCTCCTCGAGGCGCCGGTTGTCCTCCTCCAGTTTCTTTGCCCGCGCGTTCGCCCGCTCGACCTCCGCGTGCGGCGCCTTGGCTGTCCGTTCCGACGCGGGGGAAGCGAGGCGGGCCAGCGTGGTGGCGCAGTGCGCCTCGGTGGTGGCCAGCTCACCGAGGCCCTGGGCCCGGACCGACCTCTCGGGCGTCAGGTCCTTGCTCGCGGCCACCGATTCGGCCTCCCGCAGGTGGCGCTCGGCCTGCTTGAACATGTCGGCCGCCTTCGCCGGGGCCCCCGCCTTGCGGGCGGCCTCGACCGCCTGCCGGGCCGCGCTCAGGTCGACGCGCGCGCCGGGCCGGACCTTGGCCGAGGCACACGCGCCCACGGCGAGGCCGAGCAGGACCGGAAGCAGACGGGTGAGTCTCGAAATCACGGCCGGAGTGTACCACGCGGCTTGGAGGGGTCGACCCCCGGGCACTATGATCGATGTGATGAAGATCTCCCTCGCCCACAGTCCCGACAGCGACGACGCCTTCATGTTCTACGGGCTGGCCCGGGGCAAGGTGCCGACGGACGGCCTCGAGATCGTTCACGTCCTGCGCGACATCGAGAGCCTGAACCACGAGGCGAGGGAGGGCGTGCACGAGGTCACCGCGATCTCCTTTCACGCCTATCCCTACGTAGCCGACCGCTACGCGCTCATGCCGTGCGGGGGCAGCATCGGGGACGGCTATGGGCCCTTGCTGGTGGCGCGGGTGGAGATGGATCCGAGCGCCCTGCGCGGCGCCGGCCTGCTGGTCGCGGTGCCGGGCACGCTGACGACCGCGTACCTCGCGCTGAAGCTCTTCGCGCCCGAGACCCGCACGCGAGTCGTCGCCTTCGACCGCATCCTCGACGAAGTGCGCGAGGGCCGTGCCGACGCCGGCCTCGTGATCCACGAGGGCCAGCTCACGTACGCGGGCCAGGGGCTGCGCAAGATCCTGGACCTGGGCGCCTGGTGGAAGGGCGAGACGGGCCTGCCGCTGCCCCTCGGGGGGAACGCGGTGCGCCGGGATCTGGGGCCCGACATCGTCGGGCGTCTCACCCGCCTCGTCCGCGACAGCGTGCGCTACTCGCTGGCCCACCGCGGCGAGGCGCTGCAGTATGCCCTCGAGTTCGCGCGCGGCATGGACCCCGCGGTCGCCGACCGGTTCGTGGGGATGTGGGTCAACGAGATGACCGTGGACTGCGGCGAGCGCGGCCGGCGGGCGGTGCAGGAGCTGCTCGACCGCGGCCACGCCGCGGGAATCATCCCGCGCCGCGTGGCGGTGGACTTCGTTCCCGCCTGAATGGCTCCCCTCGGTCCTCCGGCGGCGTTCCCCGACGTCGTCCTGGCCGGCCTGGACGGGGAGCGCCGGCCGGTCTCGGAGGCGTGGGCCCGCGGCTGGGCGCTCATCGTCGTCGGCCACCGCGAATGCGGAACGACGCGCCTGTGCCTTCCCTTCGTCGACCGCATCCATCACCGCCGCCCACCCACCTCCACGGCGCTGGCGGTGCTGCAGGACAGCGCGGCGGACGCCCGGGCCCTCGTCGAGGAGCTGGGCCTCGAGCTGCCGGTGCGTCTGGAGGAGGACCCTTATCCGCTCGCGGCGCAGCTCGGGCTCGGCACCGTGCCGACACTGTTCCTCGTGACGCCCCAGGGCCGGATCGATGCGGTCGCCGAAGCCTTCCGGCGCGCCGACCTCGAGGCCTTCGCCGCCCGCCTGCAGGTGCCTCCGCCGCTCTTCCTTCCCGGCGACGATGCTCCCGCGCTGCGCCCCGGTTGACTGCCGCGCGTCGCCTCGTCGAGGTGACATGGCCGTCGCGCTGCTGACCCTGGCCGTCGTGGGCACCGTCACCCTGCTCTTGACGACGGCCCTCGGCTACCTCGTCCCCGCCGATGCGACCCGCATGCGGCAGCACTTCCTCCTCGCCCTCGGCAGCACCACGCTGCTCGTGATGGCCCATTCGTTCATCATGTTCTTCCTCATCGCCACCGGCGTGGAGCTGAAGGACATGGAGAAGGCGCGCGGCTGGGGCGACTCGTTTCGCCGGCGCACGATCGCCCTCAAGTCGCAGGTGTTTCCGGCGATGACCTTCGCCCTCCTGCTGGTCATCGCGAACTTCATGCTGGGGGCGGCCGCGCACACGCGGGCGGTGCCGGCCTGGGTCCACCACGCCATGGCCTGGGCGACCCTGCTCGTCTGCCTCGTGGCGCTCTACCGCGAGTATCGCGTCCTCGGGGACAACAACCGTCTCATTGCGGAGGCGGCGTCCCGCCGAGAGGACAGCGGCGCGGCCGCGGACGTGTGAGCCCGCTCATCGTTACCGCGATGCGATGGCCGCAATGGCCCGTGTCTACAGGGCTTGCGACAGGTCGGGCGGGGCATCCTGGTGGCACAGGGCTTGCTGAGAAACTCGTCGTGAAAGAGAGGGTGCGTCTATGACTCGATGGAACCTCGGGCTCGCGCTGGCGCTGGGAACGCTCCTGGCCGCATGCCAGTCGGCGGACAAGAACGCGGCCGAGCCGCAGAAGAACCAGGACCTGGAGAAGCGGGTAGCGGAGCTCGAGCACAAGGCGGCGACGCCGTCGCCCGCCGCCGAGCCGACCGCGACCGCGGAGCCGGTGTGGGAGACGCAGCTCCACTCGGCGCCGTCCGTGGCCGAGGTTCCTCGCTCCACCGCCCGCGCTTCGGCCCCGACCCGCGTCCACGACGGGCGCCTCCCGTCCCGCGAGACGCGTACGACTCGGACCGCGGAGCCGCCGGTCGTGACGAGCCGCAACGAGCCGGACCGCGTCGGCACGCGGGCGGAGCCGGTGGACCCTCCGGTCGAGACCGCCGCGGCGGACCCGCGCGGGCGTGACGAGCAGGTCGAGCGCGTCAGTATCCCGGCGGGGACCCAGCTCTCGCTGGTGCTGGAGACCGCGCTGTCCTCGGCCACGAGCCATCCCGGCGACCGCGTCGAGGCGCGGGTCGAGCGCGCGACGAGCGAAGACGGCCGGGTGCTGCTGCCCGGGGGCACCGTGCTCAAGGGACGCGTCCTCGACGCGCGGCCGTCCGGCCGCGTCTCGGGCAAGGCGCGCGTGATCGTGGCCTTCGACCAGATCGTGGTCCGTGGCCGCGCGCAGCGGCTGGACACGACGGAGATCGAGGCGGTCGCCGGCGACAGCCACGAGCGCGATGCCGCCATCATCGGCGGCGGCACCGCCGCGGGCGCGATCATCGGCGGCATCGCCAAGGGCGGCAAGGGGGCCGGCAAGGGCGCGCTCATCGGCGCCATCGCCGGCACCGGCGCGGTGCTGGCCACCAAGGGCAAGGAGATCGAGCTGCCCTCCGGCTCGCGCTGGACGGTGCGCGTGAAGGACGGCGTCAGGTTCTAATTGAGCTGGGGGGTGCTCGCGGCGCACCCCCCAGACCCCCCGCTCGCTCCGCGGGAGTGAATCCCGCTCCGCTCGCAGCTCGTGTCTACGCGTGCAAGCGGCCGAGGGCCCACCGCGCGTGCTCCCGCACGAGCGGATCGGGATCCTCGGCCAGCCGCGCGAGCACCGGTCGATGGGCGGGGTCGCCGGAGTTGCCCAGCGCGACGGCCACGTTGCGCAGCAGACCGCGCCGCCTGGCCCGCTTCACGGCGCTGCCCCGGAAGCGCCGACGGAAGCCTTCATCGTCGAGCCGCGACAGCTCGGCGAGGTCCGGCGCGACCTGTCCCGGCCGTGGCTCGAAGGAGGCGCCTCCCCGGTGGCGCCGCCGGCGATTCCAGGGACACACGTCCTGGCAGATGTCGCACCCGAAGACCTGGCGGCCCACGCCGGACCGCAGCGCGTCGGGGATGGCGCCTTTCAGCTCGATGGTCAGGTAGCTGATGCAGCGCGTCGCGTCGAGCACGTAGGGCGCCGGGAAAGCACCGGTGGGACAGGCGTCGAGGCACGCGGTGCAGCTCCCGCACATGTCGAGCCGGGGGGCGTCCGGCCGCATCTCGAGGTCCGTCACCAGCTCGCCGAGGAAGAACCACGAGCCATGCTCCGGGTGCAGCAGGCAGGTGTTCTTGCCCCACGCGCCGAGCCCCGCGGCGGCGGCGTAGGCCCGCTCGACGATGGGCCCCGTGTCCACGTAGGCCCGAAAGCGGAAGGGCCCGATGTCCGCTTCCAGCCCGGCGGCGAGGCGCTCGAGCATCGCCTTCATCACGTCGTGGTAGTCGTCGCCCCACGCGTAGCGGGCGATCCAACCGGATCCGGCGGGGGCGTCGGTCGAGTACGGGTGCGGCGTGTCGTACTGGACGCCGACCGAGACGACCGATCGCGCCCACGGAAATGCGTCACGAACATCGCGGCGGCGCGCGGCCTGGGAGGTGAGGTAGCTCATCTCGCCCGCGTAGCCGCGCGCGATCCACTCCGCGAAGAAGGCGAGCTCCCGCGGCGCGTCGGCGGCGGCCACGCCGGCCAGGTCGAAGCCGGCGTCGAGGGCGAGTGCCTTGGCGCGGTCGGCGAGGGCGCGGGGATCCACGGCGCTAGCCCCGCGGCCGCCGTCCCACCAGGCCGCGCAGCAGGGCGATCTCCTTCTTCCACACCTCGATCGGCCCCGGCGTCTCGACCACCATGGGCACTCTCGCCAGGCGCGCATCGTTGAGGAAGCGCGCGAAGGTCGCGACGCCGAGAAATCCCTCGCCGATGTGCGCGTGGCGGTCGACGCGGCTGCCGAGCGGCTTCTGCGAATCGTTCAGGTGGATGGCCTTCAGCTTGCGCAGGCCCACCACTTCGTCGAACCGCTGCAGCGTCTGCTCGTAGCCGCGCTCGGTCGCGATGTCGTATCCCGCCGCGTAGAGATGGCACGTGTCGAGGCAGACGCCCACGCGCCCCGGCTCCTTCACGCGCGAGAGGATCTCGGCCACCTGCTCGAAGCGGTGGCCGAGGCACGATCCCTGGCCGGCGGTGACCTCGAGGAGAGGCCCCGCGGAGCCGCCCCGCGTCCGGCGCAGCACGTCATCGAGGCTGCGCGCGATGGCGGCCAGCCCCGCCCTCTCGCCGGCTCCCATGTGGGCCCCCGGATGGACGACGGCGTGCGGGATGCCGAGCGCGTGGCACCGCCTCAGCTCGTCGGCGAGCGTCTTCCGGCTCAGGGCCAGGAATTGAGGGACCACGCTCGCGAGATTGATGAGGTAGGAAGCGTGGGACAGCACGGCCTTCACGCCGCTGCCGCCGAGCGCGCGGCGGAACGCGCCCGCCTCCCGACGGGTCATCGGCTTCGCCTTCCACTGCCGCTGGCTGCGGGTGAAGATCTGGATGGCGGTGGCGTCGATGCTCCGGCCGTTGCCGGGGGCCATCGGTACGCCGCCCGAGGTGGG
>Ga0070707_100003204_pt1 | contig 15479 bp, 11 predicted proteins | sample KBSK5502metaG_FD_65468 | JGI IMG/M metagenome (GOLD analysis project Ga0070707, IMG submission 65468) | Corn, switchgrass and miscanthus rhizosphere microbial communities from Kellogg Biological Station, Michigan, USA - KBS K5-50-2 metaG | ecosystem: Host-associated > Plants > Roots >... | reverse complement strand
CAACCGCCGCCCTCTCCCTTCTCTCTTCTTCCTTCTCACTTCTCACTCATCGCCGCCGTCACGGGTCGGCGCAGCCGCCGGACGCCCCAGACCGCCGTCCCCCCAGCGAGGACGATGGGCACCAGCACGCCGAGCGAGGCGATGAAGCCGGCCGTGAGCTCCATGAAGTTGCGCCAGGCGCGCTCGAACGCCTGCACCAGGACGTTGGAGCCCGGGTCGCCCACAACCGGCAGCGGCTCATGGATGGTGATCGCCAGCGTGCTCATCGCCGCGCGGCTCCGGAGATACCGGAGCCGCCCCTCGTACCGCTCGATCTCCTCCCGCACCCGCGCCAGCTCCCGCTCCACCGCCAGGACGTCCTGGAGGCGTCCGGTGCGGGTGCCAAGGAGGTCGATCAGGCGGGTCTCGAGGCGGCGGGAATTGGTGGCTCGTGCGCTCACGTCCACGAACTCCTCCCCCACGTCCTCCGCGGTGACGTTCACCGACTCCACCTTACCCAGGGGCTGAAGTCCGGCCACGAGGTCGTCGAAGCGGGCCGCCGGCACCTTCACCTCGAGCGTCGCCTGCCGGTATTGAGTCGAACCGGCCTGCACCACGGTGTTCGCCACGTATCCGCCGACCCTCCCGGCCAGGCCGCGGACATTCGCCAGGGCCGGTTCGAGCGAGTCGATCCGGATGCTCGCCGTGCCGGAGCGGATGACCATCATTGTGGGGTCGTCCACCAGGCCGAGGGTGAATGGGTTGTCGGAGAACGGGGCGGGGGACGCGACCTCGCTCGCGAGGGCATTCCCCGTGATGCCGGCCGCCGCCGGGGCGGCACCACGGACCGCGTCCATCGCGGCGGCCTTGGACAGAGGCATCGCGGCAGGGGGGTCGCGGCGTTGCTCCTCCCGGCCGGGTCGGCTCTTGCTGCACGCGAGGGTGGTCAGGGCGACGGCGAGGCAGAGCGCGAGTGACGTACGCATGAGTTCCTCCTTGGGGTCGCAAGGAGATGCGGGACCAGGGGGGACTTGCACGCCGACATCAACACCTGTCTTGACAGGATTACTTGTCGGTGGGCGAACGCGGCGCCGGCCTCACTCGTGCCGGAGCGCCTCCACCGGGTCCATCCGGGCCGCGCGGTTGGCCGGGTAGAGTCCGAACACGAGTCCGATCGCGATGCTCACCACCGCCGCGAGGGCCGCGCTCCACAGCGGGACCTCCGACTCGAGGTTGAGGAGCGTCTTCAGCACTTCGCCCGCGCCCAGGCCCACGACGATCCCGACCGCGCCGCCGGTGAGCGTGAGGGTCGCGGCCTCCACCAGAAACTGCCACAGAATCTCGCGCCGGGTGGCGCCGAGCGCCTTCCGCAGGCCGATCTCGCGGGTGCGGTCCGTCACCGACACCATCATGATCGCCATCACGCCGATGCCGCCCACGAGCAGCGCCACGCTCGACAGGGCCACCATCGCCACGAAGAAATAGGACGTGAAGTTGCTGACGACCGCGAGGATCTGGTCCTGGGTGATGAGATCGAAGGTGTTGGGCATCCCGGGACGCAGGTTCCGGGCGCGCCGGAGGGCCGCAGTCACCAGGTCCCGGGCTTGATCCACGGTGACGCCGGGCCGCGGCTTCGCCGCGATGAAGAGGCCGTTGGTGTTGTCGTACCGGTAGTTCTGCCGCACGAACTCGAACGGCACGGTACCGGCGGTTTCCTGGCCGGGCGGCTCGAAGATGTTCCCGGGCTTCTGCCAGATCCCGATCACGCGCACCGATTTGGCGCCGATGCGCACAAAGCGGCCGAGGGGATCGACCTGGCCGAAGAGCCGCTCGGCCACCTGACTCTCCAGCACCACGACCGGGTCTCCGGTGAGCTCCGCCCGGCTGAACAGGCGGCCGCGAAGCAGGGTGCCGCCCTGGATTTCCATGAACCCGTCGTCCGCGCCGAAGACGGTGACGGTCTGGGTGCGCTCGCCCTGGTACTCGACCCGCTGGAAGAGCTGCACCCACAGCGCGCCGTAGGCGATCTCCGGGATCCGTCCGACGGCCGCCGCATCGGACGACTCGAGCACGGGGCGAATCCGGACCTCGTAGGGGAGCCGGTCGGGATTGAGCGGTGTCTGCGAGAAGTACCGCATGACGTAGAACGCGGTGGGCCCGGCGGTGTCGATCGCGTTGAAGATCTGGGTGCGGATGCCCTGCACCAGGGAGGCGATTGCCATCACCGTTGTCACGCCGATGACAACACCCAGGATCGTGAGCGAGGAGCGGAGCTTGTTGGCCCGGAGCGCGTCGAAGGCGATGGTGACGCCCTCGTCCAGATTGTGGAGCAGCATCGGCTACTCGACGCGGAGCGCGCCGATCGGGTCGAGCCGGGCAGCCCGGCTCGCCGGATAGACGCCGAAGACGATACCAGTGCCCGCCCCCAGCGCCAGCGCCACCCCGATGGACCAGGCCGTGATCCGGGCGGGCAGCGGCGTGAACTGGGCCACGAGCGAGGCGAGCAGCCAGCCCCCCAGAATGCCGAGCACACCGCCGAGCGCGGACAGGATGACCGACTCGACCAGGAACTGGCGCCGGATGTCGCGCCGACGGGCGCCCAGGGACTTGCGGAGGCCGATCTCGCGGGTGCGCTCGTTCACACTCATGAGCATGATGTTCATGATGACGATGCCGCCGACGACGATGCCGATGCCGACGACCGCGGGGATGGCGGTGAAGAGGACCCGGGTCAGGCTCTTCCAGAACGCCACCAGGGCGTCGGCCTTATCCACCGTGAAGTCGTTGTCCTCCCCCGGGCGCAGGTGGTGGGCCACCCGCATCGCCTCCTCGGTCCGGGCCATGGCGTCGTCGATCGCGTCCGCCGTCGGCATCTTGATCGAGACCACGGTGGTCTTGCGGCGGCCGTACATTGACTCAAACGTGGAGAACGGGAGCAGGACGAATCCATCGAACGACTGACCGAGGACCCGCCCCTTCTTGGCGATCACGCCCTTCACGGCCAGCTCATAGCCCGCGACCCGCACGCTCTTGCCGACCGCGACAGCCGGCTCGTCGAAGAGCTCGCGAGCGATGTCCCAGCCGAGGACGACGGCGTAGCGCCGCTCGCGCACGTCAGGGTCCGAGAGCGGCGTGCCATAGGCGAAGCGATAATCCTGCACGATCTGGTACGGCGGGGTGACCCCGAAGACCAGCACGTTGGCGACGGTGCGGTTCCCGGCCTCGACGTTGCTGACCGGCGTAGGCCAACCGGACTGGAGCGCAACGGCCTGAGCGTCGGGCACGGCGCGCGCCACGACCTCGGCGTCTTCCCAGGTCACGAACGGCCGCTTGGCGATGATCTTGAGCTCGTCGTCGCTCAGCAGGCCGACGGAGATCGGGCTGCGGCGGAGCTGGAACGCGTTGGTCCCGATCATCGCACCCGTGAGGTTCTCCTTGACGTAGGCGTTCATTCCCTGGATGATGGCGACGACCACGACGAGGAACCCCACCGAGACGATGATGCCGAGGAGGGTGAAAAACGAGCGGAGCTTCGCGCCGAGGATCGATTGAATCGCGAGGCGGAGGGCTTCGGAGAGGGGCATGACAGAAGCGTAAACGGTAAACGGTGAACGGTGAACGGGGGCCCCGTGCGCCGGAGGCCCGCCCGTTTACCGCTTACCGTTTACCGTTCGCCGTTCACCTGGTTGCCTACTCGTATCTCAACGCCTCGACGGGATCCAGTCGCGACGCCTTGCTCGCGGGGTAGAGCCCGAACAGGACCCCGGTCAGGATCGACGCGAACACCGCCGCCACGACGGAGGCGAGCGGCACGGTGGTGGGGATCGGGCTGAACGACCGCACCGCCCAGGCCGCGACCGTCCCCAGGGCCATGCCGATCAGGCAGCCGACCAGCGTCAGGGTCGCCGCCTCCACCAGGAACTGGAACATGATCTCGCGGCGCGTGGCGCCGAGGGCCTTGCGGACGCCGATTTCCCGGGTGCGCTCGGTCACGGAGATCATCATGATCGCCACGACGCCCACGCCGCCGACCATCAGGCCAACGCTCGACAGGGCGATCATCGCGATGAAGAAGCCCGCCGTGATGCTGTTGAAGGTGTCGAGCAGCTTGTTCTGGGTGACGACCGCGAAATTGTTGTCGTCGCCCGGCCGCAGGCCGCGCTCGGTTCTGAGCGCCGCGACGACCTGATCCTGGGCCTCCTGGATCGTGGCCGAGTCGGTGGGGACGACGGCGAAGTTCATGAGGCCCTTCTGGTACTGCGCCACCTTGGTGAAAACGGTGTGCGGGATGGCGAGCCGCGGCTTGTCGGCGTTGGAGAACAGCGACGACGCCTCGGCGTGCATGCCGACGACGGTGAACTCCTGGCCGAAGATCTTGATCTTCTGGCCGACGGGATCGAGCCGGGGGAAGAGCGACTTGGCCAGGTGGTCGTTGATGACCACCACGTGCGCGCCCGCGGCGTACTCCGCCTCGGTGAAGTTCCGGCCCTGGAGGATGTCCCCGCCGTTCACCTGGATCCAGTGCGGGCCGAACCCCGCCATGGCCACGCCCTTCAGATTCACGTCCTCCCAGCTCACCGGGCCCTGCGTGTCCTCCTCGATGTTCACGTCGCGAACGGCCGGCAGTCGGCGGAGGTGATCCGCCTCGACCGCCGAGAGCCAGGGATTCCGCCGCCAGGGGGACGTCTCGTCGGACCCGTCGGAGACGGTGATCCCGCCCTGGAAGAACCGGAACACGAAAAAGGTCTTGGGCCCCGCGGCCTCGAGGATCTGGGTGATGCTGCGGTTGACCCCGGTAATGGCGGCTCCCATGGCGATTACGACCGTGACGCCGATCGCGACCCCGAGAATGGTGAGCGCCGCCCGGACCTTGTTGGCGCGGATCGAGTCGAGCGCGATGCCGACGCCCTCGGCCAAGCGGGAGAGCGTTGAGGCGGTGCGGAGCGGGGTCACTCGGCCCTCAGCGCGACGATGGGATCAAGGCGGGAGGCCCGGCTGGCCGGGTAGACGCCCGCTGCGACTCCGACCGTGACCCCGAGGGCGACCGCGACACCGATCGACCACGGCGCCACCGCCGCGGGAAGCGGCGTGAGGGCCTTGACGACGAACGCGAGGACCAGCCCGGTCACGATGCCGAGAATGGCGCCTGCGCTCGACAGGGTGGCCGCCTCCACCACGAACTGGGCCAGGATATCCCGCCGGCGCGCACCCAGCGCCTTGCGGATGCCGATCTCGCGCGTCCGCTCGCTCACCGCCATGAGCATGATGTTCATGATCACGATGCCGCCCACGATCAGCGAGATCGCCACCAGACCGGGAAGCACCAGGAAGAGAATCTTGGAGATCTTCCCCCAGGTCCCGAGGGCGCCCTCGGCGGTCTCGATGTAGAAGTTGTCGGGCTGGTCGGGCTCGAGCCGGCGGGCGATCCGCATGTACTGCTCGGTCTCCGCAACGGCCGCGACCATGGCGTCCGGGCCGCCGGTCTTGGCCCACAGCTCGTGCACGACGTTCTCGGCGCAGAGGTCGCGGCGGACCGGCGCGCCGAACGGCACGAGGGCGAAGCGGTCGAGCGAGAAGCCGAACAGGGTGCCTTGCTTCTCCAGCACGCCGATCACCCGATAGGGGAGTCCCGAAATCGTCAGGGTCTTGTCGATCGGGTCGAGTCCGGGGAAGAACTTCTCCCGCACGAGGTCGCCGATGACGATGACCGGAAGCCCCGCCCGCGCTTCCTGGAGCGTGAACGTGCGGCCCGCCGCCAGGCGGTAGCTCTTGATCCGGAAGTATTCCTCGTCGGCCGCGCGGACCTCAATCTTGCCCCGGAGCGTCCCCTGGCTGACCGGCATGTTCTCCTCGAAGCAGGTCCGCGCGTAGATCGCGGGCGTCCGCACCCGCTCCGCCACGAACTTGGCCTCCTTGTAGTTCACCCGGGGACGGCGCAGCCATTCACGCCAGGTGTCGTCGGTGACGTTCCCGTTGTCGATCGCGGGGAAGCGGCGTACTTCGAAGGTATTCACCCCGATCAGGCCGTTGGCGAACCGGTCCTGCATGTAGCGGTTCATCCCCTGAACGATCGACACGACGGCGATGAGAAAAGTGACGCCGATCAGGACGCCGATCAGCGAGAAGAAGCTCTTGAGCTTCTGGACCCGGATGGTGCGGAGAGCCAGGCGGATTGCTTCAAAGAGCGGCATGGGAGTCCTCTACAACAACTGCAGACCACGGAGGCACAAAGGCACAGAGGTGCGCCGTTCTCCGTGCTTCATGCGGCCTGGCCCCGCGTGCTGCGGTCGCTCTCGATCCGGCCGTCGCGGAGCGTCACGACGCGGGCGGCACAGGCCGCGATGTCCGGCTCGTGCGTCACCATGACGACCGTCTGCCCGGTGGCGTGCAGCTCGCCGAAGACCCGCATGATCTCCTCACTGGTCACGCTGTCGAGGTTGCCGGTCGGCTCGTCGGCGAGGAGGATGGACGGCCGGTTCACGAGCGCCCGCGCGATCGCGACCCGCTGGCGCTGCCCGCCCGAGAGCTCGTTCGGCTTGTGACCCATACGCTCCGCGAGGCCCACTTGTGTCAAGGCCCGCGCCGCCTGCTCCCGCCGGGTCTTGGTGGGTACGCCCGCGTACACCAGCGGCAGCTCCACGTTGTGGAGGGCGGTTGCCCGGGGGAGCAGGTTGAACGTCTGGAACACGAAGCCGATCTCCCGGTTCCGGACCCGGGCGAGCGCGTTGTCCGACAGCCGCGAGACCTCCTGGCCGTTGAGCCAGTACTCGCCGGAGCTCGGCGTGTCGAGGCAGCCGACCAGGTTCATCATGGTGGATTTCCCGGAGCCGGACGGCCCCATGATCGCGACGTACTCGTTGCGCTGAATGTCGAGGCTCACGCCGCGGAGCGCGTGGATCGTCTCGCCGCCCATCTCGTAGCGGCGGGTCAGATCGCGGATCCGGATGATGGGCTCGCTCATGAGGTGCTCGTCTCCGTCTTCTTCTTGGGCTCCGGGGCCTTCTTCACCCGGTCCCCGTCCTTGAGATCGCGGATCGCCTGGTAGGTGCCCCCGACGAGGGTCTCCCCCTCGCGCACGCCGTCCACCACCTCGAAGTATTCGTCGCCGGCGATGCCGATCTTCACCGGCCGGAACGTGGCGATGCCGTCGCGCACGACGAACACTCCCTCCGTCTCCTTTTTCTTGAATTTCTTGACCGCGCGGATCGTGTCCTGCGGGGCCAGCTGCTCGTTGGGCACCTTCTCATGCTCGCGCACCGTGAGCGCGATGATCGGGACCGACAGAACGTTCTTGCGGGTGTCGGTCACGATCCGGGCGGTGCAGCTCAGATCCGGGCGCACGTCGCGCGGGGGATTCAGGAGCGTCACCTCGACGTCGAAGTCCACGGCGCGGTCGTTGGTCCCGGTTTGCGCCCCCGCCGCCGTCTGCGACAGCTTGGCGCTGTTGCTGATCTTGGTGACCCGGCCGAGGAAGGTCGTGTCCGGATAGGCGTCGATGTTCACGTCCACCGAGTCGCCCAGGTGCAGGCGCACGATGTCGGTCTCGTCCACCTGGACCTTCGCCAGGATGGTCGAGAGGTCGGCGATAGTCATGAGGAGCGCCGTCTCCTTGGAGAACGTGCCGGGCACGGCCACCTCGCCCTCGTGCACGGGCAGCCGGACGACCCGCCCCGAGATCGGGGCGAAGAGCTGCGTGCGTGCCAGGTTGTCGCGCGCCTCCTTGAGGCTCGCCTGGGCCTGCTCCACCAGCGCCTGGTTGGCGTTGTAGGTCGAGACGGCGACGTCGTAGGCCTGCTGCGCCTGCTCCACGGCTTCGGCCGAGATGAGCTCCGGAGCGGTGTGGCTGATCTGCATGGAGCGGTCAAGCTGGCGCTTGCTCTGGTCCCGGTTGGTCCGAGCCTGCACCAGCGCCGCCTGATTGGAGGCCAGCAGCGCCTCGCCGCGGGAGACCGCCCCCTGGAACTGCACCGGGTCGATCTGGACCAGGAACTGGCCCTTCCGGACCACGTCGCCCTCCTTGACGGCGAGCTTGATGATCCGCCCCGTGATGTCGGCGGTGACGTCGACCGTTTTCTCCGCGTCGATCTTGCCGCTCGCCGTCACCGCGGCCACCAGGTCCCGCCGCGCGACCGTATCCAGTTTCACCTCGACGGCCTTGTGCTTGTTCCTCACCGCGGTGGCGGCGACGAGGCCCCCCACGCCCAGCGCGATGACGCCGACGATGAGACCGATCTTCCATCCACGGGACATGGTCGTTCCTCGCTCTAACGAAGGGGACGGCCGACCGCGGCTTCGAGCGCGGTGATGGCCCGATGGTAGTCGTACACGGCGCCGACGTAGGCACCCTCGGCCTGGGTCACCGCGTTCTGCGCGTCGGTCACCTCGAGCGCGGAGCCCAAGCCCACCCGGTACCGGTCCCGCGCCAGGCGGAGCTGCTCACGGGCCGCATCCCGGGCCTGGCCCTGCGCACCGATGGACTGGTAGGAGGTGCCGACCGCCAGGTAGCGTCCCTCGATATTGGCGCGGACCAGCAGGCCCTGAGCCCGCAGGCTCTCGTCGGCGTTCCGCTGCTGCGCCCGCGCCTGGGACAGCTGGAGATGGCGGCTGAACCCGGTGAAGATCGGGAGCGAGATCGTCAGGCTCGCCTGAAAGGGCTGGCTCGTGAAGTTGAACGGAAACACGTTGTTCCGGTCCCGGATCTGCTGCGCGGGTGCGGCGAAGAACCCGGTGCCGGTGGGGTTGAGACCATTGGAGCCGAGACAGTCGGGATTCACGCCGCCCAGGCTGAGCCCGGTCCGGATCTGGTTCTCGAACTGGCACTGCGCGGCCGCCAGCTGCGCGCTCTGGAGGCTCTGTGCCAGGAGCTGGTTTTCGTCGGTGAACTGCTGGGTGAAGCCGGACCAGCCGGCCTGGGCCGTCAGCCGGGGGTAGAAGTCCGACCGGACGGCGCGCACGTTGGCCCGCGCGGCGGTCTCCCGCTCTTGGAGCGCTCGCAAGGACGGGTTCTCCGCTTCCGCCAGGTGTACTAGCTCGTCCAGCTGGTAGGTCGGAGCGGTGACGGGGAACGAATCGGTGAGGCTGACCTGCTGCACCGGCACCGGCGGCTCGACCCCCATCCGACGGAACAGCTCGAGCTTGGCCTCGTTCTCCCGCTGGTAGGCCTGGAGCAACGCCACCTCCGAGGTGCCCTTGATGGCCTCCGCCTGGCGGACGTCGATCAGCGTCGCCTGGCCCACCTGGTAGCGGGCCCGCGCGAGCCGCAGGAACTCATTGTTCCGGACCACCTGCTGGCGGGCGACCTCGGTCTGCGCCGCCCCGGCAACCACGTTCAGGTATTGGGTGGTCACGTCGGCGCGCAGGCTCACGTCCGCATCGGCGATGTCCTCCGACGTGGCGCGCTCCAACGCCTTCTGCTGGCCTGGCCCCGCCAGCACCCGCCCGTCCAGCTTCCATTGGAAACCGATCAGATAGTTGGAGCTGATGAATGCCGGCGTGTTCTGGAAGAAAGCGGCGAACTGCGATTCGCCCGAGCCGGTGTACCCGAGTCCACCCGAGACCGACAGCTGCGGCAGGAAGTTGCCGTAGGCGTTACGCACGCCCCAGCGCGCGGGATCGGCGTTGTTGAGCGCCTGGCGGTAGGTGGGGCTCTTGGACCGGGCCTGCTGGAGTGCGTCCGCCAGCGCCAACGCCGCGGTCGGCTGGGGGCGGAGTGCGATGGTGGAGTCCTGGATGTCCTGGGCGGCCGCGAGCGTGGGAAGCCCGGCCACGAAAATGGGCAGAACAAGCCAACGGCGCATGCCAGTGTCCTTTGCGTGACGAATGAGCCCGGGGCCCATCTACGGGCCGGGGTAGCCATAAGTTTCAGGTTGCGACGCAGGGACGCTGGGGCGGATGCCCCAGCCGGTCACTTTGCGACCGGGGTCACCAGGATGCCGGGGCCGGGCAGCTCCAGCCGCTGGAGCCGGCCCGCCGCATCGACGATCAGGGTCCCGGTGACGTCGCCGGACAGCTGGATCGTCGTTCCATCGGGTCCGGATTCCCGGCGGGCCACGATGGTCGCCCGGCGCCCCCCGCGGGGATAGAGCGCCGTCACGCGCGCGCCGGCCGCGGTGGCGACATCCGCGATCGCCAGATAGAGGGAAAAGGCGCGGTCGTCCAGCAGCACGAGGTCCCGGCCGCCGGGGAGCTCGCGACCTGCCTCCGAGCCCTTCGACACGGAGCGCACGATGAGTCTGGCGCCGGACCCCGCTGCGAGGATGACGACGTTGCCCTCGGGCGCCTGCACGTCCAGCTCGAACTTGGCGATCGCGCCGTCGGCCGACCGCTCCTGGATCGCCCCGATCTCGAGGGTCGGACTGGTCGCGGGATAGCGGGCGTGGGCGGTGATCACCGACGCGCCCGAGCGCACCCCGGGCCGCACCGAGTACTCCTCCCGACCGATCTCCTTGCCGCCTTGCTGGATGCTCAGGGCGTGATCGAACGGCTGTTGGGCCGGGACAGGAACGGCCCTGAGCAGCACGACGCAGGCGAGCAACGCGCGCATGGCGGCGATGTCCGGTCAGGGGCAGAGAAGGCGCTGGTTCAGTCGCTCGAAGATGAATCTATACAAGGCGTCCCCTTTGCGGGCCGACGCGTTCAGCGCGACCGGCACCATGGGGCCGGCGACGAGGGTCGGAGCGAGATAGAGCAGGAGCGACGTTTCGAGCTCGCCACCGGCGATCTTGGGCCCGGGCGTGGAGAGCCGGTCGCCGAAGTCGAGCGCGAACACGTCCAGCACCACCACGGAGGCGGTGGCCGTGCGGATGGTGCTGAGCGCCTCGAGATGGGCGTCGTTGGCCTGCGCCGTGAGGATCATGAACTCGCGGACGCCTGCCCCCTCCTCCCACGATTCGATAAGTTCGTTCATGACCCGATGCAGCGTCTTCCGGCGCAGGGCCGCGCCACCGGGCAGCGGATGGGTCGGAGGCTGGACGCCGTACTCGATCGCGGGTGCCCGGAGGATGCCGGAGGCGGCCGACAGGTCGTCGGCCAGACGTCCGACGATGATGCTGTCGCAGCCCAGCGGGAGGTGCGGCCCGTGCTGCTCGGTGGTCCCCACCGGCACGAGGAGCGCCGGGCGGGCACGGAGGCGCTCCCGCACCGCCAGCGGCGTCATCTCCTTCAGGCGACAAGGGCGCGCGTCGTGAGGCATCTCGCTCGCTGGTGGGCGGTGCTCGTGCTGCTCGTCGGCGCCGCCGCAGCCGAGTGGCTGCGTCAGCCTGCCGCGAGGTGGGTCGCGGCCGCGTGGATCGCGGCTACGGCCGCGATCACCGCGCTCCACCCGTGGTCGGGCTGGCGTCGGCGCGGGCTCGCCGCCGCGATCGGTGCCCTCGTCGTGGGGCTTGCCGTCGCCCACGCGCGGCTGCACGCGGTGGAAGACGCCTGGGAGGCGCAGCGCGCTGAGATGGTCCAGTCAGCGTCCGCAGCCCTCCGCCGCGGCCTCCGCTCCGCCTCCGACGCCGTCGAGCGGCTGGCCACCGTGGGCGCCGCCGCGGGTGGCGAGGGGCGCGATGCCGCGTTCCGCCGCCTCGCGGGCGCCGTTCCCCTCTCCGGGCCTGAGCTGGGCGTCGCGGTGCTGGACTCGTCGGGAGCGCCCTGGGCCTGGGCGGGCCAGCACCGGCTGCCGCCGCTGGCGACGGGCGACTCGGTCGCCGTCCGGACGACGGGATATTACGTGGTGCTCGAGGCACGGCGCCACTCACCCAGCGGCCGGGTCGCCGTGGCCTCGGCGCTCGTGTGGGCCCACGCCTCGGTGCCCGAGCGGGACCGCAGCCTCGCCGAGATGGTGCGGCGGCGGACCGATGTCGCGCTGATCTTCTATGCGCCCGGGACGGCGCCGACCCGCAGGAGTCTCTTCACCTACCCGGACCGGGCTGCCGGCGGCCCGCCGCTGTTCACCGTGCTGCCGGTGCCGCCGGAGCAGGGCGTCGCCCGGGAACTGGTCTACGAGCGCGGGAGCGAGGTGGTCACCTGGCTCCTGCTTCTCGGCCTGGCGCTGGCCTTCTCGCTCGCGCCGCGCCCGCTCGAGCGGTACGTCGTGCTCGGCTTCGTGGTCTGGCTCGCGGCGCGCGCGCCGATCGGCGCGGCGCTCGGAGCTCAGGCGTTCTTCTCGCCGGCCACATTCTTCCGCCCGATCCTGGGGCCGCTCTCGGGGTCCGCCGGAGTGCTGGGCCTCGCGGGCGGCCTGCTCACGCTGGGCGGCGTGTGGCTTTGGCTTCGCCGGCCGCCTCGGCGCTGGTACGGCCTCGCGGCGGCGGTCGTCCTTCTTCTCGTGTCCCCGTCGCTCGTGATCGCGCTGGCGCGGGGGATCACGCCGCCGGCGCGCGGGGCGCCTCCCGCTCTCTGGCTCTCGTGGGAGCTGACGCTCCTGTTCGCGGCCTCGGCGCCGATCGTGGTCGCGGCCGCGCTTTTCCGCGGGGCGGATCAGCCGGGCGGGCGCTGGCGGGTGCCAGCCGGCGTCAGCATCGCGCTCGTCGCGTCGATCGTCGGCCTGTTCGGCTGGAGCCCCGACGGCTGGCCCGACTGGTATCCCTTTCTCTGGGCGCCCGCGCTGCTGCTCGTGGCCCTGCCCGCCCCGCGCTCCGCCACGATTCTCGGGATCGGCCTCGTCGCGGGGAGCTCGGCCGCGCTCGCGACCTGGGGTGCGGAGCTGGCCGGGCGGCTCCAAGTGGCGCAACGGGACGTGGCGCGCCTCGGGCCGGAGCCCGACCCGCTGGCGGTGCCGCTGCTGGAGGGCTTCGGTGAAGCCGTCCGGCGCGGACCTCCACCCACCACGGCGTCGGAGATGTACGCGCTGTGGGGAGAGTCGCAGCTCGGCGAGCAGTCCTACCCCGCGGACCTCGCGCTCTGGGGCCGCGACGGGGCGCTCCAGGAGGAGCTGCCGCTCGACTCCCTGGACGTGCCGCTTCCGCTGCTCGCGGCCCTCGTCCGCGCGCTGCCGGCCGGGCAGGGGCAGCGACTGACGGTGCTGCGGCGGCTGCCCGGGGTGCACTACGTCCTGGCGGTGCGGACCGGCCCGGGTTCGGTGATGACGGTGGCCGTGGGCCCGCGCTCCCGGCTGGTGCCCCCCGGCCGCCTCGGACGCCTCCTCGACCCGGACCGTCGGGCATCCACGCTGTACCGGCTCACGCTCTCGCCCCTCTCGCTCGAGGCGGTGACCGGGGGCGAGGCGCTCCGATGGCGCCGGGAGGGATGGACGCTCCGGGCGGAGCGGCGGCTGGAGCTGCCGGGCGGGGCGCGGGAGATACGCGCGGCGATCGATCTGCGCGGCCCGCTGCCGGTCTCGGTCCGCGGCGTCCTGGTCGTGCTGTTCGATGTCGGCATTCTCGCCTTGGTCTGGCTGCTGGCGGAATTCGTGGCAGGCGCACCGCCGGCGCTCCCCCGGTGGCGGAGTCTCGCCCGCTCGTTCCGGTTCCGGTTGGCCGTGACCCTCGCGGTGTTCTTCATGCTCCCGACGGTCGGCTTCTCGATCTGGGGCTTCGTGCGCCTTGCCGCCGAGGCCGAGCGTGGGCGGGACCTGCTCATCACCCAGACGCTGCGCGACGCGGCGCTCGGAGCGCCGGGCCTCGAGCGGGCGCGGGCGGCCGCCCTGGAGGACCAGCTCCGCGAGCTGAGCCGCCGCATCGACGCCGACCTCGCGCTGTACCGGGGCGGGGCGCTGGCGGCGACGAGCGCGCCCGTGCTCCAGGACCTGGGGGTGGTCGGCCAGCTCATGGATCCGGCCGCCTTCAGGGCCCTCGGCGTCCTGGGCCAGCTGGAGCTCACCCGCGGCGGCCCGATGCCGGAGCTGGGCGAGCGAGTCGGGTTCCGTGTCGTCCAGCCGGGCCCGCCCGCGTCCATCGGCATCCTGGCCACACCCCAGGTGGCGGACGACTCGAGTCTCGGGGCCCGCCAGCTCGACCTTGCGCTGGTGCTGCTGCTGGCGACGATCGTCGGCGTGGTCGCGGCACTGGTGGGGGCGCGGCGGGCGGCGTTGGCGCTCTCCCGCCCCGTGTCCGAGCTCCGCCGGTCGGCGATCGCGCTGGGCCGCGGGCAAGCGATGCCGCCCCATTCCCCGAACCCGCCGCTCGAGTTCGAGCCGGTGTTCGGCGCCTTCGAGCGGATGGCGGCCGACATCCGGTCGAGCCAGGCGGCGCTGGAGGAAGCCCGGCGGCGGACCGCCACCGTGCTGGCGACGGTCGCGACGGGCGTGGTCGGGTTGGACCAGGACGGCCGGGTGATCATCGCGAACCGGCAGGCGCTCGACCTGCTCGGCGCCTCGCTCACTGAAGGCGACCTGCTGATCGAGCGGCTCGACGGCGAGTGGAGCGCACTGATCGAGGCCGTGCACGCGTTCCTCGCGGCGCCCGGCGCGCCGGTGGCCAACGCCGAGCTCACGGTCGGCGGGCGGCGGCTCACGGTGCAGCTCGCGGCCCTGGGACCCGATCTGCGGGGTGCGGTGCTCGCGCTCAACGACGTAACCGACATCTCCCGGGCGGAGCGGGTCCTGGCGTGGGGCGAGATGGCGCGACAGGTGGCGCACGAGATCAAGAACCCGCTCACCCCGATGCGGCTCGGCGTGCAGCACCTGCGCCGGGTCTGGCGCGACCGGCGGAGCGAGTTCGACGGGACGCTGGAGGACACCGCGCGACGCATCCTCGGGGAGATCGACCGGCTGGACACGATCGCGCGGGCCTTCAGCCGCTTCGCCGCGCCAGGGCCGGCGCAGGAGCCGCTGGAGCCGATCGACCTGGCCGAGGTGGCGGACGAGGTCGTCCAGCTCTACCAGCTGGCCGGCCAGGGCGCCGCGACCGTGCACCTGGAGGCGGCCAACGGGGCCTTCGGCGACGCCCGGCGGGACGAGGTCAAGGAGGTCCTGGTCAATCTCCTGGAGAACGCGCGGAACGCCGGGGCTACGACCATCCTCGTGGCCGTCACCGCCGGGCGGCTCGAAGTGCGGGACGACGGCTCCGGCATCCTGCCCGAGCTGCTGCCACGGATCTTCGAGCCGAGATTCTCCACGACGACGAGCGGGTCGGGCTTGGGGCTAGCCATCGTGCGGCGACTGGTGGAGAGCTGGGGTGGGGCGGTGGAGGTGGAGAGTGTGGTGGGGCGGGGGACGACGGTGGTGGTGCGGCTGGCTCCGGCCAGCGCGCCGGCGCGGTCGGCCGGGCTCTAGTCCCCCGCCTTCTGGGCCAGGCGCACCAGCTCCTCCTGGCTCTGGCCGTGCTCGATCAGCTCTAGCGCGGCCCGCATCTGCCGGTCGTCCATGAGGCGCCGCCGGGTCGCGGCGGCGTCGCCGAACACCTCCCGCGCGACTTCGTAGCCGAGCTGGCGGTCCACGTAGCTCGCCGCGCTGTCGAACACGGCGGGTGTCACGTGGACATCGCGGCCTTCGAGCCCGGTCCGGACTCGCTCCCGCATCGCCGGTGTCACCGCAAAGGCTTCCGACGTGAGGTCGGACTGGCTCTTCACGGCGACGG
>Ga0070707_100003203_pt1 | contig 15481 bp, 12 predicted proteins | sample KBSK5502metaG_FD_65468 | JGI IMG/M metagenome (GOLD analysis project Ga0070707, IMG submission 65468) | Corn, switchgrass and miscanthus rhizosphere microbial communities from Kellogg Biological Station, Michigan, USA - KBS K5-50-2 metaG | ecosystem: Host-associated > Plants > Roots >... | reverse complement strand
CGCGAACCGCAACCCCTTCTCCATCGCAATCGGCGTGATCAGCTCGATCTCCATCGCGATGTTGTCTCCCGGCATCACCATCTCGACCCCCTCCGGCAGCTTCGCCACTCCCGTCACGTCCGTCGTCCGAAAGTAGAACTGCGGCCGGTACCCGGTGAAGAACGGCGTGTGACGGCCCCCTTCCTCCTTCGTCAGGACGTAGGCCTCGGCCTTGAACTTCGTGTGCGGCGTGATGCTGCCGGGCTTGGCGATCACCTGCCCCCGCTCGATCTCCTTGCGCTCCACGCCCCGCAACAGCAGCCCCACGTTGTCCCCGGCCCGCCCCTCATCCAGCAGCTTCTTGAACATCTCCACGCCCGTCACCACCGTGTTGCGCGTCGGCCGGATGCCGACGACCTCGACCGTCTCGCCCACCTTGACGATCCCGCGCTCGACCCTCCCGGTCGCCACCGTCCCGCGCCCCGAGATCGAGAAGATGTCTTCGACCGGCATCAGGAACGGCTTATCGATCTCGCGCTGCGGCGTCGGGATGTAGCTATCGACCGAGGCCATCAACTCCTCGACGGTCTTCTCCCACTGCTCCTCGCCGTTCAAGGCTCCGAGTGCCGAGCCGCGGATGACCGGGATGTCGTCGCCCGGAAACTCGTACTTCGAGAGCAGGTCGCGGACCTCCAGCTCGACCAGGTCTAAGAGTTCCGGGTCATCCACTGCATCGACCTTGTTCATAAACACGACCATCGCCGGGACGCCGACTTGGCGGGCCAGCAAGATGTGTTCGCGGGTCTGCGGCATGGGTCCGTCGGTGGCGGCCACGACCAGCACCGCGCCGTCCATCTGGGCGGCGCCGGTGATCATGTTCTTGACATAGTCGGCGTGGCCGGGGCAGTCCACATGCGCGTAGTGGCGGTTCTTGGTCTCGTACTCGACGTGAGCGGTGGCGATGGTGATGCCGCGGGCCTTCTCCTCGGGGGCGTTGTCGATGGAGTCGAAGGAGCGGAAGGCGATCTTGGGGTTGTTCTTGCCCAAGACGCGGGTGATGGCGGCCGTGAGCGTCGTCTTGCCGTGATCGACGTGGCCGATGGTGCCGATGTTGACGTGTGGTTTGCTGCGGTCAAACTTCTCTTTCGCCATGGTGATTGTCGCTCCTCATTTACATATGTGGAATCTAGGCTGCGGAGTCAATCCGCACTGTGAGTTCTGACTTAAATCAATTTCAAATTTGAGATTTCGATCTGAAATCCTCACCGGGCTGTCCCCTGAACTTTAGCCACGATCTCTTCGCTGATACTCTTCGGCGCTTCCTCATAACGCGCGAAGTGCATGGTTGAGGCCGCGCGCCCTTGCGTCATCGAACGCAGGTCGGTTTCGTAGCCGAACATCTCGGCGAGCGGGACCATCGCCGTGATGATCTGCGCCCCCGGCCGCGAATTCATACTCTCAATTCTTCCGCGCCGCGAACTCAAGTCGCCAGTGATCGAGCCCATGTATTCCTCGGGCGTCACGACCTCGACTCGCATCACCGGCTCAAGCAGGACCGGATTGGCCTTTCTCGCGCCCTCTTTGAAGGCAATCGAGCCTGCGATTTTGAAAGCCATTTCGGACGAGTCAACTTCGTGGTAGCTGCCGTAGACCAAGCGGGTGCGCACATCCACCATCTCGTAGCCCGCCAGGATGCCACCTTCCATCGCTTCCCGTATGCCTTTCTCAACCGCCGGGATGTACTCCTTCGGGATGACACCGCCGACGATCTCGTTGACGAACTCGAAGCCCGTCCCCGGCGGCGCCGGCTCGATCTCCAGGACCACGTGACCGTATTGACCGCGGCCGCCAGTCTGACGGGCATACTTCTCTTCGGCCTTAGCCGGCTTGCGAATCGTCTCGCGATAAGCCACCTGCGGCTTGCCGACATTGGCGTCTACGTTGTATTCACGCTTAAGGCGGTCCACGATGATCTCCAGGTGCAACTCGCCCATCCCGGAGATGATCGTTTGATTTGTTTCCGTGTCGGTGGTCACCCTAAACGAAGGGTCTTCTTGCGCCAGGCGGCCGAGCGCTATGCTCAGTTTCTCCTGATCCTGGCGTGTCTTCGGCTCGATCGCGAGCGAGATCACCGGGGTCGGGAACTCCATGGCTTCGAGGATGATCGAGTGCGACTCAGTGCAGATCGTGTCGCCGGTGGTCACCTGCTTGAGGCCAGCGACCGCGACGATCTCGCCGGCGTATGCCTCTTCGATGTCCTCACGTTTGTTCGCGTGCATCTTCAGAATGCGGCCGACACGCTCTTTGGTGTCCTTCGTTGAGTTATAAACATAGGAGCCCGACTTGAGCGTGCCCGAGTAGATGCGGGCAAATGAAAGTTGGCCGACGTGCTTATCGGCCATAATCTTGAAAACCAAGGCCGAAAACGGCGCCTTATCATCGGGGGGCCGCTTCTCAATCTGGCCCTTCTTATTGATGCCCTCGACGGCTGAGATGTCCAGCGGTGACGGCAAGTAATCAGTCACCGCATCGAGCAGCGGCTGCACGCCCTTATTCTTAAAGGCAGTGCCGCAGACGACCGGGACGAGCTTGATCTCGATACAGCCGCGACGCAGTGCCGCGCGCAATTCCTCAGTGCTGGGGTTAACCCCTTCGAGATACTTCTCGGCCACCGCATCATCAAAGTCAGCAATCGCCTCGACCATCTTCTCGCGGGCGGCGGCGGCAGCCTCTTTCAATTCCGCCGGAACTTCAACCTCATCGTAATTGGCGCCCTTGGCCTCCTCTTTCCAGACGAGAGCCTTCATTTCCAGCAGGTCGACGACACCTTTAAAGTTGTCCTCCGCCCCAATCGGCAGTTGCACCGGCACAGGGTTGGCCGAGAGGCGCGTGCGAATCGTCTCAACCGAGTGGTCGAAATCGGCGCCGGGCCGATCCATCTTGTTGATGAAAGCGAGACGTGGGACGTTATATTTGTCCGCCTGCCGCCAGACCGTCTCCGATTGCGGCTGGACGCCCGCCACTGCGTCAAAAACCGCGACCGCCCCGTCGAGCACGCGCAGGCTGCGTTCGACTTCGATCGTGAAGTCGACGTGTCCGGGCGTGTCGATAATGTTGATGCGATATTCTTCGCCGTGACGCTCCCAAAAGCAGGTGGTGGCCGCAGAAGTAATCGTAATACCGCGCTCCTGCTCCTGCTCCATCCAGTCCATGACGGCCGTGCCTTCATGGACCTCGCCGATCTTGTAGGAGACGCCCGTGTAGTAAAGGATGCGCTCCGTCGTCGTCGTCTTGCCGGCATCGATGTGCGCCATGATGCCGATGTTCCGAAACTTATCGAGTGGTGCTTGTCTTGCCATAAAACTGGTCCATTAGTCCGCGGGGTTCGTCAGGGCGGTTAGCCGCCGGGGGTTCGCTCACGAACCAACGTCCTAACGTACCGACCTACCATCTATAATGCGCGAATGCCTTATTGGCCTCTGCCATGCGATGCACGTCTTCGCGCTTCTTAATCGCATTACCCTTGCCAGCCGCCGCGTCGAGGATTTCAGCCGCCAGCTTATCGGTCATAGTTTTCTCCCCACGAGTCCGCGCAAAGCCGACCAGCCAGCGCATGGCGAGCGCCGAGCGCCGAGCCGCATTGACCTCGACCGGCACCTGATAGGTGGCGCCGCCGACGCGCTTAGACTTGACCTCGACCCGCGGCTGAATATTTTCAATCGCTTTCTTGAAGACCTTGAGCGGATCGTCCTGTGACCGGTCTTTAATCAGATCGAGAGCCCCATAGAGAATCCGTTCGGCAGTTGACTTCTTGCCATCCCACATCATCGCGTTGATGAACTTGGCGATGAGCGGGCTGTTATAAACCGGATCGGGCAGAATCTCACGTTTAGCGATAACTCTTCTTCTTGGCATAGCAACCCCAATTTCAAATCTCAAATTTGGAAATTTGAAACTACTTCTTGCCTCCCTTAGCCGCGGCCGCGCCCTCTTTCGGCCGCTTCGCGCCGTACTTCGAGCGCCCCTGCTTGCGGTTGGCGACGCCGACCGAGTCGAGGGTGCCACGCACAATGTGATAGCGGACGCCCGGCAGGTCCTTGACGCGGCCACCGCGCACGAGCACGATTGAGTGCTCCTGCAGGTTATGGCCAATGCCAGGGATGTAAGATGTGACTTCGATGCCATTGGTCAGGCGCACGCGGGCAATCTTGCGGAGCGCTGAGTTCGGCTTCTTAGGTGTCTGGGTCTTGACCTGCACGCAGACGCCGCGCCGCTGCGGGCAAGATTGGAGCGCCGGGCTCGAAGTCTTATACTTAACTTGCTTGCGTCCCTTACGAACTAATTGGTTGATCGTCGGCATAATTCAATCGCGAACTGGGAAGCAGGCCGCAGTCGGCTAGCAGCCCCGTTGAGAGAGCCTTGAGTGGCAAACGCCCACCTGAGCGCTCGCGTGTCACAAAACCAAATTGATGATTTTTGGGATGTCCGTTGTCAGTGTGCAGATCTGGCGTCCCAAGTCGCCGAGTTTTTCTGTGGCGTGAAATTTATCTAGGACTGCTTCTCTCAGGAAGCCACTTAGGAGGCTCTCTTAAGTCACTAGACTGCAGACTAGAGAGCAGCTTACGCCACAATACGTTCTCCGATTGGCCCCACCATCTATTTAAACCCTTAAGTTTCTGGTGAGACCCAGCGGCGCCTCTGCACTCCGAGACCTTCAAGCGCCGCTTAGTTGTAAAAAGCTAGCTTAGCAAAGCTATGAATAATAGTAACTGACCGTTAGTTTGTCAAGGCTAGCGGGGAGAAATTCCCGGCCCTTAAATTTGGAGGTCAAATTAGCAGAGGTGGGGAGAGTAGGCTAGAAGGCCTTGTGCCTCCCTAAAATCTTCTTGGGCAGCTATCACATCTATGCTTCACGCATTTCTCTCCTCGCTCACGCTGTAGACCCGCCGCGATGGCAGTTCAATGGCTGAGAGCACGCCCGTGAGGTAGGCGCCCGTATCTACCCCGACCAAACTTTCGCGAAGCCAGACCTTGCCGTGCTCACCAAAGATCATCCCCGTGATGGTATGGCCAAAGACTACGGTCTTTCCTTTATACTCACTAAAGAAGCGGCGGTTACGCGCCCAAAGCAGTTCCGGGCTGTCTGGCGACTCGCTCGGATGCAGAAAGGAGCCATCATCTGCCTCCGCCAGCGAGGCGTGGACGTAGATAGCGTGCTCATCTTCGTGCCAGGTAGGCAGGGATGAGAGGAATTCGTAATGCTCCGTGGGTAAATTGATGCCGCCCTGCTCATCCGCGTAACTCTGTAAGGTCTCAACCCCACCGTTGTAAAACCATAGTTCAGCTTGCTGAGCGTCGGGCGGCTGTGAGAGCGCAGCCTGCATCATCGCCTCGTGATTACCTTTGATAATCACTACCTGATCAGGGGATTCCTGCTGTAGCTTGGCGACGCACTCGACCACGCCGCGCGAATCTTCGCCACGGTCTACCAAATCGCCGATGAAGACGAGCCGATCCTCACCAGCCTGATAACCCGCTTCCTGGATCAGGCGGTTGAGCAGTGCCAGTTTGCCGTGGATGTCCCCGATTACTAAAGTCCTCATCGTCGCATTACCCTCGCCACATTATTGCCTAAAAGGCTTTCAAAAGGAAAATCAAAAAGTTATGATGTGTCGCTGACAGAGAGTTTCGGGTTTCGAGTTTCCGAGCCCGAAACTTGGAACCTCGAAACCTGAACCTCGAAGCCCCATGTCATCGGTCCTAACCGTTGCTAATTTTCTCACGGTTTTACGCTTAATTCTCATCCCGGTCTTCGTCAGTACGATTTACTACCAGCGCTTTGTTTGGGCCCTCTCTATCTTCCTCATAGCGGCCGTCACCGATGGGCTTGACGGATTGGTTGCGCGCAGCTTAAATCAAAAGACGCAGCTTGGCGCGATTCTTGACCCAATGGCAGACAAGCTGCTCCTCGTCACCGCCTTCATTATCCTCTCGCTGCCGCGCTTCACTATTACTCCGCCCATCCCTTTCTGGCTCACGGCGGCGACCATTAGCCGGGATGCCTTCATCGTGCTTGGGGCTCTCGTCATTAACATCGCGACCGGTTTCAGCCGCTTCCGCCCTTCGATCCCAGGTAAGATCAACACCTTCGTCCAAATCGTCACGATCGTCCTCTTTCTGACAGCTAATGCCTTCAACCTCTACCCACAGTATTTACTTGCTACTTACTATGTGACGCTCGGAATGGCTATTTTCTCGGGCCTGCATTATATTTTCTACACTAACCGGCAGGTGAATCAGTACCAAGCACAGAGCGAGAAGTAAGCAAGGCTTGGAATTCGGTAAATTTGAGCTGCCGTCTCGCAGGCCTGGGGGAGATGTGAAGGAGCAAGAGCCACCCAAAAACTTAGCTGAGCGCGTGGCGTTTCTTAATCAGGAGCGCACCGGCCCGCTCGAATGGATGCGCTGGATTCCGGCGGTCCTGCTGGCTCTCTTAGTCGGCGGGGTGCTCTTCATCAGCGGCCAGGTTATCCTCGTCCCGCTGCTTTGTTCACTGGCACTCGCTTATATGCTCGAGCCCGCTGTGGAATGGTTCGAGCGGCGTGGATGGTCGCGCTCGGCTTCCGTGCTACTGACGCTCATCGGCGCGGCGCTGGTCACGGTGCTCATCCTTTTCTTTCTACTGCCTAGCGTCTGGGAGCAACTGCTCAAATCTTATGACCAACTCCCGCGCGCCCTTGACGCCGGCCGTCAGCGCATCGACCCCTTGATACTCAAGCTCAAGAAAGCCAGCCCGCCAGCTTATGAATACTTGAGGTCGCTCACTGAGCGTCTCCAAGACCCGGCGCAGCAGGCCAGTTTGAGGGCCACTGTCGAAGGTTGGCTGCAGAGTGGTTTGTTCAAGCTCGTCGATGTCACGGCCTCCCTGTTAGACCTCCTCCTCATTCCCTTCTTCGTCTACTATCTGCTCAACGATTACCTGGCAATGCGGGCGCGGATAGACCGTCTGATCCCTCCCCGCCACCGGGCGGTGACGGCCGATTTAATCAGCAAGATCAACCGAGTCCTTTCTTCCTACGTGCGCGGTCAGTTGTTGATTGCCCTGGTGATGGGCTTGCTCTACGCACTTGGCTTTGCGATCCTGCGTGTTCCCCTGGCCTTTACGCTCGGTTTACTTTCGGGCGTTCTTAATTTCGTCCCTTATCTAGGAACCCTGATCGGGGTGGCCCTCTCTCTCTCCTTTACTGCGCTCGACGGCGCAGGGCCGGCGAGGTTGCTCGGTGTCGTGATGGTTTTTATTATCGTCCAAAGCGTCGAAGGGTACTATCTCACACCCAGACTTCTAGGGAGCCGCTTAGATCTTCACCCGCTGTGGGTGTTGGTAGGGCTCATGATCGGGGGAAATCTTTTCGGATTGCTCGGCGTGATTCTGGCTGTTCCTGTCATCGCGATTGCTAAAGTCATCCTTGGCTTTATTGAAGATTCTTATCAACAGTCGAGCTTCTATCGCCGCGCCGGCCTCGACCTGCTGACTGAGCAAGGCAAACCTGTAGAGTTGATTACTACCTCCGAACTCAAACTCCCTTCCAACATTATCCTTGAGGAGTCACCTACCAAGCGTGAGCCACGCGTCATTTTGACGACCGGCGAACTGCGCACCCGTCTCCGCGAGACCGACAAACCTCCAAACAGCGACTAATTTGATAGCACTTAGTGCAAAAAACTTGACAACAACAGACTCAATTCTTATACTGGTAGGGCAAATAAAGGCTTCGGCAAATAACTGCGAAGTCCCTGTGATTCAATAAATTAGCGTGACGGAAAGACCGTCGCGACAGTATTGAGCGGAGGCAAAGAGAGACAATGAGTAAAGTTATCGGCATTGACTTAGGGACGACAAACTCGGTCGTCGCGATCATGGAGGGCGGCGAGCCGGTAGTGATCACTAACTCCGAGGGCTCGCGGACGACTCCTTCCGTGGTTGGATTTACGAAAGATGGAAACCGCCTCGTCGGCCAAGTTGCGAAGCGTCAAGCCGTCACCAACCCGGAGAATACCATCTACTCGATCAAGCGCTTCATGGGGCGCAAGTACAATGAAGTGGCGGAGGAGATCAAACAAGTCCCCTACAAGATCATTCAGGCCTCAAACGGCGATGTGCGCGTGCAGGCTGGCGGCAAGGAGTGGTCTCCGCCTGAGATCTCGGCCATGATCCTGCAGAAGATGAAGCAGTCGGCCGAGGATTATCTGGGCCAGAAGGTGACGCAGGCCGTGATCACGGTTCCGGCCTACTTTAACGACTCACAACGCCAGGCGACGAAGGATGCGGGCAAGATTGCCGGCCTTGAAGTACTGCGCATCGTCAACGAGCCGACAGCGGCGGCACTCGCCTACGGCTTGGACAAGAAGAAGGATGAGACGATTGCGGTCTTCGACTTCGGCGGCGGCACCTTCGACATTTCGATCCTGGAAGTCGGCGAGGGCGTGGTCGAGGTGAAGTCCACCAACGGTGATACGCACCTGGGCGGCGACGATATTGATGAGCGGCTGATTCAGTGGATCACGGATGAGTTCAGGAAGGATCAGGGCATCGACCTCTCGAAAGACAAGATGGCGCTTCAGCGGCTGAAGGAAGCGGCCGAGAAGGCCAAGATCGAACTCTCTTCGACGATGGAGTCCGAGATCAACCTGCCCTTCATTACCGCTGATCAGTCGGGGCCGAAACACCTAACGATGAAGCTAACGCGCGCCAAGTTTGAGGCGCTCGTGGACGACCTCCTCCGTCGGACGCTTGAGCCTTGCCGCAATGCACTCAAGGACGCGGCGCTTGAGGCCAATAAGATCGACGAGGTTGTCCTGGTTGGCGGTTCGACGCGCATTCCGAAGATCCAGCAGATGGTCAAAGAGTTCTTCGGCAAGGAGCCGCACAAGGGCGTAAACCCCGACGAGGTGGTGGCGGTCGGCGCGGCGATCCAAGCGGGCGTGCTCTCAGGTGACGTCAAAGACCTATTGCTGCTCGACGTGACCCCGCTGAGCCTGGGCATCGAGACGCTGGGCGGCGTCTTCACCAAGCTGATCGAGCGCAACACGACGATCCCGACGCGCAAGTCTGAGGTCTTCTCGACGGCGACCGACAGTCAGACTTCGGTCGAGGTGCACGTGCTGCAGGGCGAGCGCTCGATGGCGGGGGATAACCGCACTCTCGGCAAGTTCCATCTGGTCGGAATCCCGCCGGCCCCGCGCGGCGTGCCGCAGATCGAAGTGACCTTCGACATCGATGCCAACGGCATCGTCAACGTCTCGGCCCGCGACCTCGGCACAGGCCGTGAGCAGAAGATTACGATCACCGCGTCATCGGGACTTGCCAAGGATGAGATTGACCGGATGATGCGCGACGCCGAGTCGCACTCGGAAGAGGACAAGAAGAGGCGCGAGGCTATCGAGGCCAAGAACCGGCTCGATTCGTTGATCTACCAGACCGAGAAGGTTATCGCCGATAATCGCGAGAAGATTCCGGTCGGCACGATCTCGGAGGTCGAAGCGGCGATTGCCGACGCGAAGAAGGCGGTCGAGTCGAATGACGCGGCTCAAATCAACGCGCAGTTCGAGAAGCTCACCCGCGCTTCACACCGGATCGCCGAGTCGCTCTACCAGCAGCAAACGGCTGGCGGCGGCGGCGCCGACGCGGCCGGCGCAGGCGCTCAAGGAGGCACTGGCTCCGCTTCGCAATCGGGTAAAGCGCCGGGCTCGGATGACGTGATTGATGCTGAGTACATCGACGTAGACGAAAACAAATAAGGTGTCAGGTGCCGGGGCCGGTATTTCTCCCTCTCGCACCCGGCACCTCTCACCCAGTGAGGTGCATTATTATGCCACGACAACCCCGTCTTCTGAGCGACTTGGCGGCCATCGAGCAGCAGCTCAACAAACTTTTTGAGGGCTCGCTGCAGAGCGGGGAGCAGTTGCGCGGGACTTGGTCGCCCGCCGTAGACATCTATGAAACGCCAAGCAGCTTCGTCCTGACGGCCGAGGTGCCCGGCGTGCAAAGTTCTGAGATCGATGTCAAAGTGGTCGACCGCAACTTGATCCTGCGCGGCGAGCGCCGGTGGGAGCGCGACGCCCACGGCGAACACTTCCACCGCTTGGAGAGCGCTTACGGCAAGTTCGAGCGGACTTTTGCCCTCTCCGAAGGCATCGATGTTGATCGCATCTCGGCGGAGATTGATCGCGGCGTCTTGACGGTGGTGCTGCCCAAACGTGCGGAGAGGGGCAGCAGACAGATCAACGTAGAGGCCGATTAAGCACGAGGCGTCAAGAGCAGAGTGCGATGAGTGACGAGCCATGCGTGATGGGTGCGTGTGTCTACTCACCACGCATGACTGATCACTGATTTTATGGCACAACGCGAAGATTACTACAAGGTGCTCGGCGTCAAACGCAACGCGACGCAGGATGAGATTCGCAAAGCCTATCGGCGTTTGGCGCGCAAGTACCACCCCGATGTTAACCCGGGCGACAAATCAGCCGAGGAGAAGTTCAAGCAGCTCTCTGAGGCCTACGATGTGCTCTCGGACGCCAAGAAGCGCGAGGTCTATGATAAATACGGGGCCTACAGCGAGAACATCCACGAGGCGGCGCGGGGGGCTGGGCAAGGCGGCTTTGACTTCGGCGGCTTCGATTGGAGTGCGTTCACGGGCGGCGCGGGGGCAGGCAGCGGGACGAGTTTCCGTGACATCTTCAGTGACCTGTTCGGGGGCGGCGGACGCGCTACCACTCAAGCGCAGCCGCAGCCGCAACGCGGAGCCGATATCGAGGTCCCGCTCGCGCTCAGTTTTGAAGAAGCGATCAATGGCATGACGACCAGCCTCAATGTGCGCCGTAGCGACCCTTGTGCTCGCTGTGGCGGCTCGGGTGAAGCGGGCGCCGGGCAGATCACCTGTCCGACGTGTAAGGGGACAGGGAAAATCTCAGCCCTCGGCGGGCGCTTGCGTTTTGATCAGACCTGCCCCGACTGCAGCGGCACAGGCAAGCGGCGCCAACCTTGCCCGGAATGTCATGGGAAGGGTCTGGTCCCCAACACTGAGACGGTTAAGGTGCGCATCCCGGCCGGCGTCGATACCGGCTCGCGTGTGCGCGTGGTGGGGAAGGGCGAAGCGGGCCTGAGGGGGGCGCCGCCAGGTGACCTTTTCATCATCACTAACGTAGCGTCACATCCGATCTTCACCCGTAAGGGCGATAACATTCATTGCACGGTGCCGATCACGCTGCCGGAGGCGGCGCTCGGCGCCAAGATCGAGGTGCCGACCGTAAGCGGCAAAGCGCAACTCCGCATCCCGCCCGGCACACAGTCAGGCCAGCGTTTCCGCCTGCGCGAGAAGGGGGCGCCGAGCCTGCGTGGCAACACACGCGGCGACCAGTACGTCGAGGTGAAGATCGTGCTCCCCAAGATCATTGATGAAGACTCGAAAGAACTACTCCGCCAATTTGCGCGGCGCAACCCGGAGAACCCGCGCGTGGCGATGGGACTAGAGTAGAAAGGATGAAGCATGAACGCTGAACGATGAGTCAAAGGCTTTTCAGTTCATCGTTCATCCTTCACCGTTCATCGTTTATGAAGCGACGGGCTAAAGGATATACGATCAGCGCGGTGGCCGAACACTACGGCATTCACCAGCAGACACTCCGCCTCTACGAACGCGAGGGCCTCTTGAAGCCTTCACGCTCGGAAGGGAATATGCGCCTGTACACGGAGGAAGACCTGGAGCGGCTGGAGCTGATTCTCGGCCTCACCCGTGACCTGGGCGTTAATCTCGCGGGCGTCGAAGTGATCTTGAATATGCGTGAGAAGATGGATCAGATGCAGCGTGAGTTCAACCGCTTCTTCGAGCACCTGCGTGACTATGCGGCGCAAGACTTCGCTCAGCAAGACGCGCATGCCAACGAAGCGTTGGTGCCGGTCCGCCGAGTCGCCGTGGCCCGGTCGGTCCGTAAGCGGAGCCTCTCAGAGTCCTAAAGCGCGGGCGGCCATCCCCCTCGTCTCGCCTGCCTCTCCCAGCCTCTCTTTGCTCTGCTCAGCCACTCCAAGCTTATAACACGTCGGCGAAAGCTGCCTTCGTACGCTCAAACCACCAATATCCGAAGATGAAACAGAAGGCGGCGAAGACCAGGGTGAAACAGAGGCCACGCCAATCAGGCATCCGGCCTTCGAGCAAAATGCGCCGATAGCTCCGGATCAGCGGCGCCATCGGATTTAAAGTGATCAGCCATTGGAAGCGCGGCGGGATGATATTCTCAGGGTAGAAGATCGGAGTCAGATACAGCCACGTCATGAGCATGAGCTGATTGAATTGCGGCATGTCGCGGATAAAGACTCCGAGGCTGGCCATGAGCCAGCCCAGCCCGATGGTGGCCAGGAGTTGAAGCCCCAAGAGCAGCGGCATCAGCAATGCTGTCAAGTAGAGGGCGCGTTCGAGGATCAGGATTGCCGCAAGTAAGACTACCGTGCCGAGCAATTGATGCACGAGTGCGGCCAGCGCGTGGTTGACCGGCAGGGCCTCGATGGGGAAGACCACGCGCTTCACCAGATTGGTATTTTCCGTCAGCGCGCTGGTCGCCCGCTGCACCCCTTCGCTGAAGGCGATCCAGGGCAACAGCCCGCAGAAGAGGTAAACGGGGAAACTGAAAACCCTGTCCCCGGATTTAAAGCTGGCGTTAAAGATGCCGGAAAAGATGATCGTGAAGATAACGATCATGACCGCCGGGGTAATGATGGTCCAGGCAAGCCCCATCACCGACCCCTTGTAGCGGTTCATCAACTCGCGTCTGACCATCGAGCGGATCAACCCGCGGTGCTCACTGACGAGCGCCCCGGCGGCCCGCCACAGTGGAATTTTCTCACTCGCTTGATAGTTCATAAAACAATAGTCCGTTGTCAGTGGTCCGTTGTCAGTTGCTGGTCTCACTAATGGCAACTGACAACGGACCACTGACAACGGACCACTGACAACGGTTTTACCGCAACGTCTTTGCCGCCCGGCGCACCTTTTGGCGGACCTCGGTGACCTCATCCTCCGCAAAGGCGGCGAAGGGGTAAGTCAGCGGCTCAAGCTCGCCCCCCTTAACCTCGCGCGCAAGCAGCGGCACTGGCGCTCGCGCCTCAACGCCGGCCACGCGTGACAGCAACCACTCGTACTGGTCGGTGATCTGCTCCCAATTGTAGAGTTTCATCACGCGGGCCATCGCCCGGTGTCGATACTCCTTAATGATCAAGGGGTCGGCGAGCACATGCTTGAGTTCTTCCGCCAGCCCTTCGGCCGAGTCATAGATGATCCCTGCGTCACCGATGACTTCGAGGTTCTCGGGCGTATCGAGCGTGAGGGCGCAGTTGCCGGCGCCCATCGCTTCGATCAGGGCCGGATGCGTCCCCCCGACTTCGGTCGCGTGGACGTAGCAGTAAGCGTTCTGTTGCAGCGCGCGGTAGTCTTCGCCGAAGACGAAGCCCAGGAACTTGATGCGCCGGTCTTTCGTGCTCTTGAGCTGCGCGATATATTCTTCGGCGTAGGGCGCGCCGCCGACGATCACTAAAGGCAAATCGGTGGCGACTTTCTCGTAGGCCTGGATCACCAGGTGAGCGTTGTTCTCAGGCTCCAATCGGCTGACGTAGAGGATGTAGCGATTGGGCCGCAGGCCGTAGTGCAGCAGCCTCTCCGGCGCCGCCCGGCGGGCGACCTCAGCGCCGTATGCGATCATCGCCGAATCCTTGCCGTAGCGTGTAGCGTAATAGTCCTGGATGACCTGAGCATCGGTGACAATCGCCGAGGGCAGGAAGGTCGAAAGCCACTCGGAGAGCAAGTAATATTTGCGGCCGAGCCAGTTCCACTTCTTGCGCTTGCGCTCCAGCCCGTCCACGTTGACCAGTGTCGGGACGCCGACGAGCCGCGGGGCGAAAGCGAAGATGCTGTTAGCCGCGTTGCAAATCAGGATGATGTCATAGCGGCGTGTGACCGCGTGCATCACCGATAGGAACGTGTGCACGACGGTGTCGAAATATTTATGGCGGATGGTCGGGAGAATGACTAATTCTACCCCGCAGTGAAACCGAGCATTAGTGGTGGAGTAATGCTTGCGCCCATAGACGGTGACCTCATGCCGACGGGCAACTAGTCGGGTACTCAACTGCTCAGCAAAGGTCTCAAATCCCCCATAATTGGCCGGAATACCTCGCGTCCCCAAGATAGCTATTTTCATAAAGTGAATGATTCTGCGCTCGTCTTGTGGTTTAACCCCAGGAGTCTATCTTTTCGGCAAATTATCTCGCGATTCTCCGTTGAGAGCGACCCAGTATACCCCGAGAGGTCGATTTAGTCATGGCCATTTGAAAAATTTTAGCGCCCCGTTTCGCGTGACATTAAAGCCGATGGCGGCTAAGATGTCGCCACCTCATCAAACATCACCGCGGTCGTGATGATCAAACGCGAACCAGGAGAATTGGCGTCAGGCGCGGGAAGAGACGGTGATGCGTCCTGCATCACCTAAGAACCTTACTACAGGTTTCTTCCCAGACCTGTTCCTGTTTCTTCGAGCGATGTCGGTCTCCACAGGCTTCAATGGTTTTGGTCCGCCCGACCATACCGTCAGGGCAGCGTTATGATCGCGATCAATCAACAGGTGACAGATTTCGCACTCGAAGACGCGCTCCGAGAGAGGAATCATTTGCCGGTGACCACAACGACTGCAAGTCTGAGACGTATAAGCAGCGGGAATTTTTTCCACCTCACGGCCAGCCTCTTCCGCTTTGCTCGTCAGGATTCCGAAAAAGCTACTCCACGCCACGTCAGAAATACTCCGCGCCAGATGGTGATTCCTGACCATCCCGCGCACGTTCAAATCTTCGACCCGAATCACTTCAAAGTCGGTGACCAGCTTCCGAGCTTCTTTGTGGTGAAAGTCTTTGCGCACTCGAGAGACCTGAACATGCCTGAGCGCGACTCTCAGCCGCGCCTTCTTGCGGTTCGCGCTGCCCTTCCGCTTGCGGCTCAGTCTCCGTTGTTCGCGTTTCAATTGTTGCTCGGCAGCTTTAAGCGGGCGCGGGTTCGGGATCCGCTCGCCCGTGGAGAGGGCCGCGAAGCAGGTGATCCCGACATCAAGGCCAACTTCGACACCAGTCGCGGCCAGAGGCGAAGGCTTGGGCAGGTCACAGACCAAGAGCGCATACCAGCCATCAATGCGGCGCCTGATCCGCAGTTGCTTGACCGTGCCTTCAACGGGGCGGCTGAGTCTGACTCTGACTGTGCCGACGCCTGGCACGGTGAGCTTATCGCCCTTGAGCGGACAACCTCTGACGGCTTCGATCTTCTGGCTGAAGGTGTGATAGCGGTCGGCCCCTTTATCGGGTAAGGGGGAGTGAGTCGCCTCATCCCCCTCCCCTAAGAACCGTACTTGACGATTACTCATCATACGGCTCAAGCCCTCCGCATTTCGTTTGGACACGTCCACCGTGCAG
>Ga0070707_100003201_pt1 | contig 15486 bp, 13 predicted proteins | sample KBSK5502metaG_FD_65468 | JGI IMG/M metagenome (GOLD analysis project Ga0070707, IMG submission 65468) | Corn, switchgrass and miscanthus rhizosphere microbial communities from Kellogg Biological Station, Michigan, USA - KBS K5-50-2 metaG | ecosystem: Host-associated > Plants > Roots >... | reverse complement strand
CAGCGCTCGTGCCCGCCGTCCGCCAGCGCACCCACGCCAGCGACCACGACGCGCACCTCAGCGCCGCCGTCATCGTCACCGCCCTGCGCGTCACCCTCGAGCAGTCAACCCGGGACAACTCCGCCGAGCCACTCGCCGACACCCTCAGCCGCGCCCTCCGCTACCTCCGCAACGGCGCCCGCCTCTAGACGGCCGCCTCGTGGAGCTGGGCGGGGGCCAGGCCCTCGGTCTGCTCCCGGCTGTGCCCGGGTGCTGCGCCGCTGAGAACGGTCTTGCAGATCTTGATCACGCCCTGGTCTCCCTCCCTGGCCCGGGTACGCGGCGTGTGAAGCTTCGGATCACCACGGCGACGGCCGTCGTCACGGATACTGTACGACCGCTGCCTCCTGGTGACCGGCGCTATACCCGACGCTAGGCCGGATCACCCGCCTCCCGGCAATAGGGAGAATTCCCCATAGGCGAACGGCCACTGCGGCGGGGCGCGGGCCGTGATCCCGGCCGCGCGGCGGGCCTGACGCCGTGGCGTGATAGCCGACCCCGCAAGTCATGGGGCGAGCACACCGACTTCGCGACTACCCGCCGGGTGTACGGAATCAGCGCTCGGTTGTCAAGCTGATGTGGCGGAGAAGCCCTGGCAGGGTTGGAGAGCCGGGATTCGGCCTGTGAACAAGGTTGCCGGGGGGACGCCCATCATGGTGTGGCAGTCAGCGGTCATGTGGGACTGGTCGTCGTAGCCTGTCGTCGCGGCGAGTTGCGCCCACTGAGCGGGGTTTGCGTGGCCTGTTTTGTACTAGAGGTCAGTCAGCTCGAGGAGCACTCGCTGTCCGGGCGTATCTTCGATGATCTGCCATAGCGTCAGCAGCCCGTCATGCACAGTCGCGCGCCAGATCACCTTGAGCTGGCGTTCTTCCTGATCGGGCAGGCCAAGGTGGGAGCCGGTGGTACTGCCCAGGATGAGTACGTCATAACCTCGGTCCACGAGGTGATCCGGGTAGATGACATAGTCCGGGAACGCAGTCACGTATCCGTTCCACGCGTTGCGGTTTGCTTCCCGGCCGGTCACCGCAGGCTCCTGGAGAACTTGAAGCCGGTGGTCGGGTGACATGAGCGCGACCAGGCGGTCAACATCGCCCCGGTTGATCGCGTCAATGAACCCGATGACGGCCGCAACTGGCGGAAGCGGAGTTCGCACCCGCTGATCCTCGCAGATGATGGGGTCCTGACGGACGGACGCTGCCTGCCAGGGCATTAGGTTGTGGTCGGTGTACTCGCTCAGGACGAGCCACAGGTGCCGTTGGCCGGATGCCGCAAACGCCGGCTCCAGCCTCTTCATATCCATGACTTTGTGTCATGCCTCACCTGAATCCTGGTCATTGGACGCATGACTCATGATCAGCCAGACTAGCCAGTGGAAGACCACCCGGCCGACATGACATCTGGTCAGGCGGCGTTCGGAGCCAGCTAGGCACGGAGCCCGACAACGAACCTCCGAGAGGATCTGTATGCCCGACCACGTGCCGGCGCCCGGAGGGCGGCGGATTGCCCTGATCGCGCACGACAATAAGAAGCAGGACATGCTCGAGTGGGCCGAGTACAACCTGGATCTGCTGGCCGGTCACGAGCTGTTCGCGACGGCCACGACCGGTCACCTCCTGCAGCAGCAGCTCGGACTACCTGTCACCTGCTTCCGGAGCGGACCCTACGGCGGCGACCAGCAAATCGGCGCCCGCATTGCCGAGGGCGAGATCGACCTGCTGGTGTTCCTGTGGGATCCGCTGGAGCCACATCCGCATGACCCGGACGTCAAGGCCCTGCTCCGGGTCGCGGTTGTCTGCAACATCCCGGTTGCCTGCAACCGGGCCACCGCAGATTTCATGATCTCCTCGCCGCTGATGGGTCGCAGCCATCAGCAGTGGGACCCGGCGTCCGGCCAGGCCCGTCACAATCAAGCAGCCCTGACCGTGGCCCGGGCCAGCTGATACCTCTGGCCCGGTTCCCGTAAGGAAGCAGGGCTGCCGCGGGCCCGGCTGCGAACCGCTCGTTCTGCTGGCTGGCGTTCCGGCCGCAACGGAGCCGGAGTCGGGGCGAGGGCGCGGACCACCGCCTCAGGTGTTCTCGATCGCCGACGCCATGACGATCGGGAACACCTCGGTGGTGCCGCCGTCGACCGGAATCGTGTGACCGGTGATGTACGCGGCCTCATCACCGGCCAGGAACAGGACGGCGTAAGCGACATCCCACCCGGTGCCCTCCGTGCCGAGCATCGAGGCCTTCGCGCGGCGCCGGCGCATGCGCTCGGTGCCGGACCCGTCCCAGCCCTGAAAGCCCTGATGCGGGCGAGCGGCGACGACGCGGAATGGGACCGTGTGGCGACATCCGCGCATATGGATGTCATCGATGAGTCGACCGTGGGCCTGCGTGAACTGCTGCAACGCCGCGGCGGCGAGCCCGACACCTTAATCGCCATCGCGAGCCGGTACCTGTAGTTGTCGGGCTGGGTGTTACGGCCGGCCCACGGCGGCCGGCTCTCGATCGGGGGCGTTCGCGGTGCGGCTCATGGCGGGCTGGTCCAGGCAGGCCGGGTGCTGGTCCTCGCCGAGGATGAGGCAGCTGCGGCTCAGGGCAGTGGCGCCGGCGATGACCACGACCAGCGCCAGCACCTCGCCGGCCAGGGCGGCCGCACCGGTCTGGATGTGCTCGCCGAACAAGAACACCCCGAGCAGGCTGGCCGTCAGCGGGTCCACGATGGTGAACCCGGGCTGGGAGGCGGCCAGCGGCCCGGACGCCAGCGCGTGCGCGGCCAGCAGCATGGTCGCCGCCCCGGCCACCAGGAGCAGGTACAGCGACCAGGCGGAGACGATGGCGCCGATGCCGTCACCAAGGCGCGAGCTGAGCTCCTTGATGACCGCGGCCATGAATCCCCACGAGATCCCGGTGGCCGATCCGAGCACCGCGGCCCGGCGGGACCGGGACGCGCCGGGCCGGCCGCGCAGCCCGAAGGCCACGGCCAGGGCGGCGAGCACGACGCCGGCCGTGACCAGGCCGGCCAGCAGCCAGGAGGAGCCGGGCGCGTGCAGCCGCCCGCCGGACGGGGCGGCCAGCCGGAGGAACACGCCGATCCCGGCGGACATGGCCGCCGCGGCCAGCCAGTCGCGCAGCTTCGGCCGCCGCGACCCGGCCACGGCCAGGTAGCCGAACACGAACAGCAGCTCGGCCGCCAGGATGGGCTGGACCAGGGCCAGTTCACCGAACCGCAGAGCGGTCAGCTGGAACACGAACCCGCCGATCATGGCGGCGATGCCCAGCAGCCAGGCCGGCTGGCGGGCCAGCCGGACGATGAGCCGGGCGTCGAACCCGGCCGCCGGGCCGGTGTTCCGGGCCCCGGCGCGCTGGCACACCGACGCCGTCGCGGTGCACACGCTCGCCGCGATCGCCAGCAAGATCGCCTTCTCCATCAGCCCGCGCCTCCGGCAGGCCGGGCCACCGAACCGGTTATCACCACCGCGGCGGCCGCAGCTGAAGTTGCTCCCGTCACTGGCGTGCTAACAGCGCATCGCACGATCATGTTCCTCAGCGTGTCAGCCACGTCCGGCCGCGCCAATGGTGCCACCCTCCGGTCCCTGGTGGGGCTTCCCCCCGGAACACCCGCGATGTAAGCACCCCGTTTCCTGATCAACAGCCTGACCACTCATGGCTGAGCGCGAGGCAAAATGCGTGCTAGCCGGCCGGGACGGTGATGGTGGCCAGGGTGGCGTCGCCGGTGTTGAGCAGGGCTCGGCCGGGCCGGATGGGATGGCCGATGCGGGCGTGGCTGAGGCGGGCGCCGACGAGGTCGCCTTCGGGCAGGGTCCGGAACCGGCCGGCGCGCTCCCCCAGGTCCATCAGCAGGTTGCGGGCCTGCTGCACGGTCCACGGCCCGTCGGGGTGCGCGGGTCACGCCCAGGACATGGACGTGGCGGGAGCCGACCTCCAGCACGAAGAACACGTACAGCCGACGCAAGGTGACCGCGCAGTCGACGTGGAAGAAATCGTACGCCAGCATCGTCGCGGCCTGGGTGCGCAGGAACTGCCGCCACGTGGACCGCGCCCGCTGCGGCGCGGGCGGTATCCGCAGCCGTTTCAGCACCCGCCGCACCGTAGAAGCTCCGACCCGGAGCCCCAGGCCGAGCAGCTCGCCCTGGACCCGCTTGTAGCCCCAGCCGGGTTCTCCTGCGCCATCTGCTCGATTAGTAACGTGAGCCGGGCATCAACAGGCGGGCGTCCTCCGCGGCGGGGATATGTCCACCGCCAGCGGACGAGCCGCCGGTGCCAGCGCAGCAGCGTCTCCGGGGTCACCAGCCGACTCATTCGCAGCGGCCTGGGGAGCAGCCGGGCCAGGGCGGCGAGCACCATCCGGTCGGCCCAGTCCAGCTTCGGCTTGGGATTCTGCCGCCGCAGCACTTCTACCTCCTGGCGCAGTGCCAGCAGCTCGCGGGAAAGGTCAGGGCGGAGGGTCCGCGGGCGGCAATCGGTAGGACGGTGGATACTCCTCAGTGGCAAGGACGACGATCTCCGGGTACTGCCAAGCGAGCAGCTTGCTGGCGACGCTCCGGGATCGGTGAGTGGCGGTCAGTAGGGGGCGCCGGTCGCCGCCATCCCGGCGCTCCTCCAATTGCTGCTCAGCCAGGACCGTCAGCTGGTCGAGATGGGCCGAATCCACCGCCGCATCGATCCCAGTATCATCGGACGGGACCGCCGTCAGGGCCGCATCCAGTTCGGCCGGCAGGCGGGTGTGCTCGACTGTTTCCAGCCCCGGCCGGAATCGCGCAGCTTCCTCGTTTATCTGCTTTCGCGTATACGACACCAAGCCGCGCGCGCCGAGCCGCGCCCTCTGATCGGTCCGTCGGCTCGGCTCCGCGAGCCGCACCAGGTCGTGGCCCGTGCTGGGCGGCGGGGCGTCCAGAAGGAGAACCATCAGCCGTGCTACGTTCCGCACTGGCACTCGCTCCTCAACGAACGTGCGGGCGAACAGCGACAGCTTCGGCTCTCCATAACGCGCCTGCACGGCGGCGACCAGGTCCGGCAACGCCAGCTTGAGGTCCTCGATCGTCCGATACACCTCGGCGAGGGAGACGAACCACGACGGGTGCGCGCGCAGCCGCTGCTCGAGCAGTGTCACCATGGACGCCACCCCGGCCTCACCTGATAGCAGCCGGGGCACGCCGCGCACATCGTTTAGCCGCACCACTGCCGCCTGTGCCGGCACCTCGGCGTCTATTGCGACCGTGATGTCGGGGAACGTGACGCCCAGGTCCCGGAACATGCGCCGGCGCATCTCGACGAAGGCGTTCCGGCGCATCCCGTGCAGGGTGGCCGCCCGGAGGGTCGTCTCACTCACCCTGATCTCGATGGAGGGCTTGGCCATACCGTGCATCGCGACCTCGACCAGCTCGCCGGCGGTGTGCACCAGCCCGACGTGCTTGTCGAGCGCAGCCCGCAGCGCCGCGAGGTCACCGATCGCAAAGCCGTGGGCGACGATCCGTTCCAGAACCACACCGAGGACGTGGCTGTCCGGCTCGTGGATGCCGGCAGCCCGTGCGTGGGCCACCAACAGTTCCCGCTGCAGCTGTCCCATGAGAATCGACGGATCGTGCTCGATTGCGAGCCGGATGGACGTGGCCGCGGTCACGGCCAGCGTGCTTTCGTCGCTGTTGACATTCTCGGCGACGAACCCATCCCTAACGGTGAGCGCGGCATCGAACTCGGCCGGGGGCACCCTGGCACGGCGCCCGGCGACGAACAACCGGGGAACCGTGCCGACGGCGGTCGATTCCTGGACCGTCACCACTGGGCGTGCTGGAACGCCCAGTTCTCTTGCCTGCTCGGCTGCCGCTTCAGCGACTGCCTTCGCCACTGCCCGGCCAGCCGGATCGGGAAGCGGGACTGGCGAGCCCGTCCTACCGGCATCTGCTCGGCCCGCAGCACCGGGCAGGACGAGCGTGATGTCGAGTGGCGGATGCCGAGCAGTCTGAAGGGCTTCGCGGACCGTCCGCCGGACGGTGCCGAACAGGCCGCGGCCCGAGACGTTAGTCGAGGCCATCGATCTCCTCCTGAGAGAGGACCCAAACAGGGCCTGGTACGAGCCCAGCGAGCAGGCGCCAGAAGTACGATCGCAGCTGCGGGTCCCGCACCACGACCGGGCCGCCCGAGGGCTGGTCGCCGTACCAGGCGGCAACGCGCCCGGCGAGGTCAACAGCCTCAGGCCGCGGCAGCTGCCAGCGCTCCGGGTCGTCGGGCGAGTATCCGGCCGCAAACGCCGTCTCTAGCTCCATGGGGAGTACTGCCGGGCGCGCCGAGCGGACAGCGGCAGGCGCGAGGTCGGACCTCAGGCGGGCACGGACAGTCGGCAGCAGATCCACCGCCGACCATTCCGGACCGGCCTCGTGGATCACCCGGAAGATCGTTCCCGCGTCTCTTATGGGCACCTGCTCGCGCAGCAGGAGCCGGAGCATTCTGAGGATCTCCAGCCGGTCGGCGATGCTGAGCCGGTCCACGCCGGCGATGACCTCGAGGCCGCTCGGAACCGAGGTCAGCCAGATTCCAACGTCGTCTATGTCGAACAGGCGCGGCAGGTGGGTGCGGATTACCGCCTCCAGGTGCCGGACTACGAACTGCTCGGCCGTCCAAGATCCATCCGCATCGGGCCGGCCGGACTCGTTGATCCAGCGGCCCCGCTGCCGGGTAAGTGGATCCACGAGCGGTGGCGCGTCTGCGGCCGGAGGCGGGCTGCCCGGCGACCCGGCGGCCAGTTGCTCTACGATGAAGTGGCCGTCGGGGGGTATCGTTCCATGAGCCGTTGAAGTCTCATACAACTCGACCTCGTAGGCGCCTGGCTCGGTGTGGTCCTCTAGTTGCTGCAGGTCGACGCCGGGGATCTGTACGCCGGTGTCCTTCTCGACGCGCCGACGGGCCTGATCGACAAGCTTGCGCAGGGTCTTAGCGGCATGTTTCCGGTCGCCGAAGAGGCCGGGGCCGAGCCGGATCGTGAGCGGGGTGACCAGCGGAAACAGGGTAGCTGGGTCCAGGTCGGAGCAGTCGGCCCGCAGCAGCGCGGCCGGGGCAAGCGCGGCCAGCAGGCGTTCCCCCGCGCTTGCCGCGTCGGCCCTGGACAGCAGCTCCGTGTCGACGGCGCCATTGCCGAGGCGGCGCGCTCCGTCCATCACCTGCCAGTACTGCTCCGGCCGGTCGAAGATCGCGGCCAATGCATCCTGGACACCCGACGTCGCCTCGACGCCAGGGTCCTTCGGGAAAGCCTGCACCGCGTGTCGTTCGAATACGTTGGTGCGCTTCAACTGGAGCGCGACCAGGGCGGCCCGCAGATGGACGGCAGAAGTCAGCTCGAACAGGGGTTTGGGCGACCGTTCGATAAGGGTGAGGAGTCGTCCGTAGGTGGCCAGCGCGTCCTCGAGCTCCCCTCCATCAGCCTGCTCGTCGGCAGACCGACGGAGCCGTTCACCCGCCACGCGGAGCCCCAGGGTCGCCTCGGGTACGTCCGGCACCAGCTCGACGTAGCGCTCCAGCGCCTCCTCCACGGCTCCCCGGCTCAGCTTGATCCTGGCGAGCGCGAGACGCCCCCCATGCCGCGCCTCCGACACCGTCGGTTGTGGCTCATCCCCCGCGTTTGCCTCAAGCTCGGCGATCGCGTCCACCGCGCGCCGGAGCTCATTCTTTCGTTCCCGCAATGCGGCATCGATCTCCTCCAGGGCGGCGCGCGTGTGATGCGGCGAGTCCGCACCGACGCGCTGCACCAGACGTGGCAGGCCGATCCGCTCCAGCGCGGAGAGACTCCATGGGCTGTAAGTCGCACGGATCCCGGATATAAGCAGGCTACGGCCTGTACTAACGTCGCCTCGGGTTTCGTCGCCGCGGGCCATCAGGATCTGCCCCCATTCGCGGCGTAGCGAGGGATCTTCCGGGTCTTGCTCGACCAACGCCGCGTACGCCCGCTCGGCGTCGTCGTATCGACCGATGAGGTAGCAGGCCCAGGCGGACAGGTTGCTTCGGCGCTCCGACCCGGCAGAGCCGACTCCGGCCGCCACCGCCTCGTACGCCTTCTGGGCCGCTGCCTTGTCGTGCAGCAGCTCGTGACAGAGCCCCAGGTAGAGCTCGTTCAACGCCTGGTCGATTGGCTGCACCGTCTCCAGCAGCGTGAGTGCCTCTGCCGGTCGGCCCAGCGTGAGCAGGATTTGGACCTTGCGGATCACCAGCCAGGGTTGGTCCGCCTGCAGCCCATGTGCCTCGATCAGGTCCAGCGCCTCGGCGGACCGCTCGAGCTCCAGAAGCACCAGCAGGCGCTGGTCGAACACGAGCTCGTCGGTGCCGTCCCGTAGGCTCGCCGCCTCGATCAACTCGAGGGCTGTCCATCGGCGGCCGAGCAGGCGGTGGGCCTGCGAGAGCTGGGCCATGGTCCGGACGTTGTCGGGATCGCAGAGCAACCCTCGCTCGAGCAGGGCAACCGCCGACCGGGACGGCCTGGGTCGGTAGAGGTCTCCGCTCTCTTCGTGGGCGATGAGGGCTCTTGTGATGTAAGCCCAGGGGATCTCCGTTCCCGGAGCGCCCAGGCCATATGCCTGCTGCCACGCGTCGGCCGCCTCCCTCAGCAGGGCCAGGTCGACGGTCCCGTCCTCGTACACGGCCCGGATGCGGAGTGCTTCGGCACGCTCGAAGGCGTAGCGCCGGCTGGTTGGGTCCAGCTTGCAGGCCATGGAGAGGAAGTCGATCGCAATGACCTCATCGCCGATCCAGGCGTATTGGCGCCCTGCTTGCCAGTACGCCTCCGCAGCGTCGACGGTCAACCGCTGCCGAAGGGCGCCGGTAGCCGTCTCCAGGCGCCGCTGGATAGCATTCGCGAGATCGACGTACGCCGTCCGCTCCGGGTAGGGGCCGTCGCCCCGGATGCCAGCCCGCAATGCTTCGCGGATGATCCGGGCTGCCTGCCGGGGGTCTGTCCGACGCAGACGGCGGCCGTGCTGCCACAGCAGGTTGGGCGGGACCGGTGCATAGAGTTCGCCCGAAATCGCTCGCGCTCCAGCCGCTTCCGCTGCGTCCTCGTAGGACTCGTCAGCTCCTGTGAAGTCCCCCATGGACTCCGCGATGAGGCCACGCAGGACATGTCCCGCCGGCTCCCTAGGCCCTTTGCGCAGCGCCCGTTCCGCCGCACGGGTCGCACTGTCGATGTCCCGGGTGTCGAGCAGGCACTCCCCGTGCGCGGCGTGCAGCGCGGCGAACACCTCGGCTGGCACGGGTGACCGGGATTCCCGGGCCCGGGCAAGCGCCGCCTCCGCCATATCCTTGGCGCGGGCGGCGTCACCGACCCCGCGGGCGACCGCCCGGACCCGCATGCACCAGGCCCGGAACGACAGCTCCGGCGGCAGCAATGCGGCATGTTCGGACTCGGTGAGCGTCTCCAGCGCCGGCAGGCTTGCCGCGAGATTGCGTTCCTTCGCCGCCCGAGCTGACACGAGCATCCGGCGGGAGAGATCCCAATCGGCGAGCAGCGGACTGGCCCCGCCGCTGTCTCTCTCCTCGGCACGGCTGCCGCCGCTGAGCCACACGCAGATATCGAAGCGCCCAAGGACGAAGGCCTCAGCGTACCGTCTGACCCATAGCCGTGTGGCGTGGTCGGCCGACCTGCGGATCTCGTCGCTGACGAGCTCCTTCCAAGCCGCCCCGAACGGCTCCACGACCGAACGTGCCTTCTGGGAGCGGGCCAGCTGGGCGTCGAGGCGGGCGAGAAACTCAGTGAGGAGGGCGGCCTCCGCCGCCGACTCCCCGACAGCCGTCCGCGCATCGGCGTAGCTGTGGCTGCGACGCACCCGCGCGAGCAGCGACGCGGCGGACCGGCGCAGGGAACGGGGCAGCGCGCTGGCCTCCAGCTTTCGCTGTGCGTCGTCCGCCAGCCGACCCATGTCCTCCTCCACGGTGGAACTGGTCTGCGTCCTACCGCGCAACGTGGTCGGTGGCTCAGTCATCTCGCCCGCTCATCTGGTCCCGGACAATCTTCACTAGACCGGAGAACACATTGGTGAGGTCGCGCCGGTAGCTGTAATCACGGACCTGGCGGGTAAGCAGGCGCTCGGCGTCCGATAGCCGCGGCGGCCAGTCCCCGGCCTCCCGCATGATCCGCGCAGCTTCCGCCCGCTTGTCCGGCGGCTCTTCTTTGAGCTCGTCCAGTCGGTCCAGCAGCCAGTCGAGCATCGAGCTGGGTGGCGGCTTGGCGGCGGAGACGCTGCTTGGCCCGGCGTCCGCGCCCGCAGGGCTGCCCGTCGGCAGCATCAGCAGTTGGCTGTCGACTGTCTGCATGTAGAGGACGGGCGAGCCGAAAAGCCGGTCCTCGTCGTACTGGACAAAGAGGTCGGACCGCGCCCGCTGCACCGCCTCCTCGATGCTGCGGGCGCGGGCAAGCGATTCGTACAGCTTCTTGACGAACCGTCCGGCCGCCTGCCCGCTCAGCGGGTACTGCATGGCCAGCACCGCTGGGATCCCGCGACGGATCAGCGCCGGCGCCAGCCGCTCGAACGTTACCTCGAAGTCGAGCGGGGACGGCTCACACAGATGCAGCACCACCAAGCGCACCTGCTCCGCCTCGGACAGCTCTTCGTTGCCGCTGAACAGGTTGACCAGGACCTGCGCGTTGCGCCATTGGGGGCCGGGGCCCGCACCGTCGTCGAGATAGATCTGCATGACGTCTTGTTGCTCGGGGTGCCGTCGGCACACGCCGATGATATGGACGACCTGCGGGTATGGCTTCGTCGCCAGCAGCTTAGCTGCCTTCTCGGTGTTCCAATCCTTCAGCAGGTTGTAGGTGATGCGTGAGCTATAGTCCGTGGATGCGGCATAGTCGGCGTATCCGGTGGGCCGCGCCGAGCGTGGAAGTGACTCGATGAGCTGGTTCCTCTGCTCCTTGTATTCGTCGCTCGCCGGTACCGTGACCAGGAACTGCACCACCAGGGGTGGTTCGGGCGGGTGCAGGGCTCGCCGTCCGAGCGACATGCTCCGGCTCAGCACAAGCCGGTGCTCGCTGGCGAGGAACTCCCCATCGGCGTGCAGCAATTCCCAGGGCAGCTGTGCCAGGTCCTCGGCGGCTGCCTGGAAGCTCAGCAATAGCCGCAGGGTCGACCTGGCTCTTGTTGCCCGATCCCGGGCATCGTGCAGTCCACGACCGATATTGCCCGGGAAAGCAATTGCGTAGAGATGCCGCCCGAGTACGGTAAACGTGTTCAGCACCGTGAGGTGCTCATACTCGCTTCTGGTCAGCGCAGTCCACCGGTTGAGCCAGGAGCGGAGGACCTCGATGGTATCCAACCGCAGTCGACGCTCGTCGTCGTGGACAATTTTTTCCTCATACGGTGTCTCTTCACGAGGGTTGAACACTGTCAGCCTGGCCGTGATCCTGTCGCCGGTGACTACAACCTCGTACTCGTACTCGACAGGCATGCCTTATTCCTCGGATTTCCGGTTGGGTACAAGGAGGGCACCGAGGCTGTACAGGTAGACCACCGGGATCCCGAGCAGACGCGGGTTCTGCTCATAAAGCACGGCCAGGCTGCGCCGACCGGCCTGAACGGCCTCGTCGAGCGGCAGCCCGGCCGTCAGCCCGCGGTAGAAGCCCTTGGTGAAGGCGATCGCGGTGCCATTGGTCACCGCGTACTGCATGGCCACCACGCACTGCGTGCCGCGGCGGATGAGCCGGGGCGCGATCCCAGCGAAGCTCGCCTGGTAGTCGGCCTGCGCTCCGGAGCATGAGTGGAGGTAGACCAGGCGGGGCATCTCGCCTGGGTCCCCGAGCAACTGGGCGAGCACGGCCTCGCCAACCCAATCTGCGCGGCCCGCGTCGTCGACCAGAGCCACCTGTCCCTGCTCGGCCCGTTCGTCGAACCGGCCGTGTCCCATGAACTGGACGATGTCCGGACGGAGCACCGGAACGATCTCGTCGAGCATCTCGCGGGTCGGCTGGTGCCGCACGGTCAGCTCCATCGGAAGGGCGTCGGCCGTCTTAGCCAGTTCGTCCAAGACGGGCTGAGCTATGACCTCACCGAGGTCCATCGGCTGTGAGACGAGGACGAGCACCCGCAGCGATCGGTCGAGCGCCACGTCGCGTCGGCCTAGCTCCATGGGAATGTACCGGTTGAGCGCACAGCGTCGGTCTGTGGCCAGGAAGAAGCCCTCCCGGCCGCCGCGGTCCGGCGCGTACAGGTACTCCCACGGGATCGCCGCCAGGTGTCCGAGCCCGTCGGCCGGGAAGGCCAGCTGCAGGCGAATGCGGCCGTCACGGGGCAAGCTGTCGAGGGTCTTCTCGATCCAGAACCAGAGGTCTGCCGGGAACAAAGCACGGTGCAGCAGGCTGCCGAAGGCGCGGAGGTCGGCGTACCGCCACTGCCGGTCGCGCTCGGCCAGCCAGCGCTCGAAGACCCGGATCAGTTCCGCATCCACACCGCGGACGCCCAACTGCCCTTGCGGGCCGTATGCACCATCGCTGCGCCGACCGCTCACCTGACCGGTCGAGGACACGGACACTTCGATTTCCAGGACGGACATTTCTCTCCCGCTCCAGTCGATTCAGATCTCCAGAGCCACGCCCTTCGTCTCTACGGCCGGGTAAATCGCGTCGTAGCCGAACCGGCCGGTCAGGGCCTGGTCCGACCAGCGGTCAGTGATCTCCGTCCGGTAGTTGAAGACGAGGCGGCGGGCACCGTGGCCAACGACCACCCGTGCAATGGCCTCAGGGTCGGGATGGCGGAAGTAGCTGCTGTCGGTGGACACCAGGTACGTGGGCGAGCGGACCAGGTCGAGCACACCGCGGGTGACATTCCGGCGGCTACCGTGATGGGGCAGCTTGACCGCCTCGACGTCCAGCACGCTGCGGCCCCGCTCGGCGAGGAGCCGCTCCAGCCCTTCCGCGAGGACGGTCGGCGTGGCATCTCCAGGCAGCAGGATGCCCCGCCCGTCGTACTCGGCGAGCAGCACGATGCTGCTCGCGTTTGTGACCGAGGAGTCGGCGGACGACTCCGGGCCTGTGGCCAGCGCCTCCGGGTCGAAGTCGGCGAGGTAGGTGTCGAGCGGCCGGAGCCGCTGCTGGCGTGCGAGCAGGTCGAGAGCGTCGCGGGTGGACCCTGGCGCGATTCCCGCCTTGCGGCACTCTTCCTCCCAGACACTCCGCAACGAGCGCAGTGTCGCCTCGTCCGGACCGAGCACGGTGAGCGTCAGCCCTCCCGGCAGGTCGATGCAGGGTAGCGGAGCTGTCCGTTCTCGCACCACCGGCCCGCGGTTGAAGGGCGTATTCCACGGAATGTCGCGCGACGATATCAGTGTGCTGAGGATTTCCCCATGAGGGGGGCCAAGGTAGTCATCCTCGTCCGAAGGCAGCTGCTGGTATCCGTTGAACCACACTTCGCCGACTTCCAGGGCGAGATTCGCATCGTTGACGAGCTTCAGCACGCCCTCGATGTGGTCGGCGTCGACGTGGGTAAGCACGAGAAGGTCGATTCGTCGACGGTCTCGAAAGACCGCAGCCAGTCGGGCCGATACCAAGTCATAGCACCGCGCCGGCCCGCCGTCGATGAGGATACGGAAGGGCGCGGCAGGGTCACCGTACTCCAAGAGAATGGAGTCGCCCTGCCCCGCAGGGAGCAACGTCACACGAAAAAAGGCCAACTCATCCCCCCCAATCGTCAGAATGTTCCCTGCGCCAACACTCCGAACTGCGCTGGTTGCCATCTGGTCCTGGGCCACTACCCACACTACGCCGTGGGGAAGGTTTGTGAAGTATCACCACCGCTAGGTAAGTGATTCCTGATTGAAGCCGACACGGCGTGCTGGGCTGATCAGGACCGGAGAGGAGGGCGTCCATGATCGGTTGTGATGCTGGACCTGGACACCCTTCTGACCCTGCGGCAGCGCTCATGGGCAAGTGACCATGGTCGCTTCGTGTCGGGCCGGATGATCCAACTGCCTCTGGTGCCCTGTTATGGCAGGGTGATATCCATCCATCCCAGTGGCCCCACCCCGCGCAGGCTCGCCCACGCGCTCCTGATCGTCGTTCATGAGGCGTCCCCCGAGCTCTGTTAAGTCGCTGTTTCCACTGCCAACTGCGCGAACAATTGATAACGTGCGGCATAGCCAGGCCACCTTCCACCACCGCACGCCCAGTTGCAGGCCTGGTGAAGAAGTTGTGTAGATCCTGTGGAGGACCACCGGGCCATCGTTAGCAGCAAGGAATCTGGTGCAGATACCTGCCGTCGACACCATCGACTATCACACCGGAGGCGAGCCCTTTCGTATCGTCGCCGAATCACCGGTCCCGATCCGGGGCAATTCTGTCGCCGATCGGCGGGCCCGGGCGATCGTCGACCCCGCAGTGGACGGGCTGCGACAAATGCTCTGTTTCGAGCCTCGCGGTCACGCCGACATGTACGGCGGCTTCATCACGCCGCCCGACGACGTCGGGGCAGATTTCGGTGTCCTGTTCTGGCACAAGGATGGTTTCTCGACCGCGTGCGGGCATGGCACGATCGCGCTGGGCGTGTGGGCCGTCGAGAGCGGCCGCGTCGTCCCGGATCCAGGTGGCATCACAGATGTGACCATCGATGTTCCGTCCGGCCGTGTGGTGGCGCGAGTCCACACCAACGCAGAGCATGTCACCGCGGTCGACTTCGTCAACGTCCCCAGCTATGTGCTGGCGACCGACATCGAAACCGAGACCAGCCGGGGGCGCGTTAGCGTCGACATCGGGTACGGAGGCGCCATCTACGCCCACTTGCGGGCCGCTGATGTGGGCATGGCCGTCGAGCCGGGCAACGTCAACGAGCTGATCGCCATTGGGCGAGAAGTGAAGTGGGCGCTCAACGAGACTAAGTACGCGCAGCACCCCAGGGACCCGCGGCTGAACGGAATCTACGGAACGATCCTGTTCGACGAGCTCGGCGAGATCCCTGGCGGAGACCTTCACCAGCGCAACGTGACTATCTTCGCCGACGGCGAGCTGGATCGGTCCCCGTGTGGATCCGGCTCCGCATCGAGGGTGGCTGTGCTCGCCGCTAGCGGCACCTTGAAGCCGGGAAAGAATCTGGTACATGACTCGATCGTGGGATCGCGGTTCGTCTGTGCCATCCTGGGCGAGACAACGGCAGACGGCTTCGACGCCGTCATTCCCGCCGTGACCGGCATGGCCTACAGGTACGGCTCCAGTCAGTTCACGGTCGATCCCCGGGATCCCCTCGTGCCCGGATTCGTCCTGCGGTAACAAGCATGAAGGATCTTGCCATAACGGCAGTTGACTGGGCGGGCGTTGCGAGTGCTGCGGGCGCGCGGTTACATTGCTGAGCATTCGATCAGCGCTGGATGGGGCCGTGTGATGAGCGAGTTCAGCCAGATACGCTACGAGAGCGCCGACCGCGTCGCCACGATCACGCTGCACCGGCCCGACCGGCTCAACGCGTTCACCACGAC
>Ga0070707_100003197_pt1 | contig 15505 bp, 15 predicted proteins | sample KBSK5502metaG_FD_65468 | JGI IMG/M metagenome (GOLD analysis project Ga0070707, IMG submission 65468) | Corn, switchgrass and miscanthus rhizosphere microbial communities from Kellogg Biological Station, Michigan, USA - KBS K5-50-2 metaG | ecosystem: Host-associated > Plants > Roots >... | reverse complement strand
TGACGTCTTGTACAAGCCCGTCGACGTGGCCATTCTCGTCGACACGGTGAGCAAGTGCGTCGAACGGGCCCGGCGTCAGGAGTAGCAGTTTCTTACTGGGCCCTATCGTTGTTCTCTGGCGCTGTTCTTTCCCTGTTCCGCCGCCACGGCCCCCGCCGCGAGCGGCGCCTTCCGTATCCGAGCCACAGCGGGGCGACGGTCGGTGACGCGTAGGCCTCCGTGCGTCGAGGTGCAAAGCCGGTACAAAAGGGAAGGAGGCGTCCATGGAAACCGCGATCGCCGTGATGCTCTGGATCCATGTCCTCGCCGGCACGACGGCGCTCCTCATGGCGCCCGGCGCGCTCCTGACCGTCAAGGGCGGCCGGGCGCACCGGCGCTGGGGCAAGATCTACTTTTGGGCCATGGCGACGGTGGCGGCGACGGCCCTCGTCGTCGGTTTCTGGCGGTCGCGCTTCTTCCTGATGCTGGTGGCCGTGTTCAGCTTCTACGCGGCGCTCTCCGCCTACCGCGTGCTCTCCCGTAAGCGACCGGCTCTGGGCCAGCGGGCGACGGCGCTCGACTGGGTGGCAAGCCTGCTCGCGCTGGGAGCGGGCGGGGCGCTCATCGCGTTCGGAATTGTCAAGCCCACGCCCGCCTGGCGCGAGATCGGAACCGTCGCGGTCGTCTTCGGAACGCTGTCGCTCGCGCTCGCCCTGCGCGACCTCTGGGCGTTCGTCAAGCCTCCGGCGGACCCGCACGCGTGGTGGTACCAGCACATGGGAAACATGATGGGCTCCTACATCGCGGCGGTGACCGCCTTCTCCGTGGTGAACTTCGGCTTCCTGCCGACCACGGTCAGGTGGCTGTGGCCGACGGTGGTGGGCTCACCCCTCATCCTGATCTGGGTCACGTACTACCGGATCCGCTTCAGCCGCGCCAAGGAGGCGGCGCGGCCGGCATGATGGCTTCAGCTCTCTGACGCCTGCGGCAGTCGCCTCGGCGTGCGGCTACGACTCCATGCGCCGGACGGCCGCGGTCGAGGCCGTCGGACCGATGAACTCCACCATGTTGCCGTCGGGGTCCTTGACGAACACCTGGCGCAGGCCGGTCGGCCCGGAGACGACGTCACGGCACGGGAGCCCCAGCGCCTCCACCCGTCGCGCGGTCTCGTCGGCGTCTTCCGTCCACAGGGCGAAGTGCGGATACTGCGCCAGGATCGTCTCGCGCTCGACGGCCGGCCGCACGAGCTCGTCGTTCAGGATGATGTGGAGTGCCAGGCCGCCCCCGAGGCTGTACCAGATCCCGGGGAAGTCGAAGGCGGGGCGCGGGATCTCCTCGAGTCCGAGGAGGCCGGTATAGAACTCCCGCGCCTTGGTGACATCGGTGACGGTGATGCTCACGTGGTTCAATTCCTTGAACAGTCTCATGGTGACCTCCCCGGCGGCCTGCTCGCCGCCCGTCACACCGTTCAAATGGCAGGCCTTGCGCACTCCCCGGAGCCCAGGCCCCGGTGGCCCTCGCCAAGACATGATGCGGGAGGCAACGCGCAAGAACAAGGGGCGCCGATGATCGTGGGCTCGCGGCCGTGGACGCGAAAACGGCGACGGAAGATCGAGCGTCCGCGCGAGGTCCTCGATCTCCGGATTGCCCCGGTCAGAGTCTCCCGGAAAGGATCAACACGATGATGACCAGGAGCACCGTCCCGAGAAAGCCACTCGGGTAGTACCCCCACCGCCTGCTGTAGGGCCAGGTCGGGACGGCGCCGAGAACGAGCAACACGAGCACGGCGATGACGAGGGTCGACAGCATGCTCATTCCTCCCGTGGCGGCGCACAACGCACGAGCACCGTCATCCACCTTGTCCTATGGGACATTGTCCTATGGGACAGCATCGGGTCGAGACAAACGCTCTCGGGCGGCGATGGTGGGAAGCCACTCGAGACGCGTGGTCCGGCGGGCCATGTGGCCGCACGGCTCCAGGTCGATGACCAGCACCTCGCGCGACTCGTGCCAGTCCTTGACCGCGCGCAAGGCCTTACAGGTCGGGCAGTAGGTCGTCAGCACGGCATTCATGGCGACAGCGTCCGCGCGAGCTCCATTACTGAGTCCTCCCTCCTGTGGCGTGTGGAGGTGTTCTCACAAAGCGCCATTCGCGCTTCGACGTCTTGCCCTCTTTGGTCTGCAATGGAGGTGCCGGTGAAGGAGGGGGGTCCGGTTCGTCGACCAAAATCGGCCGCTTACGAATCATGGACCGAAGAACACGACACGCGCTGCTGCCCGGAACCGGTAAGTCGTTCCCCGCGTCCCGGTAGTCTCTTCCTGGACCGGATTCAGTGGGTCGGCCTGGGCCGGAAGAACCCTCCGACCCAGTCGATGAAGGTGGTGACGCGGGTGCTGATGGTGGGCCCACACTCATCGCGCGGCACCATGCCAACGCGAAACGCCTCCTGGACGACGTCATCGCTCCTGCACCAGAAGGAGACGGGGCGCCCGGTGCGCCGATCCACTTGGGCGAGGACGACACCGGGCGGTGGCGTGAACGGCCTCGGGGGAGACTGCCGCACCGCGGCCTGCATGATCGCCGCCCAGATCGGGAGCGCGGCCTGGGCGCCGGTGAGCCCCAGCGGGCTGCCGTCGTCGAGCCCGACCCAGACGCCGACAACGAGGTCCGGCGTGTAGCCGACGAACCACGCGTCGCGCAGGCCGTCGGTCGTCCCTGTCTTTCCCGCAGTCGCCTCTTGGAGCCCCCAGGCGGAACTGCCGGCACCGGTGCCCGACCGCATGACCCCTCGCAGGAGATGGGTCGTGACGAACGCCGACTCGGCCGACACCACGCGCGTGGGCGGCGGCAGGGGCGCGAGGATCAGCCCCCCGCGGTCGGGATCCAGCGCGAGCGAGGTCGGGACCACGCGGATGCCGCCGTTGGCGACCGTGGCGAAGGCGGCGGTGATCTCGACCAGGCTCACCTCCGACGTGCCGAGCGCGAGCGACGGCACGGGAGCGAGTGGATGCTCGATCCCCAGCGCGCGCGCCACGCGGGCGACGCGATCGGGGCCTACGTCCATCGCGACCCGGACCGCGGGCACATTGAGGGACTCCTCCAGGGCTCGGCGCACCGTCACCGGTCCGTGGAACTTTCCGTCGATGTTCCGGGGCGCCCAGGGGCCGTTGCTGGCCTGGATCACCATGGGCTCGTCCGCGAGGACTGACGATGGTGTGAGACCCCGCCCGCTGCTCTCCGCCTCGAAGGCCGCGAGGTAAATGAATGGCTTGAACAGCGAGCCCGGCTGGCGTGCGGCCCGGGTGGCCCGGTTGAACGGCGCGTCCCGGTACGCTCGGCCTCCGACGAGGGCCCGGATCTGCCCGGACTCCGGTTCGATGGCCACGATCGCCGCCTGCACCTTGCCCGCGAGGGGGCTCCCCTTCTCGATCCGCGCGATCCCGCCTCGCACGGCGGCCTCGGCGGCACGCTGGAGCGCGAGATTGAGGGTCGTGTGCACGTCGATCTCGCCCGACGCCGGGACCTTCGTCCGGCGTCCGATCTCGTGCGCGACGGCATCGACGAAGTACGGCGCCGACCGGGGGGTGTCGGCCGACCGCCGCGAGAGCGGCCGTGCCATTGCCCGCCGAGCCGCGACGGGGTCGATGAAGCCTCCCTCCCGCATCGCCGTGATGATCCCGTCGCGCCGCGCCTTCGCTTCGCTCGAGGAGCGGGCGAGGAGCCGGTTCGGCGCGCGAATGGCACCGGCCAGCCACGCGGCCTCGTCCACCTCGACCGAGGCGAGGTCTTTTCCGAGGAAGTGGCGCGAGGCGGCCGGGAGGCCGCGCACGCGCACGTCTCCGTCATGGCCAAGGTACACGGTGTTCAGATACGCCTCCAGGATGCGTCGCTTCGAGTAGCGCGCCTCGAGCAGGAGGGCGATGAACGCTTCGTGGACCTTCCGGCTCCACGTGCGCGAGGTATCGAGGAACAGTGTCCGCGCGAGCTGCTGGGTGATCGTGCTGGCGCCCTCCCGCAGCCCGTCGTGCTTCAGGTTCGTCCCGATGGCCCGTCCGATGGCGAAGAGATCGACCCCTGGATGCCTCCAGAATCGGCGGTCTTCGGCGATGAGGACGGCGTCGACGACGGGGCGCGGGATGCGGTCGAGCGACAGCCAGGGCTCCACCCCTCCCGGGGGGCGAATCACCGCGATCGGCCGGGCCTCCGCGAATACGCGCATCGCGGGAGATCCGGTCTCGGGCCGCGGAAGCGAGTACCGCCACGAAGCCCCCGCGAGGGCGAGGACCAGGGCCGACGTCGCGAGCAGCGCCCCGCCGAGGGCTCTACGGGCAATCGCGGGCATAGCGCCGGAGCTTGTTGTGCAGCGTCTTCGGCGTGACGCCCAGGATCTCTGCGGCGCGCGTCTTGTTGTTGTTGGTGGACGCGAGCGTCCGCAGCAACAACTGGCGCTCGGCCGATTCGAAGGTGGACCCGAGGGGCAGCACGACCGCGTCCGTCTCCGCCGGAGGCGGCGCCATCGGCCGCGTCAGGGGCAGATGCTTGGGTGTGACCACCTCGCCGTCACAGGCCACGACGGCCCGCTCGATCGCGTTGCGCAGCTCGCGCACATTGCCGGGCCACGTGTGCTGACACACGAGCGTCATGGCCGCGTCGTCCACCGCCGTGATCGATCGGCCGTACTTGGCGTTGAACTCCTGGAGGAAGGCCTCCACGAGCTGGGGAATGTCCTCCTGGCGCTGCCGGAGCAGCGGGAGCGTGATGTTCAGCACGCTCAGGCGATAGTAGAGGTCTTCCCGGAACTTGCCGTCCTGCACGGCGCGGAACGGATCCCGGTTGGTCGCGGCGACAACCCGCACGTCCACCTGGATCTCCGTCTTGCCCCCCAACCGCCGGAGCGTACCGTCCTGCAGCGTGCGAAGGTACTTGGCTTGGAGCGCGCCGCTCATCTCCGTGATCTCGTCGAGGAAGATCGTTCCCCCATCGGCCAGCTCGAAGAGCCCGGCGCGGCGCTCGAGCGCGCCCGTGAACGATCCCTTCTCGTGACCGAACAGCTCGCTCTCGAGTAACGTATCGGGAATCGCGGCGCAGTTCACGGCAACGAACGGCTGCTTGCCCCGGCGCGAACGCTCGTGGATGGTGCGCGCGACCAGTTCCTTCCCGGTGCCCGTCTCCCCTGCGATCAGTACCGGTGCCGACGTCGGGGCCGCCATCTCGATCAGCCGGTACACGTCCTTCATGGCCGGACTCGTCCCGAGCAAGGGGCCCATCCCGCGAGCGTCCCTGAGCTGCCGGCGCAGCAGGGTGACGTCGCGGACGACTTCGGCCTTCTCGATCGCCTTCTCCAGCACGATCCGGAGCCGTCGGGGCTCGATGGGCTTGGTCAGATAGTCGTAGGCGCCCTCGCGGACGGCCGTCATCGCCGTCTCGATGCTGGCGTGGCCCGTGAGGATGACGACGGCGGCGCCCGGGAGCTCGTGTTTCAGCTCGCGCAGCAGGTCGATGCCGCTCAGGCCCGGCATCACGAGGTCCGTGATGACCGCCGCCGGCCGAAACACGCCGGCGCGCTCCAGCCCTTCCTCGCCGTTCTCCACGGCCGCGACCTCGTAGCCCCACGTCGAGAGCAACGACGTGAGCCCCGTGCGAGGCGACTCCTCGTCGTCCACGACCAGGACCCGGCATTTCGCGCGCGATTCTCCGAGACCAGAGCGCATCGGAAGGGCCGGCGACTCGGACACGGTGTTGGTATCCGCCATAGCCAGCCAAGACTGCAAGCGACGTGCCCTGTACCGCTCCCCATGGAAAGGCGGGAAAGGTTGGACTCCATCGGGTCTCCACCGAGGCCAGAGACTACACGCCGGTAAGAATTACCTGGTACAAATTCCCTGCTGGCCCCGGGGAGTCCAGCACCGGCGAACGATCGAGACGTGTCGTCACGACACTTGCGGGCTTGGACGCGGGCCTCTGTGATCGTCTCTCGTCCGGCACGGCCCTTGCGTCGGCCGGGCGAGGGACTTCAGGATGACTGTGTCACAAGATCCGCCCGTGGCCGCTTCCCCATCACCCCGCCGCTGGCGGGGACCGCAGCTCTCGCTCCTGAGCCGAGAGATCGCCGGCATCACGCTCCTGACTTTTCTCGTGGTCGCCACCACATCGCTCTTTCACGCCGCGCATCTCTGGCAAGCGATGATGGGAGACATCCTTCACGAGGCCACGCTGATCGCCCAGCAAGTCTACGCGCAGAGCGCGCTCGCGTTGACCGAACATCCCACCGGTCATCCTCTGCCCGCGCTCCAGGCGGACTCGAACGTCCGGCGCCTGATGGAGGCGAGCGTCGGCCACTCGCCGAATTTGCTCTACGTCATGATCGCCGACGACACCAATCGGGCGGTGGTCCACAGCGACCGCACGCGGGAGGGAGAGATCGCGCCCGTCCGCCCGAGCTTCGCGGCGCTCGTGGCCCTCGACCCGGTCACCCGCGCGTTCCAGATGTACGCGAAGGACCATCCGATCTACGAAGTGGGGCTCCCCATGGAGGTGAATGGCCGACTGCTCGCCACGATCAAGGTGGGCATCGCCCTCCCCCTCGTCACGAACAAACTGAACGACGCCATGGCGCGGGCGGCGGCGCTGGGCGGGCTCGCTATCCTGGCGGCTCTCGCGCTGGCGATCGGTCTCTCGAACCTGACGCTCCGGCCGATCCGCCGGCTCGCGGAGGACATGGAGCGGTTGCGCAACGGCGAGTTCGACGTGGGCAGCAGCGCGGGGCCGCAGGACGAGTTCGGCAAGCTCGCGTTCCAGCTCCATCTCCTCGGCCAGCAGATCCGCTCGGACCGGACCAAGATCCTGAGCGAGCGCCTGGGCTTCCAGAGCGCCGTCGACGAGATCGAAGACGGCCTCATGTTCTTCACCGCCACCGGCCATCTTCTCTTCGCCAATCGCGCGGCCGAGCCCGTCATCGGCAAGCCACTCGGTGACGTGGATGGCAAGCCGCTCGGTGACGCGGACGGCGAGGCGCTCGACCGCGTGTTCGGCCCTGCCCATCCGTTACCCGACATGATCCGGCACGTCCTCACGAGCGGCGCGAGCTTCCGAAGCGTGACGATCGAAATTCCCGCGGAGAGTTCCCCCGCCCAGTACCTGGCGTCGGCATTCCCGGTGGGGGCGGCGGGGCTCGCGCCTGAGGGCGTCATCGTCCTCCTCAAGGATCCGAAGGCGGTCGCCGTATCCGCCCGGACGCTCCAGTCACTCATCCAGTACTCCGCACAGCTCACCGCCCTCGGCCAGGTCACCTCCGAATTGGCGCATGAGGTCAAGAATCCCCTCCACGGCATGCTGATGCACGTGGCGGTCCTCAAGGAAATGCTTGCCGCACCCTCGGCGGAGATTCGGTGTAGTCTGGACATGCTGGAGCGCAGCATCGCTCAACTCGACGCCGTGGTCGTCCGCTTCGTGGATCTCACGCGTCCCAAGGAGATCTCCCTGAGAGCGGTCGAGCTGAACGCGCTGCTGCGAGACGCGGTCGCACCCGTCGCGGCGGAATGGGGCGCGAAGGGGGTCGCCTTCGCGCTTCATCTGTCGGACGGGCTCCCGGCCGTGCGCGGCGACGAGGATCTGCTCAGGCAGGCGCTCACGAACATCGTCCTCAACGCCTGTCAGGCGATGCGTGAGGGGGGCGAGGTCGACATGCGTACCGAGGTCGAGACGGAGGGAGTCGTCAAGGTGGTCGTCAGCGATACGGGCGTTGGGATCTCGGCGGTGGACATGGACCAGATCTTCGCCATGTATTACTCGACCAAGCCCGGAGGCACCGGCATCGGGCTGCCCCTCGTGCGACGAGTGGTGGACATGCACAACGGCGACATCCAGATCGTCTCGCAGGTTGGGCGTGGGACGAGCGTGATCGTGCGGCTTCCCGTGGAGACGGAGGTGCCATGAGCCTGCGCGCCCTCACCCTCGCTGCCCTCGTCGTGCTGGCGGCCGGGTGCTCCTCCGCGCGGCCGGTACAGCCGGCCCTGGCTCCGCCCGAGCCGGCGCTGCCGCCGAACGTCGCCGCGCCAGGGTCGGATCCGGCTCCCCTGCCCGCCACCCCACCCGCCCCGGACGGCGCGGCGCCATCCACCCCCCTGGCCCCCCGACCCAAGACGAGCGCCCGGCCGCCGGTCATCACGTCACGCCTGGCGAACGAAGAGGAGATCGCGCGAGCGGTCAATGCGCGGCTCACCAAGGTCAGCGGGATCGTCGACCGGATCGACCCATCAAAGCTGACGCGAGATCAGCGCGAGCTCTTCTCCAGCCTGCAGGAGTTCGTCGCGAAGGCCAAGGAGGCCCTCCGCACTCGCGATCTGCCACAGGCTCAGGTCCTGGTCGACAAAGCCCTCGGGCTCGCTGACAGCCTGGCGCCTCGATGACGCACGCGTCGTACCTGGGGCCGCTCCCCTCAGGATCGCGTCTTGTCCTTCCCCTTGGGCGCGTCGGACCCGCTCGGAGCATTCAGCTCGCTGTTCTTCATCTTGGCGACTAGCTCCTGATACGAGGCGGTCTGGATGATTTTGTTGAACTGAGTCCTGTAGTTGTTGACGAGACTCACGCCTTCGACCACGACGTCGTACACGAGCCATCGATCTCCACGACGAAGCATGCGGTAGTCAACCGGGACCTCGGTGCCCTGCTTGGTGATGAAGCGGGTCTTGACCGTCGCCAGATCGCCATCGATGGAATCGCCCGCGTACGTGGTCTTCTCCCCGCTGTACCGCTCGATCTTCGAGATGTACGACCGCTCGAGCAGGTCGGCGAACAGCGACACGAACTCCTGTCTGTCCTTTGGGCTGAGGTTCTGCCAGTGCGCGCCCAGCGCGCGCCTGGCCGTCTCCTCGAAGTCGAAGATGCCGTCGGCTTGCTTCCGAATGGCCGCCCGTCGTTCCGGCCCTTTGGACTCGGATTTGAGGGTCGGGTCCTCGAGAATCCGGATGACCTGGTCGACCGATGTTTTTAGCTGGTCGGTCGGCGCCCCCGCCCAGGCCTGTGACCATGCCATGAGCAACGCGCCCACGCTCACGATGGCCGCCCGGTAGACGACTCGATCCCTCGGCCACATCCTCACGGCCTTTCTTCTCGAATCTGATCGTTCCTTCATCCTCCGCCTCCTCCCCAGTCCGCTCTACAACGTGGCCAGCGCTGCCGCGACCGTGCTCGCTACAGGAGCATCGTCCGTGCCAGAGCCGGCCGCGTCTCAAGTGCCCGATAAGTCGGAGCCATCGAAGCCGGGATTGGTAGACTCTCGGCGAGTGGTCTGGTAACAGTTACGCGCCACGGTGAGTAGTTGACACGTCCCCGCCGCCCTAGTAGCGTCGGCCGCAGTGCGATCGAGTCCTGCCTGGCCGGTCCGGCGAAACGCGGCCCGAGCGCGGCGTGAGAGAGCTCGTCATCGCCGGTGGAGGAGCGGGCATGAACCTCAGTGCTGACGAGTTCCGCGCGCATCTCGAGCTGTCGGCGGCCACCGCCGGCATCGATCTTCCCGAGGTCGTCCTGCCGGACGCGCATCACCTCCTGCTCCGGCGCATGCGCTTTCACTATCTCGACTGGGGGACGCCGGGCCTGCCGCCCGTGGTGTTCCTGCACGGCGGCGGCCTCAACGCCCACACGTGGGATCTCGTGTGCCTGGCCCTCCGGCGCGAGCGGCACTGCGTCGCCCTCGATCAGCGCGGCCACGGCGACAGCGAGTGGTCGCCCGAGATGGACTACTCGATCGAGAGCCACGTGGACGATCTCGAGGCCTTCGTCGACGCGCTCGGCCTCGACCGCTTCGTGCTCGTGGGCATGTCGCTCGGCGGCGTCAACGCGCTGGCGTGGGCCGGTCGGCACAGCCGTCGCCTCGTGGGGCTCGTCCTCGTCGACGTCGGTCCCGAGATCCGGGTCGACGGCGTCCGCAAGATCGCGGCGTTCACATCGGACTCGACGCCCCTCGACTCCGTCGACCATTTCGTCGAGCGGGCCCTGGCGTTCAACCCGCGGCGTAACCGCACGCTGCTGCGGCGCAGTCTCCTGCACAACCTTCGCCCCATGCCGGACGGGCGCTTCATGTGGAAGTACGACCAGCGCCATCGCGGCAAGGTCGTCGATCCCGCCGCCCGCGCGCGCCGGCGCGACCTTCTGTGGTCGGCGGTGGACGGCGTCGAGTGCCCGACCCTGGTCGTGCGCGGCGCCGAGAGCGACGTGTTCCACGACGAGGATGCCGAGCGCCTGGCCGCCCGCCTCCGCCAGGGACGCTGGGTCAGGATCGAGGGCGCCGGCCACACGGTGCAGGGCGACAATCCCGCGGAGCTGCTCGTCGCGCTGCGGTCATTCCTCGCCGAGGTCGCCGGCGACCGATAAGGGCCCATCGGCGGCGTTGGCGCCCTCGGCCGCACGCTCAACGTAGAGCGACTACGCCTCGCGTGCGGCCATCGGGCGCCGCCTTGCCGCTGGACCCTTCTCATCGCCCTAGCTGCCGCTTCTCGCCCGGACTCCGCGCGGGGACGCGCCGCGCGGCGGCCGACGCCAAGCGGCGCGTCAAAAGGTGCCGAGTCCGAAGACGCCGGTGGCGAGGTCCATCCCCTCCACGAGACGGCGCCCGACGAGGTTGCGCAGGGTCTCGGTGGTCCCGCCGCCGAGGCTGCCGTAGCGGACGCCGCGGAAGAAACGCGACACCGGGAACTCATCGGTGAAGCCGTAGCCTCCGTGGACCTGGACGGCCTCGCTGGTCACGCGGATGCCCATCTCGTTGCAGTAAATCTTCGCCATGGCGGCGAGCGCCGGATCCGGGAACTCCGCGCCGCTCACCGCCGCGCGGTAGAGCAAGCCCCGCCCCGCCTCGATCTCGATGTACATGTCGGCCGCCTTCCAGCGGAGACCCTGGAAATCGCCGATGGGATGCCCGAAGGCCTCCCGCTCGCGCAGATACTTGACGGACTCCTCCAGCGCCCCCTCGGCCAGCCCCAGGCAGATCGCGGAGTTCAGGCAGCGCTGGGTGTTGAAGGCGTTGAGGAGCTTCTTCATCCCGTCGGACTTCACGATGACGTTCTCGGCGGGGATCTCACAGCTGTCGAAGAGCACCTCGCAGAGGTACTCGCCGCCCATGGTGTGGAAGGCGGCCTTGGCGGAGAGCCCGGGCGCGCCTTTCTCCACGAGGGCGCAGCCGATGCCGGCGGCGCCGGGCGCGCCGTTCACCCGCGTGAATACGACGAAGAGATCCGCCACGTCGGCTCGGCTGATGAGCGTCTTCGTGCCCTTCACGATCGCGCGATCGCCCGAGATCGTGGCGTTCGTGCGATACGCGGGCACGTCGGTGCCGGCATGGGGCTCGGTCATGCAGATGGAGAGGATGCACTGCCCCGCCGCGATGGCAGGCAGGTACTTCCGCTTGAGCGATTCCGGGGCGAAGGCGCTGATGATCCGCGTCTGCACGCCCACCTCGCCGAGCGCGGCCATCGCCGTCACGTAGCACGCCTTGCCGATCTCCTCGAGCGCGAGCACGGTGTCGAGGATGCCCAGCCCCGAACCCCCGTACGCGGACGGCACCGCCATGCCCAGGATCCCCAGCTCGGCCAGCTTGGACATGTTCTCGTGGGGGAAACTCCCGTCCAGGTACTGGATGGCGTTGGGCTCCAGCACGTCCCGTCGAAACTTGCGGAGCGTCTCCACCATGCGGCGCTGCTCGTCGCTGAGCCGAAAGTCCACGATGCCCCTCCTGTCGGGTGACCGGTCGAGGTCGGACCGCTCATTTCCCCGCGCGGTCTCCGCTTGCCCGGAACACGGCGATTACTTCAAGGGCACGATGGCGTAGAACCGCGGCTGATCCCCGACGACACGCGTGACATGCCCCTCGCCCGTCAGGTCCTCGGCGAGCACGACGTCGCCGGGGCCGACGCGGGCCACCGTGCCGTCGCCAACCTCGATCTCCGCGGTGCCCGACAGGGCGATCGAGTACTGGCGCCGCGGGGCGCAGTGCCAGTTGAGCACGTACCCCGGCGGGGAGACGCGAAAGGTGATGCCCGTGGCCGGTTGCGTCGGGGCCGCCTCGCCGTAGGCGCCCTCCGTGTCGACGAAGGGCTTCATGTCGAGGGGCGTCTCGGCGATGTGCGACCGTCCGTCCGCGCCGCTGTAGACACGCCAGATCTTCGGCATATTCTCCGTTCCTCTCGTGTGTGGGGTGAGAGCGCGCCCGTGGACCGAGGCATCTCCACGGTGGAGACTAGGCGGGCGCCTCGGGACTGTCAAGGCGTGAGGCGGTTCGAGCCGCGGGGTCGGCGCCGACCGGGGTGTCGGTGTTCACCATCCACAGCGAGAAGTCGCGCAGGAAGGCGCGGAAGCCGGGCAGGTGCTCCGCGGGAAAGCCGTAGCGCTCGGGCGCGGTAGCCAGCACGCGGTCGAAGCACCGGAGCCACTCCTCGCGGGCGCGCGGGGTGATGACGAACGCCATGTGGCGGGCGCGCATCATGGGATTGCCGTGGCGCTCATGGTAGAGGGGCGGGCCGCCGAGCAGCCCCACGAAGAACGCCGCCGATTTCTTCGATGCCGCCGCCATGTCGTCCGGGAACAGGGCGCGCAGCGACGACCCCTCCAGCTCGCGGTAGAAGTCCTCCATCATGCGGAAGATGTTCGCCTCGCCCATGAGCCCGTAGATCTCCCGGCTGGGCGCGGCGATCCGGGCGGGATCGATCGACGGGACGTAGACGGGCCGGCTCACGGCTCTTCACCGGCACCGCGCAGCCGGTACACGCGGACGGCGGTGTCGTGAAACAGCGCCGCCTTGTCCCCCGCCCCGAATCCCACGGTGAGGCGCTTGAACGCGTTCCACACGACGTGATACGAAGCGCTCGCCTTGTCGACGGGGAAATTGCTCTCGAACATGCATCGGGCGGGGCCGAAGCAGTCGATCGTGTGGAGGTACCAGTCGCGGGTCGCCGCGACCAGCTCGGATGATGTCGCGGGACGCTCGCGACGGTGAAAGCCGAACCCGTTGAGCGGCATCACGAGGCCGCCGAGCTTGGCGACGACGTTCGGGCACCATGCCAGCTCGGCGATGGCGCCCTTCCAGTAGGCGAAGACCTCCTCGCGCCGATTCTGATACGGGCCGATGCCGAGCGGGCCCGCGAGGTGATCGAGGATGATGGTGGTGTCGGGGAAGGCTTTCGCCAGACTCGTCAGCTCCGGGATCTGCGGATGGTACAGCCACGCGTCGAAGGTGAGGCCCCGCCGGCCCAGCTCGGCAAAGCCCTGGCGAAAGCGCGCTTCGCCCAGGAGCCCCGGCGGCGGGTTGGTGTGCGAGCTCCGCACCTGATCGCTGGCGTCCCAGCCCGCGGCATGCCGGATGCCGCGAACCCGCGGGCTCGCCGCCATGTGGGCATCGAGCACAGCGCCGACCCGGTCACCGAGCATGAGATCCGCGAAGCTCACGATCCCGGCCGCCACGCGCGTGGGCCCGTAGCGGCCGCTCGCGCTCATGGCCGCCACCCCGTTGACGAACTCCGTCTCCCCGACCGGCCGCAGCGCCGCGGGGCCGTCGGCGCGGTACATCGACATGCACTCGACGAAGACCGTCGCCACCACGTGGTGGCCGCTCCCCGTATCGGCGAGCAGCTCGGCGAGCAGGTAGGGCCGGTCGGGATGATCCCACAGATGATGGTGCGGGTCGCAGATCGGCAGCGCGGGCTCGAGGATCTCTTCGTTCACCTGGGCGAGCCATTGGTCACGGTCCACGGCGGGCCCTCGTCGCGGCGCCTGACTATTGGCGGAGCGCGGGCATCACGCGCTCGGCCAGGAGCGCGATGGTCCGCAGCACCGTGGCCTGCGCCATCCCCGGCCACTGGACGCGGAAGATGAAGCAGGTGACGCCGAGGGCATCGGCGTAGCGGCGCAGCTCGCGGATCGCGTCGTCGGGATCGCCGATGATGAAGCGATCCCGCACCAGCGCCTCGAACCCCACGTCGAAGCTATCGCCCTCCGGCAGGGCCTTGTCCTGCCCCCAGGCGCCGTAGGCCTTGTACTTGGCCTCGAGGAAGGGCCGGCATTCTTCCATGGCGCTCCGGCGGTCGGGCGCGATGTACAGCTCCTTGATGATGGGCAGCTCGGCGGGGAACGGCTTGCCCGCCGCCTGCAGGGCCGTCCGGTAGAGCGCCATCTGCCGTCGCAGGACGTCGAGCGTGGCATGCGGATTGATGACCCAGGCGTCGGCCATGCGCGCCGCGCGCTCGACGGCGCCGTCGTTGTTGGCGGCAAACCAGACGGGCGGGTGGGGCTTCTGGACGGGCTTCAATGCCATGCGCGCCTTGGTGAGGTGGTAGAACCGGCCGTGATGGGTCACCTCGTCTTCGGTCCAGAGCCGCTTGATCACCTCGAGGCTCTCGACGAACCGCGGCACCCGCTCCTTGCCCTGCACGCCGAAGGCTTCGTACTCCTCGTCTCGGTAGCCGAGCCCCGCCCCGAAGATGAAGCGGCCCTCCGTGATCACGTCGAGCGTCGCCACTTGCTCGGCGACGTCGACCGGGTTCAGGAGCGGCAGCAGGAGCACGGTGGCGCCGACCCGCATGCGGCCCGACTCCGCCGCCAGCCGAGCCAGCGCGGGCATCGTCTGGATCTCCTGAAAGGGCGTCGAAAGGTAGTGCTGCCCCATCACGATGAGGTCGAAGCCGGCGTCGCGCGCCGCGCGCACCTGGTCGATGTGCTCGCGAAACCGCTCGACCATCGAGACGCCGGGGGGATGTTGCTTGGAGACGATCAGGCCGAATTTCATGGACTCCTCCCGTCAGCGTTTCATTCTCGTCGCTTCATGCACCGAGGCCCTCGAGCGCCACCGGCCGCCCTATCCTGCGTCAATCCCCCGGGCCTGACAAGACCCGGCCCCAGTTCCTGGTCAACCACACCCCGTCGCCATTCCGCACTGGACGAGGAGTCGCCCATCAGGTATGAAGGTCACACGACCCGGGAGGGCGATCCGAATACCGTTCCCAAGCACCGGAGGAAAGCATGAAAGGCATCGTATTTCTCGGAGATCGAAAGCTCGAGCTCAGGGAGTTCCCCGATCCGACACCAGGCCCCCGAGACGTGATCCTCGAGATCAAGGCGTCGGGCATGTGCGGTAGCGACCTGCACAACTATCGCGCCCCCGCGCAGCCGTCCGGGGCGGTGACCGGCGGCATCAAGCGGGAGGCCGGTGTGATCGCCGGCCACGAGCCCTGCGGCGTCGTCGCGGCGGTGGGCTCCGGCGTCACCGAGAAGGAGGCCCGGGTCGGCCAGCGCGTGATGGACCACCACTATGACGGCTGCGGCACCTGCAAGCACTGCCGGGCCGGCTGGACGCAGATGTGCCTCGCGGGCACGGTGGTCTACGGCTCGGGCGGGCACGGCGGACACGCCAAGTACATGAAGGTGCCGGTGTCGACGCTGGTGCCGCTGCCGGACTCGCTCTCCTTCGTGACGGGCGCCGCGATCTCCTGCGGCACCGGCACGGCCTGGGGGGCCCTGAAGCGGCTCAGTCTTCATGGCGGC
>Ga0070707_100003196_pt1 | contig 15507 bp, 15 predicted proteins | sample KBSK5502metaG_FD_65468 | JGI IMG/M metagenome (GOLD analysis project Ga0070707, IMG submission 65468) | Corn, switchgrass and miscanthus rhizosphere microbial communities from Kellogg Biological Station, Michigan, USA - KBS K5-50-2 metaG | ecosystem: Host-associated > Plants > Roots >... | reverse complement strand
CAAAGAAGGGGGCTCGTGGGGGAAGACGCGCAGCGTCTCGTCCGCGAAGCGGACCGGTGGAGGGGGTCTGGGGGAACCGGGAGGTTCCCCCAGCCCGAACCTGTCGGTTCCTCACGGGAGCGAGCCGAAGGCGAGCGACGCTCATGAGTAGCGGATCCTGGGATTGATGATCGCGTACGAGATGTCCACGACGAGGTTGACGAAGACGAAGACGAGGGCGAGGAACAGGATCCCGCCCTGAAGAACGGGGTAGTCCCGATTGAAGATCGCGTCACGCAGCCAGGAACCCATACCCGGAAATGCGAACACCGTCTCCGTCAGCACGGCACCCGACAACAGCAGGCCGGTCTGGAGTCCGATGATCGTGGACACCGGCAGCAGCGCGTTACGCAGGATGTGGCGTCGGTCGACCGTGTACGGCGCAAGGCCCTTCGCGCGCGCGGTACGGACATAGTCCTCGTTTTGCACGTCGAGGACGGAGGCTCGTGTGATTCGCGTGATCACGGCCAACGGAATCGAGCCGAGCGCGATCGCCGGGAGCACGAGGTGCTTCAACACATCCCAGAGCGTGCTCCAGTCGCCCGTAATGATCGCGTCCAGGACGTAGAAGTTCGTCGGATGCTTCACGTTGGCCGTGACATCGATCCGGCCCACGCTGGGTAGCAGGTGCCACCTCACGGCAAACAGGTACTTGAGAATGATCGCCAGGAAGAAAATCGGAATCGAGATACCGATCAGCGAGCCGACCAGGGTTAACTGGTCGAAGACGTGCCCATACCGCTTCGCTGCGAAGAAACCGAGCGGAATGCCGCAGGCGACCGCGAAGATCATTGCCGCAATCGCCAACTCGATCGTCGCGGGGAACCGCAGGCGGATCTCCGACCACACCTTTCGGTGGGAGGCGACGCTGACTCCGAGGTCGCGATCGATCGCCGTCGTCTTCACGTAGGTGAAGTACTGCTCCCAGAGTGGTTTGTTGAGGCCGTACTTCTGACGGTAAGACTGGACGAGCGCGGGCGTCGCGCGCTCGCCGAGGAGCGCCTCTGCCGGGCTTCCCGGCAGCGCATGAATCCAGAAGAAGATGAGCAGGGAGACCCCGACGAGAATCGGGATCAGGAGCAGCAGCCGGCGGACGATGTACCGAAGCACTTCAGTCGTCCGCCGGCGTTCTGCTCAGTTCCTAACGTCCTCCGATCGACACACCTTCGAACGGATCCGTTCCGACTGGGCTCGCGACGTAGCCCTTCACCGTCTTCTCGAATCCAAGCGCCGGACGCGAATGCGCGTACGGCACCGCAGGCAGGTACTTCATGATCATGACGTTGGCCTGCTTGTAGAGCGCGATCCGCTTCGCGAGGGACTTCTCCCTTTGCGCTTTTGCCAGGATGTTGAAGATCGCATCGTTGTGGAAACCGAACTGCGGGCTGAACGTCCGGAAGAACGTGCCCAGGAAGTTGTCCGGGTCACCGAAGTCGCCGGTCCAACCGATCAGGTTCAGATCGCCGGCCGTGCCGTCGCTGACATGCTTGACGTAGTCCGGCCGCCACGGTGCGCTGTGCGCCGTGACGCTGAAGCCGGAGTTCTCGAGGCTCGCTGCGAACGCCTCGAAATTCCGCTTCGGATCGGGCATGTACGGCCGCGAGACGCCCGTCGGATACCAGAAGTCGACCTTGCACGGCACGTGGCAGCTCGATGAGTTGAGCAGGTCTTTCGCCTTTGCCGGGTTGTACGGGTACTGCTGCACCTTGTTCGACCACCCGAAGAGCTGCGGCGGCTGGAACTCCCTCGCCACCTGCCCTCGGCCGGAGTAGAACGAGTTGACGACTGACGCGCGGTCAAGCCCATAGGCAACCGCCTGCCGAACCTTGAGGTCGTTCATCGGAGAGCCCGTGCCCTGATGGATCGTCACGTAGGCGACGTTGAACGCCGGCCTGTTCAGGACCTTGAGCTTCGAGTTCGACTGGATGGTGGCAATGTGCTCGGGCGCCACGAGGTCGTAGCCCTGCACCTCGCCGGTCTGAAGAGCCTGCAGCCGGGCGGAGTTGTTGGAGATCGGCCGGATGATCAGGGTCTTGATCTTCGGCTTGGGGCCCCAGTAGTTCGGGTTCGCGGCGAGCACGACCTTCTCGCCGACCGTCCAGGACACGAACTTGAACGGCCCGGTGCCGGTCGGGTGGCTGAATGCGTACGACCCGGTCGGGTAGAACGTGCCGCTGCGCAGCTCACCGCTGTTCGCTCCGTACTTCTTCAGCGCGGTCGGGCTTTGGATCGCGAACGAGGAGATCACCTGCCCGGGAAGGAACGGACCCGAGGGCGTACGCAGGTGGATGGTGACCGAGTAGTTACCGTGCGCCGTGCAGCCGGTGTAGAGGCTCGGCGACAGATCTGCGCTCTCATTGTGCTTGTAGCCGCCCATTACGGTCTGCCAGTAGTAGGTGGCTGACGCGTCCTGGAACGCTCCCGTGAAGTTGTACTGCCGGTTGTAGTTGTAACAAACGGCCGCCGCATTGAAGGGCGTGCCGTCCTGGAACTTCACGCCGTGACGCAACTGGAACGTCCAGTCCTTTGCATTCTTCGAGGTCCAGCTCTTCGCCAGTGCCGGCTCGATCAGCGTCGTGCCCGGCTTCAGCTTGACGAGGCTCTCGAAGATCTGCTCCGTCACGCGAAAAGACTCACCGTCCGAAACCAACGCCGGATCCAGGTACGTGGGATCCGCCGCGCCGGCAAAGACGAGAGTTGTTGCTTTCGAGGCTCCGCCTGCCGTGCTCGCGACGACCAACACGCAAAGCGCGGCGAGAGGCAAGACGAGCCTTCTCAAATTCCCCCTCAACAGAAACTCCTTTCGTCGTCCCGCCCTCCAGGCGGACGCACAAGTATGAACAGAAGGTTAAGCCTTCTCAAGGTGAGACGTATGTGGCTCGAAAACGATTGGCGGCGCTCCGCGGCGACCATGCCCGCCCGCTGTTCACCTCGACAGGCCGACAGCCAAACGGGCGCGAAATCGTCATGGCCCGCGCAACGGGCCGGATTTCGCGCCATATCGATTGAGGGCGGCCCTTGGGCCGCCCTCAGGTCCGATCGATACGCGCCGCCGCTAGGCGGCGAGAGAGATCAGATCTCGTAGTGCCGAGAGCCGGGCGAGTGCCTGGCCCTCGAGCTGCCTGACACGCTCGCGCGTCAGGTCGAGCTCGTGTCCGATCGCCTCGAGCGTCCAGGGCTCGCCTTCGAAGCCGAAGCGAAGCTCGAGGATGCGACGCTCGCGCTCGGGCAGGGCGTCAAGAGCCCGGCGGACTCCCTGGCGGCGGAGCGACTCCTCGGCCTCGTCGAACGGATCCGCGGCCTCACGGTCGGCGAACAGGTCTCCGAGCTCGCCTTCGTCGTCCGCCCCGACCGTCTGGTTCAGCGAGACAGACGCCTGGGCGGCGCCGAGCGCCTCGTCAACGTGCTGGATCGGAAGCCCAGTCGCCTCGGCGAGCTCGTCCTTCGTCGCCTCGCGGCCCAGCTCCACCTCGAGCCGGCGAGCCGCCCGCGACAGCTTCTGCTGCCGCTCGACGACGTGAACCGGCACGCGGATCGTCCGGGCGTGATTCGCCACGGCGCGCTGCACCGACTGTCGGATCCACCAGGTCGCGTAGGTCGAGAACTTGTAACCGCGCCTCCAGTCGAACTTCTCGACGGCCCGGTTCAGGCCGAGGGTGCCCTCCTGGATCAGATCCAGGAAGGGGACACCGAGGCCCCGGTAGCCCTTGGCGATCGAAACGACCAGGCGCAGGTTCGACTCGATCATGCGCCGCTTGGCGGTCGGGTCGCCCCGCTCGATCGCCTTCGCGAGAGTGACCTCCTCGGCGGCGGTGAGCAGCTTGTGGCGGCCGACGTCGGCCAGGAAGAGCTGGAGGCTGTCGGCGGAGCCCGAGAGGACGTGCGGCTCAGGCTTGGCGGGTTTCTCCTCCTTCTCGGCCTCCTTGGCCTCGGCCTCGGCCGCGCGGACGTCGAGCCCGATGCGCTCGAGCTCGCGGGTCAATTCCTCGACCTCGGCCTCGTTGAGGTCGTGCTCGAGGGCGAACGCCTCGAGCTCGGCAGCCTCGAGGTGCCCACGCTCCTCGGCGCCCTCGACGAGCGCCTTGGCCTGATCGGAATCAAGCAGTTCGTGCAGCTGATTTTGTGTCAAGTGTCCCTTTCGAGTCCTACTTTGTGATACGGCGGCAACCTTCGCACTGTAGGCCGAATTCCCTTTACTTTCCAGGCCGAACCGTCCCAGAAGGGTCTCGACCGTGCAACGTAACCGGGCTCTTTGTTATTCCGTCGCCGCGGGCTCCTTGGATTGCGCGCGCACGGGAAACTCGAACTCGATCTTGTCCTCGTCGTTCAAGACGAGCCGCGCACGAAAAGGTTTGCCGTTTCGCGAGCGGAAACCTGAGAGTACTTCCCGGGTCCGACGTTCCTCGATCAACTGCCTCGCAATTTCCGGTGTAAGCGTTCGGCTGGCGACCCGTTTCCAAATCACAAAACCGCAGCCGACCTCCTCCCGGCTCTTCCAGCTCGTGCAGCCGTAAGCCTTGGAGTTCTCCTTGATGATCTCCCCGGTGACGGCCCCGCAGCGCGGGCAAGGGCCCAGCTCGACCCGTTCCGGGCGAAGCTTCTCCTTGTCCAGGGCGGCGATCTGCTCCACCGTCTCCTTGGCGAAATCGGCGATCCCCTTCATGAACTTCCTGCGGTCGCCCCGGCCATGCTCGATGTCGGAGAGCTTGTGCTCCCAGTCACCCGTGAGCTCAGGGGACGTCAACTTGTGGTCCTCCAGCATCGTGATCACCTGAATACCCTTCGGCGTCGCCTGGAGGTCCTTGCCGACGCGCTCGATGTACTCGCGCCGGATCAACGTCTCGATCGTCTCGGCGCGCGTCGCCGGAGTGCCCAACCCGGACTCCTTCATCGCCTCACGGAGCTCCTCGTCGTCGATGAGCTTGCCGGCTGTCTCCATCGCCGAGAGAAGCGTCGCCTCGGTGTAGCGCGGGGGCGGCTTCGTCATCTTGTCTTCGATTTCAGCCGCGATACAGCGCACCGTCTGGCCCTCCTTCAACGCAGGGATCTCCCCACCCTCCGACTCGTCCTCCGACTGGCGCTCCTGGTCGGGCTCGAGGCCGTACACGCCGCGCCATCCCGCCTCGAGGGTGATCTTGCCGCGCGTGCGAAAGCGCTCGTCCTCGACGACCGTGATCACGGTGGTGCGCGCGTAGCGCGCCGGCGGATGGAATACCGCGAGGAAGCGCTTCGCGACCAGGTCGAAGACACGGCGCTCGTCGGGCGACAGCGCCTCCATGTCCTTGTCGATGTCGGTGGGAATGATCGCGTGGTGATCGTCGACCTTCGCGTCGTTGATGACACGCCCGAGCGGCAACTGGTCGAGCGCGAGCACGTACTCGGCGCCCTTGCGATAGTCCTCGATCGGCAGCAGCGTGGCGGCGGTCGGCTTCAACTGCGGGACCATGTCGCCGGAGAGGAAGCGGGAGGACGTGCGAGGGTACGTGATCGCCTTCTTTCCTTCGTACAGCGACTGCGCTGCCTGCAGCGTCCGCCGGGCGGAGAAGCCGTAACGCCGGTTCGCGTCGCGCTGGAGCGAGGTGAGGTCGTACAGCAACGGCGCACGCTCGGACTGCTCCTTGCGCTCGACCTTTTCGACCGTTCCGTCCTGGCCTGAGACCTTCGCGACGATGTCGTCCGCGCGCGCCAGGTCACCGAAGATCCGTGTCTCGTCGCCTTCGAACCAGAGTCCCTGGTACGGCGGCTGGAAGGTCGCGTGAATGAGGCGGTACTGCTCCGGGACGAACGCCTGAATCTCGCGCTCCCGCCGGACGATCAGTCCGAGCGTCGGGGTCTGCACGCGGCCGAGCGAGACGACGCCGCCGACCCACGCACGACCACGAATGGTCGCGGCTCTCGTCGCGTTCATGCCGACGAGCCAGTCGGCCTCCGAGCGCGAGCGGGCGGCCTCCTCGAGCGATTGCATCTGTGTGCCCGGGCGAAGCCTCTCGAAGCCTTCGCGGATCGCCTGCTTCGTCATCGACGAGATCCAGAGGCGCTCGACCGGCTTGGGCGCGCTGGCGCTGGTCGCGGACTTCCCAAACACCGATTCGTACACGTAGGCGAAGATCAGCTCGCCTTCGCGGCCGGCGTCACACGCATTGATGATCTTGTCGACGTCCTCGCGCTTCAGCAGGGTCTCGATCAGCTTCAGCTGCTTCTTCGACTTGGCGTCGCGGGGCACGAGCTTGAAGCCGTCGGGCGGAACGATGGGCAGGTCGGCCATCTTCCACTTCTTCCACTTCTCGTCGTACTCCTCCGGCTCGGCGAGCTGGACGAGATGCCCGACGGCCCAAGTGATCACGTAGTCGTCGGACTCGAGGAAGACCGCTTCGTCCCGGGTGGTCCGGGTCTTGGCCGTCGACTTGGCGGCCTCGACGACCTCTTCGTTGGTCTCTTCGGCCTTTTTCTTGCCCCGCTTCGGCTTGATGTCGTCGAGCTTCCGGCGCTGGAAAGGGCCTTCGAGCGCGCCGGCGAGATCGCGGCCGACGGAGGGCTTCTCTGCAATGACAAGGGTCTTGGACATCGAAAACACCATAGCGCCCCTCGGAATGGGCGCCGGGCCGGGGATACTTGGCCGCGTGCGGCCCAGTCTCCTTTACTCGGTGCTCGCTGCGCTTTCGTGGCCCGTGCTGCGCTGGCTGTATCGCCTACGTGCCGAGGGGGAGGAGAATCTCCCCGCCGAGGGCGGCTACGTCCTCGCCGCCAACCACACCTCGAACCTTGATCCGTGGCCGCTCGGCGTTCCGCTCTGGCCCCGGCGTTTTCTCCGCTTCATGGCGAAATCCGAGCTCTACTGGTGGCCGTTGAACCACCTGATCAACGCGGGCGGGGGCTTCCCCGTGCGGCGCGGCGAACATGACCTCGAGGCGATCGAAACGGCCATCAACCTTGCCCGCGAGGGCAACGTGGTGGCGATGTTCCCCCACGGCACGCGGCAACGGAAGGGGCTCGTGAAGCGATACCAGCCGAAGGCGCACACCGGGGCCGCCCGAATCGCCCTCGAGGCCGGCGTGCCGCTGGTGCCTGCCGCGATCGCGGGCACCGACCGGCTATCGCGGCTCGGCCCGCTCCGCGTTCGCTACGGCAAGCCGATCCCGCTGGACGATCTGACAGACGAGGATCCGTCGCTTGCCGCGCGCGCGGCGACAGACCGGCTGATCGCCGAGATCGATCGCCTGGGCGCTGGTCTATGACGCGATGACGCGGCCCTTGCTCGTCATCGACGGCGACTCCCTCGCGCACCGGGCGTACCACGCGCTCCCGAAGTCGATGCGGCGCGCCGAGGGCAAGCCGAGCAACGCGCTCGTCGGGTTCTCGAACTTCCTCATGCGCCTGTGGCAGGCCGAGGCCCCCCGCGCGGTGGTCGTCGGTTGGGACACGCTGTTCGTGCCGACGTACAGACACGAGCTCTTCGCGGGGTACCAGGGCGGGCGGCAGTTCGACGACGAGCTACTCGAGCAGCTCGACCTCCTGCCCGAGCTCGTCCGGTCCTTCGGCTTCGTCGCCGCGAAGGGTGAGGGTTACGAGGCGGACGACTTCCTCGCGGCCGCGGTCGACCAGGAAGAGCAACGGCATGGGACAGCCGTCGTCGTCACCTCCGACCGTGACTCGTTCCAGCTCGCAAGCGAGCGGACGACGATTCTCCAGCCGACGCGCGGCGTGAGCGAGCTCACTCGGATTGGACCAGCAGAGGTACTCGAACGCTATGGCGTCGACCCGGCGCAGGTGCCGGACTTCATCGCCTTGCGCGGCGACCCGTCGGACAAACTTCCAGGCGCGCGCGGTGTCGGGCCCAAGACGGCGGCGAGCCTGCTGGCCCAGTACGGGACGCTCGAGGCGATGCTCGCGGACGGCCGCTTCGAGGCACAGGCGGAGGAACTACGGATCTACCGTCGAATGGCAACCCTAGACGCCTCCGCCCCCCTACCTCCCCTCGTAGATCAGACCCCTAACTGGGCGGAGGCGTCCTTCTTCGTCAGGCAGCTCGGCATGAACGCCCAGGCCGACAGGATCGCCGCGCAGGCCGCGTAGGATCGGCGCGTAGAAGTCCTGACCCACCCAGCTCTCGCGCGGCTTCATCCCACCGCCGGCCATCCGGAGTCGCCCGAGCGCCTCGAGGTCCTGCTCGAGGCCTTCCCCGATGCGCGCGAGGCGCGGCCTGCCGAGCGCACCGCCCTCGAACGTGTACACGCGCACGAGTACCTGAACGTGCTCGCATCGCTCACGGCACCCCACTGGTTCGACCCCGACACGGTCGCGTCGGAAACGAGCTGGGCCGCGGCGCTGCTCGCCGCAGGGGCCGCGATCGACGCTGCGGAGACCGCAGGCTTCGCGCTGGTGAGGCCGCCGGGCCATCACGCCCGGCCGCGGACCGCGATGGGCTTCTGTCTCGTCAACAACGTCGCGGTGGCGGCGCGGCATATGCAGGCGGAGCACGGCGTGGAACGCGTTGCGATCGTCGACTACGACCTCCACCACGGCAACGGCACGCAGGAGATCTTTTGGGAAGACGACACGGTCCTGTTCGTCTCGCTCCATTCGTGGCCCTTCTATCCCGGCACGGGCGGTCCGACCGAGCAGAGCGACACGACCGTGAACGTTCCGTTGAGCGCGGGGTCCGGCGACGAGGAGTACCTGTTCGCGTTCGACCAGGTCGTCATTCCCGCGGTGGAACGCTTCGGTCCCGAGCTACTCCTCGTGTCCGCCGGCTTCGACGCCCACGAAGAGGATCCGTACCGGCAGATGCGGCTAACCGCGGAAGGCTTTCGCGAGCTCAGCGGACGCTGCGCAGCGCTCGCGCCCCGCGTGGCCGCCGTGCTCGAGGGGGGCTACAACGTCGGGACGCTGCCGCGGCTCGTCGCCGCTGCGCTCGAAGGGTTCTCGGGAACCACAACGGCCGGCTGAGAGCCGGCCGTCGAAGTCGTTCGCCACTGGGTCATTCGTTCTCCACTTTGGGCTCCGTCCCGCGAAGCTGCACAGCAAGAACTGCTGGAGGTATCGGCGTCTAGTCCAATCGGGTCATCACCCGGTCGTGGGGAAGCCACTCACCCGAAATGGGTGAGTGGCTCAGCCGCGGGCGGTAGAGAGAGCTTCCAGCGCTTCGCGGCGGGAAGAGACGCCGAGCTTGCGCAAGAGGCTCTTCACATGAGAGCGGACGGTGTGCTCGGAGATGAACAGGCGCTTCGCGATCTCGTCCGTGGCGAGGTGGTCGTCGAGGAGAAGAAGCACCTCGAGCTCCCGCGCTGACAACGCTGCTGCGATCGAGTCGGGCACACCCGAGCTCCGCCCACCGCCCTCACGCACCTGCTCGAGCAGCCGGCGCGCCACCGCCCCCGAGAGTGCGGCTTCTCCTTGCGCGACGCCGCGGAGGAAGTCGACGATTCGTTCAGGCGGTTCGCTCTTCAACAAGTAGCCGGCCGCACCGCCCCGAATCGCACCGAGGAGGTTCTCCTCGGTCCCGGAGGCGGTGAGGACGACGACCTCGCACTTCGGCGCGGCGGCGCGCAATCGAGGTAGCGCGCTGAGGCCATCGAGGCCGGGCATCGAGAGGTCGAGCAGGATCAGGTCGGGCTCGAGCCGGTCGGCGGCCTCGACCGCCTCCTCACCGTCGGAGGCCTCCCCCACCACGTCGAACCCATGCTGCGTCAGCAGCCCGGCCAGGGCCGTGCGGGTGAGGGGGTGGTCGTCGACGAGAAGGATTCGCTCAGCCATCAGGGTTTCAACGCTTATCGGCGGACTGCGATCTGCCGACAAGACTGAACATGCGACAAGACGGCAGAGACGACTTCCAGGCCTGGCTGTGGGGGGAGATCCTCCTGTTCGGCCTGCTCGGCTCCTCGCTGGCGCTCTTCGTCACCAACCATCAGCTCCAGACGAAGGTCTCACTCCCGCAACTCGGTCTCGTGCTGCAGACCGTGATGGCATTCGCCGGTGGGATCATCGCTCTTCTGGCCGGGATCCGCTTCGCGGTCGAAGGTCGGCGCCTCGACCTCTTTCTCTGTACCGGCTTTCTGATCGCCTCCGGCTCCATTGTCGCCTTCGCGATCGCGCCCGTTCTCGGCGGAGAGCCCGTCCACCGGGCAGAGGCCTGGGCGGGCGTCGCAGGGCGCCTGCTCGCCTGGACGCTCATCGCCGCGGCGCCGTTCGTGCCGGGAAGGTCGGGACCGCGAGCGCTTGCGAACACCGTGGTGGCAGCTTGTGTCGTGCTCGTCCTCGGTTGGCTCGCGCTGCGCTCCTCGGCCGCCGTCCTCCCCGCGATCGATCCACGCTCCGAGACTCCGGGGCTGCTGACGGGCACGCTGGCCGCTCAAGCACTCCTGAATCTCCTGGCGGTCGTCGGATTCGGGAAGCGCTTCTACGAGCGCCGCGAGGACCTCGACCGCTGGCTCGCGCTCGGCTCGACCCTGATGCTGTTCGCGTCGTTGCATTACGTGTTCACGCCTGTCCTGGCGGCGGGCTCCGTCTCCCGCGGCGATGCGTTGAGGCTGCTGGCCTATGGACTACTGCTTGCCGGGGCGTGGCGTGCGATCAGCTACGCAGAGTTCGGACGCGCAGTGGCAGAGGAGCGCGCACGGGTCGCGCGCGAGATCCACGACGGTCTCGCGCAGTACCTCTTCGCCGTCTCGACACACGCTTCGATGCTGCAGAACGGCGCTCCGCAGGAGGAGACGATCGCCAGGCTCCGCGAGGCCGCGAACGCAGCGCAACAGGAAGCACGTTTCGCGATCCTCGCACTGTCCACCGCCGCGGGAAGCGCACCGTTCGACGCCGCGCTGCGCAGGTACATCGAGTTCCTCACCGCCGACGGAGAGCTCGAGGTCGACCTCGAGATCGACTCAGACGTCCGGTTGGCGCCGGACGAGCAGATCGAGGTCTTCCGCATCGTGCAGGAAGGCTTGGCCAACGTGCGCAAGCACGCGAACGCGACGCGGGCCGAAGTCGTGATCGGCATGCGCAATTACGAGCGCTTCGTGCTCATCCGTGACAACGGCGAAGGCTTCGACGGCGAATCGCCGGCCGCGGGACAGGGCCTGAAGAACATTCGCGCACGCACGAAGACGATCGACGGTGGATTCACGCTCACCTCGAAGCCGGGGCTCGGCACCGCACTCGAGGTCGTACTGCGTACCTAATCCGTACGCTTCGGCGCGTGAGGGACCCGGTTGCACTCTGCGCCGAGGCCGTGGCCGGCTGGCATGGAGCGTGGCTCACGGCACTCGGGCTGCGTTCTGCCGCCGACGCCGGCGCATGGCGCGCTCTCGACCGGCCGCCTCACATCTATTTCAGCGCGATCACGCTTCGTCCGGACACGCGGGCCGAAGCCGTCGCCGATTCAGCCGGGGCGGTCTGCGACTCCTGGCAGAGCATCGACCTCGCGCGGGCCGGCTTCCGCGACTGGCGGCACGAGCCGTGGTTTCTCCGCGCACCGTCGGAGCCGTCCGCCGACGCGAAGCCGGCGGAGCTCGAGATCGTACGAGTCACCGGTGCGCAGGAGGTGGAGGAGCTCGAGGCGATCAGCGTGCGCGGGTTCGGGAACGAAGACGACACGATCGAGCCCGGCGCAATCCATCCACCGGCGATTCTCGACGATCCGCGGATGGTCCTGTGGCTTGGGCGAGTCGACGGCCGGCCGGTCGGCGCGGCGATGAGCTACCGCAGCGACGAGGCGGTCGGCATCTTCGGGGTCACGACGATCGCGGCGATGAGACGACGGGGGTACGGCACCGCGCTCACGCGTGCGGCAATGCTCGTCGATACCGGGCTCCCCTCGGTCCTCGCGCCAAGCCCGGAAGGCGAAAGCGTGTACCGGCGGCTCGGATTCGGGCATGTCGGTGAGCTCCGAATCTGGAGCCGCCAGGAGTAACTCGGCTATCTCCTGATCGAGACGAGGTGCTCTTCCTCGGAGCCGCCCTTGACCATGATCGTGCGAACGTTGCCGACACCCTTGACGTAGTACTTGTGCTCGAGCACGCCACGCTCGAGCGGCGTCCACTCGCTCGTCTCCAGTGCGTGCTCGAAGCTGCCGTACGGAACCGTGACGGACTCGTTCCGGCTGAGGACCTTTGCCATGTCTTCGGCGTGTCCCGCGTAGTACTCCTGTCGGTAGACCTCCCCCACGCTCGGATCGGCTTTCATCACGATGCCCGGCTTCGCGCCCTTGACCCCGGCCTTCCACGAACCGTCGCTGCGAACCCACTTGCCCTTGACGAAGTCCGATGAGTCCTCGCCCAGGTACCAGACGTTGCCGCGCTTGTCCTGTGCGTACCAGTCGAAAGTCTTCTCTTCCGGCTTGCCCCCGACGAGCACCTGGTCGAGAACGACTGTTGCACGGATGCCGAGGATCATCTTCGTCTTGCGCGTGACGAACTCGGTGACCCTTCGTGCCCTTCCTTGCTGCGTCCCGCCGAAGATGAAGGTCGTGCCCGGCCGGAGCGGAAAGTACGTGTTATCGATCCGTGTGACGAAGTCGCCGGGTCGCGGAAGGATCGGGATCGGAGCGGCCTGCGGCATGTCGCCGGCAGACCCACCCGCCAGCGCGACGACCGAACCGGCGAGAACGACGCTACCGACGACCGTCCCAGCGAAGATGAAGCGCCTGCTCATGCCTGCCTCCCTTTCTCCTCCAGACCATAAGAAGCGCAAGTGAGCGTGCCATGAGAGCGGCCGTCGAGAATTTCATCTCTCCCTCATGGAAGACCCGGGCCCGTTACGCGACGATCGCCGCGCGGAGTCTTGACGAAGACCTGCCAGTTGTACAACGCGTAGAACATGGTCCGATCGGCGCCGATGCGTCGCGCATACCGCAGGACGGCATCGACGTACGCGCTTGACGGGTTGTAGTGGTGCAATGCGTTGCGCAGATCGCGGGGCGCGCCTGAGGCGTGGAGGTAGTTCGCTGCGCCGAGGATCGCGTCGTGTGCGTCCTGAACGTTCCCCCCGAGCCCGTACCTGCGCCACGTCGCGGGTATGAATTGCATCGGACCCTGCGCGCCGGCTGCGCTCGCACTTCGCAGCTTGCCGAACTTCGTCTCGACGAAGTTCACGGCTGCGAGCACGCTCCACGGGACACTGAACCTGCGCTGGGCCTCTTGGTAGTAACTCAGCAGATCCGGTGCCGGGCGTGGGCGGGCGACCTTGATCGTCCGGACGCCGATCGGAGGTGTCAGGCGATAGAGCTCGCGTTGCGCAGCGAGAAGATCCCGGCTGACCTTTGCCAGATCCTGCGGGACCAGCGCGAGTGTGCGCTTCGCGAGACGCGAGTCCCGCGTGAGCAATCTGTAGATGCGCTGCTGGTACAGCGCGTGCAGGACTACGGCCTGCGGCGGATCGGCGCTCTTGGGAATCCAGCTGCCGATCGCTTGCTCGAGCTGTGCCGTCGTCTGAGCGAGCGTGCGCGCCAAAGGCGCAGGGTCCTTCGGGATCGGCGCGTTCACGACCGGTGGCGCCGCGGCCGCGTTGGCGACAACCAGCAGCGCACATAGAGAAGCCCGCCGAAGCGGGCTTCTCGTTAGCAGGCCTGTAAGCCGGATTCTGTTTGTGGTGACCATCCCTCTATGCAGCAACCCGGTCCCTCGGCGGGCCGCCTGCTGGCGGGACCTGTTTGCCTTGCACCGGACGGGGTTTGGCTAGCCGCCGTGTTGCCACGACGCTGGTGGGCTCTTACCCCACCTTTTCACCCTTACCTTCAGCGTCTCCGGAGAATCGCTGTAGGCGGTCTCCTTTCTGTGCCACTTTCCGTCGGCTTTCGCCGCCTGGGTCGCCCCAGCGTCCTGCCCTGCGGTGTCCGGACTTTCCTCGAGCCGCTAAGCCCGCGGTCACCCGGCCTGCGTGTCGAATTGTAGCTTCGTTTCTTCCTGCCCGAGCTCCGCTCGCAGGCTCGAATTGCACTCCGGGCAGGTGACCATCCCGCCTGCGTGCAGCACGAACTCGCCGCAGACGAGGCACTCCATGCTGGCGCCCCGCAGCAGCGCCTGGAGCTCCTGCTCGAGAGTTCGATGGAGAGGTGCCACCGGGTTCACAACGAGCGGAACACCCCCGTGACGCGTCCCAGGATCTGGACGTGAGGCGCGTAGATCGGCTCGAGCGCGTCGTTCTCGGGCTGGAGCCGCACTCTCCCCTTCTCACGGAAGAAACGCTTGACCGTGGCCTCGTCGGCCGACTCGTCGTCGCCGGCGAGGGCCACGACGATCTCGCCGTTGCGTGCTTCCTGCGCCCGCTGTACGACCACGAGATCGCCGTCGAGGATGCCGGCGTCGATCATCGAGTCGCCCTGTACGCGCAGAAGGAAGTCTCCACGCAGCGTCTCGGGCACGGCCAGGTGATCCTCGACGTTCTCTTCGGCGAGCAGCGGTCCGCCGGCCGCGATCTGCCCCACGAGCGGCAGCTTCTCGAGCGTTGCCGCCGGCGCCTCGTGGCGCTCACGCCCGACGAGCTCGAGGGCGCGGGGCTTCGTCGGGTCGCGCTTGAGCAGTCCGGCCCGCTCGAGGTTGGCAAGGTGTGCGTGCACCGTCGAGGGCGAGGCCAGCCCGACTGCCTCGCCGATCTCCCGCACGGTGGGCGGGTAGCCGTGTCTGTCGACATAGTCGACGAGGAAGTCCCAGATCTCCTGCTGTCGTCCCGTCAGCATCTCCGCCTCCAGGGGTTGGATGGTCGATCGAACGTGTGTTCGCCGTCCAGGCTAGAGATCCTGCCGGACGTTGTCAACCGAAGTCCGGCCGCGCTGCGCGCGGCCACGATGACTTCGGTTGAGAGGTTCTCCGGAGAGCGGAAGCGGCGAAGCCGGGCCAAGCCCGGCTTCGCGGCAAAGTGCGCTGGAGAGGACTTGAACCTCCACGGCCTTTTAAGGCCACTAGGCCCTCAACCTAGCGCGTCTACCAATTCCGCCACCAGCGCTTGAAGGCCGGGCCATTGTAGCCGTGGGCTCGACCGGGTAGATCGTGCGCCCTGACTAGAGTGCCGCGCGATGCGAGACGTCTGTGCAGCGGCCGTGGATGCGGCGACCGGTGCCGGGGCCGAGTACGCAGACGCGCGCGTTGTGCTGAAAAGGGATCAGTTCGTTGCGACGAAGAGCGGCCGCGTCGAGCGTCTCTCGGATTCCGAGAGCGAGGGCATCGGGGTGCGCGTGCTCCTGAACGGCGCCTGGGGCTTTGCGGCCGACCGCCGGCTTTCTGCGGCTGGGGCGCGGGATGCCGCGCTGCGAGCCTGCACGTTTGCGCGGGCAGCGCCGGGCAAGCACTCGCGGCACCTCGCTCCCGTCGCCTCTGCGACCGGGACGCACCGTACGTCGGTTGGGCGAGACCCGTTCGAGGTCCCGCTCGCGGAGAAGGTGGCGCTGTGCCTCGAAGCGGACGAAGCCATGGCCGGCCCGGAGATCCTCGTCCGCCAGACGATGGTGCGCGCGCAGCGGGAGCACAAGCTCCTGCTTAC
>Ga0070707_100003195_pt1 | contig 15508 bp, 12 predicted proteins | sample KBSK5502metaG_FD_65468 | JGI IMG/M metagenome (GOLD analysis project Ga0070707, IMG submission 65468) | Corn, switchgrass and miscanthus rhizosphere microbial communities from Kellogg Biological Station, Michigan, USA - KBS K5-50-2 metaG | ecosystem: Host-associated > Plants > Roots >... | reverse complement strand
GCCGGTCGGGTTGTAGTTGTTCCCGGCGGAACCGGGGCTGTCGCGCCCGGGCCGGACACCGGACTGTGAGCGCCCCGGTAAGGGCCGCCCGGCCGGGCGGTGTGTGCAGCCATACCCGGCCGGGCCGTCGCTCACGCGCCTACCCGTTGTTCCGCGCTGACCTGCGCGCCTCCCGCACGACGCTCACCCGTTCTTCAGCCAGACGTTGGTGAGGTCAGGCCCGCCGATGTTCGGCTGGTAGACGACCGCCGAGGTGTCGGCCTGCTGCACGTTCGCGCTCGAGTACATCAGCAGCTGCTGGCTGAGCAGCGGGACGATCACAGCGTTGCTCATGACGTTGCTGTCCGCCTGGTGCCACAGCATGCCTGCCTGGCTGGTGCTGGTGGCCGACTCCGCCTGCTTGATCAGGCTGTCCAGCTTGGCGCTGTTGTAGCAGCCGTAGTTGGTGGTGTTCAGCACGCAGTTGGTCTGGAACAGCGGCGCGATGACCGTGCGGCCGTTGTTGCCGAACCAGTCAGGGAACCAGCCGGGCTGCGCCATGTCCCAGACGCCTGCCTTGGCGTTGGCCGGCGCGTTGCCCAGGTCGACGAAGAAGGTAGAGCCCGTCTCCGCCTTCCCGTTGAGGTTCACCCCGCACGACCGCAGGCTGGCCTGGAGCGCCTCGAAGATCGACTTGTTGATGCTGTCGTTCGGGTAGAGGTAGCTCACCGACAGGCCGTTCTTGTAGCCGGCCTTGGCCAGCAGCGACTTGCACTTCGACGTGCTGCCCTGGCTCTTCGTGGTCGGGTACAGGTTGTAGTTCTGGTAGCCGACGTTGCCTGGCGGGATCGCGCCGTTGATTATCGCGGCCACGGTTGGCCCGCCGAGAACCTTCTGGATAGCCACCTTGTTGATGCCGTACTCGACCGCCTGGCGCACGGCGAGCTTGCCCATCGCGCCGTTGTTGTTGGGGCTGCGCAGGTTGAACACGACGTAGGGCAGCGTGTTGCTGCCAGGCCAGGCGCGGAACTTCGGATCGTGCGTGGACTCCAGCGTCGGGATCTCGCTCGGCACGATCCCGGTGTCGAGCGGCAGGTCGAACTGGCCCGCCTTCATCTCGTTGAACTGGGTCTGCGCGTCCGAGACGCCCATGGTCACCGTGACCTTGTTGACGTACTGGTGCCGGTTGGCGTCGGTCGACTGCTTCCACGCCGGGTTCTTCACCATGGTGATCGACCGGCTCGGCACGTACGAGGAGATCTGGTACGGGCCGTCGGAGATCGTGTGCTGGTCAAGCTGGAGGCTGTTCGGCACGTACTTGTCGTACTCGACAGGCCTGGCCGAGGTGAACGGCATCGCCAGCATGTACAGGAAGTCGCCAGCGGGCTTGATCAGCGAGAACTTCAGCGTCATCGGGCTGGTCGCCGTGATGCCCGAGATCGTGTGCGAGTTCTGGAAGTTCGCGATGTTCTTGGCCGTCGGCTTGTGGCTCTTGGTGGCGAAGTACGCGCTCTCCGCATTGCAGTACTGCTGCAGGCCGGCGATGGTCGCGGTGTAATAGAGCGGGTTGCCGACCGGACTGACCGGGTTGCAGAACGCCTTGAACTCGCGGATGAAGTCGGCGGACGTCACCTGGCGCGGCGGGCTGGTGTTCCAGTCGACGCCCTTCTTGAGGTGGAACGTCACGGTCTTGCCGCCGTTGGTGATCCCGCCATTGGACGTGGTCGGCACCTTGGTGGCGATGTCGGCGACCGGGGTGGTGTCCTTGGTCCACCCTGCCGACGTCAGCGACGGGTCTGGCACGGTCGGGTAGGTCAGCAGCTGGCGCGCGTAACCGCGCTCCAGTATGTAGTCGGCGGTGTAATACGCCGAGACGGTGTCGATGTGGTCAGGGCCTGATGCCGCCACGAACTTCAGCGTGCCGCCCTTGACCGGCTTGGACCCGGAGGACGAGCTGCCGGCCGAGGAACTGTTGCAGGCGGCGAGTCCTGCCGCCGCGAGGCCAGCCACCGCCATCGCGGCAATCCGCTGGGAACGACGTGTCATGAACGAGCTCCTTCTGACCTGGCGCGCGGCGCAGGCGTATCGGTCGTCGCGGTCTCGGTCGCCGCGGGTATCAGTACCTACTGAGTGACTGCTAGTAGTCGCATCATCACTTTCCGTAACTACACGCAATCGGCGGGGCTGTCCAGCCCGCTGCGGAGAGCGGTTGCGAGCGTTTATGCAACCGCAACCAGTCCGTGACCACGGTGATAACGAAACCCCGGCGGCCGCGCTGCCGGCCCGACGTGAGCGGGCAGTCAGCCCTCGACCGCGTAGCGCATCGGCCAGAACTTGGCCTGCGCCTCGGCCACCTCAGCGTGCGGGTCGGAGCCGGCGACGATGCCGCAGCCGGCGATAAGCCTGGCGTTCCGCCCGGTGATCAGCCCGCACCGCAACGCGATGCCCCACTCGCCGTTTCCCCTGGCATCGACCCAGCCGACCGGGCCGGCGTAGCGGCCGCGGTCCATCTCCTCGAGCTCGCGGATCAGCTCCATGGCCGCTTCCGCGGGGGTGCCGCAGACGGCGGCGGTCGGGTGCTGTGCGGCCGCGAGCGCGAGCGCGGAGTGGCTGGCGGCCTCACCCGAGCCCAGCCGACCGTCCACCCAGGTGGCCAGGTGCTGGACGTTAGGGAGTCGGAGCAGCGAAGGCTCGTCGTCGATCCGCAGGTCCGCGCAGAGGGGCGCCAGCGCGGCGCGCACGTCGGCGACCGCGTACTGATGCTCGTCGCGATCCTTCGCCGACGCGAGCAGAGCGGCGCCGAGCGCATCGTCCGACTCCGGCGTGCCGCCCCTGGTCATCGTCCCGGCCAGGACCAGGGAGTCGAGGCGGCTGCCGGCCCGCCTGATCAGCAGCTCGGGGGTCGCGCCGACGAGCCCCTCGCAGGCGAAGGTGTAGCAGTCCGGGTACCGGTCCGCCAGCCGGGCCAGCAGAACCCGTGAGTCGATCGTCTCGGCGGTGGTCGCGTTGAGCTCGAGCGCGAGCACGACCTTGCTCAGGCTGCCCGACCTGATCGCGGCGACGGCCAACGCGACGGCGCGCTCCCACTCAGGCGTGGTCAGGTTCCCGTCCGCCCAGCGGACGCCGGTCGGCGTGGTCAGCGGCGCGGGGACGGGCAGGCAGCTAAGCGCCCTCGATTCCGGCTGGATGGTCGGCGGCAGGTCCGGGCTGATCGTGGTCAGCCACGCCGCGCCGTCCGCCCGGCCGAGCACGGTGCGGGGGATTACGAGGACCGATCCGTCCGAGGTCGCATCGAAGGTAAAGCTGCCGAAGGCCACCGGGCCAGAGCCAGGAACAGCCACCTCATCGGCGACGTCCGCGCCGTCGAACAGCTCGCGCAGCCATTTCTCGCCAGTCACGAACCTGTCGCCGCCGGCCGGCAGGATGATCTTGGCCGCGGTGCCCCAGGCGACCAGCCCGTCTCCGCGCCTGACCCAGGCGAGGGCGCCGGGTTCCGGCAGCCTGGCGATGAGGTCGCCGGGATCGGGGACCGGCACGGTCCGCACGACCAGGCGGCTCGGCGTGCGCTCGGCCGCTTCGTCGCGCTCAGGTCCCACGGCAGACAACTTTACGTGCGCGCCATGGCTGGCCTGGCCACCGGATCTGGCTCGCGGGCGAGCCGGTCGCCTGGCCGTCCGGGCGGGAGGCGGCGACACCCTGCCGTATGTCGAACAGGTATTTGACTGAATCGAACTGAGGTTCTAGCGTCGTATCCATGCGCTGGGATGATTTGCGTACGGACGGGCCGCCTTCTCGCCAGCCCGCTGCGGGCGACGCGCTGACGCTGTTCGAGCGCGACGCGGTGGCCCGTACGTTCGACACGCCTGAGTTCCGCGGCATGACGTTCTTCGAGGTCAACGCTCGCTCCGTCATCAACCGGGTTCCCGACGCCTCGCGCCTCCCGTTCCGCTGGACGATCAACCCGTACCGGGGCTGCAGTCATGCGTGCTCCTACTGCTTCGCTAGGAATACGCATACGTACCTTGATTTCGATTCCGGGCACGACTTCGACTCGAAGATCGTGGTCAAGGTCAACGCGCCCGAGCGGCTGCGCAAGGAGCTCGCCGCGCCGCGCTGGCGAGGCGAGCACATCGCGATGGGCACCAACGTCGATTGCTACCAGCGAGCGGAAGGCCGCTACCGGCTGATGCCTGGCATCCTGGCGGCGCTGCGCGACTACGCCAACCCCTTCTCGATCCTGACCAAGGGCACGCTGATCCTGCGCGACCTCGAGCTGCTGTCGCGGGCGGCCGAGGTGACCGACGTAAGCCTGGCGGTCTCTGTGGGCTGCGCGGACCGTGACCTCTGGCGCACGCTGGAGTCCGGCGCGCCGAGCCCGCGCGCCCGGCTGGAGGTCTGCAGCACGCTGGCCGAGCACGGGCTCGGCTGCGCGGTGCTGATGGGACCCGTCGTGCCGTTTCTTTCCGATTCGCCCGCCCAGCTCGACGCCACCGTGCGGCAGGTGGCGCAGGCCGGCGCCCGCTCGGTCACCCCGATCGTGCTGCACCTGCGGACCGGGGCCAGGGAGTGGTTCTTCCGCTGGCTGGGCGAGCAGCACCCGGAGCTGATGCCCCGCTACCTGGAGCTGTACGGGAGCCGTGCCTATGCTCCGCGTGCCTACCAGGAGCGGGTCGCAGCGCAGGTCAGGGAGCTGGCCGAGCGGCACGGCGTCGGCCGCGACCGGCCTGGCGGACGCCGCCGCGCGGTGGGCATGCCGGTCCGCGGATCGAGATCAGTGCCGTATGCCTCGCCGCGCTGGCGGGCGCCGGCAGGCCGGATGCCGCCGCCACCGGGCGCCGACTCCGCTGCCGACCCGGTCCAGCTTCCGCTGCTTGAGCCGTAGCCGCGGTCGGAATTGATGGCGCAAGAAATGGCCGGGGCCGGGGTTGCGGGAACTTCGCCGAGAATCGGCAAGGTCCGCTTCTCATAGAAGTCATACCGCGAATTCCGGGCCAATCGAACACTACCGCGATCACGCCTCCGCTCCGGGCGGCGCCGGCGGCCGCGCGGGCCAGCGGCCCGCGGCCAGGATCGCGAATGCGTCGCCCGCCGCTCCCCGCACGTGCCGCTGGCTTGAACGTATATTCGAATCCGCCAACACGGGTAAGGACGTGACTAGCCTTGGGCCATCGGTAGGTAAATAATCTTCGAACAGGGGATAGTAAGGGAATAGTCCCGCCCGGGCCCGGCCCCGGTCACGCGGCGGGAGGCGGCAGCGGAGGTGGTACGTGGCGCTTCCCATGGATGAGCAGCGCATCCTCGATGAGATGGAGCGCATGCTCGCCGCCGACGATCCGAGGTTGGCGGCGCGGCTGGCCGCGTTCGGCCAGCCGGGTTTCGGTCAGGCCCTGCGCACCAGGCGGGCGCGGGCGACCCTGTCGGTGCTCGTGCTGGTACTCATCGCCGCCGTCGCCGCCGTGATCTACCTGATGAGCGCGCTCCGGTCGAGCAGCGCGCCGCACAGCCCCGGGCAGCCCGCGCACTCCGCGTCGCCGCTGCACCCGGTGACGCGCCCGACCGGACAGCGCGCCGCCACGACGCCCTCGGGCTGGTCAGGCAGCATGACCGGGCAGCAGACGACCAGCGGCAGCGTCGCCCAGTGCGTGGCCACGTTCGCGCCCCGGTGCAGAAGCGTGAACGCCGCCGTCGGCTGATGCCTGTCACTCACCGCACGGTCGGCGTCGGCGACCTTGCCATGCACGTCGCGGAGGCCGGGAGCGGCCCGCTCGTCCTGCTCCTGCACGGCTTCCCCGAATGCTGGTACTCCTGGCGGCATCAGCTGACCGCGCTCGCGGACGCCGGCTACCACGCCGTCGCGCCCGACCAGCGCGGTTACGGGCGTACCGGCGGGCCCGCCGAGCCCGGCCAGTACACGATGCTGCACCTGAGCGGCGACGTCATCGGGCTGATGGACGCGCTCGGCGATGAGCGGGCCGTGCTGGCCGGGCACGACTGGGGCGCTCCGGTCGCGTGGAATACGGCGCTGCTGCGGCCCGACCGGATCTCCGGCGTCGTGGGGCTGAGCGTCCCGTACACGCCGCGCGGCCGCGCCAAGCCGGTCGAGACGCTGCGCGCGGTGTTCGGCGACGGCTTCTACATCTGCTACTTCCAGCAGCCAGGCGTCGCCGACGCCGAGCTTGGCCGCGATCCCCGTGCCACGTTCCGCAGGCTGCTCAGCGCGGCATCGGGCGAGAGCACAGGGGGTGGCGTACCCGTCGTCCCCGCGGGCGGCGGGTTCCTCGACCTCTGCCCGGAGCCCGACGGGCTGCCCGGCTGGCTCACCGAGCGCGATCTCGACGCGTTCGTGGCCGAGTTCGAGGCCCAGGGCTTCACCAGGCCGCTGAACTGGTATCGCGGCATGGACCTGAGCTGGGAGCTGATGGCGGCCTGGCAGCACGCCCCGGTGACCGTCCCCGCCGCCTTCCTCGCCGGAGACAGGGACCTCACGGTCAGCTTCCTCGGCGGCGCCGCGATGCTCGACAACCTCAGAGGCGTGGTGCCCGACCTGCGCGAGGCCAGGCTGCTCCCCGGCTGCGGGCACTGGATACAGCAGGAACGGCCGGATGAGGTGACCGAGGCGATGGTCAGCTTCCTGCGCGGCCTGGGGAGCGCCTGAGGCCGAGGCCCGCCCGGTCCTTCGCCTCCTGCCAGAGATCCCGGTAATAGCGCGCCGCCTGGCTGCGCGGCGCCGACGCGGCGACGGGCGCGCGCTGCACGGACATCCGCTCGATCGCCGAGAGCGCGGGTATCGCGGTCGCCGCGACGTCGTTGCGCTCAGCTGGCAGGGACTCGGCGATCTCTCGGTGCAGCCGCTTGCGGCGGTCGACCATCGAGATGAACGCCAGGATCGTCGGACGCTTGCCGTCGAAGCCGCCGACGAACTCGGTGAGCTGGTCAAGCGTCCGCACCGACAGCGTCGTCGGGATCAGCGGCACGAGCAGGAGGTCGGCCGCGTGCAGCACGTTCTCCGAGAGCAGCGAGATGCTCGGCGGGCAGTCCAGCACGACGAGGTCGTACTGGCGGCGCAGCGGGCTGAGCAGGCTGCGCAGCCGCGTCGCCGACTTGCGCTCGCTGTCGAGGTGGAGGTCGAGATTGCGGTAGGTGAAGTCGGCGGGCAGCAGCTCGAGGTTCTCGAAGTCGGTTGCCTTGATCGCGTCGTCGACCGGGCGCTTGCCCGCGATCAGCGCCTTGCCGCCGCCCTTGACCCGCGGCCTGACCCGGAACAGGAAGCTGGCGGCTGCCTGCGGATCCAGGTCCCACAGCAGCACCCGGTAGCCGTCGGCGGCGGCCAGGTACGCGATGTTGACGGCGGCGGCGGTCTTGCCGACGCCGCCCTTGATGTTGTAGGCGGCGAGCACCTTCATGCCGCCGCCCCGGCGAGCGCGGCGATCCTGGCTTGTCCCCGCGGGCTGGCGAAATCGGCGAACCGGCCGGCGAACTCACTCCTTGCCGCCCGCTGGCGGGCGGCAAGCCCCGCGGCGATCTCGCCCATCGCCAGCAGGGTCTCGGCGGGAGCGCTCCGGTCGGCCATCATCTGCCCGGCGAAGGCACGGAGCTCAGTGCGCTGCACCTCGGTGTCCTGAAACTCCCCGAGGCAGTCCTGCAGCGCCTTCAGCTCGTTGACGGCTCGCCACTGCTCGGCCGGGTCGTGCAGGGAGGCGAACACCTCGAGCAGGTACCGCAGCTCCTTGCAGGATTTGCGCAGGTCGTGCAGCGCCTGCGGGGGCGAGGTTGCGTCGATGGCGCTGCCGCCTCGCAGCACCCGCTGGTGTGCCCGCGCGATCCGGCTCGCGGCGAACTTGCCGGTCGCCGGGCCGCGTCCTGGCGAGGCGGCGACCTGATCGAGATCCTGCCGCCACTGGCTGGCGAGCTGGTTGAATCGGGCAGAACGCAACCCCCGCGCGAGCTGCCGCTGCGAGGCCTCCCGCCGCCGCACGAGGTAGTCGTGGAAGGGGCGCAGCTCCGCCTCGGCCGCGCCGACGAGCTTCCTGGCCATCTCGGGGTAACCGATCAGGTACACGTCAAGGTCGCGGGTTGGCGTGGTGAGGTCGCCGAGCCACTTGAACTCGGGCCGGTAGCGGCCCGGCATGCTCGCGGGGAGTACCGACCCGGCCAGCTTTAGGACGGACCTGGTGCGGCGGACGGCGATCCGCAGATCGTGCAGGAACTCGGTGTCGATGTCGCGGATCGTGCCTGGCACGTTCGCCTGGGCGGTGTCGAGCAGCCTGGTGAGCACCGCGGCCACGGCCAGGGCCGCGGGCATGTCGGCGGTCAGGTGGACGTCGATCTTGCTGGTGTAATCGCCGGGTCTCTTCCCCGCCGCGCGCAGCGCCGACTCGAACGCGGAGCGCTCTGCCGCGGCGATGCCGGGCGCCTGGGCGAGCGCGTCGGCCAGCTTGGACGCCTGCGCCTGATATCCGCGCAGGGCGCTGACCGCGATCCGCGACGGCGTCGCCGCGCGCCGCGGCTGGTTGATCGTCATCCGGTCGACGGTGAGCATCGCGATCGTCTTGGCGTCGGCGTTGAGCGCCCGCCGTTCGGTCCTGACGCTGGTGGCGCGCACCACTGGCAGCAGCGCGCGGACGCCGATGATCCCGGCGAGGTGCTCGCGCAGCGGGCCCACGGGCAGGTCGCCGACAAGAGCCGGCCAGGTCCGCCGGCCGGCCTGGGGCGTCGGCGCGCCCGACGCGACCACCTCGCCGTCCGTCGCGGTCAGCACCAGCTCGGAGGTGCCGCGACCGGACGCGTGCTCGAGGTTCAGCCCAGCGCGGTACAGCCGCCAGTCAAAGGTGTCAAGCCAGGTGCGGCGCACCGTCCGCGACCGGCCAGCCGTGGTGATGCTGAACCGGGGATCGTCAACCGGAGGGGGGTCGCCTGGCGTGCGCGCACCGTCGGCCGGGAGAATGACGAATTCCCGCACAGCGCTGAGCAAAAGGAGAACCTCGCAATTCAAGCAACTCAAGCAAACCGGGCGACCCGGGAACAATCAGGTCGCGACGTAGCAGCCCGTGCCAGCCCCGGCCAGGTCTTCCAGCCTACCGCCGCTCAGATGGCCGTCCTGTCGAGCCACCGGTCGAGCGCAATCTCGTCGTAACGCTGCTCAGGGGACAGGGGAGCGGGCATCTCGTGCGTCCGGCGTGGTCAGCGGCAGCCGCATGCTCCGCCGCAGCAGCCCCCGCCGCTGCCGGCAGCGGGCTCGCCGCCGCTCGCGCGGCCGCCGACCGAGATCGTGGAGAGCAGCCGCACCGTGTCGTCGTGCCCCCGCGGGCAGGTACACGGGGCCGACGACTCGCTCATCGGGCGCGAGCGCTCGAAGGTATCTCCGCAGGCGCGGCAGCGGTACTCATATCGGGGCACGCCACCGATACTACGCCAGCTCGCTGGTCAGCGGCAGGGCGCGCCGCCTGCCATGACGGCGAGCACGAGGGCCCAGCGTAGGAGGTAGTACTTCACGGCAATTCCCTCGCGAGCGCCGGCGACGGATCCGCGCCTCTTGAACCCGAGGTCACCACGCCGCGGCTGGAGGGCGCCGGCGTCTCCGTCACGATCATCACGTCCGCCTGCCCGGGGCCGGCCGCACCGGGCGTCTCGGCCGCGTCGTAGTAGAACTGCCCGCCGCGCAGCAGCGAGATCACCGCTCCGGCAACCGACATCGCGATCGCGACGCTGAACACGATCACCAGGCCGTGGTGGAACGGCCCCGAGATCAGGTGCGGGAAGTACTGCTTGCTGGTCAGAAGCGTGGCGTAGCGTCGGGGGAGGCGCGCGAGCACGCCGGATGGCCGCAGCAGGCTGCCGATCGGGTTGTAGCCGAGGAACGAGGCGAACAGCGTGCTCACCGGCGGCAGGGTCGCCACGTGCGCCGCGAGCGGCGCGGGAACGCCGTGCGCGCGCAGGCCGGCGCTGAGCGTGCGGGGCAGCGTCGCCGCGAGTCCGGCGATCATCAGCGAGAAGAAGATGCCGATCGACAGCGACATGCCGGAGTTCTGGAACGTGGCCCGCATGCCGGAGGCCGCGCCGCGGTAGCGCGCGGGGACGCTGCTCATGATCGCCGAGGTGTTCGGCGAGGCGAACAAGCCGGAGCCCAGTCCGTTGCAACCGATGACGAGCGCGAAGGTCCAGTAAGGGAACCTGACGGGCAGCAGCAGCAGGCCCGCGAACGCCGATGCGGAGACCAGCAGCCCGGCGGTGGCGAACGGCCGCGGGCCGAACCGGTCGGACAGGTAGCCGGAGACGGGCCCGGCGATCAGGAAGCCCGCCGTGAGCGGCAGCAGGTAGAGGCCGGCCCGGAGCGGTGTCTGCGAGAAGTCGACGCCGTGCAGCGGCAGCCAGATCCCCTGCAGCCAGATGATCAGCGTGAACTGCAAGCCGCCCCTGGCGACCGAGCTCATCAGGCCGGCCAGGTTCCCCGCCGCGTACGCACGGATGCGGAACAGCCCGAGGCGGAACATCGGCTCTGCGATCTTCGTCTCGATCAGGCAGAAGATGGCGAGCAGCGCGACGCCGGCCAGCAGGCCGCCGATGACGCGCGGGCTCGTCCAGCCGGTCGGGTGCCCGCCGTAGGGCTGGATGCCGTAGGTGATCGAGACCAGGAGCAGGCCGGCGCCAGCGGCGAAGGTGAGGTTGCCCCACCAGTCGACCCGCGCCCGGCTGACCGTGGCGATTTCGCGCAGGCTGAGGTACGACCAGATCGTGCCGAACACGCCGATCGGCACGTTCACCCAGAACACCGCTCGCCAGTCCCACGCCGCGAGCACGCCGCCGAGTATCAGGCCGATGAACTGCCCGGAGATGCCGCAGATCTGGTTGATGCCCAGGGCCATCCCGCGCTGCCTGGCGGGAAACGCGTCGGTCAGGATCGCGGCCGCGTTCGCCATCAGCATCGCTCCGCCGAACGCCTGCGCGAGCCGCCACAAGATCAGCCACAGCGCGCCGGCCTGCCCGGTGAGCGGGTCGAGCGACAGTGCGATCGAGGCCAGCGTGAACACGACGAACCCGAGGTTGTAGATCCTGACCCGGCCGAACATGTCGCCGAGCCTGCCGAGCGTGACCACGAGGACGGCGGTGACCAGCAGGTAGCCGATGATCATCCAGAGCAGGTAGCTGATGTTGCCTGGATCGGTCGGGTCGAGGTGGATGCCGCGGAAGATGGCGGGCATCGCGATGATCACGATCGACGTGTCGATGGTCGCCATCATCATGCTGAGCGTGGTGTTGGAGAGGGCGATCCACTTGTACCTGCCGCCGTCGGCGCCGCGCGGTGCCTCGCTCACAGCAAGAACCTTAGCATGGCTAAGGATCTAGCCGGGAGGGCCGCGGCGGGTGCGGCGGGCGCTCAGGCGGTGCCGGCCGCCCGTCGCGTTCTGAGCGTGCCGGCCGCGGGCAGGTCGGGCCTGATCGCCGCGACGGTGGCGCAGTCGTCGGCGAACGTGATGTCCGCGCTGATCCGTTCCCCGGCGAGCACGAGCGGCAGCCAGTACCTCGCGTCGTCCCACATGCCGTCGAGCGGCAGCGACTCCACGTCGAACCACCGAGGGATCAGTTCGTCGGACTCGGCCGCCTCGCCGGAGAAATCGGTCGCCACGAAGACCTCGGCGGTCTGGTCCCAGGCGGGCTTCCCGGGGAAGGCGAAGCTGAGCGAGGCCATGTGGGTCAGCGCCGACGGGGCCACGATCAGTCCAGATTCCTCGGCGACCTCGCGGGCTGCCGCGTCGGCCGCCTCCTCTCCGTCTTCGACGTGACCGCCGAGCCCGACCCACCGGCCCGCGCCGAAACCGGCCTTTTTGTAGCCGAGCAGCACCTCACGGCCGTCGGGCTGGGCGCCCGCGCCTGGCGCTCCGGCGGTCGCCGCTCGCGCCGGCCTGGTGAGAAGGCACAGGCACGTCCTGACGGTCACCGGACCAAGCGTACGGGCGGGACCTAGCAGGTTCCGCGCACCATGCCGATCAGCCGGTCGAGCACCGCGCCCCGGCTGAGCCGCAGCCCGTCATGCTCGTACTCGCTGGTCACCCATCTCCGCAGGCCGCGAATCTGCGCCGCGGTGTCGACAGAGAACTGCAGCGGCACGTACATGTCGTCGTAGTAGACCGCAGCGGCGACTGGCACGTCGTTGGCGGCGAGCCTGGCAGGGTCGTACAGCCTCGGCCACGCGTCGTGCTCGGCGAGTATCTCGGCGGCGCCGGCCAGCGGCCGAAGGACCGGATCTGACCGAAACATCCACGGGTAGATCATCTCGCCGGTGAACAGGACGGGGTCGGCGCCGTCGAGCGCCGCCACGGCGCTGAACCCGCCGAAGCGATCCCTCATCCGGTGCGCTGACCACCGCGTCGCTGCTTCCTGCGCGTAGCACGCCTCGTGCAGCGTGGCGTAGAGCGGCCCGCCTGCAAAGGTCAGCAGCGATTCGACGCGGTACCTGAAGTCATCGCCCAACTCGTCGCCGTCGAACGCGGTCTCCAGCAGGTAGTGCAGGTCGTGGCTGCCGGTCGCCGAGCCCAGCCACACGCCGAGTGCCTGGAACGCCGCCGCCGTGAGCGTGGCGCCTGACGGGAGTAGCACCTCGCTGCCGAGCAGGTGCGCCGCGATCCTGCGTACCATCTCGACGTCGTCCGGGTACCGTTCGTAGTGCGCCGCGTTCTTCGACGCGACGAGCGGATAGGTAGCCAGGTAGACATCGTCGGCGGAGGTTGCCAGGCCGGGCAGGCCGCCGGTGATGAACGCCTCGGCGAGGCCGTGCGGCGCCTGCGACAGGTACGTGACCGTGCAGAAGCCGCCGAAGCTCTGCCCGAGCACACTCCACGGCGCGCCGCCAGTGACCCTCCGCCTGATCATTTCCGCGTCGGCCACGATCGAGTCGGCGCGGAAATGCGCCAGGTAATCCGCCTGCGCCTGCGGGGTGCCGAGCCCGGCCAGCGTGAGCCTGTTGGCCGGCGTGGACCGCCCGGTGCCGCGCTGGTCGAGCAGCAGCACGCGGTAGTCCCTGAGCGCCCGGTCGAGCCAGCTGTCCCGGCCGTTCGGCCTCGGGCCCGGCCGGCCAGGGCCGCCCTGGAAGAAGCAGAGCCACGGCAGGTCCCCGGCGGTGCCGGCCTTCTCCGCGGCGACGACCTCGCGGGCGAAGACCGTGATCTGCGAGCCCCCGGGGTCGGCGTGGTCAAGCGGTACCTCGAACAGGTGATCCGTCAGCACGGTTCCTGGCTGGCGGAACGAGGGCATGGCGGACACGCTACTTGGCCGCCGCGTCGGGACACACTGCGGCTGGCATCATGGCAGGCATGGTCGTGGCTGAGGACTTCACCGCGGGCGCCGGCACCGGCCACCAGGCCAGGGTCGCCAGGCTGTGCGACGCGATGGAGGCCGCGGACGCCGCTGGCTACTACCCGAAGCTGATCGTCGAGCGGCCGTGGTCCGCGCACAACCCGGTGCTGGACGGTGAGTTCGCGTCGCCACGGGCGATCCGCTGGTACCTGGAACGCGAGCTCGGCCGGCTGGCCGCGGCAGGCGCCAGGATCACGGTCCACCAGGGCCGGCGGGCACTCGACCTGCGCGACCCGGCCATCGGCTCGGCCGTCGACGAGACTCGGTGGGATCTGCGGCGCAAGAAGCTGTTCCTGTTCGGCCCGGAACGAATGGCACTGTCGATCGACCGGCTGCGCCATTACACGGGAACGGCAGCCGAGACGTTCCAGCGCTACGTCCTGCTCACCAACTACGCCTGGCACCTGGAGGAGTTTCGCGCCGCGCTGCCGGCCACGACAGGGCCGGATTCCGCCGACCGGCAGATGCCGGCCTGGCACTTCGAGCGAGCCGGGCAAGCCGGGCTCTCGATCGTGAACATCGGCGTCGGCCCGTCCAACGCCAAGACGATCACCGATCACCTCGCCGTGCTGCGGCCGGACCTCGTCCTGATGATCGGGCACTGCGGCGGCCTGCGGAACCACCAGGACATCGGCGACCTCGTGCTCGCGACCGCGTTCGTGCGCGACGACCGGGTGCTCGATGACGTCCTCCCGCTCGGCGTGCCGGTGGTGCCCAACCACACGCTGAACGCGCTGCTGCTCGACGAGCTGGCCGCCCGCCGGCTGCGCAGCCGCATGGGGATCGTCTTCACCACCGCGAACAGGAACTGGGAGCTGCAGCTCACGGCCGTCGAGGAGCGGCTGCGGCTGTCCAGGGCGGTCGCCGTCGACATGGAGTCCGCCACCGTGGCCGCGAACGGGTTCCGCTACCGGATTCCGACCGCGACGCTGCTTGCCGTCAGCGACAAGCCGCTGCACGCGGGGCCCAAGCTGAACACGGACGCACAGCGCTTCTACGCGGCCACGAGGCGGCAGCACGTGGAGATCGCGATCGCGGTGGCCGACACGGTCAGGCAGCAGTATCCGGGCGGCCTGCCCAACGCCGACCTGCGGTCCGCCGACGAGCCGCTGCTCGGCCTCACCGGACCCGAGCCTGAGCCGGCTGGCCCGGGGGGCCGGGAGGGCTAGCCGAGCGAGCGCAGCAGCCCCGGCAGTTCGAGCGGGTAGTACCGCTCGGCCGTGACTTCAAGCTCGGCCAGCGTCCACCAGCGGTGGCCGTCGATGACCGCGGCCTCCTCGTCGTCGAGGCCGTCCGCGCTGACGTCGGGCGACCCGACCCTGAGCAGGAAGAAGTCCTGCTCCTGGCGGTAGCGGGTTCCGTCGAAGCCGAACTCCGCCACCTCGTGCCAGACTGGGTCGCCGAGATCGGCCGGTTCCGCCTTCAGGCCGGTCTCCTCGCGTAGCTCGCGGACGGCTGCCTCTGCCAGGCTTTCGTGCGGCTCGGCGCCGCCGCCGACCGTGAACCAGTAAGGCCGGCCGGGCTCGGCCGGATCGTAGCCGTGCAGCAGCAGCACCCGCCCGGCCGCGTCGAGGACGAGCACCCGGCCCGCCTGCCGCCGCACAACCTCGCCCGCCGTCACGTCGCCACCATACCGAGCCCGCGTACCCGCCCGGCCGCTCCGACGGCACGGGACAATGGGCTCATGCCGGTCGCAGCGGTCGTCTTCGACTTCTTCGGCACGCTGACGCCAAGCACGCCAGAGCATGTCTGGGCCGAGCACGCGAGCAGGAGCGCGGTGCCGCTCGGCATCAGGACGGCGGCGTGGCGGCGGGCGCTTGACGAGTCGTTCGCCGAGCGAGTCACCGGCGCGCTCGGGGACCTGCCGGCGACGTTCCGCGAGCTAGCGAGCCGCTGCGGCGTGCGGCCGGCCGAGGACGCCCTCGCCGACGCGTGCGCGGCGCGCATGAGCGCTCAGCGCGAGCTGTTCGCCTTCCGCGCCGATGCGCTCGCCGTGCTCGCGGAGATCAGGGCGAGGGGCCTGCGGGTAGGGGTGCTCAGCGACTGCACGCTCGAGCTCGCCGAGCACTGGCCTGACCTCGCCGTGGCCCCGCTGGTCGACGCGCGGGTGCTGTCCTGCGAGGTCGGGCGGCGCAAGCCCGACCCGGAGCTGTTCCTGATGATCGCGCGGCGGCTCGGC
>Ga0070707_100003194_pt1 | contig 15508 bp, 13 predicted proteins | sample KBSK5502metaG_FD_65468 | JGI IMG/M metagenome (GOLD analysis project Ga0070707, IMG submission 65468) | Corn, switchgrass and miscanthus rhizosphere microbial communities from Kellogg Biological Station, Michigan, USA - KBS K5-50-2 metaG | ecosystem: Host-associated > Plants > Roots >... | reverse complement strand
TGCCAAGCCAAACAAACCGCGTTTTGGCTGCCGGTACGCTGGTTTTCGCCATGGAAGCCCTGTATGTCAACGTAGTGCGCCCCTGGGGTTACAGTCCTCCGCATATCCTGGACTCGCTGGGGTTTGCAGTTCTCTTGTTTTCGTTTGGATATGTTGCACTGCAGGTGGTCTTTGCGAGCGAGCGCCGCCTCCTCTCCATCGAAAGCGAACTCACCATCGCCCGCGAGATACAAACCTCGATTCTTCCAGGCAGCAGTCCTGAACTCAAAGACCTGCGCATCATCGCCGTTTATCGTCCGATGACAGCAGTCGCTGGAGATTTTTATGATTTCATTCCCGTTGATGAGAACCGAGTTGGAGTCTTGGTGGCTGACGTGTCCGGACACGGCGTCCCAGCCGCGCTCATCGCCGCAATGATCAAGGTGGCCTTGCAGTCCGTCCTTCCGTGTGCAAATGACCCGCGGGAGGTGCTGCGTGGGTTGAACCGCATCCTTTGCGGTCAACTCCACGATCAATTCATCACTGCGGCGTATTTGTTGATCGACACACAGAATCGCAAGGCGCTCTACTCAGCCGCCGGACATCCGCCACTGCTCCGCTCGCGCGGGAGCAAGCTGGAGCGCATCGAAAGCAACGGCATCGTTTTCGGAGTGATGCCGGATCCAGACTACCCCGTTTGCGAAATGTCGATCAGTCCAGGCGACCGCTTTCTCCTTTACACCGACGGCGTGATCGAACCACAAAATGGCAATGGCGATTACTTTGGCGACCACAAGCTCGAACAAGTCGTTGGCAACAATCAGTCGCGCCCTCCATCCGAGTTGGTGGATCAACTACTATCCGAGATACGCCGCTGGCAACCTGCTTCCATGGCTCAGCAGGACGACATCACGCTCATCGTCATCGACATCGTCTAGTCACAGTAACCCTCGGCTGGACGTGATAATCAGCAAGGAGAGCTAAGTGACTCGCACTGGAACGATAGCGTGGTCGGTGCTCGGGATTATTGGCTTCGTCTTCCTGTTGTTTTGCGGTGCCTGGGTTGCTATTTTGGGTTTCGCCTTTTCAATTGACGCTCCGCACGCTTGGAAGGGGGATGTCGTGACGGCTTGATTTTTGGGCTGATCGCCCTCGCATTGATTATTGCCGCCATCCTTTTGCTCAGGGGTTCGATTCGACGACTGCGCTCACTGCAGCAAATTCGTATGTCTGAGCGCAACCCGCGGTGAAACGCGCACGCAATGGATGCCATCACCTGAACGGTACCCTCCGACAATCGGACGAGACACTGACGAATTTCCCAGATTGGCTTCGGATCACCCATCCGGCTCACAAGATAAGGATAGATATGATTTCTGTATACGGACACGGATCCTCGACAGGCATTGCCACACAGAGCGCGGCGACTCACCGCGCTACACCGGCTGCGCAAACCCCTGGTAGGTGTAAGTCAGGTGCTCTGATCGGGAAGCGGCAGCGGCTCCTCGGCAGACTGCAACAAGAAATCAACTTTGGTGCGCCCGGCAGCTCCCCTCCTCCGTGCCATTTCCAGGAGTGCCAGAGAAGGCTCCACGCCAACCACCCGTTGAACCTCCGATGAATAAAACGGCAGGTTCAGGCCGGACCCGATGCCAATTTCCAACACATCGCCGCGAGCCTTGGGAACCCAGGCCTCGCGCAGGGGCGTGCCGTCCTTGTTCTTCATCGCCATATTAATGATGTGAGGCAAGACGCGTCTCGCGTAAAAACGGCGTCCCTCCATTTTGCAAGCGCTTGGAGAATGGTTCTCTCCCATAGCGGCGGATTGTCCGTCGGGCAATTGAAATCGACACCGCTGAAAGGGGCATCGGTGGAGCGAAGCAGCGCGATAATAGGAGTAGCAGGTAAGAGTTCTCGGAAGTACGAGATCAGATCCTCGCGCTCCAGCCACGGGGCACCGTGCCCAATAACCACAACTCCGATTCCTGAATCGGGCACGTCAAGACTTCGCGCGTTCGAGGAGCCAAGAATAGAGATTACCGGATAGCTACGCCGCTTGAGGACCGCTGCTCGCGCGTACAGGAGGCTTGGCGAGAACTCGACTTGCAGAACGGCATTAAGGGTAATTCTCGACTCCTCAGAGCGGTCTTCTCTGGACAAAGGTCCACTATTCGCATCATCAATTCTTCCGCAGCGACCGAGCCTAAGCCTTCACGCCAGCTTTGCGAAGGATGGTCATCATAGGACACCAGTTCGTAAAGGCGGATTGGAACAGGTTCAATCCTACGAAAGCCGTGAAGAGAAACCAGTAAGGGCTCACCCAGTATCCCAGCGCAAGTGAAGCCATAACAAAGGCTCCGGCTATCAGTCTTAAGTAACGGTCTACATTCATGGCGTATCCTCCTAACTAGTCACTCGTCGGCCTAAGCGATTCGGCAACGGGAGGAACGACGTACCTCTTGTTGCGTTCACTCAGGTAATAGAGAACAGGAACTGTAATGCGGGAGAGGACGGTGGAGGCGACCTCGCCTGCCATCAAGGAAATAGCCAGCCCCTGAAAGATCGGATCGAACAAAATCACGCTCGCACCGACGACAACGGCGGCTGCGGTTAGCAGCATCGGTCGGAATCGCACGGCTCCAGCGTCGACCACGGCTTCTTCCAGCGACATTCCGCGCGAGCGGCGCAGTTCGATGAAATCCACAAGGATGATTGAGTTCCGGACGATGATACCTGCGCCGGCAATGAAGCCAATCATCGAAGTCGCGGTGAAAAATGCTCCCATCAGTGCATGGGCGGGCAAGATGCCGACAAGTGTGAGCGGGATCGGAGCCATAATCACGAGCGGGGTCTTGAAAGACTTGAACCAGCCGACCACCAGTACGTAAATCAGCACCAGCACGGCTGCGAAGGCCAAACCGAGGTCACGAAAGACCTCGACGGTGATGTGCCACTCGCCGTCCCATTTCATGGAGAGGTGGTCGGTGCGGTCCGGCAGCGTCGTGCCTGAGTATTGCTTTACGTGATAGCCTTCGGACAGTTGAATTTTGTCGATCGCATCGCTCATCTTGAGAATGGCGTACACCGGACTTTCTATCTCGCCGGCTACGTCTCCCGTGACGTACACCACGGGCCGCAAATTCTTGCGGTAAACGCTTTGATCAATCGCGGTCTCCCGGATTTTGGTGACCTCGCGTAGGGAAACCTGTGCGCCCGTGGGGCCGGGCAGCTTGAGATTTGCGAGGTCCTCGATGGCGGAGCGACCTGGTCGAGACAATCGCACTTCGATGGGAACGTCTTCCCGCGATGTAGCGTCGTGCAGCAAGCCCGCGGATGATCCGCTCAGACCTATTTGGATTGTGCGTGTGACTTCCGCCGCTGAGATGCCTTGCAGCGCGGCTTTGTCGAGATCCACTTTCATGTCGTATTTGTGCTGCGGATCTTCGACGTACCAGTCAACGTCGACGACGCCGGGAGTCTCCTGAAAAATCGTCTTTATTTTCGCTGCGAGTTTGGTCTGACCCTGGTAGTCCGGCCCATACACCTCTGCGACGAGGGTTTGCAGCACTGGCGGTCCGGGTGGAACTTCGGCAACCTTGATGCGCGCGCCGAACGGCGCAGCAATCTTGTCCAACTCCGGCCGCAATCTGCGAGCGATTTCGTGGCTCTGTCCCTTACGGTCATGTCGAGATAGAAGATTAACCTGGATATCGGCCTGGTTCGGCTGACAGCGCAAGAAGTAATGTCGCACGAGCCCGTTGAAGTTGTACGGCCCCGAGGTCCCTGCATAAATTTGGTAATTGATGACCTCTGGCTGTTGGCCCAAGTAACTCCCCATAGCCTGCGCTGCGCGTGTCGTCTGCTCCAGCGGAGCTCCGTCGGGCATGTCGATGATCACTTGGAATTCGCTCTTGTTGTCGAAGGGGAGCATCTTGACCTGCACCCACTTGAGCGGAATAAACGTCACCGCCGCCAGCAGCAGCACCACAACGCAACCGAGGAAGAACCACTTCCGCCCTGCATTTTGAATCAGGGGATTCATCAAGCGGCGATAGAACCGCGTGGTCCAGCCTTCGGCTTCATCCCCCGACTCGGGACGATCGGCGTAATGATGCAGCAGGCGCAAAGCCGCCCACGGTGAAACCACAAAAGCCACGATCAGGGAGAACATCATCGCTGCGGAAGCACCTACCGGAATCGGGCGCATATACGGCCCCATCAGGCCTCGCACAAAGGCCATCGGGAGAATGGCTGCAATCACAGCGAAGGTCGCGAGGATCGTTGGGTTGCCGACTTCGTCCACGGCTTCGATTGCAACGTTCGCAAGCGAACGGCCGCGATTATCGGGCAGCCGGAAATGCCGAACGATGTTCTCGACCACGACGATGGCGTCATCCACCAAAATCCCTATCGAAAAGATCAGTGCAAAGAGCGTGACTCGGTTCAGCGTGTACCCGAATAAGTAAAAGATCGCGAGAGTCAGCGCCAGTGTTACGGGAATGGCAAGCAGCACAACGCCCGATTCACGCCAACCCAAAGCAAGCGCTATGAGCAGGGTGACGGAAAGCGTTGCAAGGAAGAGATGCTTGAGGAGTTCGTCCGATTTGTCCTTGGCCGTTTCCCCATAGTTGCGTGTGGCGGTAACGTGCAAATCGCTTGGCAACGTGTTGCCTCGAAGCGAGTCAACCTTTTGCAGAGCGTTTTCAGAAATGAGCGTCGCGTTCGCGCCCTTGCGCTTGGCCAGGGTGATCGTTACGGCTGGGTATTCCGAGTTTGCAGTGCTCGCCGTTGTTCCCTTGGCGCTGGCGAAGAGAACGTAGCTGTCAGGTTCCGCCGGGCCGTCCATAATCGATTCCACCACATCCCTCAGATATACCGGCCGGCCGGCATGAACTCCCAGGACGACCTTTTGTAGTTCTTCCGGGCGCGTAAAGAAGTTGCCGACTTCGACTTGAAACTCCTGGTTGTTGCGCGCAAAGCTCCCCGCTTGATTGCGCGTATTCGCGGTCCCGAGTTGCATGACCACCGAACTTGGCGTTAGTCCGTACGCTGCCAGGCGTTGCGTGTCCAGCACAACGCGCAGTTTGCGTGGTTGCCCGCCGATGATTGTAGTTTCGGAAACGTCATCCAGTTGTTTGAGGGAGTGTTCCAGTTCTCCTGCGATGCGCCGCAACTGGTAAGCGTCGTAGTTCTTGCCCCACAGGGTCAGGGCGAGAATCGGCACATCATCAATCGAACGTGCTTTGATGATCGGCTGCGAAACTCCCTGCGGGATGCGATCGAAGTTCGAATACAACTTGTTATAGGTCTTGACGATCGCATCTTCTTCTTTCGTGCCTACATAGAAGCGCACGATCACCATGCTTAGGCCGGGATGGCTGATGGAGTAGATGTACTCAACTCCCGGAATCTCCCGGAGCAGCTTTTCCATGGGCACGCTTGCGCGTTGCGTTACTTCTTCGGCTGACGCCCCCGGCATCTGGACAAAGACGTCCAGCATGGGGACGACAATCTGCGGTTCTTCTTCCCGTGGCGTCTGCAGGATGCTAAAAGTCCCGAGAAGAAGAGCGCCCACAATTACAAGCGGTGTCAGCTTCGATTGAATGAAAAGTTGCGCAATGTGGCCCGCGAGTCGCAGCACGTGACTGGAATTGTCCGGTTTGGGAGAGGTATTACTCATTGCCCTGGCGCGATTCGTTTGCCGCTCAGATCGCGGTCTCCGCCGGGTGCGGCAACTAACTTCTCGCCCTCCTGCAGTCCGGAGAGAACCTCAGCTTGTTCTCCAGTACTCTTGCCAAGGGTGACGTAGCGCAGCCCCGCTATCTGGTTCGCGTCCAGCACGTAAACTCCCTGGAGTTGGCCGCGCTCCACCAAGGATGTGCTTGGAACGAGCAGCGCCGACCGCTCACCGCGTGGGAAGCGGGCTCTCCCGAAGAGCCCAGAGCGGAGGCGCGCATCAGCGGGCAATTCGACTTTCATGAGGAAGCTGCGGCTGGCCGGATCGGCTGCGGGAACGATTTGCACGACCTTACCGGACAGTTTGGCATTTCCTAGCGCGTCAATCGTGACTGGACTGACCTGCCCAATACGGACAAGGCGGAGATCGCTTTCGTCGACGGCCACTTCCAGCCGGTAGCTGCGCGTGTCTTCGATGGTGAAGAGGGGCATGCCGGGCGAGGCCAGCGTTCCAGCGTCAACCTTTCTCTCTGTCACCACGCCTGCAAACGGCGCGCGTATACGCGTGTACCCGAGCGAAGTTCGGGCCTGAGTCAGCGATGCATTGGCTTGTGCTTGTCCGGCCCGCGCCATATCACGGCGTGCTTCCGCCGATTGGTAGCGGGCTTTGATCTCGTCGAATTCCTGTGGGCTGACCGATTTCTTCTCGTACAGTTGTTGGTAACGCTTCAGCGTTGTAACGGCAAGAGCAAGGTCCGAATCGGCGGCGGAAACCTCTTTTTCTGCTGAAGTCACGGTCGCGGTGGCCTGGTCCGTTGCGGAGCGAGATTGCGTGTCATCGAGAATCGCGAGCACCTGACCGGCTTGCACGCGGTCGCCTTCATGAGTACGGATTTCGACGATGTTGCCCATCACCTGGCTGGAAACCTGACTGGTTTGCGAGGCGCGTACCGTTCCCGCGGCCTCCACCCAGTCAGGTACCGTTGTTTTTTGCGCGACAATCACCGAAACGTTGCTCACCGTTTCTGGCGGAAGGCTCGCTGCACGCCGTTCGTTCGTGCAGCCGGCCAATACTCCGCTCAAAGCCATAGCCAAGAGGTAGAACACTTTGATTGCGTAATTTTTGTGACTCATGGCAGCACCACGGGAGACTGAAGATTCAGTGTTCCGCTGGCAAGTTCGAGGTTCGCGTAGCCCGTGTGATAGCGATACACCGTTTCCCAAAATTCCGTCTGGCTGCGCCGGGTCGCTTCTTCCGCCGCCAGCAGATCGGTAATCGTCGAAAGGCCGGAGTCGTAGCGGTTCTGATTAATCCGCAGGCTTTCCTGAGACTGCGTAATCGTTGCGCGAGCCACTTCCACCTGCCGGCGCGCGGTGTCGAGATCATAGTAGGCGCGCCGAACTTCGAGCCGAATCGCATCGGTGGCCATTTCCTTTACGGCCGCGACCTTTTCCTGCACTGCCCGCTCACGAGAAAGCCGCGCCCGTTTGGCTCCCCCTTGGAAGAGATCGAACTGCACTTCGATTCCGGCCAGCCAGTTATTCCCACCGCCACCAGCGAGAAAGGTTGGGTTGTCGGCCTCCCATCCTGCAAACGCGTTCAGCCGCGGACCGAAGGAGGATTTTGCGATCGACACGCCCTGTTGCTGAGCCGCCTCGTCCGAGCGGATACGTTTCAGGTCCGGACGCAGTTCCAATGCTTTTTTTTCTGCTTCTTCCAGTGTGGTTGCCGGGAGGTTTCTTTCTTCGAGAGCCTCAGTTGGGTCGAACTCACTCTCCGTGGATATCCCCATCGAGGTGCCCAACTGTGCCCGCGCCAGCGCCAGGTTATTTTGCGCACGAATGAGTTCCTGCTTGCGCGTTGCCAGGCGGACTTGGGCGGTCAGTAGGTCGGATTCCACCACTACACCGGTTTCAAAGCGATCCTTGCTTCGGTCGAGGATGGCCTGTGCTGTCTTCATGCTTTGTTCGGCGAGTTCCAGTTGTTTCTTCGCGAGCAGCGCGCCGTAGTAGGAGTCCACCACGCGGAAGATGATTTCCTGGTCAGTGCGTTCCAGTTGATGGCCAAGGGCGTCCTTTACGCGCTCCGCGCGGTTGACTGCGCACCAGCTGCCGAAGGAATCAAAAAGATTCCAGGCTCCGCCAAATCGCGTCGCGAAGTTGCCGAAGGGCGTTGGCGTGTTGAGGACGTTCAATGCGAAGTCAGCCGTCGTAAATCGCTGCTGTCGCAATTTGCTTCCAAATACGTACACAGGGTCGTTGCCACGAGTGGCCGTTTCGGAAAAAGTGACGTGCGGCAGGAGGAAGGACCGCGCCTCCCTGACGTCGGCCGAAGCGGTCTTTGTGTCGGCGAGCGCTGCTTTGCGTTCTGGGTTCTTCTCTAGTGCGATGCTGACTGCCTGGTGCAGAGTAAGTGGCGAAGATCCCGTTGCTTGCTGTGCCACAAGTAGAGTCGGAGTGCAGAACGCCAGCAGTGAGCCAAGAGTCGCTGTCGCCCAACCTCGTCTAATCTTTTGGAATTCCATCGAACCATGCCTCTCGCTTGATGACCTGTGCCACGTTTTGAGTGTCTTCGTGAGCAGTCTCCCCAGCTGCACTTCCCACTCCGTTCCGGCTCTTTCAAATCGGGAATTGCGTCTAGCTCGCAACTACCTCCGCAGGCACCTTCATCCAGGCCGTTTTCTCTTCGACGATCTCGTAGGTGTCGTGCAGACTGGCTGTTTGCTTCACCATCGCGCCGACAGAGCAATATTTCTCCTCGGAAAGCCGGATGGCTTCCTCAATGGCTGCGGGGTCGATTTCGAGGCCTGTGACGACATGGTGGATGCGGACCGTCGTAAAGACTTGCGGAGGGCGTTCCTCCTGATCGGCTTCTACTCGCACTTCGTAGCCCGTCACCCTTTGGTGGTACTTCTGGCGAAGGATGGTGATGACGTCGAATGCCGTGCAACCGGCCAACCCCACTGCGACTAACTCAATGGGTTTGGGACCAGTGCCCCCTGCGGCATCGTCAAGCAACATGTGGTGTTCGCTGCCGGTCGTCGCAACGAACTGGCGCTCCGCCTTAAGTGGTTGAGTGAGCTGAACTTTAGCGGTAATCATTTGTACCTCTCACAGGCCCTGTCATTCGGGGGCCATGCCAATAAATGCAAGGAATCCAATTCTGTTACAGGAGAATTCTTGCCGGCTGGGCGGAACATGAGTGCCTCTGTATCTCCAAGATTGCGTCACGACCCCTCTGCTTTTGTCGTTGGTAATTGTTGTTTCAAGGACATGCCTGGGACTGTGATAGGGGTCACAGCCTCATGTGATTTCGGGCATGTTCTGCCATTGTTCGAAAACGCCGATTGATAAATGTAAGGAACTGGAATCTGCTTGAGGAGAAAGCGGAGCGGGGTCGGAGGTGTCGTGGAAGGGCTAAACTCGATTCACTTTGTCTACGTCATTTCGTGCGATCTTGCTCATTGCTCCTTGATACTCCGCGAGCAATTCGCGTCTGAATCTTGCAGTGATGCGTGGGTCGGGTGCCTCATTTGGTGTAATTTTGCACTGCTCGATCGACCTCTCCAGGCTCGATAGAAACGCCTTGCAAGGCTCGCAGCCGTCCATGTGCTTTTCCAGTTCCGCGCAAAGTGAATCATCAAGCTCGTCATCCAGGTAATTCGAGAGTTCGGCAAACATTTCCTTGCAGCGCCGTTGGCGCGGCTCCGCGGAGTGGCGCGTTTCGGCGAAGAGCTTCGCCGTTTCGTGGCGCACACGATGCTGGTCTTGTTTGGCTAGTTCCTTTCGCACGAAGAGTCGCGCTCTGTGTAGCCTAACGCGGACAGTCCCTGGGCGGAGGCCTGTGATTTCAGCGACATCGGAGTCTGACAGCTCCTCCATGTCATGCAGCACAAGAATGAGCCGATAGTCCGGCGGCAATTTTTGCACTGCGTCCCGGAGTCGCTTCGCGCTTTCGCGGCGCAAGAGTGAAATCTCTGGCGTTCCATTGGGACTGCCCGATAGCTTTTGCAATTCCTGACGATCAGGCAGCAATTCTTCGAGCGACAGGTCTTCTTTGGGAGCAAATTTGCTTTTGCGTCTGCTCATCAGGCAGCGGTTCTTGGCGACCTTATAAAGCCAGACCACTAAAGCCTTGGGGTTGTCGAACTTCGGCAGGTTGGGAACAGATTTCAGCAGAACTTCCTGCATGGTGTCTTCAGCGTCTTGCCGCTGCCCACACACCTTCATGCTGAACGAAAAAACTGTTTTCTGCAGCAATGCCAGCGCTTCCTCCAAAGATTTAGGGTCTTTGCGCTGGATCAGGCGAACGACTTGTTCGATCTCGGGCCGCACGGGCCTACTGTAGCACGGCAGAGTCTTAGCATTGCTCCGGCTACGAAAGAGAGAACCTCGACTTTGTGCTAAAAGGGTGAGGTCAGGCTCACACTTACCCTCACGCACGAAGAGATCGCACAGATGATCGGGGTCTCCCGAGAGACCGCGCCGCGACTGTTTGGCGATTTCAAGAAAAGACAGCTCTTGCAAATTCATGGTTCGACACTTCTCATCAAGAATAAGATAGGGCTCGAAAGCGTAGTGGGCTCTTAGCTCCCTGTTTCCCCTTCCTGGAAATTCTCCCCTCTAAAGTCCGGCTTGTGATGTCCGTCACATCAATCGATGACATACGTCACGGCAGGTTAACTGAATACTAGCAACAATGCAGACCATTGAAAGCCTAGCGGTGAGTTCGGGAACTTGGCCCGCGGTTCGGTGGGCACGATTTGGAGGACAGACGAAATGAAAAAACGTGTCGTGAACAGCAGCATCGTGGCAACGGTGACCGCGGTGGTGGTCGTTTTGTGGGTGATGCTTGCGTCAGTGCCTAAGACTTCCGCGATCCCCGCGTTTTCTAGGAAGTACCAGACATCGTGCACCACATGCCACAACAACTATCCGGAACTGAACGACTTCGGAGAGGCGTTCAAGAAGAACGGATTCAAGTTTCCGAAAGACGACGAGGTCTTTGTAAAGGAACCCCCGGTGCTATTGGGCTCGAAAGCGCAAAAGGAGGCCTTTCCCGCTGCGGTATATCCCGGCGAGATTCCCGGATACCTACCAATTGCCTTCCGGTACGAAGGGAATTTCACTCTGAACCGTAAACAACCTCGAGGAGTCATTCAGCAGAACGGATTCACGCCGCGGACAGATCTTTTTGCTCCAAACACGTTCACGATCATCAGCGCCGGAAGCTTTGGCCAAAACCTGTCGTTTTGGATTGATGACGACATTTCCGTCGGCGCGGCCAATGCCGATGGCGGGATGGGAGACGGCTGGCTGAAGTACAGTGACCTGGGACATGGGATTGGGCTGCCGAAGAACGCGTTGAACGTCCGATTCGGGCAATTCGAGTTGGATCTGCCTTTCACTCAGGCCAGGACGATTTATCTGTCCTCCTATGACATTTATGGCCAAGCGAATGTAGCCGGAGTTTTAGGTACCACGAACAATCCGACGATTTTTGGTTCCCCGCAGCGAGGCATCGAGTTTGGCGGAACACCGAACAACGGAAACTTCAACTGGTCAATCGCCGTCACGAACGGGAGCAATGTCGGAACGGCCACCCGCAGTTCAAAAGATGTCTACATTCGCCTCTCGCAGAAATTCAACCTCGAGCGGGACTCAGAAAGCCGCAATGCGATCCAAGCAGCAGGCCCGACAGGCCCACGGGATCACACTTCTATTCGGTTTGGCTTCTACTACTACTACGGCAAAAACCAACAGAATCAGGACGGCGCTCTTTTCCCGGGCTTGCCAACCATTGAGGAGCCTTTTTATCGCGTGGGCGGTGATCTTCGATTCAAATACCGGAAGCTGGAACTGTTCGGACTCGGGATGTTTGGGCACGATGACAACCACATGGTAAACGCGGGGGTAATTCCGACCCTCGCTGCCGCGCCGTCGGTGAAATTTTCAGGCGGTTTCGCAGGCGCAAACTACTGGTTCTATCCTTGGCTCATCGGGACCTTCCATTACGACGCCGTGAATTCACGGGCAGATTTCTTGAACGGCACACCTGCATCGCAATACCACACACGAAACCGTTTCAGTCCGGGCTTCCAAGTGCTAGTGCGCGCCAACATCAAGCTTGTCGGCGAATACCAGTATACGTTCGGACAGCCTTACACCGATCCCGCGACGGGGAACACTCTCTTCTTCCGCCCAAATACTTTTCAAACGGGCATCGACTACGTTTTTTGAAGAGCTGGATCTCAGAAATTGAAGGGTAGAGAAATTAAATACGAGAGGATGTCATGAATCTAATGAGAATCGCAGCAATGGCAGCTATTACGGTGGGCATTACTTTGGCCCTGGCCGGGACCGACCGGGCAAATGAGATAAAAGGCAAGGTCAGCGTGCAGGGCATCAAGTCTGCCGAAAACATTGCAGTGTACATTGATGTGATCGCGGATAAGAAGTTCGATGGGCCGAAGGAGCACGTCGTCATCGATCAGCGGAAAATGGCGTTTATTCCCCACTTGGTAGCTGTTCAACAGGGCACTACAGTGGATTTTCTGAACAGCGATCCAGTTGGCCACAACGTTTACTGGCCTTCGATCAGCGGCAACAAAAAACTCTCCCACAACCTCGGCACGTGGCCAAAAGGCGAGAAAAAACCGTTCCAGTTCAACGATCTGGGCGTTGCTTCACTCCTCTGCAATGTTCATCCGGAAATGTCCGGCTATGTGGTCGTGGTACCTACGCCTTATTTTGCAGTGACAGACAAGGACGGCAATTTCGAAATCAAGAGTATCCCCGCAGGAAAATACACGTTGAAGACTTGGAGCGAAGATGGTAAGCCAACCACGCAAGCAGTGGATGTCAGCGCGGCAACGGCGACTATAGAGTTGACGGTCAAGAAGTAAGCGCGAAAGGGACCCGGGACGCACGTCGTGACCACCCGAACCAAACTAGTCGATGTTGAGTGGCTCGAATCGAACTTCCCCTGCATGCAGGCCTGTCCTGTTCACACGCAGGCCGGGCGATACGTCTCCCTTATTGCCCAGGGAAGGTACGAGGAAGCATACCGCTACGCTCGGGTCCCCAATCCTTTCGCTTCCATCTGTGGCCGCGTTTGTGGACATCCCTGCGAACCTGCATGCCGCCGCGGCCTATTTGACATGCCCATTTCCATCCGCGCTTTGAAACGATTTGTCACTGAACGCCATGGACCGGAATCGCGCAATCCCATTGATGTCTTTCCCGAAAGGCCACGCGCTTTCCGACCGGAAAAGATCGCAATCATTGGTTCCGGCCCCGCGGGCATGTCGGCGGCGCACGATCTGGCCCTGCTCGGTTATCCCGTAACCGTTTTCGAAGCCGCGCCCGTGCCGGGTGGAATGATGCATCTCGGCATTCCTGAATATCGGTTGCCGCGTGACGTCTTGCGGGCCCAGATTCGCGAAATTCTCGACCTGGGCCCGGAACTACGCCTGAACATGCGGCTGGGGCGTGATTTTTCACTGGAAGACCTCCGCAGCCAGGGCTACAAAGCCGTGCTGCTCGCGTTTGGCCTGCACCGCAGCCGCGACCTCAACCTTCCAGGGCATGAGCTGGACGGGGTCGTGAAAGGCATCGATTTTCTCCTAAACGTCAATCTTGGCTACCGTTTCTCCATCGGCAAGCAAGTCGTCGTCATCGGTGGGGGCAACGTAGCGATCGACGTGGCGCGCTCTGCAATGCGCGAACAGCAGAAGCTCACCGCGGACACAGACACCAGCGCGGAACTTCCAGACCAACTGACGTCCAGCGAGATGGACGTCGCCATGAAGGAGTTCATGGACGTTTCCCGTCAGGCGTTACGCATGGGCGCTCGTGAAGTGCACCTCGTGTGTCTCGAATCGCGCCAGGAAATGCCCGCCTCTGAAGAAGAGATTGAAGAGGGATTGGTTGAGGGCATCAGGATTCATCCCTCGCTCGGCCCGAAGCAGTTCGTCGGTCAGAATGGCAAGGTAACCGGTCTCGAAGTGATCCGGTGCACGTCCGTATTTGACGCCCAGGGGCGGTTCAGCCCCACTTTCGCTCCCGGGACGGAAACAATCCTGCCATGCGACACAATTATCCTGGCCATCGGCCAAGCTTCCGATTTGTCTTTCCTCAAGTCCACTGACGGCCTTGAAACCACCCGGCAGGGCACACTGAAGATCGACCCCGCAACGCTTATGACTACGGCACCGGGAATTTTTGCGGCCGGGGACGTCGCCTTTGGTCCGCGGCTGATCATCAACGCCGTTGCAGATGGCAAAAAAGCAGCTGAAGAGATCGACAAATTTATTCAGGGATCCGCGTGGAAGCCCAAGCCACAGTATGTACAAATCACAGTTCTCGATCATCACAAAATGGCGGAGGCGTACGACGAATATTCACGCCTGACCGTGCCTGTCATCCCTCTCGAGCGGCGCACCGGCATAGCGGAGGTCGAAATTGGCTTTACGGAAGAGCAGGCCAGGCGAGAAGCGTCGCGTTGTCTTCAGTGCTGGATCAATACCATCTTCGAAGGGACCGAGGCGAACGGCAGTGAATGCATCCTCTGTGGCGGCTGCGTTGATGTCTGTCCGGAAAACTGCCTGCAGCTTGTCCCGCTCAGCCAATTCGAATTTTCCGACGACACCACACAACTGTTGTCCGCCACATCCGACTCTCGGGCTCACGAACTTCTTCACCTCTCACCCGAAGAACTTTCCACTGCTAAAGGTTCCGTAATGGTTAAAGACGAAACCATTTGCATTCGTTGTGGCCTTTGCGCGGAGCGGTGCCCGGTTCACACCATCACCATGGAGGCTTTTGAGGTTTTCAATCGCGACCCGAATCTAGTCCAAATTGAGGAGATGGTTCTTCACCCATGAGCGACACTGAGCATTCATCGGTCACGGAAGCACTCCGCTCAGGCCAAGCGGGGAATGGGGTCACCCGGCGCGATTTCTTGAACGAATTGACGCTAGGCGCCCTCGGTATCGCCGGTCTAGGCTCCGTTGCCGTGACCTATCAATTTTTTTCCCCCAACGTCTTGTTTGAGCCCCCGACGACGTTCCGTGCCGGCAGTCCCGATCTCTATCCCGTGCATTCGGTGACGTTTCTTCAGGATCAGCAGGTTTACATCGTGCGCATGCCGGAAGGCTTCTATGCGGTCTCCGCTGTCTGCACCCATCTTGGCTGCGTTACACAATGGAAGCCGGACGCCGAAATGATTGCGTGCCCGTGTCACGGCAGCAAGTTCAAATCGGATGGCACAAAAATCGAAGGCCCCGCGCCGCGGCCGCTCCCGCATTTCGCTATCTCGCTGACGGCGGACGGCGAGCTGCTCGTTGACAAGTTGCAAAACATTAAGTCGCAGGTTCTGAAAGTCTAAGGGAATACGATGGCTACGACTCTTCACTCCGCACTGCAACGCCTTCGCGAAACGAGAGTCTGGAAGTCCATTTTCCGGCGAGGGCCCGCGAATACCAACCGCACACGCAGCCTCGCTGTCTTCGGCAATCTCTTCCTCCACTGGCTGCCAGTCAAAGTTCGAGAGAAGTCCCTACGTGTGCGCGCCTCTTACTATCTGGGCTCGATCTCGTTCATTCTTTTCATCGTTCTTTTTGTCACGGGTATCTTGCTGATGTTCTATTACCATCCGGCGACGCCCCATGCCTACCGGGACATGAAAGATCTTCGATTCGTCGTCTCGAACGGAGTCTTCCTTCGAAATCTTCACCGACTCGCCGCGCATTTAATGGTCTTCGCCGTGTTCTGGCACATGTTTCACGTGTTCTACCGCGGGGGCTACAAACCGCCGCACGAATTCAACTGGGTGGTCGGTGTCGTGCTTCTG
>Ga0070707_100003192_pt1 | contig 15510 bp, 16 predicted proteins | sample KBSK5502metaG_FD_65468 | JGI IMG/M metagenome (GOLD analysis project Ga0070707, IMG submission 65468) | Corn, switchgrass and miscanthus rhizosphere microbial communities from Kellogg Biological Station, Michigan, USA - KBS K5-50-2 metaG | ecosystem: Host-associated > Plants > Roots >... | reverse complement strand
TACCTCGACGCCCGGCGGGCCGAGGCCGAAGAGTTGGGCATCAACGGCATTCCTGCGCATGTCATCGCCGACCGGTATCTCCTGATGGGCGCCCAACCGTATGACCTGTTCGAGCGTGTCATGGCCAAGGTCGGCGTCGAACGCAAGAGCGGGCCCGTCGCTTGAGCGGGAGCGACCCGCAGACGCTCGAGCAATACCGCGACGACGCCAAGCTGAACGCCAGGATTAACTTGAATCGCCGCTTCAGCACGAACCCGGTTAGCTGGAATCGGTGGGTCTTCGACCAGATGCGACTGCCAGCGGGTGCTCGCGTGCTCGAGCTCGGTGCCGGTACCGGCGTGTTATGGAGCGAGAACCGGGATCGACTGCCAGCCGGGCTCGAACTCCTCGTAACCGATTCTTCGGAAGGCATGCTGCGCGCTGCGAGAGAGCAGCTTGATGGAGTGCCTCGCGTGGAATTCAGGCAAATGGACGCGGCCCGGATACCAGATGGTGACCGGACCTTCGACGTGGTGATCGCCAACCACATGCTCTACCACGTGCAGGACCGCGCCGCTGCGTTCTCCGAGGCGGTTCGCGTCTTGAGCCGGAACGGCCGCTTTTACGCGGCCACGAATGGGGCCCGCCACATGGAGGATCTTGACGACTTGATCGGTAAACCAGAAAAGCGGGCGATGATCTCGACTTGGCAGTTCAGCCTGGAGAACGGTGCCGAGCAACTTTCTCCGTTCTTTGGGTCGGTCGAGCTCACGAGGCATGAGAATCCACTAGCTGTAACGGACACCTCGGCACTCGTGGCGTACATCAGATCCTTGCCCTGGGATCTTTCGGAACATGAGCTGGGCACAATCGCAGAGGTCATCGATCGGGTCATTGCCACGAACGGCGCGTTCCGCATCACCCGAGATTCGGGGATGTTCCTCTGCGGGGAACCACGTTCAGTTACTGCGTGATGATCGCCATCAAGTATATGGCGGTCAACTGATCCGACGAAGAGCCTCATTGAATGCAATCGCGAGGATGAGCACTACGCCTGTCGCCACCAATTGGTAAAAGAACGGGAGCCCGACCAGAATGAGACCGGTGAAGAGCACGCTCAAGATCACTGCCCCGACGAGCGTCCCCAGGATCGAGCCTGATCCCCCGAACAAGCTGGTGCCGCCAAGGACGACGGAGGCTATGGCCGGCAGCTCGAGACCAACTCCTGCCTGGGATGATGACGCCGCGATCCGTCCAGCAACGATCAGCCCACCAACACTGGCCAGGAATCCGCTGAGTGCATAGACAGCCATCGTGTATCCGGCGACGTTGATGCCCATCAATGCGCTCGCCCGGCGATTGGTCCCGATCCCGCGCACCCTCGCGCCGAAGCTGGTCCGCGTCAGCAGGATGTGGCAAACGGCGGTCAGCCCAAGCAGGATGACTACCGGTACTGGGATCGCAGCGACATGCCCCGCGCCGAGGAAGGTCACCGGCTCGAAATCGGAGAGGCTGGTGATCGCCCCCTGCGTGATGAAGGACGCGAGGCTTTGCACTATCGAGAGCATGCCGAGCGTCGTGATGATGGGGGGTACGCCAAGGCGAGCGACGATCAGGCCGTTGGCCAGCCCGATCAGCGTGCCGGTAAGCAGGCCGAGGACGAGCGCGAGCGGCAGCGCGACGGGCAGGGTCACCAGGAAGGTGCCAATCACCACCGTCGTCATGGTCACGATCGACCCAACCGATAGATCGACGCCGGCGATGATCAACACAAACGTCATGCCCAGCGCCAGAATGCCGACGACTGCCGTGTCATTGAGGATCTTGAGCAAGTTGGTGACCGAGAGAAACCGGTTCGACGTCAAGGAGAAGAAGGCCACGAGTAGAAGTAGGACGGCCAGCATGGAGAACTCCCGGATCAACCGAGCAGCCTGACGCTTGTCGAGCGCGCGCCGCCGCCACGGGACGAGCGCCTTGCGTGTGGCCCGTGTCTCCACCGTCATGCTTCTGCCTTTCGCAGCCCGCCCTGCAGGGAGCTCGTGCTCCGGCGCAACTGACGCTGATTCAAGGCCACGACCAGGATCAGGAGTGTCCCGACGACAACGCCCTGTAGCCACCAGCTCAGTCCGGTCAGGGACATCCAATTGTTGGTCATGCCCAACAGAAGCCCGGCGAGCAGCGTCCCGGTCACGCCGCCCGCGCCCCCGAACAGGTTGGTGCCGCCGAGGATCACGATCGCGATCGCCTGCAGCTCCCAGCCCGTGCCGAGGATGGGCGAGCCCGCCGCCGTTCGAGAGGCGCCGATGATACCCGCTACCGCGGTCAGCGTGCCGGCGATCATGTAGGCGCCGACCTTTGGTCTCGTGATATTGAGCCCCGCAAGCCGCGCCGCGTGCCGGTTTCCTCCGACGGCATAGAGCGCACGGCCAAAGGTGGTGTTCGCCAGCATCAGATGGACCGCGACGAAGGCGACCGCCACAGCCAGGATCGGGACAGGAATCGGCCCGATACGGCCGTTCGCCACGAAGGCCAGCTGTGGGTCGGTCGAACGAATCGCGAACCCGCCAGCGATGAGGAAGGCGACGCCGCGCAGCCCCGTCAGCATGGCCAGCGTCGCGATAAAGTCCGGGACCCGCAGCTTCGAGATGATGATGCCGTTGGTGGCGCCAATCAATGCGCCAGTGCCCAGCCCAATCAGGATGGCGAGCGGCGCCGCCATCGAACCATGGGCGATCAGCCACACGGTGCACACCGCGACCACCGCCGCTGCCGATCCGACTGAAAGGTCGATTCCGCCGGCAATGATCACGACCGTCATGCCAAACGCGATCAATAGGATCATCGATGATTGGACGGCGATGTTGGACAGATTGGTAACGGTCAGAAAGAAGGGACTCGTGAGCGCGAAGACGACACCCGTGGCCACCACACTCCCCAGGAGGATCGCCTCCCGATTGCGAATCCACCCGGTCATCAGCTGGCCTCGCCGATGCTGGCCAGGAAGACGTCGTGCTCGGTATGACCCGCGCTGCTGAATTCCTGGATGATGCGGCCGTTGCGCATGACGCAGATCCGATCGCAGACACGCAACAGCTCCGAGATCTCGGTGGCGACGAAGACTACAGCGACCCCGGAGCTGGCGAGCTCCCGCGTGAGCTGGTAAATCTCTTCCTTGGCGCCGATGTCCACGCCCCTCGTCGGCTGATCGAGCAGGAGGACACGCGGCTTCATACTCAGCCAGCGGGCGAGCACAGTCTTCTGCTGGTTGCCACCACTCAAGTAGGCGACCGGCTGGCTGCGACGTGGCGTCTTGATCTTCAATCGGTCGATGTATCCGTCCACTAGGGCTGCCTGCCGCCGGCGCATGACCCAGCCGAGCTGGCTCAGCCGGCTGATGTAAGGCAGCGTGATGTTTTCGGCCACCGTCATGGTGGAGCACAGGGCGTCTTGTTTGCGGTCCTCGGGGACCAGGAAGATGCCGAACAGGAGCGCCGTCGCCGGCGAGTCGACCAGAATCCGCTTGCCGTTCAGCAGAATGGCCCCCGAGCCGATCGGGTCGGCGCCGTAGATCGCGCGCAGCAGCTCGGTCCGTCCCGACCCGAGCACCCCGGCCAGGCCCACGACCTCGCCTTTCCGAAGTCCGAAATTGATGTCTTGCAGGTGATGATTCGACAGGCCCCGAACCTCCAGCGCCATCGCGCCCTGCGTCGAGGGACCGGGCCCCGCCTTCTCAGCGTCGGGCTTCAGCGCGTGGCCGATCATGGCGACGGCCAGCTCCGAAGGCGATACCTCCCGCGCACTCTTAGTAAAGACCACCTGTCCATCCCGCAGCACCGTGAGGCGGTCGGCGATCTGCCAGATCTCCTCGAGGTGGTGCGAGATGAAGATCACGGTCAGGCCCTCCGCCTCGAGGCGGCGGATGACCTCGAACAGCCGCTTGATCTCGTTCTCCGTCAGGGCCGATGTGGGCTCGTCCATGATCAGCAGTTTTGGCCGAAGCGCGATTGCGCGCGCGATCTCGACGCCCTGCTGCCCACCGATGGCGAGATGCTCGACGGGCGTCTGCGGATCGATGTCGAGCCCGACCTGCGCAAGGACTTTCTGCGCCCTGCGGTCGAGCTTCTTCCAGTCGACGAGTCCTCCGCCGCGCGTCGGCAAGCGGCCAAGGAAGATGTTTTCGGCGACGCTCAGCCCGGGAACGATGGTCGACTCTTGGTGGATGATGGCGATGCCCTGCCGCAGGCTGTCGGCCGGATCGCGCAGGTTGAGGGCCTTTTCGTCGAACCAGATAGTGCCGCCGTCTGGTTGGAAGACGCCCCCGATCAGGTTGACGATCGTGGATTTGCCCGCGCCGTTCTCACCGACGAGGGCGTGCACCTCACCGCGGCGCACTCGTAGACTGACACGATCGAGCGCCCGCACCCCCAGGAATGACTTGGAAACCTGGTCCAGATCGAGGATCGCCATGTGCCCCCCAGGCAGGGCGGGAGGAGCCGGGAGCGTCGCGTCGCCCTCCTCCACCCCGCGCCCGCCCGGAGCAATGCTCAATCCAACGTGACCCTTCGCCTACCCTGTGCCCACAGGAACGTGCCGCCCAGCGCGGCCGCCAGCACGATCACGAGCACGATCAACACCGAGGTGAGCCCGTTGGAGGACTGTGCGGCGGCCGGCGCTGCGCCGGCGGTAGTTCCACTCGTGGTGCCCCCAAGCGGCAGCTGTTGCGCGAAGAGCGCCGAGTCAAACGACGCGGTGTGCGCGCCGGCGAAGCCAGGATCATTCGCGACATTCTCCTGCGTCACCAGCTGGAAGTTCAGCCGAATTTCCTTCAGGTATGGCTTGTTGTTCTTCACGTTGTAGAGCGTCAAGACGGCCGCCTTACCAATTTCAAAGGGCATGTGGGCGGTCGTCGCAATCAGGTTCTGTTTTTCGGCGATGAACTTGCGCATGTCGTTGTTGTCGTCCATCGCGTAAACCTTGACGTCTTGCCGGTTGGCCGCTTTCGTCGCCAGGTAGGCTCCGTTTCCCCACTCGTCCGTCTGGCCGAAGATGAAGCTCAGCTGCCCGGCTGGGTACTTGGTCAGCAACTGGTTCGTGATGTTCACGGCAGTCTCGCGCAGCGGACCCGTAATTCCGCTGAACGAGCCGACTTCCTGGAACTGGTTTTGCAGGCCATGGACCTGGCAGTACTCCTGCAATCCCGTCTTCAGGCCGCGAATTCGTTCCGCCGCCTGGTCGTTGCCGACCGCCCAGATCACCGCATACGATCCTTTGCAACTCAGGTCGCCGGCGATCTTGTAGCCGATGATGTAGCCGCCCTGAAAGTGATTCATCGCCACATAGGCCGTTGGATCGAAGCCGACTGGCCGGGTGTCTATCGCTACAACGGGGATGCCCGCCGCCGCCGCTTTTTGCAGCACCGGGACCTCTTCCTTGGCCGTCACCGGGTTGACCAGAAGCGCATCAACGTGCTTGGCGGTGAAGTCCTCGATTTGCGCATTTTGCTTATTTGGGTCGAACCCGCCGTCGACTAGTTGCAGGTCCACCCCCAGCGACGCCGCCTCCGCCCTGGCTCCGGCCATCATCGCCTGAAAGAGCGGATGGTCGAACCCCATCACGGCGTAGCCGATGCTCATCTTGGTCGCCGCGGCCGCCGAGCCCGACAATGCCGTTACAGCCATGCTGGCTGCAAGTACGCTAATACCGAAAGCACGCCACCTCATTTCAACTCACCTTCCTTTCCGATGATGCCTTCTCATTTCGCTCGGCCAGGTGGGATCCGTCGAGCCCGACCCACACTGTCCTCGTCGACCGGTTCAACTACCCACTCGTCAAATGGATCGCCGCCACAGGAAAAGCGGTTGGTCCGGAACGTCAGGCGTCCACCGCTCATGCCCTGGGCCATTCCCTCGCCTTCGGCGCCCATGATGTCGAGGATGAGGGCAGAAAGATGTTGGTCCCAGGGATCGCCGCCGTAGAAGCGACGCAAGTAGCGCGTTGGCGTATTGATCATCACTTCGCCCGAAACGCCGAGGGCGGCTTCCCACGGCAGGATGCCTTCTGTCGCGATGGTGCGGGCGTCGAGATCCTCCGGCTTGAGCTTGTTCTTCCGGACGAACTCCTCAGCCTCTTCCCGCCGGGCTTCGCGCAGCCGCAGCCGGAGCTTCTCAGAGGCTTCTTCCTCCGGAATCCCGTGCTCCCCCAGGACATCTAGGGCCGCCTGCATGAGAAATGCGATCTGGTTGCCTGCCCAGACGAGCGCGTCGTAGTGCTTTTTGCGGTCCGGTTCGCGGAACAGGTAGCGCTCGTTTTGGAACTTGGGAGGGCCCCAGGTATCGAGATAGCTGGGCCGCTCCCAATGCTTGATTGCCTTTCGATTATTGTTCGCCGTCGCCGTCGCCTTCGCCTTCGTTTTGGCCACCGGGAATTCCTCCTTGTTGCGTAATACGCCGCGCCGAGCATCGCCCACGCCGTGGCTTAAACCGTCATGACGTCAGCCCTCCGTCGACTGTCAGGCCGATCCCGGTGATCCACTCCGAGGCCGCCGTCGCGAGGTACACCGCCGCGCGTGCGACGTCGTCGGCGGATCCGATGCGGCCGAGCGGTTGCTCGCCGTGCAGCGAAGCCTTGAAGGCGGCGGCATCTCCCTGGGTGGCGGCATACGTGTCGAGTAAGGGCGTGTCGATCGTCCCCGGGCAGAGCGCGTTGACGCGAATCCCGCATGGGCCGAGCTCGTGCGCCATGGACCGCGTCATCGCCAGCACCGCGCCCTTCGAGGCGCTGTAGACCGCCAGCTCGCGACCTCCCCTGAAGGCGCGCACCGACGACATGTTGACGATCGTGCCCCGGCTGGCTCGAAGCAACGGCAAGCAACGGGTCGCCAGGGCGAGGAGACTGCGAACATTCACAGCGAGGACGTGGTCGATCTCGGCGTCCGAGACCTCCCAGAACGGCTTGTAGCAGCCGATGCCAGCGATCTGCACCAGCGTGTCGAGACGCTTGAAGCGTGCGGTGACGGACGCCACCAGCTGGTCGAGCGCCGCGCTCTTCTCGACATCGGCCACCACGCTCAGCACGTCAATATCGCGAGTCACGATTTCGCGCTCCACCGCACCCAGGCCATCGCCGTTCCGGTCACTGATGGCCAGCGCATAGCCGGCATTGGCGAGCGCGAATGCCGTCGCCCGCCCAATCCCGGACGCAGCGCCGGTCACGAGCGCGACCTTCTGCTCAGCCACTGGGCGGCTCCTCGAGCACGGTGAAGCGGGCCTCGTAGCGAGCGGACTCCCCGGGGGCGAGGTACGACATAGTGGTGGGATCGCGGATCGTGGGGCGATCCACCGTGGCCGGCTCGAGGCCGATGACGTACGGACCTTCGCCCATCATGTACCACGTAAAGAAGTAGGGCAGCGTCGCTGCGCTGTACCGCAGCTCGAGGCCGAAGCCGGCGCGCTCGTTCCAGACGGCCGCGAGGGCCAGGCCCTCGCGGTCGATCGCGAGCTGGTGACCGCTGACCTGCTCGGCAAAGTTGGGCTGCGGTTCGGTCACGGTCAGCATTCGCGGCGCGCCGCCCGTGGCCAGGTGCACGGTCGATCCGGCATCGACCAACGGGTAACCGAGGTTGATGTGGTAGAGGTACTCGTGGTGGGTTTTCGCGAACCCACGATTGGTCACCACGTCCGTGATCCGGATCACCGGCTCGAACAGCGGGACCTCGATCTCGCGACGGAGGCAGAGATTCTCGGAATAGAGCGACGCCTGGATCACCTCACCCTTGAGAAGGATGCGCGGCTCGTCCCCACCCTCGATCAGCTCACGCCGCAGCAACTCGCCGCTCTCGTTCGCGACGCGACCATGCAGGCCGAAATGATCGAGCTTGTCGACTGCAAAGTTGTACTCCGGCGTCTTGCGGTCGTACGGCAGCAGGACGTGCTCCAGGCCGCAAGTCACGAGCAGCCCTCCGTGGAAATTTCGAAGCCAGCCCCAGCCCTGCGGCTCGTAGGCGAAGCGAGAGCGCAGCCCGGGCGGCCCGACCCAGTGCAGTGGGCGGCCGTTGTGCTCGACGCGATGGATATCGAAACCGCGGTCGAGGAGGACCTCCAGCCGTAAGCCGGCCGCGTTCCAGACCTGGACCGCGCGGATCCCGTCTCCGGGACCGTCGATGATCCGCACCACTCGCGTGCCGTAGAGCTGGTCAGGATGACCGGTCTTCCGCCGTAGCGATTCGATGTCGGGAGCGGTCACGGCTGCCTCCTCGCATCGAGCGCCTCGAGCTTGGCCACCTTGCGGGCCGACTCGCCGCCAGCGAACTCGGAGGCCAGCCAGTGGTCGATGAGCAGGGTGGCCACCTCGGCGCTCACAACCTTTCCGCCCAGGCAGATGACCTGGGCATTGTTGGATTTCACGAGGCGCTCGGCGGAATACGGATCGCTCACCGAGGCGGCGCGCACACCGGGAACCTTGTTGGCCGCGATCGCCATGCCAAGCCCTGTCCCGCAGACGAGGACCCCGCGCTCTGCCGAATGCTCGACCACCTCGGCCGCGACCTTCACCGCGACGTCCGGGTAGTCGACCGGTTCTTCGCTGTCGCAGCCAAGGTCATGCACCTCGTGGCCAAGCCGGCTGAGGTGCGCCTTGACGACCTCTTTGAGCTGGAAGCCATGGTGGTCGGCGCCGATCGCGATCTTCATGCCGCCCCCACCCTGCCCTCCCCCAGAGGCGGAGGCAGATTAATGACCTGTCCCGGAGGGGAAGGGAGACGAACGTGTTTGAGCTGAACGCGGCGGGTACGCGGCCCGTCCAGCTCGAGGAAGATGATTCGCTGATACGTCCCGAGCAGGACCTGGCCCTCGAAGGGCAGCAGCAATTGGGTTCCCATCAGGCTGGAGAAAAGGTGCGCTGGCGCGTTGGGGTTGTTGTTCTTGTTGTGCTGGAATGGTGCCAACGGCCCGAGCAGATCCTCGGCGACACGTTCGAGGTCACGCAGCATCTCGGGGTCCGACTCGCACAGCAGGAGTGCCGCCGTGGTATGCGGACACGACGCCCAGAGGAATCCATCACCGGCGGCTCGCGCGCGCTCCTGGACCAGCTCGGTGATGTCGCGCGCCTCGATCCTGGCGGTGGTCGCGATCTCCAGTTCAATCACGCGAGCACCCCCGGATCTGCCAGCACCCGCTCGAGCGTGCTGAGGAATCTCGCCCCGGCGGCGCCGTCGATGGCGCGATGATCGACCGATAGGGTCAGGTCGGTGACGCGGCGCGGTCGCCAGCTGTCCAACTCCCAGTGCGGCGCGGTGCGCAACCGCCCAATGGCGATCAGCATGACGTCGGGTGCCGCGATCACCCCGCTGAATCGATCGACCGAGAACATCCCCAGGTTCGACACGCTGAGGCTGCGTGGTCCGTAGTCGTCGGGGCGCAGGTGGCCGGATCGGGCCCGCGCAGCAGCACCGTCGATTGCCTCCTCCATTCCGGCGAGCGTGAGCCGGTCGGCCCCCCGGATGACGGGGAGGAGCAGCCCCCGGGGGGTGTTGACCAGCAGGCCGAGGTCGACGGAGTTGCGCCGGACGAGACCGTCCTCGTCCCAGGCGAGGTTCAACTCTGGATGCTGCCCGAGGCTCCGCGCGATCGCCGAGCAGATCAACCCGGTCGGTCTGGCGCGGGCCAGCCCCGCGCTGACGTCCGCTTCGAGCGTGAGATAAAAGTGCGGGATCGATCGCCACGATGCCGCTGTGGAGCTGGCGACCGCGGCGCGCAGGCTATCGCCTTGTGGCGCGGCCGCGGCACGGACGTCAGCCTCGGTGATCAGGCCGCCCGGCCCGCTGCCACCCGTGAAGGTGGAAAGGTCGACGCCGAGGTCGGCAGCGACCCGTTTAGCCTTTGGCGACGACACGACGCGCGCGAGCGGGGCCGTCACTGATGGCGACGGCTCGGCCACGGAAGCAAATGGCAGCTGTTCGTCCGCCGCAAGGAGGACGGCCAGGACCTGCTGCGGCTTGACCAGGTCGCCGGGCTTGGCGCGAGTCCCGGCGAGCCTTCCATCGGCAAAAGCTTCGACTTCGACGACGGCCTTCGCCGTGTCCACCTCGAAGAGCGGCTCGCCCTGCCGAACCGGATCTCCCTCGGCTTTTAACCAGCGAACGAAGGTGACATCCATGCCGACCTCGCCGACTTCCGGCACCACCACTTCGATCGCCACCTCAGTCGGCGACGAGGAGTGCGCGCACCTCGGCCTCGATCCTTTTCGAACTGGGAATAACGGCTTCCTCGAGATGCGGGGCGAAGGGGATCGGTGTGTCTGGCCCGGCGAGCCGCCGTACCGGACCATCGAGCGAACCCAGCGCAACATCGGCGACGGCCGCGGCGACATAGGCTCCCCAGCCGCCGCGACGTGGACCCTCTTCGACGACTAGGAGCTTTCCGGTCTTTTCGACCGACTGTACTACGGTGTCGACGTCGATTGGCGCCAGCCAACGCATGTCGATCACCTCGACCTCGATCCCATCCTTGGCGAGCTCCTCGGCCGCCTGCACGGCGCGATGGGTCATCAGCAGCGCACTCGCGATGGTGAGATGACGCCCCGGCCGGCGCACGACCGCCTTGCCGATCGGGATCTCGTAGGGCTCGGCAGGGACCGGGTCGGCACTGCCATCGAGGTGCTCGAGCTTTCGCCCCTTGGTCCCGTATAGGTGCTTGTGACTACAGATCAGGACGGGAGCGTTCGCTCGGATCGCGGTCGTCATCATCCCCTTGGCGTCATAGGGGGTCGAGGGCACACCCAGCAATAGCCCGGGCACGCCGAAGAAGAAGTTCTCGATCGAGTTCGCGTGCTGCGCGCCGCGACCGGATGCGCCGGTGGGCGCGTGAAGGACGAGCGGCACGGTGACCTGCCCGCCGGACATGAAGGGCAACTTGGACGCCTGCTGAATGACCTGGTCGGCGGCGCAGAAGAGGAAGTCGGCGTACTGGAAATCCACCACCGGCCGCATACCGCCGATGGCCGCGCCGATGGCGAGACCGACGAAACCCGCCTCGGAGACCGGCGTATCGCGAATCCGCTCGGCGCCAAAGCGATCACGCAGACCCAGCGTCAGGTGGAAGGAGCCGCCGATCTCGACGTCCTCGCCCATCACGAAAACGCCTGGGTCGCGTTCCATCTCGCCGGCGACAGCGTCACGCAGCCCTTCGACGATGGTGGTCACGTTGCGTCCGGCCTCGCGAGCGGGCTCTGTTCGGCGAATTCGACCGCGTCATCGATCAACGATTGCGCCTCCGCCTGGGCGGCCTCCACGACGGAGCCCAAACCGGCCGTTTCGAAGGCGCGGCGCAGGCGGTGGAGCGGATCCCTCGCCAGCCAGGTGGCGACTTCGTCTTTAGGACGATAGGTCGCCGGGTCATCGCGCTTATGTCCCCCCTGCCGGTAGGTGAGGCACTCGACGAGGGTGGGGCCCCCACCCTCGCGCGCCCGCTCGACGGCTTCGGTGACCGCCTGGTACACGGCGATGACGTTGTTGCCGTCGACCACGACGCCGGCCATTCCATAGGCCACGGCCCGATCCAGGATGCGCGTGTTGCGCATCTGCCGCGAGAGCGGCGTGCTGATGGAATAGAGGTTGTTTTCACAGAGGTAGACCACCGGCAACTGCCAAAGGGCGGCGAGGTTCAGGCCCTCATGAGCGTCCCCCTCGTTCAGCGTGCCGTCGCCGAAGAACGAAACCACGACCCGGTCGCTCCCCTGCTGCCGGGCGGCGAAGGCCAGGCCGGCGGCGATGGGCACCGCGGCCCCCACGATAGCGATCGCGGGCAGTGCGCCGACCGCCACGTCACCGATGTGCATTGACCCGCCACGGCCTCGACAGCATCCGGTCTCCCGGGCGAAGAGCTCCGCCATCAAGCGGCGGGCCGGTACGCCTTTGGCAAGCGCCTGACCGTGTCCGCGATGCGTGATCGTGATCCAGTCGTCGGTTCGAAGGGGCGCCGTCGCCCCGACGGCGCAGGCCTCCTGACCGAGCGAGAGGTGGATCGTGCCGGGGATCCGGCCTTGAAGAAAGAGCTTGTTGATCCGCTGCTCGAACTCGCGGACGAGTGACATCCGCCCGTGCAGCTCGGTCGCCAGCTCCAGACCTACCTGGCCGAGGTCAATCGGCCCGTCGAGATCAATTTCGGACGGCTGGACGTCAGCCCCCCACTGAGCTTTGACCAAGCGCTTCCCCTTCGCCGAACCCGCTTGCCTTCCCCCGCCTGCGGCGTAATATACCTGTCTAGTGCAGTCTAGACAAGAGGGGATTTTCGATCGCCACCAGAGGGTGATCGACTTGACGCATGCCATCGATCCGGCCATGCCGTTGTCGATCGGCTTCCCTCCCGTCACAGTCACCCGCTACCTCGACCAGGGCGACGGCGACGTGGCGACGGTCGAAGTCGTGCAGTCGTACACGCACGCGGGAACCCATGTCGATGCCCCGTTTCATTTCATCCCAGGCGCGCAGACGGTCGACGCCCTCCATCCGCTGGCACTATCCGGGAGTGCCGTGGTGGTGGACCTCACCCGGCTCAGCGGCTGGACCGCCGTTGAGTCGGCCGACCTGCGGACGTGGGAGGATGCGAACGGCGAGCGCATCGGTTCGGGTGACATCGTCCTGTTGCGCACTGGGCATGGGAAGTTGTGGCGCCATGGGCCCGAAGGCAGCGCGTATATGACGGAAGGTTGGCCCTACCTCGGGACATCGGGCATCGACCTGCTGCTGGAGCGGCACATCAAAGCGCTTGGGGTTGAATGTCCCGATCCCGACAAGGTCGACCAGCGCGACCTTCGCTCAGCGACATTCGAGGCGCATCACCGCTTGCTCGGTGCCGGGATCCTGATTATCGAAAACCTGGCTCGACTTGGCGAGATCCCGGTCCCGCGTGTCGACTTCGTGGCGCTGGCGATTCCCATCCGCGGCGCGTCCGGTTCGCCAATCCGGGCGATCGCGTTAGTGCCGGCCTAGCCATGGCAACGCGCGAGACCGGATTCATCGGCGTCGACGCCGGGACGAGTGGATGCAAGACGATCGTACTCAGTCGAAGCGGCCAGGTGCTCGCGACCGCCGCTCGCGTGTACAGGACCCGCCGCGCTCCCGGCGGCGAGGTGACGCAGGATGCCGGCGACTGGGTGCAGGCGATGGGCTCGACCGTCCGCCAGTGTGTCGCGGCCGTACCGCGGCTGACGATCGGCGCGATCGGCGTCACCGCGCCGGCACACAACGCAGTCCTGGTCGGAGTCGACGGCGAGCCCCTGCATCCGGTCATGCTGTGGTCGGATGCGCGGACCGAGAGCGTCGCCACCGAGCTCCGCAAGCGCTATGGACCGGACCTCTTCGCGACAACCTTCGCCGAGCTCAGCCCATCGTGGACGTTGCCACAGCTTGTGTGGTTACGCCGGCATGTCCCGGACACCTACAAACGCATCCGACACGTTCTCATCGGCAAGGACTACCTTCGTTATCGGTTGACCGGGCTCGTCGGGACCGACCCGAGCGATGCGGCTGGGACCGCGATGTTCGACCAGCGCGCTCGCACGTGGATCGAACCGCTATGCGTGGATGCTGGCCTGACGCTAGATCAGCTGCCGCCGATCCACTGCGCCACCGAACTCGCGGGCGGGCTCAGCGCCGAGGGCTCGATCCTGCTTGGTCTTCCGTCCGGAACGCCTGTCAGTGTCGGGGCGACCGACACGGCGGCCGAACTAGTATCCATCGGGGCCGACAGGCATGGTTCGGGGCTGGTAAAGATCGCCAGCAGCGGGGTTGTGGTCGCCGTGTCTGAGGCGCCCCATCCCGACCGCAGAGTCCTGACCTATCCGCATCCGATCGCCGGCTGTTGGTATACGGTGGCCGCAACCAGCACCGCCGCGACTGCCTACCGCTGGCTGCGCGATACCGTGTTTCCGGCCGACAGGCAGCGCGGGGCCTCGACCTACGCCTGGATGGACGAGCTGGCGTCGCGGGTCCCCGCCGGTGCCGGAGGTGTCCTGTTTCTGCCCTTTCTGGATGGCGAGCGAAGTCCTTATTGGGATCGAGACCTACGCGCCGCATTCCTCGGCGTGTCATCGGCGAGTGGCGTCGGCCACCTCTGCCGCGCCGTCATGGAAGGCGTGGCCCTATCACTACGTAGCTGTCGCGATCTCCTCGACGGGATCGGCCTTGGGAAGCAGACCCCGTTCCTCGGTGGCGGCGGGGCCGGAAGCCCGCTCTGGCGGCAGATCCTGGTCTCCGTCCTTGGCGCAGAGGGATACCTGGCGACCCCGCAAGGCCCGGCGGTTGGGGCGGCGCTGCTTGCCGCGGCAGCCGTCGGTGAGGCGCCGCGGTCGGGCGGCGGGCCCTCCCTCGAGACGGTTTCGCCAAATCCGGACTGGCGCTCGACATATGACCGGCTATACGCTACATACAGAACTGCGGGCGATACGCTGAGTGAGATTAGCCACACCCTCGCGCGTCAGGGGTAGGGTAATCGGGGGGATTTGCTGATGTCGGAAACGTCGACCCACTCGTTGATCCGAGAGTCACCTGTCGCACTCTACCTGCAGATCGAGCAGGAGCTTCGTGGTCTGCTCGAGTCGGGAGACCTGGGGCCGAATGCCCAGGTCCCGTCAGAGATTCAGCTCTCCGATCGCTTCCACGTCAGCCGCATGACGGCTCGCAAAGCCCTTGACCGCCTCGTGGCCGAAGGCATTCTCTTCCGTCAACCCGGAAAGGGCACCTTCGTCGCCGCCCCGAAGATCACGCACGGGGTCTCCACCCAGCTCAGCTTCTCCAAGGCGATGGCGGCGCTTGGACTTCGGCACCACACGCGGGTTCTCAATGCCACTCGTGTTCCTGCGCCCGCGCACATCGCATCGCTGCTAGGGCTCCATGCGGGCGAGTCGGTTGTCTTCCTGCGGCGGCTACGCTTCGTGGAGGATGAGCCCGCCGCCCTTCACCTCAGCTACCTGCCGGGACGATACGCGGGCGTCCTCAACGGGGACTTGAGCGGGTCGCTGATCGAATTGATGGACGCGGTTGGCGCCCACGTCGTCGATTCCCTCGATTCCGTCGAGGCCGTGATTGGACAGGGAGAGGACGCGCGTCTGCTACGAGTAGCGTCCGGGACCTCGCTTGTTCGAATCGAAGGCGTGGCTTTTTCGTCGAATCGTGACCCGTTGAAATATAACGAGGCCCTCTATCGCGGAGACCGGTTTCGGTTCACGGTCGATACGTCCGGCCCACCAACACTCCGGCTGGAATTGAAGACCCTCTAGTTGATACCCGAGCTTGCCTTGGAAAAGCGACGCTGGATGATGGCGCGCAGGAGGAGGCCCGCTCCAACGACGGCGACCACGATCAAGACGACGCCAAAAATCGGCGTGCTCACGTCATACCAACATGACGGTGGCGAACACTCGGCAATAACCTTGAAGAGCAATACCGCCCCGGCCAATCCCGACCCGAGCATGTAGGCCCCGGGCTGCTCCGGCCGGCTCCGGAACCGGGCGAGCAGTAAAACCAGAAAGATGACC
>Ga0070707_100003191_pt1 | contig 15511 bp, 13 predicted proteins | sample KBSK5502metaG_FD_65468 | JGI IMG/M metagenome (GOLD analysis project Ga0070707, IMG submission 65468) | Corn, switchgrass and miscanthus rhizosphere microbial communities from Kellogg Biological Station, Michigan, USA - KBS K5-50-2 metaG | ecosystem: Host-associated > Plants > Roots >... | reverse complement strand
GCCCGGCGTCGCGCGCTTCCTCGTCCAGGCCATCCTGTGGCGCGACTACCCGATCGTGCAGAACCTCGTCATGTTCATCGCCATCGTCGTGATCCTGTCCAATCTCCTCGTGGACATGCTGTACGGCGTCCTCGACCCCCGCGTGCGTTATGGCAGTTAGCACGCCGATGAAAAGGGCCCATCTGCGTCGTTGGCTCAGTCGGGATCTCCCTGCGGCGTACTCGGAGTACGCCTCAGTCGCCCCTCCTTCGCCGCCTAGCATCTGGACCCTTTTGATCGGCGTGCAGCGCTCGGACGTGCAGTACGGGGAAGGGAGGATCGGATGGCGGTGAGACCCGCTGGGGTCGAAATCGAGCTGACGCTGCCGGCGGTCAGCCGTCGTCGGGGCAGTCTCGGGAGCGCGCTCTGGCGGTTCATCCGCAAGAAGCCGCTGGGCGCCGCAGGCGGGGTCCTGATGGTCGTGATGGTGGTCACGGCCATCTTCGCCAACGTTCTCCAGACCTACGATCCGATCGCGACCGACGCCGCCAATACCCTGGCGCCGCCCTCGGCCGAGCACTGGCTCGGGTCCGATCATCTCGGACGGGACATCTACTCCCGCATCGTCCACGGCGCCCGCGTCTCCTTGATCGTCGGGCTCGCGTCGACGCTGCTCGGCTCGGTGCTGGGCGGGATCATCGGCCTGCTGTCCGGCTACGTGGGCGGAAAGACCGACCTCATCGCGCAGCGCTTGCTCGACATCCTCCAGGGCCTCCCCTTGCTCGTGCTCGCCCTGGTGATGTCCGCCTCGCTCGGCCCCTCGATCCAGAACGTCATCATCGCGATCTCGATTCCGATCATCCCGCGGGCGGCGCGCGTGATCCGCTCGAGCGTGCTGACGATCCGCGAGATGCAGTACGTGGAGGCCGCCCGCTCGATGGGCCTCCGGCACGTGCGCATCGCCTTCCGCCACATCCTGCCCAACACCATGGGCCCGTTCATCGTGCTCTGTACCGCCCAGCTCGGCAGCGCGATCCTCGTGGAGGCGACGCTGTCCTTCCTGGGCCTGGGCGTGCCCGAGCCGTATCCCTCCTGGGGACGCATGCTCTCGGTCTCGGCCGCGGAGTACGCCCAGAAAGCCCCGCATCTCGTGATCTTCCCCGGCCTCGCCATCAGCCTCGCCGTCTTCGGCTCCAACTTGCTGGGCGACGCGCTCAGGGACACACTGGACCCAAGGTTACGCGGGAGCTAGCAGTCTGACCGGAACGGCACAGGCCGATCAAAAACGGCCAGATGCTAGGCGGCGAAGGAGGGGCGACTGCGGCGTACTCCGAGTACGCCGCAGGGAGACCCCGACTGAGCCAACGACGCAGATGGCCGTTTTTCATCGGCCTGGAGGCACGCCCATGAAGATGTATGTGGCCGGCCAGTGGATCGACAAGCCGCAGAAGATCGAGGTGCGGAATGCGTACGACAACTCCGTGATCGACACCGTTCCGCGGGCCGACGGCGGGGACATCGAGCGCGCGCTGCAGTCGGCCGAGCGTGGCGCGCGGGTCATGGCGAAGCTGGCCGGTTACGATCGCTGGAAGATCCTCGAGAAGGCCGCCGAGCTGCTCGCCGCGCGCTCCGAGGAATTCGGGCAGACCATCTCGAAGGAAGAGGGCAAGATCATCGCCGAGGGACGCCTGGAAGCCAGCCGCGCCTTCGAGACGATCATGGGCTCGGCTGAAGAGGCCAAGCGGCTGCACGGCCAGACCGTGCCGCTCGATGGCGCGCCGGGCGGGGCGGGGAAGGTCGGGCTGACGCTCCGCGTGCCGTGCGGGGTGGTCGTGGCCATCAGCCCCTTCAACTTCCCGCTGAATCTCGTCTGTCACAAGGTGGGACCGGCCCTGGCCGCGGGTAACGCCGTGATCGTCAAGCCCGCCACGGATACGCCGCTGTCGGCGCTCAAGCTCACGGAGGTCCTGCTGGAGGCGGGGCTGCCGCCCGAGGCCATCAACACGCTCACCGGCTCCGGCGGGGACATCGGCGACGCCCTCGTCACGGATCGCCGGGTGCGGAAGATCACGTTCACCGGCAGTCGGGACGTGGGCGAGCACATCTGCCGGACGGCGGGCCTCAAGCGCGTGACGATGGAGCTCGGGAGCAACGCGCCGGTCATCGTCATGCCCGACGCCGATCTCGACAAGGTGGCCACGGCCGTCGCATCGACGGGCTACGCGAACGCGGGTCAGGTCTGTATCTCGACCCAGCGCGTGCTGACCTCGGGACGAGTCTACGGCGACTTTCTTGACGCGCTCCGGCCCAAGGTGGCGGCACTGAAGGTCGGCAACCAGCTCGACGAGTCGGTCAAGGTCGGGCCGATGGTCAAGGAGAAGGAGGCGATGCGCGTCGAGGAGTGGATCAAGGAGGCGGTGGCGAGCGGGGCGCGCCTGGTCATCGGCGGCCGCCGGCAAGGGGCGCTCTACGAGCCGGCCATCGTCGCCGATGTGAAGCCGGAGATGCGCATCTCGTCCGACGAGCTGTTCGGGCCGGCCGTCGCCGTCACGCCCTTCACCGACATCGACGAGGCGATCGCGATGGCGAACGACAGCCCCTACGGTCTCGCCGCCGGCATCTTCACCGAGAACCTCGAATGGGCGTGGAAGTTCGCGCGCGAGGTGCAGTCCGGCAATCTCCACGTCAACTGGGGCCCGCAGTGGCGGGCCGACCTGATGCCATATGGCGGGCTCAAGGAGTCGGGCTTCGGCAAGGAAGGGCCGGCCTATGCGATCGAGGAGATGACGGAGCTGAAGATGGTCGTGTTCCACCTGGCCGGCTAGCGGGGACGTCATGGCGAACGAGGAGCTCTGCTGGATCCCCGCCGCCGAGCTGGCGGGGCTGATCCGCCGCAAGAAGGTGTCGCCGGTCGAGGTCGTCCGCGCGGCCCTCGACCGGATCGCCAAGATCAACCCGAAGCTGAACGCGTTCGTCACGCTGACCGCGGACGAGGCGCTGCGGGAGGCTCGGGCCGCCGAACGCGCGCTCATGCGGACGAAGGCCACCCTGGGCGCCCTGCATGGCGTGCCCTTCGGCGTGAAGGATCTCGTCATCACCAAGGGGGTGCGGACGACGTTCGGCACCCCGCTCTATCGCGACCATGTGCCGACGGAGGATGCGCCCATCGTCGAGCGGATGAAGGCCGCGGGCGCGATCATGCTCGGCAAGACGAACACGCCGACGCTCGGCTGGATCGGGTGCACGCACAACCTCCTGTTCGGGGCGACGCGCAATCCCTGGAACCTCGAACGGACACCGGGCGGCTCCAGCGGCGGCGCCTCCGCCGCCGTCGCCGCCGGCCTCGCCCCGCTGCACATCGGGACCGACGGTGGAGGGTCCATCCGGATTCCCGCCTCCTTCGCGGGGATCTTCGGGTTCAAGGCCTCGTACGGGCGCATTCCCGCCTATCCCCCGAGCGGGGGCTGGAGCCTGTCGCACGTCGGACCGTTGACGCGCACCGTACGCGACGCCGCGCTGATGATGAGTGTCTGCGCGGGCCCCGACGAGCGCGACCAGTACTCGCTGCCGGCCGACGGCGCGGACTACATCAAGGCGATCGGAGGCCAGATCAAAGGACTGCGCGTGGCCTACACCGACGATCTCGGCTACGTCGAGGCGCTCGATCCGGAAGTACGGGCGGCGTGCGCCAAGGCCGTCAAGGCGTTCCGGGAGCTGGGCTGTCGCGTCGAGACCGTGACTCCGGGTTGGCCGTCGCCGATGGACTACTTCGAGCAAATCTTCTGCGGCGGCCTCGCGATCCGTCTCGCCCCATACCTTGCCGAGCGTCGCGGCGAGATCGATGCCGGGCTCCTGCCGCTGGTCGAGCGCGCGCTCGCGCAAGGGCCGACGCGCTACATCCAGGCGTGGTTCGATCGCCTCGCATGGTGGGCGCACCCGCGGGCCCTGTTCGAGAAGTACGACCTGCTGGTGACGCCGACCGTCGCCTGTCCGCCCTTCGCGCCGGATCTCGACACGCCCGCCGACGTGGCCGGCAAGCGCGTGTCGTTCTACGGCTGGCTGCCGTATACGTTCCCGTTCAACCTGACGGGCCAGCCGGCCGCGTCCGTCCCCTGCGGCTTCACACGCGACGGCCTGCCGATCGGACTGCAGATCGTGGGTCGGCGCTACGCCGACGTGACCGTCTTGCGCGCGTGCGCCGCGTTCGAGCACGCGCGCCCGTGGGCGGCCAAGCGCCCCCCGGATTGACCACATGGGGGACCCCGACATGGCCCCCAAACCTCCAACGCTCGGAGCGTCCCGGGGAAACCCGTGGCGCTCCTCGAAACCGCCGCAGGGTCAGCCCAGCAGGGATGCCAGCGGTGTGGCGGTCTCGCCGACCGACTCCGCGACGGCGGGGTGCACGATCCGGCCGCGCCAGATGTTGACGCCGTGCGCCAGGGCGGGGTTGTCCCGCGCGGCGCCGGCTGCGCCCTTTGCCGCCACGTCCAGCACGTAGGGCAGCGTCGCGTTCGTCAGCGCGAACGTCGAGGTGCGGGGGACGAGGGCCGGCATGTTGGCGACGCCATAATGGACGACGCCGGCGACGCGATAGATCGGCTCGAGCAGCGTCGTGGGATGGATCGTCTCGATGCAGCCGCCCTGATCGACCGCCACGTCGACGATGACCGCGCCTTCCTTCATCCGCTCGACCGTCGCTCGTGTGACGAGCACCGGCGCCCGGGCGCCGGCGATGAGCACCCCGCCGATCAGGAGGTCCGCGCGCTGGGCGACCTGCGTGATGTTGAAGGCGTTAGAGGCGAGGGTGACGATCTGTCCGCGGAAGATCTCGTCGCAGTGCCGGAGCCGATCGAGGTTGACGTCGAGGATCGAGACGTCGGCGCCCAGCCCGATCGCCGTTCGCGCGGCGTTCAGGCCGACCGTGCCGGCGCCGAGGATGACCACGTTGCCGGGAGGGACGCCCGGCACGCCCGACAACAAGATGCCGCGGCCCCCGTGGGCCTTGCCCAGGTAATAGACGCCCTCGATGACGGCCAGACGTCCGGCGACCTCACTCATCGGGGTGAGCAGCGGCAAACTGCCGTCGGCTCGCTGCACGGTCTCGTAGGCGATCGCGATGACATCGGCCTTGCGCAGGGCCGCGGTGAGGGCCGGGACCGCCGCCAGGTGGAGATACGTGAAGAGGATCTGCCCGGCCCGCAGGCGCGGGTACTCCTCGGCGATGGGCTCCTTGACCTTGAGGATCAGCTCCGAGGCCGACCAGACCTCCTCCATCGTGGACAGGCTCGCGCCGACCTTGGCATATTCCTCGTCGCGGATCGAGCTGCCGCTGCCCGCGTCGTGCTCCATGAGCACACGGTGACCGGCCTCGACCAGGGCATACGCCCCGGCCGGTGTCATGGCGACACGCTGCTCGCCGGGCTTGATCTCGCGCGGAACCCCGATGAGCATTTGTTTGATTGGGGGTGCGAGACGCACCCCCCAGGCCCCCCTGTTCGCGTATCGAGCGAGCCTGGGGCTCGCTCGCGCCACCCTCAGGTTGTATCGTACAGAACGCCGGGCGTGAGTGTTCGAGTAGAATCGGGCCGGCTTCCAATCGCTCCCGAGGAGGCAGGCGATGACGACGGTGCTGGCGCGAAACTGGTGGGCGCTCGCGGTGCGCGGAGTCCTGGCCGTGCTGTTCGGGCTGATCGCCTTCATCATGCCGGGGATCACGCTGACGGTGATCGTCCTGCTCTTCGGAGCGTACGCGATCGTCGATGGTGTGTTCGCCATCGTCGCCGCCGTGCGAGCCCTCGAGCGGCACGAGCGCTGGGGCTCGTTGCTGCTCGAGGGGATCGTCGACCTCCTCGCCGGTGTCATCGCCTTCGTGTGGCCCGCGGCGACCGCGGTTGCGCTGCTCTTCCTCGTCGCCTTCTGGGCCATCGTCACCGGGGTGCTGCAGATCGTCGCCGCCATCAGACTCCGCAAGGAAGTCCAGGGCGAGTGGCTGCTCATCCTCAACGGCGTGCTGTCGCTGCTGTTCGGCGCCGTCCTGCTCGCCCTTCCCGCGGCGGGCCTGCTCGTGATCGTCTGGTGGATCGGCGCCTACTCGATCGTGTTCGGCATCATCATGATCGCGCTGGCGTTCAAGCTTCGCTCCCGACATCAGCCTGGGCCTGCGGCCACGGGCGCGCCGAAACCGGCATAGCTCACGGTCCGGGCGCCGGCTTTGCCGGCGCAGCCGATTCCTGGGGGGAGGCAGGGAGGAGCGAGCGCAAGCGAGCGACGACCGTCGGAAGGGGGCGAAGCCGGCGCAGCCCCCCTCCGAGAGATGTCTGGAAGTTCGGACATTGACGGGGGCCGCGGCGCCAACGACGCTGGCCGTGTGACGCTTGCGGAGCTGCTCGCGGCACTCGCGGTGATCGGTCTGGTGCTGGCCGCGTCGCTCTCGGTGTTCGCCGAGGGCCAGCGCGCGTATAGCCATGGGGCCGCGCGCGTGCAGAGCCAGCAGAGCGCGCGGGTCGCGCTCGCCCGCATGGCGCGTGAGATCCGGCAGGCTGGTCACGGCGCGGGCGTGTTCTCTCCGATCGCCGTCGCCGAGCCCTCGCGGGTCGTCCTTCAGCACGATCTCGATGGCGACGGGGTCGTCGCCGCGCGTGGCGAGACCATCACTTGGCTCCTGTCGGCGGGCGTCCTGCGGCGAGACGCCGGCGGGGGCGCCCAGCCCATCGTCAACGGCGTGCGCGCCCTCAGCTTCGCCTACCTCGATGGCGACGGCCGGCCGGCGGCCCGTGCCGACACGATCCGCACGGTCCGCATCACGCTGTCGACCGAATCCGAGCATCCGCGGGCCCCCGGCGCCACCCAGACCACGCTCACGACGGAGGTCCGCCTGCGTAATCGGTGAGGCCCGACCCCCCCCCGTCTACCGATCGGGCCCAGGCCCGGCCGGTGGGGTCGGACTCCCCTCGGGGCCCCTATCTGTTGTCCACAGGCCCCTGGTAAAGGATTTCCTAAATAAATCGTGACTTTTACCTTGACTCGCCCTGTGGCACGTCGTAATCTCGCCAGCCAAGTGGGACAAAGTGGGATGAAGTGTCATCCGGGCCCACGGGAGATATGTTTAGAGGGCGCTATCAGCACACGATCGATCCGAAGGGGCGCGTCAGCGTGCCAGCGAAGTATCGCGACGTGCTGGCCCAGTACGAGAGCCCTGCCTTGATCGTGGTGCCCAACGGCACCGCGCTCGAGGTGCATCCGCTCCAGGAATGGGAGCGCATCGAGGCCCAGATCAACGAGCAGTCGTCGATGTTCGACGCCGAGGTGCGCCGCGCGGGACGACTCTACATCTCGCACGCCAAGGAAGTCGACCTCGACGGCGCGGGCCGCATCCTGTTGCCGTCGGATAGCCGCGCGCCCGTCGGCCTGATGAAGGACGTCACGCTCATCGGCATCGGCCGACGGTTCTTCGAGATCTGGGACCGCGCGCGATTCGAGGAGTACGAGCGGTTGAACGGCGACGGCGGCATGCAGTCGGGCTTCGAGCGCCTGGCGCAGCTCGGAGTGAAGTAGTTCACGTTCCAGTGCTCGTGGACGAGGTCGCGTGGCTCTTGCGACCACGGCACGGGGGCTGGGTGATCGACGGGACGGTGGGAATGGCCGGACACGCGGAGGCGATCCTGGAGCAGAGCGGCCCCGACGTGCGCCTGCTGGGTCTGGACCTCGATCCCGAGGCCGTGGACCGCGCGCGCGCCCGGCTCGACCGCTTCGCCGATCGCGTGCGCCTGCGTCGCGCGAGCTTCCGCGACCTCGACGCGATCGCCGCCGCCGAGGGCGTGACCGCCGCGCGCTCGATCCTGCTCGATCTGGGCGTGTCGTCCTACCAGCTCGACGAGTCCGGGCGCGGCTTCTCCTTCTCGGCCGATGGCCCGCTCGACATGCGTCTGGATCCGTCGTCGTCGCACACGGCCGCCGCGCTGCTCAACGAGCTGCCGGAGGCCGAGCTGGCCCGCATCGTCTTCGAATACGGCGACGAGCGACACGCGCGGCGCATCGCGCGTGGCATCGTCCGTCGCCGCCCCCTCGCGACCACCGGCGACCTGGTGGCCGCGGTGCGCGGGGCCGTCCCGCGCGCCGCCTGGTCGCGGCGCCGACACGTCGCGACACGAACGTTCCAGGCGATCCGGATCGCCGTCAACGACGAGCGGGGGGCGCTCCGCCGCGCGCTCCAGCAGGCGCCTGCGCTGCTCGCCGTCGGTGGCCGACTCGGGATCATTGCGTTTCATTCGGGCGAAGACCGCATGGTGAAGCAGACGTTCCGGACGCTCGCTCGGCAAGGATTCGCCGAGATCGAGCCGTCGCCCCTCGTGCCCGGGGACGACGAAGTGCGGGCCAACGCTCGCGCCCGGAGTGCCAAGCTACGCGTGCTGGAGCGGCTCCCGTGACCACACCACAGCAACTGCATCGTGAGAGAGATCCCCGTGTGTCCCGATCCGTGACGCTGGCCCTGACCGGCGCGCTGCTGCTCGTCGTCTGTGCCCTCGCCGTGGTCGGGTTCCGCGTGCAGTCCATCCACCTCGGATACCGGATGGATGCGCTGCGGGCGGATCACACCGAGCTCACCGCGCTCGTGCAGCAGCTCGAGGTGGAGCTGGCCACGCTCCGCTCGCCGGGGCGCGTCGAGTCCCGCGCGCGCCAGCTCGGCCTGACGGCGCCCGCGCGCCAGCAGGTGCGGCTGGCCCGCGAGTACGTCGCGGGCGGCAGCGGCGTGGCCGCGGCGCACCAGGCTCTGATCGAGGCGGCCGTGCGTTGAGCGTTCCAGGCCTCCGAACGCGCGTGCTCATCGTCGCGGCGATCCTCGCCGTCGCGTTCGGAGGCCTCGTGGCTCACCTGTTCCAGCTGCAGATCGTTCGCCACGCCGAGCTGAGCGCGCTCGCCGAGCGTCAGTACTCCCGCACCGTCGTCATGCACGCGCAGCGCGGCGCCATCGTCGATCGTCACGGGGCGCCGCTCGCCACCTCGACCCCGGCCGAGTCGCTCTTCGCGCAGCCGAAGAGCCTGGGGGATCCCGTCCGGGTCGCCGCCCGACTGGCCCCGCTGCTCGAGATGCCGGAACGGGAGCTCCACACGGCGCTCGTCAGCGGGCGGCCCTTCGTCTGGCTGCGCCGTCGGCTGCCGCCCGGCGTCGTCGGCGCGATCAGGGCGTTGCGCGAGCCCGGGCTGGACTTCGTGCCCGAGCCGCTGCGGCTCTATCCCAACCGCGAGCTCGCCGCGCACGTGATCGGCTTCGTCGGCGTCGATGGCGGCCTCGAGGGGGTGGAGCGGGCGCGCGACGCGGAGCTCACCGGCGCGCCGGGCAAGGCGATCAGCGGCCGGGACGCGCTGGGGCGCGAGATCGACGATCCGCGGATCGTCAAGCCGCCCGTCCCCGGCCACGGCGTCATGCTGACCCTCGACACGAACATCCAGTACATCGCCGAGCGCGAGATCGATGCCGCGTTCCGGCGGACCGGTGCCAAGGCGGCGATGGCGGTGGTGATGGAGCCCCGGACGGGTGACGTGCTCGCGATCGCCATCCGGCCGACGTTCAACCCGAACACGTTCATGGATTCGCGCGCGCGAGACCACTGGCGGAACCGCGCCATCACGGATCCCTTCGAGCCCGGTTCGACCTTCAAGATCATCCTGGCGGCAGCGGCCCTGGAAGAACGGGTCGTGACCCCCGACTCCCGGTTCTACGGCGAGAACGGCGCGATCACGATCGCCCGGACCACGATCCACGACTGGAAAAAGTATGGGTGGCTCACCTTCGCCGAGGTGCTCCAGAACTCGTCGAACGTGGGATCGATCAAGGTCGGCCTGGCCCTGGGGACTCAGCGCTACTACCGGTACATGACCGCGTTCGGCTTCGGCGCACCCACCGGCGTCGACCTCGCCGGCGAGAGCCGCGGGCTGCTCCGCGACCCCACGCGGTGGTCCGAGCTGTCCCTGCCCACGATGTCGCTCGGCCAGGAGATCTCGGTCACGGCGCTGCAGATGGTCACGGCGTTCGGCGCCATCGCCAACGAGGGCACGTTGATGCGCCCCCGCATCGTCCGTGCGGTCTTCGACGCCGACGGCAGCGAGGTGCGGCGCTTCCCGCCGACCAAGGTCCGACAGGTGATCTCGAAGGAGACCGCGCAGACGCTGACCCGCCTGCTCGTGCGCGTCGTCCAGGACGGGACCGGCCACAATGCCGCCATCGCCGGATACGACGTGGGGGGCAAGACGGGCACCGCGCAGAAGCTCGACCCGGCGACGCGTCGCTATTCCCGGGCGCCCGGGGTCCTGTCGTTCGTGGGCTTCGCACCCGTCGATGCTCCGCGCTTCGTCATGCTCGTGATGCTCGACGAGCCCAGGAACGCGAAGTGGGGCAGCGAGGCCGCGGCGCCCATCTTCGCGGCGATCGGTCGCGACATCCTCCGCTATCTGGACGTGCCGGCGCGCGACGCCGCGTCCGTGGCGATCGTCTCGACCGCGGCGGAGGAGCCGAAGACGCCGGCCGTGGACGGTCGCGTGCGCCTCGTCGGCGCCGCCGCCGCGGCGCCGGTCGATGGCGTTGGCCGCATGCCCGATCTCGGGGGCCGGACCAAGCGCCAGGCGCTCGCCATGCTCGCTCCGTTCGCGGTCGAGGTGGAGATGACCGGTCAGGGCGCGGTGATGCGGCAGGAGCCCCCCGCCGGGACACCCGTCGTCGCCGCGACGACGGTGCGCCTGCACCTGACGTCGCCCGCCATGCTCGTGGTCGCGAGCCCCACCCCCGCGATCAGCCGCGCACGTCCGGCACCGTTGCCCCCGCCCATCGAGGCCACCGGTGATGGCGATCGATGAGCCGCGCCGCGAGGTCCCTGTGAGCGCGCTGCTGGACGCGCTGCCCGAGAAGCGGATCGTGGGCGTCCCGCCCGCCACGATCAGGGGAATCGCGGACGATTCGCGGCGTGTCGAGCGCGACGACTGCTTCGTCGCCGTGCCCGGCTTCAAGGCCGACGCTCGTCGCTTCGTGGCCGAGGCGCTCGGGCGCGGCGCGCGGCTCGTCGTGACCGAGGGCGAGGCGCCGCCGGTGCCGGATGTCGCCACGGTGCTGGTGCCCTCGGCCCGCGCGGCGGTGGGGCGGCTGGCCGACGTCTACTACGGCCATCCCTCCCGCGATCTCACGCTCGTCGGCATCACGGGAACGAATGGCAAGACGACGACGTCGTATCTCGTGGAAGCGCTCTTGCAGGCCCGGGGGTTGCGCACCGGCGTCATCGGCACGATCCAGTACGTCCTGGGCGACGAACGCAGACCTGCTGGACAGACGACCCCTGATGCCCTGGCGCTCCAGTCAATGCTGGCACGTATGCGCGATCACGGGGTGCGAGGGGTCGCCATGGAGGTGTCCTCCCACGCGCTGGCGCTCGCTCGTGTCGATGAGCTGACGTTTGACATTGCGATGTTCACGAACTTGACGCAGGACCATCTGGACTTCCACGGCACGCTCGACGCTTACCGGGCGGCCAAGCGTCATCTCTTCGAGCTGCTCGCCAGATCACCGAAATCCCGTCGGACCGGCGTCGTGAACGCGGATGATCCGGCCGGCGCGGAGATGACCCGCGGCCTGGGGCTGTCCGTGCTCACCTTCGGGCTCGGCTCGCGGGCCGACGTCCGGGCGCTCCGTCACGAATCGACGCTCGACGGAATCCGGCTCACCGCGACAACGCCGCGAGGCCCGCTCGAGCTGACGTCGCCGCTGATCGGCGAGCACAACGTCATGAACCTGCTGGGAGCGATCGGCGCCGGCATCGCGCTCGGCGTCGACGACGACGCGCTCGCGGGGGTCCTCGGCGCCGTCGACACCGTGCCCGGGCGCTTCGAGCAGGTGCGCGCCGGCCAGCCCTTCCTGGTCGTCGTCGACTACGCCCACACGCCCGACGCGCTGGAGCGCGTGCTGACGACCGCGCGCAAGCTCACGCCGGCCCGACTCGGCGTCGTGTTCGGCTGCGGCGGCGACCGTGATCGAGGCAAGCGCCCCATCATGGGCGAGATCGCGGCGCGATTGGCCGATCGGATCTGGATCACCTCGGACAACCCGCGATCGGAGCGGCCCGAGGCCATCATCGACGAGATCGTCGCCGGGGTGCGCCGCGTGCCGACCGGCGAGGGCCGGTCGGTTGCGGAAGCGGACCGCCGCGCGGCGATCGGCGCCGCGCTCGGCTGGGCCCGGACCGGGGATACGGTGGTGATCGCGGGCAAGGGCCACGAGACGTATCAGATCATCGGGGCCGACGTCCTGCCGTTCGACGACCGCGGCGTGGCGCGAGAGATCTTGCGCGCGCGAGATGCCTGAGTCATGGCGACCTTCACCGTCCAGGAGATCGTCCGCGCCACGCAGGGCGCGCTGGTGGTCGGCGATCTGGGCGTGCCCGTGACCGGCGTCTCGATCGATTCGCGGACGCTCGGGGTGGGCGAGGCCTTCTTCGCCATCGTCGGTCACCGGCTCGACGGCCACGAGTTCATCGCCGATGCGGCCAGTCGGGGCGCCGCCTGCGTGGTCGCGCAGACGGTGCCCGATCACGTACCGTCCGGCGTCCCGTTCGTGCTCGTCGAGGACACCACGCGGGCGCTCGGTCGGCTGGGCGCCACGCATCGCGCGAAGTTCTCGCTGCCCATCGCGGCGATCACCGGGTCCAACGGCAAGACGACCACGAAGGAGATGACCGCCGCCGTACTCGCCGCGCGCGGCAAGGTGCTCAAGCCCGAGGGCAGCTTCAACAACCAGTGGGGGGTGCCGCTGACGCTGCTGCGCCTGACGCCCGAGCACCAGGCGCTGGTCGTGGAGATCGGGTGCAATCAACCAGGCGAGATCGCCTATCTCACGGGGCTCGTGTCGCCGACCGTGGGTGCCGTGACCACGGTGGCCGAGGCCCACACGGAGTTCCTCGGCTCGCTCGAGGGTGTCCGCGAGGAAAAGGCCGCGCTCGTCCGCGCGATTCGTGAGGACGGGGCGGTGGCCCTCAACGCCGACGATCCCCGGGTGGCGGGCATGGCGCGGGACACCCGGGCGCGCGTGATCACCTATGGCCTGGCCGGATCGGCGACCGTGCGCGTCTTCGGGGACGTGGTCGAGGATGCGCGCGGGCTGACGTTCACGCTCGAGGCGATGGGACGTCGCGAGCGTGTCTCGCTCGGCTTCGCCGGCCGGCACAACGTCACGAATGCGCTGGCGGCGGCGGCGGTCGGCGTCGCCGTCGGGCTCGCGCTGCCCGAGATCGCCGCGGGCCTCGAGCGCGCGCGTCCGGCCAAGGGCCGCTGCGTCTGGCGGGACGCGGCGGGTGTCCGGATCCTCGACGACACGTACAACGCCAACCCGCCGGCGATGCGCGCGGCCCTCGCCACGGCCGTCGCTCATCGGGGCTCGAGCCGTCTCGTCGTCGTGCTCGGCGATATGCTGGAGCTCGGACCGCTCGCCGCCGCCGCCCACGTCGCGCTGGGCCGCGAGGTCGCCGCGTCCGGAGCCGTGGAATTCGTCGGCGTGGGCCCGCACATGAAGGTGGCCGTCGAGGCCGCCCGCGAGGCGGGGTTGACGGAAACCCACCACGTGGCGACCTTCGAGGACACCGTCGCGCACGTGCTCAAGCGGGTGGCGCCCGGTGATCTCGTCCTGATCAAAGGATCGCGTGGGATGCGGATGGAGCGCGTCGTGGACGCGCTCGCCGCACGCTTGGCCCGACCCGAGGCGAAATGAGGGCCACGAATGCTTTATCACTTGCTGGTCCCGCTCGCCCGCGATCACATCGTCTTCAACGTCTTCCGCTATCTGACCTTCCGGTCCCTCATGGCGATGATCTCGGCGCTGGTGATCTCGCTCGTCATCGGACCGTGGATCATCCGGCGCCTGCGGGAGGTCCAGCAGGGGGGCGAGACGATTCGCGAGGACACGCCCGAGCGGCACCGCTCGAAGCGGGGCACGCCGACGATGGGCGGCCTGGTCGTCCTCGCCGCGCTGTTCGGGTCGACCCTGCTGTGGGCCAACCTGCGCAACCGCTACGTCTGGGTGGTGCTGCTGGCGACGGCCAGCTTCGGGCTGATCGGGATCCTCGACGACGTCACCAAGCTGCGCCGCCGCAAGGGCATCTCGGCGCGGACCAAGCTGGCGCTGCAGATCTTGCTGTCGCTCGCCGTGCTCCAGATCGTCTACTGGCAGCCGCCCGGCAACCACTGGGCCCCCGTCCTCGCCATCCCGTTCCTCAAGGGCTGGCTGGTCGATCTCGGGTGGCTGTGGATCCCCTTCGCGATCCTGGTGATCATCGGGGCGTCGAACGCCGTGAACCTGACCGACGGTCTCGATGGGCTGGCCATCGGGCCCATCATCATGGCCGGCGGCGTGTTCGGCTTCCTCGCCTATCTGACCGGCAACTTCAAGGCGGCCGACTACCTCAAGATCCTCAACGTCAGGGGGGCGGGCGAGCTGGCCGTGTTCTGCGGCGCGCTCATCGGCGCGGCGATCGGCTTCCTGTGGTTCAACTGCCACCCGGCACAGGTCTTCATGGGCGACGTGGGCTCGCTGTCCCTCGGCGGCGCCATCGGCACCCTGGCCGTGCTGACCAAGGCCGAGCTCCTGTTGCCGCTCATCGGCGGGCTCTACGTGGTCGAGGCGGCCTCGGTCATCATCCAGGTCGCGAGCTACAAGCTCACCGGACGGCGGGTCTTCCGCATGGCGCCGCTCCACCATCACTACGAGCTGGCCGGATGGTCCGAGCCCAAGATCGTCGTCCGCTTCTGGATCATCTCGTTCGCCCTGGCCTTGCTGGCCCTGACCACCCTGAAACTTCGATGAGACGCGACGCGTGATCGAGCTCGACGTGATGACCCGAGGGCGCGCGTACCTGGCAACGCTGACGGGCCGACCGGTCGCCGTCGTCGGCCTCGCACGCAGTGGCGTGGCCGCCGCGCGACTCCTGCAGGCGGCCGGCGCGCGCGTGTCGGCGAGCGACGCCAAGCCGTTGCCCTCGCTGAGCGAGGAGGCGCACGGCCTGGCGAGGCTCGGCGTCCGCCTCATCGCGGACGACGCCGTGGGGGCCGGGGTGGCGGGCGCCGAGCTGGTCGTGGTGAGCCCCGGCGTCTCGCTCGAGGCGCCTCAGCTCGCGCCGGCCCGGCGCGCCGGGGCGGCGATCATCGGGGAGATCGAGCTCGGGTGGCGCGCGCTCGAAGCGGACACGATCGCGATCACCGGCACCAACGGCAAGACGACGACGACGGCACTCACCGGGGCGCTGCTGGGCGAGCAACACCGCCCGGTGCTCGTCGCCGGAAACATCGGCACCCCGCTGGCCGCCCACGCGCTCACGTTCCCGCCCGACGGCATCGTCGTGTGCGAGGTCTCGAGCTTCCAGCTCGAGACGACGGATCAGTTCCAGCCCCGCGTCGCCGTCGTGCTCAACGTGACGCCCGATCATCTGGACCGTCATCACACGTTCGAGGCCTACGTCGACGCCAAGGCGCGGATCTTCGGCAACCAGACGGCGGCCGACTG
>Ga0070707_100003190_pt1 | contig 15512 bp, 12 predicted proteins | sample KBSK5502metaG_FD_65468 | JGI IMG/M metagenome (GOLD analysis project Ga0070707, IMG submission 65468) | Corn, switchgrass and miscanthus rhizosphere microbial communities from Kellogg Biological Station, Michigan, USA - KBS K5-50-2 metaG | ecosystem: Host-associated > Plants > Roots >... | reverse complement strand
GACGACAAAAGCTACACGCTGCCCATCGGGCGAAATGCGCGGCTTGCTTACAGGCTTGAATTGAAAGAGATCTTCGATAGTAATATCGCGCATGACTTTTTCCTTATCTTTTCGGTAGCGGCATCAATAATTACCCTCCTTCTCGGTCAAAGAAATTGGGAGGTCGCTGCTTTATATAACTGGGGAAGCATCAGCGGCGCCGGCGACTGCGCCTCTCGCGATCGATAGCAAAATCAAGTGTTTCATGCAGGCGCTCAAAATCGTCTACGTCAAGTTGGAGTTCTACAGCGGGCAGGTCGTCAGTTCTGGAACGGCCCTCTTCATAGAGTCGCAGGAACAGAGCCAGCTCGATCGGCTGCAAACTATCTTCCGCCTGAAGATCCGAATCGGCTGTTACCTCCAGGTCGTCCTCGTCGTCATCTGGTTCGGCCTGCGTAAAGTAAATTTCAGAACGGGCACAACGGAAGCGGCCCATTAGTTTTAGCGCATCCGTTGAGAGCTCTTCGGCCAGTTCGCGCACGACCTCCATCATCTGGACGAAAGCATCCTGCAATTGCTCTAAGGCATCCTCTTCATCTCCTAAATCGATCTCGTTCCCAGCCCCTAGCTCCTCGCCGCCTGGTTCTGAGCTACTTCCAGCTTCGGGCAAGCGCTGCCGCGCCAGGTCATTCAAGCGTTCGAGCGCCTGCGCAAAAGCTGGCGAGAGCGTGCTGCTCTCCCGTTCCACCTGTCGCGTCTCCTCTTTCTCGCCTGCATCATCTACCTGGTTATCTTCCTCTTCGTCGTCATCTTCATCAGCACCTAGACCCGCCGCTTCCTCCACTGCCAATACCTGCTGATGCAATTGATCGATCACTTCCCGGCTCAAGTATGCAGATACACGCGCCTGTCGAGAGGCAGCCAACAGCAGAAACGGAGGCCAGTCCCGGTAGCGATCTCTACCACGCAAGTAGCGCACCTCCACCATTCCCAACGTATCAAGTCGTAGTGAAAGCTCCATATTTCCCTCCTGCCTGGATAATGAGTTGCCATCATCATACCACAAGAGAGAGCCATCACAACAACACATGCGAAATAAGTCCAAAGAAACATAAATCACCCCGAAATTTGAGGTCGTTAGTGCTATTCTCAAATTTCGGGGTGGTTGATCAGTACCGCATGCAAAGCAGTGGATTACATCGTGCCCACCGGTATCTTACCCAGCTTTCCTGAAGGTGAGGCAAACTCCTCGGTAAACCAGGTATTATTAGTGCTATCGACTGCAAGCCCGTCGTAGGGATGTGTGCCGGTGGAGAGAGTTAGCGTCTTCAGCGCACCTGACGTAGGAGTATAGACGCCAACAATTGCATTCAACGAGTCGTCATACCAGATACGCCCCGTACTGTCTACTCCGATACCCGAGATATGCGTCTGTGATGGGCATGGAGTGGGAGTTACTCCCGGCGTGGGCGAGGGACATGCGCCTATCGACACATTAATGTTTTTATGCGCCTTAGTCGTGGGATTATAACTGCCAATATCACCCGAAAATCCCTCGGAATACCAGATAGTGCCGGCACTGTCCGCAACGATCAAGTGCGGTATTGGACCACCTGCAATGTTAATAACATGCTCCTTGATCGTAATCGTGCCAGTTGTAGTGGGTGTGAAACTCCCAATTTTCTGCGCTCCGCTCTCTGCAAACCAGATCGTTCCAGTCGCATCCTTCGTAATACCATATGGCAAGCTTCCAGTTGTTGCAATAGTAGTCTCGACAAAGGTTTTGGTTGTGGTATTGAAGAAGCCAATTTTGCCTGCAGAGTATTCGGTAAACCAGATATTGCCATTGTTATCGAGGACCAAATCGTACGGGTTAGCGCTGGCCGTGGGTACCTTCCACTGCTTCCAGGCTGGTCCTGTTAGGGTAGCGGGAGAAAGTCTACCGATTGCATTTGTAGTTGGCTCAGTAAACCAGATGTTACCATGCGAATCAACGAGCAGGAACACGGGGCTGGAGAACCCCGTAGGCTCCAGGAAGTTTTTCACCAGTGTACCGTTCGTCCTGTTATACTTGCCGATATAGGACGGGAAAGCGCTGGTACAATTCGGTTCGGCGTCACATCCTGGCTCTGCGACCCAGACATGACTACTTTTATCAAAAGCCACAGCCCATGGAGTGGCTTGCGTAGGCGTCTCGACTACCCCGGCGGCGCGCGCACCGGTTAATCCTAAAATCATCCATGCGAGTGCAATGCTTCCTAAAGTAACGAGCAGCGCCAGACTTAAGCGTACGATCATACCCACATTCAACTTTGATGATCGTGACGCTACCGAGAAATTCTGACCTTTCATACTTTCTTTCAACCTTTGCTGTAACAAATACGTTGACAAACTACACACGACAATAAACACAAACCCTTCCGTATAATGCCTTCATTCTCTGCATGAGACAAGCTACAAAGGTATCATGTAAATGAGTCAAAAGGATTCTATTAGCCGTTTGCTTCCCCAGTTTGTCTGACTAAAAGAGCAGAAGGCCATCCCAGGCATTGCGGGATGGCCTTCTGCTCTTCGATGAGACTACTCCCACTGCGTCCAGGCGATTTGTAGTTTACGACGCACAAGGAACAGTGCGGTCGCTATGACAACCAGGGTACTACCGAGCACCATCAGAGCGAGCGAGGGCGGAGTCGACAGGAAGAGCGCTCGCAGCGTACCTACCACAAGCAGGCTCGCACTGCCCAGGACAAAGATGCGCAAACGTGTCGCAATGCCCAGCAACAGTAGAGCCAGAGACTCGCTTACCAGGACCAGCGTAGGAACCAGGTTACTATCACTGAAGCTGAACCAGAGCGCAGGTAGTAAGAGCAGGGCAGCGCCTAGCAGTGAAACAACTTGCCCGGCCCAATGACGTTCTGGAAGGGTCTCATCTCGCATAAGAAACGGAGCCATTACTGAGAGGTAACTGGCAGGAGCCAGCATGAGAACATCGAAGCGCGTCTGACCAAATGCCGACAGCTCCCAGGAGACAACCAGGGAAAGCAGCAATCCCGCGCCATAATAGCACCGCACTGCCTGTACACGCCGCTGACGCAACCCTTCATCGTTCGTAGAAGCGCTCAAACGAGCAACATTGCGCGCGTACAGGTATCCATACCAGAAGAGCAGGATTGCCAGCTCGAACAATGCCCCTGCTCCCACATGCACCAGTTGTCCCGAGCCGGCGGAGAGCCCACCCTGCGCGATGATTACCAGCACTACAATTACCTGACCACCCAGGCCGAGGACGGCATGTGGGGTTGTAGCGGGCAGCCAGCGCGAAGCCGGGGGAACTATGCTCCAGGTGAACTGCGCTGCAAAGACCAGCAGACACAGCAGGCTATAGGCAATCATCAGAGGCGCGAGGGCTAATGCAGGTTCCCATACCCAGATGGCCCAGGCTGCCAGGCCAGCAGGAAACAGCAGCAGTTCTGGTACGCGCTCAATGAGCATAATAACGAGCGCAAGGGCAGTGAATACCAGCAGGCTATAGCCAATAAAGCCTGTGAGTGGTTGAACCAGGGGCAGAGATCTCCAGGTACCGACCAGCAGCGCCGCGACCAGGCCGGTTGTATACCACGGCCAACTCCAGGTGAATTTTCGGAACACTGGTGTGGCTGGCTGCTTAAACAGGTGACCAACAAGCAGGCCAAGCGCGGCTACCCCTATGCCGATGCCAAGCATGTAATAGGCTGTCAATTGCAGCGCGAGCGCTGTACCCCAGATGCCGAAACCAGCAACCAGCCATAGCCACCCGGGTCGCCGCTCATAGACCAGTACAGCAAAGGTTACTACAGCATAGAGCAGCATTGCATCTGGAACAGCCCCGTAGAAAGGCCGGTTGATGTTGGCAAGCGTGCCGTACACACCTGTGAGCACCGCCGCTGCAAGGGCAGTCGCGTAGAACGGCAGAGCATAGGCGAGTACACTGTTCTTTCTCGTTGAACCGAAAAACGTCGCAGCAATAGGATTGAGGAAGCCAATCGAGACACCCAGCGCAGCACAGGCCAGGGCCACTACGGGAGGACGATACAAATCACCCAGGAAACCGGCCGCGACAATCACCGACCAGGTGGCAAAGACCGGCATGATCCACATGGCCACCAGCGCATCTTCTAACACACCGATAGCGTAGGCAAGTGCCGCGAAGCCGAGCAAAGCCCAGGCAGTAGCGACCAGGTGACCCTGGGTAAAGCCTGTATATCCAGTCATCACAGCAGCGAGCAAGGCGGTGACGTACAGGGGCAAGGCCCAATCCCTGCCGGCAAGACGACTGATGCCGGCACCCAAAAGGGCTAGCCCAGGCGTCAAGGCGATCAATACCCAGAAGGAATTGGTAGGAATGAGTAACGAGCCAATAGCAAAACCTGCGGCGGGCACAAGCCACAGCTTCACCCGCGCAAGCGCAGCGGATGCATACCAGGCCAGCGACAGCAGAGCTACTTCCAGCGCAACCGGAACATTCACGTGCAGCGCATACGCAAAAGCGCCTGTAGAGGTTGTGACGTCATGAACTGAAAGTGCTACGCCGTAGACAAGACCAGCAGCCAGCAAAGGCCACTCCCACATATTTGCAAGGCGCAGGTTAGCGAGCACGTCTGCATGCGAGGTATGCCATCTATTGGAGATGAGATACCGGATAACCACAGACGCGAGGGGCAGCAGTACTCCTATCAGCAGCATGGCTAATGGGCGGTCCCAGAGAGCGGGCAAAGCCAGCAGGGCAAAGGCGAGCGGCAAGAAAAGCCAGTTTTGCCGCTGCTGGTACAACAACACAATATACAGGAGAGCCGCAAAGGAGAGCAGGAGAATGCTGATGACATCCCGGGTTTGATTCAGGCTCAAAGAGAGGGTCAGAGTCATGCTAAAGAGAGCCAGAACGTCCAATGGATTGGCCCAGGCTGCACCGAAGAGCCTGCGCACAACTACGGCACCTACTACCATTACCAGCGCCAGGCCCAGGAAAGCCCAGACAGGGACGATATGCAAAGCTAAGACCACAATCGTGTATTCCCAGTTGAGCAGGAAGCCGCTCAAGAGAAGCAGCCAGCACCACGCAGCCTTCAAAGGAGTTTTGCCTAAACCTGCGCGGCTGAAACTTACACTGATGGTAAGTATGATGCCGAAGCCTACAGCAATGAGTTCGGCTACCGTACGCCAACCGGTCTGCAAATGCAGGGATGATACAGCATAGGCGCTGTCAAAAAGCTGCGCTGGCAGAAGCGGAGAACTGATAAAAGGTACGAGAAAGACGAGCGCCAGCGCGATTTGATCCAGGCCAAGACTGAGTATACCGAACGGCTGCAGAAGTCGGCGGGTGAAACGGTTAAGTCCATGGTAGAGGAGCGCAACACATGTTAGAGCAAGAGCATAACCGATAGATTCGAAGGCGAGGGCATAGCAAAGAGCCAGCACGCTTAGCAGGACTATATAGGCGAGCGCAATCACGGCTCGCGTCCGCCTCGCCAGCCATATGAGCAGGCTCGCCCAGAGCAGCATGAGCAGTGTCAGGGTCAGCAGCGCAAAGCGAACTTCTCTGAGAGGTGTGTGGAAGGCGTCAAGGAACAAGGAATACGCGGTTGTGAAGAGCAGGGCCAGCGCACTGGCGGCTACAATAGCGTACATGACGAAACGCACGGGATCACGCAGCACCGACCAGGAATGCTTAAAGGGCCAATTGCTGCCACCGGGGCGTCGAATCGACAGGAGCGCAGGAATAGCCAGCAGCATGGCCATGCACGGCCACCACCAGTAGGCAAGTTTGAGGGCATCTGCTAGCGCAAGATCGGCTACCACGAGAGCTACCATACCCAGGTAAGCAAAGGGGGTAAAGCGCTGGTAGACAGCCAGCAGCATATACACGATAGCCGCATAGACGGCGGCAATCGCGACGAGTACAGGTACGGAAAACCCGATGGCGCTGCCGATGAGCAATCTGTAGGCAGAGAAACCAACCAGGGGAACTAAGAGCGCGAAGATGATCGTATAGATGGTCGCAACAACACGGAACGTGTGGAAACGATAGGTAATGAAACCTGTAATACCAAAAACGGCGTGCACGGCGAAGACTACAAGGAATGACAGCAGCAGGCTGGACGTTGTAGCGGTGAAGCCGAGCGCGCCGGCCAGGATCAGAAATGCCCCCAGCGAAGCCACGATGTTTATAGCCTGGTCGGCGAAGAAGGACTTCCAGGAGAAAACGTGCCGTGGAGGTTGCGGGCTCCCCGGCATAAGAGTTGCGGCAGCGGGCTCTTGCCGTGGCGATTGTGATGGAGTGACGGGTATTGCCGCTGCCGGTACTTGTGGGGTAAGCGGTTCCTGCACTATGGGTACGCGATCCATCAGCGACCGAGACAGCTCCGACCAGGGTACTTGTGGGGCAAGTGACTCCTGCACCATAGGAACAGCAGGCGAAGTCGCTGAGAGCTGGCGCAGGGTATGCAGGCGCGATTGATAACGTTTTACCAGGTCGGCAACTCTCAGGTTTGCCCCGCCATAGCCAGCAACACGTTGCAGGTCGCTGATAGCGGACTCAAGGAAACGCACTTCTTTGTTTGGGCTAACAGGATAATGGCAGCGGGGACAATCCTCCACTGCTTGTGGGTTGACAGGCAGACCACAGCAATCGCAGTGTGACGTAAATGTCTGTTTCATCGGATTACTTCCCTTTGAATAATGACGGGATAAAAACAGTAGAGTATGACTCTACTTGCACTGTACATGAAGCGCTCCTGGCATGGGAGTGTCATTTGTCCCATTTCTGAATGGGGTGAGCCTGGCGGCCGCAAAGTGAATCCGTATTAAGTGGGCGACGGTTCTATATGCGCCATACTGCGGATGCGGGCAGCGGCCTGGTCGCGGGTGATCTTGCCGGCCAGCAGCTCGTCAAGCACACCCTCAAGGGTAGAGGACTGTGCTGCCGGTTCTTCCTTAGTAGCGAGTTCAGGCGCTTCTACGGGTTCAGGGCGTTTGAACAGGCCACTGAAGAGGTGTTCGCGCCTGGCCGTCCAGAGGTAGAGACCCAGGATGATCACGCCGACTACAAATGCTGATGCGCCCGCACGCGCTATATACGGCCAGTTGCCGATTGGTGAACCGAGCAGGTTGGTTGCGAGTGCATAGAGCGCGAACCCTCCCCCGATGGCTACGGCCAGGATACCGCCGCCAATGAGTGCAAAAACGAATCCACGACGCGGCTCCGAGGCGGTAGAAGTATCCACTTTATAGCGCCGCCGCAGGTGGAGGTCGAGAGGGATATAGGCGAGACCGGTGATGACTAAAGCAAGGGCGGGTGCCCAGTCGTGCGGGCCTAACCGCATGCCAGCAATGCCTTCGAAGGCATTGAGCAATACATATCCAGCACCCCACCAGAACGCCGCGGCAAAAAGAGCGGTGATAATCGCTTCAGCGACCAGGAGCCATACCGCAGGCTCCTGCCTGGCCGCGAGGCGTAGCCAGATACCGTAGACTGCAACGACCAACACTCCAAAGGTAATGAACGCGGGGTAGTCATAGGTTCCCAGGATATCACTTGCCTGCAGGGTAACTCCGAAGAGGGTCAGCAATCCCAGTTCGATCCCCTGCTTGATGCCGTAGAGCGCGAAGCCCACGCCGTAGGCAAAGCTGGCGAAATGCAGGATGCGGCGCAAGAGAGAAGATGTATCATTACGCGTGAAGTATCCATAGCCTATCCAGAAAAGGACGACCCAGAGCGTGGCTGCCACCGAACTGAGCAAGTTGGGGCCCTGGCAGGCGGTAAAGCCCCCGCAGAGTGTTACGCCCGATGCCCGGCCACCAAACACGAAAGCGTCGAGCAATTGCCCGGCTGTCAAAAGCCAGAAAAAGGTCAGGATGATGAGCAGGATGAGCTGCACTCCATAGAGATGCAGGCGTTGAAAGGCCATCGCCGCGCCTGGACCTACCCGCGTTCGCTGCCGTTCCCATTCGAGTACTGCCAGCAGCACAAGTGCGGCAATCGCGAAAGCTGCCGAACCTGAAACGTCATTGGCGGGGACCCGGCCAAGTTCATTAATGACATTTGCTGCCGCAATGTATACCGCAAAGGGCGCAACGATCAACGCCGCGATGTTTAAGAAAAAGGCACGGATGGCGCTTTGACCGGCGGCAGGGTCGCTACGCATATCGCGGCGTATCAACCAGTAATGCAGTCCTCCCAGCAGGGATGCTATGACTAACGAGACAAAGAAAAACACAACAGCCTGTACGATATCAGAGCTGGAAGGAACGCCAGGGTACGTGCCTCCTAGCGGCGTGAGCGCCAGGAGCGGCTGCAACAGGCGACCTAAGCCGACCGTTGCGAAGATCAACATGGCGATGAAGACGGTATAAAGATAAAAGCGGTAAAGATTACGGGCCATAACTGTCTCCTTTAGAAAGCAGGTCAGGAGTGCTTTCTGCGGGGTATCTTACTGCAAATACTGAGAAATGACATAGGTCAAATGTCACATTTTTCTCACAATTCGTTTTTTGACGAGGTAAGTTTGGAAGATCAAACCTGTACAGGATTGTTTTTTTCACCCAATTCGCGTATGATCTCGATAGCAGTTGTTGTACTTTTTTATTAAAGGAGCTGTATGAAATGCCTACTGTTGAGACTCTCTTTATAGATGTAAATACCAATAACGTCATTGAACGAGCGGATATGCCAGTAGAAAGACTTCCGCAAAATTTTGCCGTAGAAACAAAGCTTCATATTGCAGGTGAGGATTGGAGGGTTATCAAAGCTGATCCAACAACAGCAGAGGAATTTATTCAAACGGGCAAGTTGGTCATAATATTAGAGAAAATCGCCGGGGTACCAGCAGGAGGTATCCTCTATACTCTTCCTTCTATCTGTGATGAGATTCCAGCGATTCTAGCAGGTTCGACGAAGCAGGGGAAGAATGTCCTCGAACTTCGTGAAGATGCCTGGCGGCAAACTGAGTTCGTTTCCCATTCCTATCGAAGCGCTATTGACTCTCAGTTGACAGAAATCATGCGTATTTATAGGGAAGCCAGTGTCGATAACGGAGGTTTTCTCGCATTTAGGGACATCTACGTGAGGCAGCAAATCAACGCCCCTTTACAAGAAGCGATCACCCTGGACCACCTCTATGCCTTCTTCACCTCAGCTCTGTACAAGTATGAAGGCGTTTCTTATCAACATTTTGAGGGTCTTATCGAAGGAGGCTTCGCATTCAGAGTAGCAACAGTCTTGCTCTATGGTCAGCAAGTCGAAGGCATCGTGAAGGTTCTGGGTGTAAGAGTCGCAGAGGATGTGGGAGGAGAAGGCAAGGATATTGCTCACGCCTTGCAGAAATTAATGGCAGCCTATAATCTCTACCTGGTCGACTGGTGCAATATTCAGGTAGTAACCGCGGATACAGAGATGATACACAACTTCCTCATGGAATGAGCATTTCCGCGTGAATCATAACTCTGCTTCAAGCACCCGTTGTTTGCCCGACCTCGATCAGATAGTTATCGGGGTCACGCATGTAGCAGCGAATCTCCGCGCCATGGTCCTTTGGCTCCGTGAGGAATTGGGCCCCTTTGCTTCGCCACTCCTCGTACGTGGCTCGGATGTCTGCAACACGAATATTCATGAAGCTGGAAACCTCATTCAGACTCTCAGGGACGTGCAGCGTGACGGTTGGTTTATCGTCGGTTGGGCCGCCACCGACGTTCAAAATCAGCCAACTATTGGCAATGCGGAGGATGGTGGGTTCGCCACTGCGGACAAGAGTGCCTCCAAGAATGCGCAGGTAAAACTCCGCCGATCGTTGCACATCTGCCACCGTCAAGAAGTGTGTGAGGACAAAGCCTTCTTTGGGAGGCAATTGATAGTCTTGACTTGTCGTCATGATCTTTTCCCTTGCAAAAATAGTGATTGGTCAAGAACTCCTTCATAGAATATACTTTGTGTAAGTCCTTTGTCAAAAAAATGCGTAGCAAGAGGTCTATTATGGATGATCCAAGAGAACAAGATGCTGATGCGTTCGAACGCTATCTTCAGGAGGCCGAACAGGTTTCTCCGCTCACTTCAGAGGAAGAGAGACGCCTCATACAACTAATGCAACAAGGTAGAGCCGAACAAGCCCGTGCGGAGTCGCTCGATGTTTTGCCCGATCAGCACCTCATCGAAGAGGGCGAGGTAGCTCTGCGCCAACTGGTTGAAGCGAATCTCCGCTTTGTAGTAAATATCGCAAGGGAGTACATTGGACGTGGAATGAAGCCACCTGACTTGATCCAGGCGGGGAAAGCAGGTCTTATCCATGCAGTCGAGCAGTTCGACGCTACTAAACCATACCAGGTCAGTACCTACACGAGCTGGTGGATTCGCCAATCGATTACGCACGCAATCGCAGAGCAGAGCAAACAGTCAGGAAAGATGTAAAGAGCAAAGCATTCCTGAACACGTTGTAGAAACCAAGCGCTGGACCTTACCACTCTTCACCTGCTGTGTGAGGACATGAAAATAGCTCTCCCTTTGATATTCTCCTTTAGATAGAAAGATATGTGAATCGAAAGTGAGCAAAGAAAAGATGGAAGACAGCAGAACCACCGTTTGTGTCAGCATAGAGATCGCACTTGAGCCGGTGGTGGCGTTCGATGTGCTCATCGAGGAACTCGCCACCGCTCTTGCCCGAGGAGGGATGAGCTTCGAGGCGGGTACGAACGGACGCGTGGTCCAGGGTGAGCTCGAGGTGGGCCGCGTCGTCTCCTGGAAGCCAGGCGAGCTGATCCTGCTCCAGTGGCGCCAGGCCGACTGGAAGACCGAGGAGTTGACGGAAGTCGAGGTGCGGCTTGAGCCGGTCGATGGCGGCACGCGGGTGACGCTGGAGCATCGCGGATGGGGCGGCCTGATCAGCGACCCCCGCGAGCTTGCGGGCTGGTTCGCCAGTGAAGTGGCCGCGCCGTTCCTGCAGGCGACAGCGCCCGCAGGCCTGGGGAATTGGCTGACCGACCGAAGGGCTCGCCGTCCGTCAGGCGCGCAGGCGCGTGCCGTCTACCGCGACCCGCTCTACCACTATCCCAATTTCCACGTGATCCTGGAGGAACTCACGTTGACCCCCAATGATTACCTTCTCGAAGTGGGCTGCGGGGGAGGCATGCTCCTGAAGGAGGCACTCAAGAGCGGGTGCCGCGCGGCAGCGATCGACCACAGCCCGGACATGGTGCGGCTCGCGCAGGAGGTGAACCACGACGCTGTAGCGGAGGGTCGGCTCGCGGTCCAACAAGCAAGCGCTGACCACTTACCATTCCCCGATGCGACGTTCACCTGCGCCGCGATGACGGGCGTCCTCGGATTCCTGCCCGATCCGATTGCGGCCCTACAGGAAATCCGGCGGGTGCTCGGTGAAGGTGGTCGGCTCGTCGTGCTGGGGAGCGACCCTACGATGCGGGGAACGCCGGCGGCTCCCGAACCGATGGCCTCGCGGTTGCGCTTCTACGGGGATGACGAGCTCAGGCGGCTGGCCCTTGAGGCTGGCTTTGACAGAGCGAATGTGGTACGGCGGGCGCTTCTGCCGTTCGCGCGGAAGGTAGGCGTGCCGGAGGGGCATCTCGCGCTTTTTGCGGGACCGGGCGCGCCATTCCTGCTCGCCCAGAAAGACTGATGAGGACCAGGCGAGCAACTCCCCTCACGGATGCGGCATCAGGACAGCCTGGAAGACAATGATCTTATTTGCGCACCTGTGGGGTATACCCCAGTCTCGGTCGCCAATAGCTTTTGTAGATCTCGGACCAGAGGGTGCTTATTACGTGTAGCTCCTGTTTCACACGAGCTACATCCGGTGGCCTTTTGTTCACATCCATAGCGAGCATGCTGGTGATAAGTGTCTCAAGTTTGTTGACCAGCACATCCACCATGCCCGTGTTGAGTGATCCGGGCTCGGAGTGGCTTTTGGGACGCAGTGGTTGAAAGCGAAATGGTGCTTCTGAGGGATCTCTCGCAGTCAGTAATTGATGCAAAACGGCCCCTAAGCTGTAGATATCGGCACGCGGAGTGGTCTGTGCTTTGCCATACTGCTCTGGTGCGGCATATCCATGTGAACCAAGGGCGACGGTGTCTTTGGCCTGTCCTGGCTTGAAGTACCGTGCGATCCCAAAATCGATCAAGTAGAGCTGTCCCGTGGGAGTACGCATGATATTGGCGGGTTTGAGATCGCGAAAGACGATGGGTGGTTGTTGTGAATGCAGGTAATCCAGGACGAGACAGAGTTGCATCCCGATATCGAGTGCTTCGCTTAGGAGAAGGTGTCCGTTGGGTGCTTTGCTCTGGTATTCCTCAAGTGTTTCGCCTGCGATGAAGTCCATGACCAGGTACCAATGTCCGGGGGTTTGAATGTATTCATATAAGTGCGGCAGATTGGGGTGATCCAGTTGCGATAATACGCTGACTTCACGCTGAAAGGCTGTGGTGGCTTCAATCATCGCCTGTGGATGCAGTCCCAGTAGACTCACTTCCTTGATGGCGACGAGACGATCTCCGTTCTGGATGTCCCTGGCCTTATAGACCGAACCGAAGCCACCTGCGCCAACCTTACTCATGATGAAGTAACGATTCCTGAAGAGTGTATGGAGAAGTAGCTCTACAGGAAAAATGGTTTGCTGGAGGACCATAGCGTTTGCTCCTTCACTCGCTCACGCCTGAAGCTACGTACAGCACGGTCAGCCTGAAAAAAGAACGCTATACATTACTTTCTTGCTACTAGAGTAGTATACAAGCAAGAGGGGAAGGCCGCAAGTGAAAGGCCGAGATCATGAATGAAACTCGGCAATCACTTCAATCTTGCCAACAATATTGCGGTTGAACTCTTCCAACTCCTCTGCTGGAATCCAGTACTCCTGGTAGAGAGCACTGCCCACGTGGTGAACTTCATAGCGACGAAGAAAGTCCGTCCGGACCTGAAAGCGCGTGACATACCCTGAGTTGCCATCGCGTGCATTCCAATCTCGGGCTATCTGGATCGCATATGCTTCATTGAGCACAGGATAGAAGATCGGCTGCCAATACAGTCGAGGAGGAAACGCGGTACGTGTTTTCTTCACGCATTGGGGTCAGTTCGGATAATTCCCAAATTTACACAATACCTGCCTATCCCATCCCTACCAGGTGCAAAACGCCACTGACCGGACTCAGGGTGGCGATGGTGCTGGGGGAGCCGCCGCTGATGCTGCCGACCTGAATGGCTGCCAATGACGTTGCCGAGGTGCTGCTGGTGTAGAGCGCGTAGGAAGTCCCATTGCTGGTCAGGGCTGGCAGATCCTCTGAGCCCTCAAAAATAAGACAGTTCTGGACATTGCCATTGATCAGGTGGGTGAGATGACCAGCGGAATCGCGGGCCCAGAGGCCGCTCTGGCTACCGTCGTTGATGGCCCCATAGCTGTAGAACAGGATCGACGTGCCAACGGGCTGGATGGCCAGGATACCCAGATTATTGGCGCTATACAGGCTACCTGGGCTGCCACCACTGGCACTCTGGACATTCAGGGAACCTGCGCCCTGGATGCCAAGACTACTGCGACAGTTGTAGCCGTTTGGTACTTTGAGCGTGCAGGTGGCACTGTAGAGCTTTTGGCCATCGCTACTGAGAACGTAGGGAGCACAGAGAGCTGGCGCGGAGGCGATCAGTTGGGGCTGCTGCGTTGGGTCCTGGCTGGTATCGAGCAGAAAGATTTTTTCCGAGGACATGACCAGACTATATCCACTGTCATTTCTGACTAGAAGATGCTGGTTATCAAGCCAGGCAAAGGGGCTGGCGTCCACCTGGAAAACTGTCTCGCTGCCCGTGGCAAGATTCAGGACGCCAACCCCTCCCTTCTGACCGGCAGAAAAGGGGGTGTCATAGGCCAGCTCCTGGCTGTTGGGGGACCAGGCGATAGTGTTGCCAGGCATGACAAAGCCATTACTGGTATCACGACAGTCCAGGGTTTGCAGGTGGGTACCGTCAACTCCAATCAGCAGGAGCTTGACTAGGGCGGGCAAGGAAGTTGCCTGGGTTACCTGCACGGCCAGCCAGCGCTTATCCGGCGAGAGCTGGGCGCTGAGAATGCCTGTGCGGCTGACCGAGTAATCGAGTAGCGTGGTAGTCTGACCTGTTGCCAGATTGTAGCGTTTCAGCATCGACCCATATTCAGAGACCTGGTAACCTCCCTTCGAGTTGATGTAGAAGACCGCGCTCTGGGAGAGAGGGGCCACCGCGTTCAGGTCAACCGTCGGGGATACCTGGCAGGTCACTCCAGGCGTCGTGCTGGTCGCAGGAGATGCAGTCGCGGTTGGTGTTGCCATGGCTGTCGGGGCTGTGCTGGTCGTGGCAGGCGAAGTGCCTGTGCTGCCCTGGTTGGTTCCACACCCGCTCAACAGTACAAGGCTACAGCAGGCAAGCAGGATGAGAAGCGTTTTTACGCTAGATAATTTCATTAATCTGGCCTTTTCATACATTAACATATTGGATACTAAGAAACAGAAAAAGGTTCTGGTGACAGGCGAAGACTCTTCTTGATAAGGAAAGAAGTCATATCAAATCCTGTTAATTACTAACCATTTGAGGGTCAGAAGGCCACCAATGAAAGGAGGTCACAGCCCGGATAGTGTCCAGTTGGCTCAAGAGTTTCTGACAGCGTTGCACCTGCGCTTCTTCCAGTTCATCAAGCGTGTGAAAGTGGCGATTGGCGATACCTTCGTTGGACAAAGGCCAGAGCCGTTCGCTTGGCTGCAGCTCGGGGGAGTACGGTGGCAAGAAGATGAAATGCAGCCCTTCGGGAATGACAAGTTGGGGACTGTTCTGCCAGCCTGCGAGACCCTCGCACCAGTGCAATGTGTTTGGTCGGACCAGCGCCGACGCTCTGTGCAAACTCTTGCAAGGCCAGGTTCATCACGGTGACGTTGACCCAGGGCAAGAGCAACCAAACGGTTCGTCCAGAAAGCGGATGCACGAAGGCGTAGACGTACATCCATTGATAGCGGGTTTGCACCACGACCCCAGGGCGGGTTCCTTTGCGCACCCAGATGCGGCGGAGCAGAGGCCCCAGACCAATGCGATGCTCATCGAATGCCCACAGCTCGATGCTCGCGGCAGGATGGTTCTTCTGGATCTCGGCTAGCTGGATTGGAAGTTTTTTTTAAAGGCTTCTTGCTCCTGGGGATCGGCTTTCGCATGACGTGGCCTGAGAACGCGTTTGCTGTACCTCAAGCGGCGCAGGTATTCCCACCCTCGTTGAGGATGGACCTCTCGCCCCATCTGCTGCTTAATCCAGACGGCGACTTTGGGACCGGTCCACAACCCCTCATCGGGCGAGGGGGCATCGAGAGCCTCTTGCAACTGGGTTTGCTCTTGCTCGGAAAGAATCGACTTCCCACCTGGGTTCTCATGTCGGCGATCGCCAAGCGCCTCAGGACCTTGCTGGTTGTAACGACGAACGAGGCAGCGAACCCAGCGCGCGCTGTAGCCTGTGACATCAGCAATCTCTTGCGTCGTTTTCCCTCGGGA
>Ga0070707_100003187_pt1 | contig 15518 bp, 14 predicted proteins | sample KBSK5502metaG_FD_65468 | JGI IMG/M metagenome (GOLD analysis project Ga0070707, IMG submission 65468) | Corn, switchgrass and miscanthus rhizosphere microbial communities from Kellogg Biological Station, Michigan, USA - KBS K5-50-2 metaG | ecosystem: Host-associated > Plants > Roots >... | reverse complement strand
CCACGGCCGTCGTCGATCACCGCCAGCGACAAGCTGCCAACGTCTCCTCGAAGCTCCACCGACACGGAGCGGGCGCCGGCGTGACGCGCCACATTCGCGAGCGCTTCCTGCAGCACCCGGAAGAGAGCCAGCTCCGCGTCTTCGCCGAGGGCGGGAAGGGAGCCCGAGGTGTCAAAGCGGGTGGTGATGGCGCTCCGCTCGCCGAAGTCGGCGGCCACGGCGTGGAGTGCCGCCGCGAGGCCCAGGTCGTCGAGCACCGGCGGGCGTAAATCGTCGGCCACACGGCGGATGGACTCCATCCCGGTGTCGACCAGGCCTCGCAGCGTGTCGAGGCGCGGCCCGGTGTCGCCGGATTCTTCGCGGAGGAGACCGAGCTGGAGGGTCATCGCGGAAAATACTTGCGCGGTCTCGTCGTGCAGCTCGCGGGCCAGACGGTGGCGCTGGTCCTCGTGCTGCCGGATCAACGTCAGCGAGAGCCGCTCCAGCTCGGCGGTACGGGCCTCGAGCCGGCGGTCGAGATCGGCGCTCTCGAGGGCAGCGCCGAACTGCTGGCCCAGCGCCAGCAGGAAGTCCTCATCCAGGGCGGTGAATGGCGCGCGCGACGCGCCAGCCAGCACCACCACGCCTCTGGGAGCGCCGGTACCGATGACCGGGACCAGTCCGGCGAATGGCAGGGTGATTCTGGTGGCTCCGGATGCGACTTCGCACCCGGAAAGAAGCACCGGGCGGCTGGTGCGCATCGCGTCGTGGAGTCCGCGAGCCAGAGTGCCGTCGGGTGTGGTGCCGAGCCACGATGCAGAGACGCCGAGCGCGTGGGTAAAGCTTCCGGCGGGCGCAGGGTCCGGTGACCACAGCGCGCTGCCGGACACGCCGGCCAGGTCGAGTGCCCGCTCGAGCAGGACCGGCGCTCCGCCCCCAGCCGCGCGGCGGCGGTGCAGATCGCCGGAGAGTGTGGAGAGGGTGCGGAGGCCGCGCTGCAGCTCTTCCATTACCAGGAGCACCACGCCAACGCCGAGTGCCAGGATGAGGAGGCTGTCGATGTAGTAGCTCCAGGGCGCGAGCAGGCCGCGCGCTCGGAGCAGGGGATAATCGAGGTGATGCAGTCCCCAGAGGAGGAGTGTGCCTGAAACGAATCCGGCGCTCGCCGAGCCGGTGCGCTGCCGGAAGCGAAGGAAGACGAGTCCGGTCCAGAGCGTGGCGGCGCCGAGGAGCACGACGGTGAGGATTGCCGCGAGGAGAAAGTTGTCGAGCAGGTAGATCGTGACGTAGGCCCAGGGCACCGGCAGGATGGCGGCGACCCAGTAGACCGGGCGCCAGAGCTGGCGCCGCTCGAAGGAGAGCGCGGCGGCGAGGACGGCAAAGGCGGTCCAGACGGTGACGACCTGATGGAGATAAAGCCAGGTGCGCGACTCGGTGACGAGAAAAGTGATGATGAGGACGATGCGGACGGTGTAGAGCATCCAGGCGCCGCACCACCAGAGGAAGTGGGGGCGGCGGTAGCGGTGGTAGAGGAGGGCAAAGAGGAGGGCCAGTCCGACGGTGATGGCGGCCTGGAGAATCGCCGCCTCGCGCTCGATCAGGATAGTGGCCGGGTCCATGCTGGCATGTTAACGCGGAGGTGGGGACTTTGCAGGTGGGCGGGTATGTGCAATACCCATGGAGCATTTCCGTCAGAGAGAGTGTCGCCACCAAGGCCGGGGCATGACGCTTCTCCCATCGCTGTCTCATCTGCTCGCCCCCTGGGCGCGTCTGTACGCCGACTCGAAGGTCATCTCGACCGGCGTCACCTTTGCCCACGTCGGGGGACTCCTCCTCGGCGGCGGCTGCGCGGTCGCGGGCGACCGGATCACCCTGCGGTTCGGATCGATCGACCCGGTCTGCCAGCAGAATCACCTCGAGGAGCGCGCCTCGCTGCACCACCCGGTGCTCATCGGGTTGGGGGTCACGCTGGTGAGCGGGGTCCTGCTGCTCGCATCGGATTTGGAGACCTTCCTCCCTTCGCTGGTCTTCTGGGCCAAGATGGCGCTGATCGTGGCGTTGTTCGTGAACGGTGCGATGATCCAGCGGGCCGACCGCGCGCTGCGAAACGATCCGGCGCGTTCCCCCATTCTCTGGCAGCGGCTCCAGCGCGCGGCGAGGGTGAGCCTGGCACTCTGGTTTGCCGTCACCCTGCTGGGCACCGCGCTGCTTTCCATATAACCCGCGAGGCCGCCATGATCACCGGCGTCGGCTTGATCGTGCAGTGTCTTTCCCTCCTGAGCGGCAACGCGCCGGACCCGACGCCTCCTTTTGCGGGTCGCGGTGCGGTGGAATGGGAGGTGCCCGTCCGAGTCGCGGCGGTGCAGGACACGCCGGCCACCCGGCCCCGCACCCAGGCCATCGAGTACAGCAGCGGATATCACAAGCGGCTCAAGCTGCACCGGATCCTGAGCTTCGCGATGGTGCCGCTCTTCATCGGGAGTTACGTCACCGGCGACAAGCTGCTGGAGCAGGGCGAGGCCGCCCCTGGCTGGGCCCGCTCGCTGCACGGGCCGTTCGCGGTGGGCACCGCGGCGGTGTTTACCGTCAATACCATTACCGGGGTCTGGAATCTCTGGGAAAGCCGCAAGGACCCGGCGGGGCGCACCAAGCGCTGGGTGCATTCGATCATGTTCATCGCGGCCGGCGCGGGGTTCACCGCGGCCGGCATCAATGCCCCCGACGATGACGTAGGCAACGACCAACAGCGCCGGGATCACAGGCGAATCGCGCTGGCCTCGATGGGCGTGTCGGTGGTGAGCTGGGGACTGATGCTCTTTTTCTAGAGGGTTCGAGCCGATGGATGATCGTTGCGAGGGATGTGAGCTCAAGACCGGGCGGCGCAAGTTTCTGGAAGACGCGGCCCGGATGGCGTTCGGCATTGCCGGCATCTCGTACGGCACCGGCTTCCGGCTCCCCGGGCTTTCCACGGTGCGCTATCCGATTCCTGCGACGGACGGGGCGACGATCGACAAGCAGAATCAGGTGATCCTGGTGCGCAACCAGGGGAAGGCGTTCGCCTTTGCCCTCTCCTGCCCGCACCAGAACACCGCGCTCAAGTGGCGGGAGGAAGACCACCGCTTCCAGTGCCCCAAGCACAAATCGCAGTACGATCCCGTCGGAACCTTTCTGAAAGGGCGGGCGACGCGCAACATGGACCGGCTGCCGATCCGGATTGACGGGAAGGATCTGGTGGTAGACGTGGACCACATGTACGCGAGCGACAAGGACCCCAAGGGGTGGGAAGCCGCGGCGGTGACGCTGTAGCCTCTCCCCCGGGCTAGAGTGAGACTCGCCTACGGCGCCTACGGGCCAACGCGCTTCCGTTCGACTTGCGACCACCACCCGGCCCGACGTCGCCTGTGGCGAGTCCCACTCGTCGCCCGGGTGACTATCGAGGGTGCGTCCAGAAGCGCGCTGGCCGCAGTCTTCCACTGCCGGGCGAGCGGCCGGGGCCGCTTCACTCGATCACGACGGAGAAATTCGCGACCAAGCGGAAGTTCTGATCCAGCACAAGGCGCACCGCTCCCTCATTTGCCGGAGATGCCAGTATCCACCTGCCGAATCGAAACAGTGTAAAGTCCAGAGTCGATATTGTGCCCTGCTTGTCGAAGTACTCGGCCGCACGCCGGCAGAGCGCGCGCGAGGTGATGGGCACGATTCGACTCGCCACTTCGCGCTGAGTCATCTTCACACCGAGCTGCTCCTGCGCGGTGCTACCCAGGGAGAACAAGGAAATCCACTCATCCTTCTGATCCCGCACCTCTACCTTGTCAGTCGTGCATCCCCATTCATTCCGGCGCGCACGCGCTGCTGCCACCAGTCTGGGGTCCGGATCGCAGGCCCCGAGGCAAGTTGAATCGATCTGCATGGCGATTTGCAGCTTCGGCGGTGGGATGGCGCCGATGATAATGGTGTCGTGCCTCATTCGATGCCCGATCCATGCACTCCGTAGGACATAGTGACCGGGACCGAGCCCGTTGAACCGAACGGTCCCGGCCGCGTCGGCATCGGCCTTGAGTGTGTCATTGACATAGTTCGTACTCACACAGCAGATCAAGAATGCCCGAACGAATTGAAGCGGTGTTCCATCGCTTGCGCGGACATAGGCGACCGTCAACTCCGCCGGTGCTGGCGGCGGCTCGAGCGGAACCAGCGGTGCTCGGGGAGCTGGCCCGCACGACGTGCCGACGAGGAGCGCCAGAGGGATCCAGATCCGGGGGATGTGCCGTGGCATCTTGACGGGTTTTATGGCTTGGGCATCGCCGCCCGGCAGATCTCGAGCGTATCCCCAAACTCGGCGAACGTGAACGTCACTGAATCCGGGTATGGTTTGAGGAAACGGGCCATCGCGGCCTCTCGGATGATGGCAAGCACCACGCGATTCCTGTTCACGCTGGCACTGATCGCTGAATCAGGCACGGAGAGTATTCCAACCTCGTCCTGAAAGATCGAGCGGTCGCTCAGACTTATGTCCGCACTGTTTGCGAGAAGCTCCGCAAGGCTGATCGATCTCCCCGCACGCGTCGTATCGATTTCATGGATCATCCCAACGCTGCGGCGCTCGATTATCGGTGCACCGGGTGCGGGCCACCCGACCTCCCACCAGTATTCAGCCGTCGTGCGCCATGGATCGCCTCGTGGATGCAGCCGCCACGACTTCCGGTCCGCCGGTGGAAAGACAAACTCGATTCGGTCGACCTGCGCCGTAACCCGGCATCCGGTTGAGACCCTGGGGACGCGGCTAGCCTGAGCCAATGCGCTGCCCGTGCCAAGTGCAGCGACGAGAAGGTATGCTCGCAACATGGTACCTCTGGAATGTCAGGCTATCAGCTCATCACCGCAGGAACCAGACCGGACCGGCAGTAGTGGTGTGCCTGGACTTGGCTCCAGATGGTGACCCGGGCGACGAGTGGGACTCGCCGTAGGCGACGTCGGGCCGCGAGGGCGTAGCAGGACGAGCGGAATCACGTTGGCCCGTAGGCGCCGTGGGCGAGTCTCACTCTAGCCCGGGGGAGAGATCAACGCGGCTGCGCCCGCTCGAACCTCACCCCGCGCGAGCGGCCGGAGCTCATCAGCATCCCTTCGATTCTTCCGCCCTTCCCGCGGGTAAACCGCAGCAGGTAATCGCCCACGAAGGTGTCGCCGAAGGCCATCCGCACGACGCGATCGCCGGCGCCCCAGCGACTCTTGAGCACGAGGGTGCTGTCGGTCGCGCTCACGGCATACGTCGCCCCCAGTTCCTCGCTGTAATACGACCCGGTATAGCGCTCCAGCTCGGCCCGGGTCGGCTGCGACACCGCCGCCGCGACCCGCTTCGATACCACCGGCGCCCGGGCCGGCCAGCCCAGCGCCGTCTGCACCACGTTCCCGTCGGCGGTGAATTCCAGCTCGGCCGGCTGCCCCATCACCTTGAACCGGGTTTCGCTGATCGGGAGGAGCGCGGGTCCGGCGACTCGGCCGAGGGCCAGGGTGTCCCGGCGCAGCATCACGACCTGGGGCGCGCCGGTCTGGGGATGCTGATACACCCCGACGAACGGCGCCAGCTGCTCGGTGGTGAGGGTGATCGTCGGACGAAACGGCGGCGTGAGTGCCGCGAGTTTGCTTCCCACCAGCACATCGATCACCCCTCGGGCCAGCGCGCCCGGGTTGGCACTCGCGGCATTACAGAGCACCACGGTGGCCAGCCCATGCTCGGGAGCCCGCGCCACATAAGTGCGGTATCCGGCGTCGGAGCCGCCGTGCCCGATCAGCCGAGTGCCGCGGTAGTCCTCGATCGTGATGCCGTACCCGTACGCGGTGCTGTCGCCGTTCGTGAGGGTGGCGCTCGTCGTCATCTGCTGGAAGAGTGCCGCCGTCCCCACTACCGGCCTGGAAAAGTTCGCTTCCCAGACGAGCAGGTCGCCCACCGTGGTGAAGAGGCTGGTCGCGCCGTAGGTATCGTAGTTGGGGAGGCTCACCCGCCACTGCCGGCCCTGTGGCGCATAACCCGCGGCGCGTCCCTTCACCACCATGGTGTAGTCGTCGTGGAAGTGGGTGTCGCGCATGCCGAGTGGGCGGAAGATCCGCTCTTCGGCAAAGGCGCGGAGCGACTGGCCGCTCACCCGTTTCACGATGGTGCCAAGCAGGGTGAACCCGGTGTTGCTGTAGAGGTATTCCGATCCGGGGACGAAGTTGAGCGCCCGCTGGCGGGTGACGATCTCGAGCACGTCTGCTTCGGTGATCCGGTTCTCCTCGAAGCGGCCGCCCCTCGCCATGATCAGGAGATCCCATTGATCGCGGAGGCCGCTGGTGTGGGTGAGCAGGTGCCGGATCGTGATGAGGTGCCCGTAGTCGGGGAGCTCCGGGAGGTATTTCCGGATGTCGTCGCCGAGCGCCAGCTTGCCGTCGGCCACCAGCAGCATGATGGCCGTGGCGGTGAACTGCTTGGAGACCGAGGCGACGTGGAAGATGGACGCCGGCGTGATCGGGATGTCGTGCTCGAGGTTCGCCATCCCGTAGCCGTTCTGGAAGAGCGGCTGATCGTTTCGGGAAACGCCCACCGCGCAGCCGGGGCTGTTGGAGGCGCTCCAGGTGGCGAAGACCCGGTTTATGGCGACGCGGGTGCTGTCGGGGAGGCCCTGCTGCGCTGGAGCAGGAGCCTGGATGAATGCGAGCGCGAGGAGAGCGGAGTTCATCGGCGACGCCGTTTCCGTTTGGGGGCGGGGGGCTCGGGCACGAACTGGATGTTGATCGCCACGAGGTCCTGCTCGAACCAGGCGACCAGCCGCCCGGTGAATTTCTCGGCGAGATAGAAGAGATCGTTGGGCGTCTTGGGGCGGATGTGGGCGACCAGCACCCCGCCGGCGTCACTCAGCGCGATGTGGCCGCCCTTGGGGCGCTGGACGTGGCGAAGGCGGGTGCGGGCCTTGTTGGCCCATTCCCACGTGGGCGCCTCGCGGATGCGGGCGCGGAGCTGCTTGTAGGCATCACGACCGGGGGCGGGGACCGCTTCGAGCACGAGCATGGCTGACCTCGCGGGGATGAGGTGCCGGCCTGTCGTTCGGTGATCGGAGGAAAACTAGCAGGACACCTCCTCAGCCGGCGTCGCCCCGCATCGTGAGCGCCGGATCGATCCGCGCAGCCCGCACCGCCGGCGCGATGGCCGCGATCAGCGACACGAGCATCAGGAACACCCCGACCCCGATGAGCACAACGGGATCTCTCGGCCCCACACCGTAGAGCAGGCTGCTCAGGCTCTTCCCGCCCCACAGTGCCAGCACGACGCCGATCGCCACCCCCGCGAGCGCCATCGCCATCGCCTGCCGCAACACCAGGCCCACGACCTCCGACCGCGCTGCGCCCAGCGCCATCCGGACCCCGATCTCGGCGCGCCGCTGAGCGACGTTGTGGGCGATCACCCCGTAGATCCCCACCGACGCGAGCAGCAACGCGACCACCGCGAAGATGGTGAGCATCAGCATGGTGAACTTCGGGGCCTCCACCAGCTCGTCGAGCGCGTTCTCCATGGTCCGGGCGAGCGCTAGCGGGATGTCGCGGTCCACCTCGGCGAGCGCCCGGCGCACCGCGGTCGTCAGCTGCCCGGGATCCATCGGGCTCCGCACCACCAGCCAGCCCCGTTCCATCGCCTCCTGGGTTCGCGGCATGTAGAAGGTGCCGCGCGGCTCTTCGGTGAGCCCGTCGGTCCGGGTGTCCCGCACCACGCCAACGATCGTGATCCAGACCGCAGTGCTGTCGGTGGACGATCCGATTACGAAGCGCCGCCCCAGCGGACTCGCGGCCGGGAAGTATTTCTTTGCGATCGCCTCGCTGATCAGCGCCACCTTCGGCTGCCCCGCTCCGTCACTCGGAGCCAGGGCCCGGCCCGACAGCAGTGGAATGCGCAAGGCGTCGAAATAGGTGGGATCGACCACCGAGGTGTTGAGCAACGGCCCCTGTCCGGGCGGGAAGGGCGGCAAGCCCTCGAACGTCACCCCGCTCTGCCAGTTGGTGGTGATGGGTAGATCGGTCCCGATCGTCGCGGTCTCCACCCCCGGAATCGCCCGGACCCGCTCCAGCACCTGGTCGAACGCCACCCGCTGCTGCTCGGCGGTTCCGTACCGGCTCTCGGGTAGTAGGAGCATCGCGGCGAGGAGATGGGCCGGCTCGAAGCCGGGATTCACCGAGGTGAGCTTGTCGAAGCTCCGCACCAGGAGCCCAGCGCCGCTGAGGAGCGCCACCGCGAGGGCCACTTCCGCCACGGTGAGCGCAGCGCGGGTGCGCCGGCGCGCCGCGCCACCGCCACCGCTGCGGCCGGCTTCCTTGAGCGCGGTGACCGGCTCACTCCGCGCCGAGTGCAGCGCCGGCGCCAGCCCGAACAGGAGCCCGGTGAGCACCGAGATGCCCAGCGCGAAGAGCAGCACCGTCCCGTCGACCCGGACCTCGATCAGGCGTGGCACGCTCTCGGGGTTGAGCGAGACCAGATACTTCACACCGGCCCAGGCAAGCCCGGCGCCGGCCACGCCGCCGGCGAGTGCCAGCACCAGACTTTCGGTGAGCAGCTGCCGGACCAGTCGGCCCTGCCCGGCGCCCAGCGCGGTGCGGACCGCAAACTCGCGCTGCCGCGCCGTGGAACGCGACAGGACCAGGTTGGCCACGTTGACGCAGGCGATCAGGAGCACCAGCCCGACCGCAATCGACAGGATCCGGAGGGTCGGCTTGATGCGGCCCACGGTCCGCTCCATGAGGAAATCGCCGCCCGCGCCGATGCCCGCGTTCTGGGCCGGATACTCGCGCGCCAGCTCGGCGCTCACCCGCGCCATGTCGCCGCGCGCCTGTTCCAGCGACACCGCGGGCTTGAGCCGTCCCAGGCCGATCAGACCGGGGTGACTTTCCCGCGCGTATTTCTCTCCTTGTACCAGCGGGGCGAGCGGCACGTACACGTCGCGGGTTAGGGTCCCGGCCTTGGGCGGCAGCACCCCCACGATGGCGTACGACTCCCCGTCGAGGACCAGTGACTTGCCGAGGGCGGCGCGGTCCCCGCCGAAGCGCGACTGGAAGTACCCCTGGCTCAGCACCGCGACCCGGGGCGCCGCCGGGGTGTCGTCGCTCGGGGCGAGCAACCGGCCGGCCGCGGGCTCGATGCCGAGCAGCTGGAAGAGATTTCCTGAAGCCAGCGCGCCGGCCACCCGCTCGGCCGTTTCCTGGCCGGTGAGATTGAAGGCGTGGAAGGCATCGTAGACCGCGATGTCCTCGAAGCTGCGCTGTTTGGTCTTCCAGTCGAGGTAGTTGGGATAGGACACATAGACTTTGCTGCCGTCGGGCATCGCTTCCCAGAGCATCATCAGGCGATCCGGCGCGCGATAGGGCAGCGGGTTCAGCAGCACCCCGTTCACGACGCTGAAGATGGCGGTGTTGGCGCCGATGCCGAGCGCGAGGGTGAGCACCGCGATGGCAGTGAAGGCGGGTTGGCGGCGCAGCGAGCGCAGCGCGTAGCGCAGGTCCTGGGCGAGCATGCTGTATCTCTCCGTGCGGCGCTCACGGCCGGCGCGGCGCAGGTCCGCGGATTGGCAGGAGCGCCGGAATTGATCGACGTCTCCGAACCGGCGCAGGGCTTCCGCCCGGGCCTGCTGGGGAGACATGCCCCGGGCCATGAGGTCGTCGACATCGGTGTCGAAGTGAAAGCGGAACTCGTCGTCGAGGTCCGCGTCGAGGTTGGTGCCCCAGAAGCGGAGGTACCTCCGCCAGGCCGGCGGGGCCATCAGGCCCGGGCCGGCTCCGCGGTGGCGGCGAGAAGCCGGGACACCGACGCGGCGTACCGCTCCCAGACGGCCGCTTCGGTGCGGAGCTGTTTGCGGCCGGTGGGGGTGAGGGCGTAGAACTTGGCGCGCTTGCCCTTGTCGGAGAGCCCCCAGTGGCCCGCAACGAGCTCCCGTTCTTCGAGGCGGTGGAGGGCGGCGTAGAGCGAGCCGTCGAGGACCAGGAGGGTGCCGGCGGTGGAATCGCGAATGATCCGGGCGACGGCGTGGCCGTGGCGGGGACCCCAGGAGAGGGCCTTGAGGACCAGGACGTCGAGCGTGCCCTGCAGGAGATCGATGGTGGAGGCGGTCATGTCATGTCCTCGAATGTCGAGGATATGATACCGGTATTCCCTCGAATGTCAAGGGAATAATGCTCCTCGTGCGCAATCTGGGGAGCGACCTGCCTCGGCGAGCGGTGCGGCTGAGGTGCAAGGCAACAGGCAACGGGCAACAGGCAACAGTAACTCTGCTGCCTGCTGCCTGTTGCCTGTTGCCTGTTGCCTACTGTTTGCGAGGCCTTTCCTGTCCGCCCGCCGCTACCTGCGGAGCCGGCTGCGCGGAAGGCAACTGGATCTCCGCGGCGGGACCCTCCCCGGCGCCGAGATCGGCGCCAATCTCCGAGACCGGCGCCGGGCGCGCGTTGGAATCCTTCCTCATCAACGGCTCGTTCAGCATCGCGCGCCGGAGTTCGCTCAAGTCCCGCAGGAGCAGCGCTTCAAGAAAGCGTCGTGACATCGCAAGCTATGAAGCTGCCTACGGCTTGCGAGGCGGCTTGGGCAGCGTCCTCGTGCCACCCGAAGCAGGAACACCGGTCGGAGGCCCCGCGCTCCCGGGCCGCCTGCTGGCTCCCGGTGGCGTGGTCGTCGTGGTCGGCGGCTTATGCGCCTGGCCACCCGCCGCCTGAGGAGGCAGCTCGCCGGGCAGTCGCTGAATTTCCGCATCGCTCGCCCGCGCGGTGAGCCGCTCCAGCACCTTGGCCAGCGCGTCATCGGAGGGGAGTCCGCGATCGACCAGCCCGCCGATGACGTACAGTGGCACCGCGAGCGAACGACCCGACGGAGCGTCCTTCGCCAGCTCGCTCACCGCCGCGCCATCGACTCCCTGCCGGAGCGCTTCGGCACCCGCTTCGATTTCCTCGTCGCCCGCCTTGGCGCCTCTCCCACTCTCGATCGCGCTCTTCGCCGCGCCGAGCCGGGCCGCATGCTCATTGACCGAGCGCTCGATTTCCCGGGGCACTATGCCACGGGCCGCGAACTTGAGGGCCCGGTTTTCCAGTGCCGCTGCCGGCAGCTCCCGCGCCCGCGCTTCGGCGATCTTGGCCAGCACCCGCGCCGCCACGTCGGCGGGCAGCACTGCCTGGAGCTTCGCCGTCGGATCCGCGGCGGGCGCCGTCGTTTGCGCGGCCAGCGTTCCGGCGGCGATGACGCCGAGTCCGGCAACGACCACGCTTTGAGTGAGCGCCCGAAGAATTCGATTCCTGGTCATCCATCCTCCTTATTACATGGTGTGACAGGCTTCAGGAGATTGACTGTCCCTGCCCGTCACCAGGTCACAATGGCCGATCTCCGGTCACCAGAATTCCGGCCTCCCCGCCGAATTCATCCCGGATCCCGATCAACCCGGGCGGCACCAGCCACCGGCCGCCGTCACGCCGTACAGCCACTTGATGGGTACCGCGCGGAATCGGGAACCGAGCCGTCCACCAGCCGTCGCCCGAAGCGGTGAGAGCCACCGGATCCCAACTGGTGAAATCACCGCTGAGCTCGACCGACTTTGCCCCCGGTGCGCGCACCCGGACGGTCCAGGTCCCGTCGGAGGCGGCCCGGACCTCGAAGCTCGCGATCCCGAATTCAGCCGGATTGGTGAGCTCCCGGCCATGACGTCCCTCCCATTCGGGACTCGCGGTCCGGCTCCGGGTGCTGAGCCGGATGCCGACCGATCCGTAGCGTCCCCCGGGAAATCCCTGGGTGAGGTCGAGCGGATAGGTGCCGCCACTGGCGGTGATAGCGAGCCACGGCGTGACCCAGACGGCGCCGCCGCCGTTCCCCCAGACCGACCGGTCACCCGCATCGGTCGGCCGCCGGCTTCCCGAGCGCAATCCCACCGAGCCATTGATCTCCACCCGGCCCAGGGTCCACCGGAGGAAGGCCTGCGCGTCGGTGTACCGGATGCTGTCGCCCACCGCGGTCGGACTCACGCTTCCGAGCAGCGTGACCTGGCCAAGCCGGGTCCATCCGCCGGCCTCGAGATGGCGGAGGCCGTTGCTGCGCTCGTCGCTGGTCCTCACATAACCCGCACCGCCTCCGATCCACCCACCGGCCTTCGGCCCCAGGATATGGCCGCGGATGGTGCCCACGGTCTGCCCGGTCCTGGTGCCGTCCTCGTGCGCGCTGCCCCCGGCCCACCCGGCGAGCTCGCCCGCGAACCGGCGGCCGAGCGGCGCGAAGACGCCTCCGGTGAGGGAGCCCTGGGCCGCCCAGTCGCCGCTGTCGAATCTGGAAAAGGTTCCGCCGAGCTCGAAGCTGGCGCGCCGGCCGGTGATGCCGAAGGTGGGGCTCAGTGCTATGGTGCTCGCGTCGACCGAGTCGGCGTATCGGAGTTTGAGTCCGCTCATCTCCAGCGTGCCGGTGGCCCGCTGCGCCTCGGCGGCCGCCGGTACCAGGGCCGCAATCGCCAGAAGTGCTCGGGCAGCCCGCCCGGTCAAGAAGCCCCGGGGCCGGTTACCGTCACGACCGATGTCTCGGTGCCGAAGTCGTCGTGCACCACGGTGGCCGTGGGATCGATGACCCAGCGCTCGCCGTCGATCAGGAAGGCGTACTGATGTCGCCCCGGTGGCAGCGGGAGGGTGATGGTCCAGACTCCGGCGACTTCCGATGCGGTGAGCTCGGTCCCGCTCTTCGACCACGCGTTGAAGTCGCCCACCAGCGCCACCCGATGCGCATCGGGCGCCGAGATCGCGAACCGGATCAGGTGCACGGTATCGACTGTAGTGGCGACCGGGAGTTTTTCTCCGGCGCCGAAGCGGTCCGCGGTCGCGAGCGTCCCCAATGCAACGAGCCCGGCAAAGCCGGCGGCTGCGGCGAGGCCCGCGAGCGGCGAGAGGCGCACCGTGCGGGGACGCCGCCACCATGGCGCGCGGGCCCCTGGATACCGGAGCGGAGTCTCGGCGCGCACCGCGGCCATAACCCGCTCTTCGAATCCGGACTTGTGGGTTTCCGGAGTCTTGAGCGATGGGGTGATCCGCTCGAGAAACGCCCGCTCGTCGGGGGTTTCGGAGAACGGATCGGGTCGATCAGTCATGATATGCCTCCTCCAGGAGTGCCTGGAGCCTCTGACAGGCGCGCTTCACCCGCATCTTGAGCGCCGAGATGCCGACGCCGGTGATCTCCTCCATTTCCTCGTAACTCAGCTCTTCCACGTGCTTCAGCACGAATGCCTCCCGGTACTCCGGGGTCAGGTCGTCCAGCGCATACTGGATTTCCTCGCGCACCGCATCGCTTCCAACCGGGTCGTCCCGCTCCGCCAGGGTTTCGAGCGTGGCGGCGTCCCGCACCAGGGACCGCTCCCGGTGCGCCCGTCGCGTCGCCAGGGTCCGGCACTCGTTGACTACGATCCGGTAGAGCCAGGCGCCGAAACGCTCCGGCTCGGTGCATTTGGCCAGGGAGCGAAACGCGCGCAGAAACGCCGATTGCAGCGCCTCGTCCGCGTCGTCCCGGTTGCCCAGCATCCGGGTGGCAAAGCGGAGGTGCGCGTCGCGATAACGCCGGAGGAGCAGGGCGAACGCCTCCCCGTCTCCGGCAATCACCTGGGCGACGAGCGCCGCGTCAGACTGGGCTTCCATGTCCTATGGGTGACTGCATGATTGCGGCCGGGCGTCACATCCGTCGAATCTTGGGGGAGTGTACGGAATTGAGGCGTTGACCGGTGACCGTGGTCACTCCTGCGGCTAGAGGACCAGGTGGAGTTTCTTCCACTCGATCGCCTTGGCGGACCGCTCCCTCATCGGCCGCGCCCGGCCACGATCGCCGACCGGTCCAGCACCGCTCCTGCCTGCAGCACCGCCCAGATCCGCCGCGTATTCCGGATGTCGGCCACCGGATCGCGGTCGAGAATGACCAGGTCCGCCCATTTACCCACCGCCACCGTTCCCAAGTCTTGTTCGGCGCCGACGATGCGCGCCGCCTCGGACGTGCCCGCCCGTATGGCCTCGAGCGGTGTGAGCCCGGCAGCCACCAGCTCCTCCAGCTCCATATGTACCCCGGTCGGGATCTGCCAGATGTCGGTTCCCGTAGCCAGGGTCACTCCGGCGCGCGCGAGCTTGATCGTGGCGGCGCGGGCCGCGTCGGCGAACCCGGCGAACATCGCCCGTCTGGAATCATTGAGCTGCAGCATCCAGTTGAAGGTGTTCCGGGCAGGCAGGAAGGGTGCGAGGGCGGTGTCGGCCGCCAGCAGGTCCGGGTTCCGGTTGAGCCGGACCGCAAAGGAGGAATAGGCGATGGTCGGAACCACCGCGATCCCGGCGGCGCGATAGAGCTGCACCAGGTCGTCGTAAATGATCCCGTCGCTCCTCGGCTCGCAGAACCCGGCGTGCTCCTTGGCGTCGATCCCCGCCGCCACCAGCGGCAGCAGATGGGCGCAGTGGCCGGTCACCCGCATCCCGCGCCGGTGCGCCTCGCTCACCATCCGTGCGTTGAGGTCCCAGCGGCGGAAGGTCCGGGTCTTGATGTGCTGGGAGCCGAAGGCCTTGGCCAGCCGCACCGCGCGGGCCAGGTGATCGGGGTCGGCTTCCGGCTCGACGCCCTGCTGGTCGTCCGCGTCGTAGGCCCAGTCGCTGTAGTACTGGTATCCGCCGTAGTCGATGCGCGGCCCCGCGAGCTGCCCCGCGGCGATCGCATCCGCAAAGGAGACCAGCGGTGCGATGGGCGAGCCCTGGTCCCGGATCGTGGTCACCCCGAAATACGGATAACCCGCGAGCAGCTCCGGCCGGTAGATGTGGGCGTGCAGGTCCATCAGCCCCGGGATGAGGTAGCGCCCCCCGGCGTCGAGCACTCGGGCGACGCCCGGAGCCAGGGTTCCCGCCGCCGCGATCCGGGAAATCCGCCCCTCCTGCACCAGCAGGTCGCGCGGTCCGGTGGCCGGCGCGCCGGTGCCGTCGATGATCCGCGCGTTCCGGATCAGCACCGGCGGAGCCACGGGAGGAGTGTAGGAGAGCGGCCAGCCCAGCACCCGCTCCCGCCCGTCGCGCGCGCGGATCCGGAGCCCGCCTTCCGTGAGGTAGAGGATCGTCCCGTCCCGCGCGACCGATACATAACCCGCCGGCTCCGACCCCAGCGGCTCGGCGGGACCGGTGAGGCCGGTGGAGTCGAAGCCCGCGCGCCACACCCGGGCATGGCGGACCCACACCGCGGCGCCACCGGACCATTGCAGATAGAGCGGCGAGTCGGGCATGCGAGTCAGGGTTCGCGCTGCGCCGGAGGGCCCGGCCAGCTCGCCGGTGCTGGGCTCGCCCAGTCCGAAGCCGCCCTGGAGCGCGAGCAGGTCCGAGCCGACCCACACCGGCTCCGCGCCGCTTTTGGCCGGACGGATAAGGCCACGGCTCCGGTCGGTCAGCGTGGCGCCGTCGGCGTCCACGATCCAGAGGAAGGTGCTGTCCTCGACCGGCTGGTACACGAACGCCAGCCGGCGTCCGTCGGATGAAAACGCCGGCCGCTCTTCCCGTCC
>Ga0070707_100003186_pt1 | contig 15518 bp, 9 predicted proteins | sample KBSK5502metaG_FD_65468 | JGI IMG/M metagenome (GOLD analysis project Ga0070707, IMG submission 65468) | Corn, switchgrass and miscanthus rhizosphere microbial communities from Kellogg Biological Station, Michigan, USA - KBS K5-50-2 metaG | ecosystem: Host-associated > Plants > Roots >... | reverse complement strand
GCACCGGCGAGATCCGGGTCGACGTGAGGGTCATCTCGGCCACGAACAAGGACATCGACACCCTGCTCGCGGAAGGCCGATTCCGCGAGGACCTCTACTACCGCATCAGCACGCTCACGGTGAAGACGCCGCCGCTGCGCGAGCACTCGGCCGACGTGCCCGCGCTCGCCGCGCACTTCGTGGAGGGCGCGTGCCGGCGGAACCACTGGAGGCCGCGGCGGCTCTCGCCGGAGGCGCTCGAGCTTCTCCGCCAACAGCCGTGGAAGGGCAACGTGCGCGAGCTCCGCAACGTGGTGGAGCGGCTCTTGATCCTCTCCGACGCCGATCCCATCGGTGCCGGCGACGTGCGCGCGGCCCTGCCCGCCGCCGGCGCGGCCCCCCGCTCGGCGGCGCCTCCTCCCACCGGCTCCCTGCGCGACCTGACCGACGCCTTCGAGCGCGAGGTCATCCGCGAGCGGCTGCGCGTCGCCGGCGGCCACGTGACCAACGCCGCCCGCAGCCTGGGCCTGGAAAGAAGCCACCTCTACAAGAAGTGCAAGCAGCTCGGCATCGACATGCGCGAAGAGACGTAGGCCGGCGTTGCTTCTTTAGCCTCGCTTCAGGCTAACGCGCAGCGTCACTTCGCCGATGCCGATCTCGTCGCCGTCGGAGAGGGGCTCGGCCTTGTCGATCGCCCGGCCGTTGAGGCGCGTTCCGTTCGCGCCTCCCGCGTGCTCGAGGAGCGCGGTCTGGCGGTCTTCGCTGATCACCACCTTCGCGTGGGTGCGCGACACGGTCGCGTGCTTCACCCGCAGCGGCGCATCCGCGGCTCGCCCGAGGACGTGCGCGCCGGGAGTGGTGACCGAGAGATCGTAGTCGGCTCCGACCAGCCGAACCTCGGCCAGGGGCGCGAGGGCGGCGGGAGGAGCAGGGGGTGGTGTCGCCGCGGGGGTCGCGGTGGCGGCGGGACGCGCCGCGGCGGGGGGTGGCGGCGTCTTCGGTGCGGCCGTGCGGCGCGGAGGGCTCGCGGGCGGCGCGGCGCCCGCCGGCGGCTTCACCACCGGCTGCTTCTGGGTCGCCTTGTTCGCCCACTCCCGGTGAAGGCTGGCGATCGCCTCCCGCTCTCCCGAATCCCACTCGAAGCGCGTCTTCCAGTCGGTCGAGAAGCGCGGTGGCTCCTCCGCTCCGGGCAGCTCGGCCGGAGTCACCCGCCGGCGGATGCCCGAGCCGGAGGTGACCTCCCCCGTCTCGATCCGGACGCGGTAGGGCTCGACCCCGGCCAGCAGGATGACGTCGCCGTCGCTGAGCAGCGCGGTCATCACCTTCGCCCCGTTGACGAAGGTCCCGTTCGAGGAGTTCAGGTCCGTCAGGACCAGCTGGTCGACCGTGCGCTCGATCCGGGCGTGCACCTTCGAAACGGCGCCGCTCTCGGCCACGATGTTGCAGGCGGCGCTGCGGCCGAGCGTCACCTCGCCCATCCCGATCTCGTGCGGGATCGCGTCGGGGGAGTCGGCCACGAGCGAGGCGCCCACGATCCCGTGCTGCCGCACGAGGCCGCGCTCGACGGCGCGCAGCACGAAGATCAGCTCCGCGGTCTTGCCCAGCGTGATGACGTCCAGGTGGCGCAGGCGCTCCCGCACGATGCGCTGCCCGTTCAGCAGCGTGCCGTTGGTGCTCTTGAGGTCCTCCAGCCAGTACGCGCGCCCGTCCCAGTGGATGCGGGCATGCTGCCGCGAGACGCCGTCGAGCGGGATGGCCACCGCGAGGCCGGAGTCGCGGCCGACGAGGGCCTCGTCCGACTTCAACGCGAAGGTGAGGGTGACTCCGGGCCGGACGCGGCAGAGCACCTGGGCGGCGGGCCGCGCGGGGGCGGCCTCCGGGCTCACGGCACCGCCGGCGGGTGGTAGCGATGACATGTCAGGCAGTCCTGGCTCACGCTCCGCGGCTTGTGGCACTCCCGGCAGCTCTGCACGCCGCCGAAGTTCAGGTCCGCGGAGACCTTGCTGTTCCGGACGGCGCCGTGACAATGGTAGCAGTCGCCCTGTACGGGCAGGAGGTGCGGCTGGTGCTCGAAGCGCGCGCGAACGAGGACGGGGCGCGCCGCGACCGGCCGCGCCATCGCCGCGCCCGTGAACAGGTGGCACTTCACGCACGGCACGGTCAGCACCTCGACCGTCTCCTTCTTGCGCTGGAGCTCCGCGGGCGTGAGGGTCGCCCGCGGCGCGGGGGCTTCGGACAGCACGGCCAGGCGCGCCTGAACGTCGTCGATGGCGCGCTGGAGGGCGGCGCGCTCCGGCTCCAGCAGCGCCTCGCCCGGGGGGGCGATCCCACCCGCGCGCAGGGCCTGCTCGTCGATCACGCGCTGCCGCTCGGCTTCACGCTGATTGCGCGCCCGCTGGAGGATGTCGAGGCCCGGCTCGCCCGGCGCGAGGGCGAGCGCGCGGCGGCGAAGGTCCTGCGCCCTCGGCCCGAGGCTCGGGTCCGCCGCCTCGATCGCCTCGAGCGCCGCCATCAGCTCCCGCCGCCGCGCCTCGAACTCGGCGCCGGGAAGCGCCTCCGCCGACGCGCCGCCGGCCGCCAATCCGTCGCCGCTGGCTTTGAGCTGCTGCGCCTCGGCGCGGCCGCTCGCGTCGCCCGCGGCGGCCGCCGCCGCTTGCACCTCGTCCAGGCGAGACAGGCCGGCGGTCGTCGGTGCGCCGGTTGCCTGGGCGGCGATGCGCGCGTCGAGGCCGCGGAGCTCCGCCTCGATCGATTGCTGCCGCGCGCGCAGGGCCGCCTGGTCGAGGCTGGCCAGCGGCGTCGCCTGGGCCAGCCGCCGCTGGAGCTGGCTGAGCCGAGCGAGAAGCGCGCCGCGCTCGGCCGCCCAGCCTTCGGGGTCGATCTCGCGGCGCAGCTTGCGCAGGTTGAAGAGGACCCACTCGTCCTCGTGGTGGACGACGCTGCGGCCGACCTTGCCCCGGCCCACCTGGAACTCGTCTGCCCGCCCGAGCCACGGCCCGCGCACGCCCAGGGCGGCGATCTGTTCCGGAGGGAGAGCGTCCTCCTGGGGGACCGGATCCACGGTGCCCAGCGAGCCGTCCTTGGCGTGGCAAGACGCGCAATGCAGATCGAAGGAGACGCGGACGAAGTCGCGCTCGACGCCGGAGCGCTGGTGGCACTCGCCGCAGCTGCGCTCGATCCGGATGCCCTTCGCCTTCGCGACCGCGGCGAGGTGGCCGGCGAACCTGGCCGGCTCCGCCGAGTCGTGGCCGAACTTCAGACCCGGAGCCTCGGCCGACCGGGTGCGCAGGACCGCGAACTCGGGATGGCGCGAGAAGCTGCGGAAATGGCACTGCGCGCACTGCACCTCGTCGATGGCCGCCAGCCGTGCGTCTCGGCCCCGATGCTCGACGTGGCAGCGGGCGCAGGCGAGGGTGGGAGCGGCGGCCGCCTTGCGGGCGTCGCCGCTGCCGAAGAGCACGTGAACGCCGTTGGTCAGGCGCCCGGCCCCGCTGGGGTCGTGGCAACGCTGGCATCGGAGGTCCGAGGCCCCGCGGCGGGTGGTGTGGCACTCCTCGCACCGCGCCTCGATCGGCGCATGGCGGCTGATCACGTCCCCCGGCGCCAGGGGGCGCCGCACTCCGGCGGCCTGCAGGAGGAGGAGCACGGCGAGCACTCCCCCGCCCAGGACGACCGCCGGGAGCAGAAACGCCCATTTGCCGCGCGGCCACAGGTAATGCGCGGTGCGTCCCGGCGTCCCCCAGGTGACCTTGCGGGCCACCTCAGTACCAGGCCCAGGCGAAGACGTGCACGGCGAGCAACCCGATCAGCAGCCCGGCCGTCGGGACGTGGAGGACGAGCCAGCGCCGCAGGATTCCCTGCAGGCTGTAGTGGGCGTCGAGCTCGATCTTCTCGGTGTAGATGCTCATGAGGTCGTCGATCCGACCCTTCTCCGCGGGGTCGACGAACTCCGCGATGCGGCGGAAGGGCTCGAGCGCCCGGTCCCGGCTCGCCCTCACGTCGAGGAGGAAGCCCCAGGAAGGATTGGGACGCGACAGCGACTGCCGCACCTCCTTCCGATAGAAGCGCTCCCCTACCTCGTCGGCGCCCGCCATGAGCGCGTCCGCCTCCGCCACGAGCTGTTCCATGAGGGCGGGGATGCGCTCGTAGAGCGCCTCCACGTGCAGCCCCTCGGCGAGCGCGGCCGGGATCCACTTCTGGAGCCACACGCCGATGAGCCCGCTCGCCGTCGTCCAGAGCGAGAGCAGCAGCAGGGCCCAGCCGAGGCCGCCCTTCGGCAGGCGGAAGCCGGCGTGGATCAGCACCGCGAGCAGCGCCAGCGTTCCGAGGTACACGTGGGCCTGGGCCCAGGCCTTCGCGGTGCGCAGCGGCCGCGCCTTCGGCCGGCGGAAGGGATACGCCATCTCGAAGATGAAGAGCGCCGTGGCCAGGAACCCGAAGAAGAGTCCCAGGCCGCGCTTCGGGCTCCAGGGCCACGCCGTGGCCCCGGCGACGAAGGCGACGACCAGCATGGCGCCGCCGGCGGCGGCGGCCCGCGCGTGGCCAGGCTCCTTCGGCCGAAGGACCTGGCTGAACCTCAAGCGACCGCGGCCCGCATCACCGGAGCGTGGCGGTGACCCGCTCCAGGTCCTTGAAGGAGATCCGGACCGCGGAGCCGTGGGGACACATCTGCACGCACGCGGGGCCCTCGGGACGGTCGAGGCAGAGGTCGCACTTGGTGGCCAGCTCCACCGGCTTGCCGTCGGGCCGCTTCTCCCCGCGCTCCACCATGATGATGTTGTTCCACGGGCACCGATTGGCGCAGTTGCCGCAGCCGATGCAGGTGGGCTCGTTGATCGTGACCTCCAGCGTCCCGATCGAGCGGGTGATCGCGCCGGTCGGGCAATCCACCATGCAGACGGGGTCGGTGCACTGGTAGCAGGCGGTCGGGACGAGCCAGTGGCGGTACTTCTGCCCCTCGCGAATGAAGCGGGGCTCGCCGCCGTGGGCGTCCGCGCAGCCGCGGACGCACTCGTCGCAGCGAGTGCACGTCGAGAGATCGATCAAGAGGACGCTCTCGCCGTGGATGAGGCCGGTGTCCATCGCCATCTGCAGGTACTCGGAGGCCACCGGGCTCCGCACGGCGGCCCCGCGGAGCTTCAGCCGGGCCACCATCTCCGCCCACAACGACTCCTCGAGATGCGGGTAGCGCGCGGAGAGCGCCTTGAACTCGCCCTTGCCGATGCGGACGATCTCCACGTGCTCGAGGGCCTGCAGGGTGAAGGGCCAGGACTCGTCGAGCAGCAGCGCCGCCTCTCCCGCGTAGTCCCCCTTGCGCAGGTAGGTCACCGCGAGGTCCGAGGAGCCGGCGCGCACGCTCACCTTCACGTAGCCGCCCCGGACGAGGTAGAAGCTGTCCGCCGGCGTGCCCTCCTCCACGATCACCTGCCCCGGCTCGAACGAGAGCAGCTCGGCCTTCTCCTTCACCCGCTCGACGAACTCGTCGTCCACCTCCTCGAAGAGCGGAACGCTGCGCAGGTGGCGCGCCATCGTGCGCTCGCGATAGCGCTCGTCCAGGAACTTCTTGAACTCCTTGGACGCCGCCAGCAGCATGCGCAGGCCGGGGAGCCGGATCTGCAGCAGGGTGAGCGGGCTCTCCGCGCGGACCGTCGCGGAGATGGGATACCGCGAGAGGGCGCCGATCTCGCCGAAGATCTCGCCCGCCTCCAGGATCGTCCGCTGGCCGGGCACCACGTCGGCGGGCATCGCGGAAAGGATGACGGTGCCGCCGGTGCCGCGGCCACGTCCGACCATGGCTTCCGCCTCGGGACGTGCGCCCGCCCGCTGCGGCGGCGGCACGTGGGCGCCGCCCCTCACCTCGGGCCGGGCGGCCTCGCCGGCGGCGGCGAGGACGATCTCGACCGCGCCGTCCACGATGGAGTACGCGGAGTCGCTGTACTCGCCTTCGCGCAGGACGACGTCCCCGGGATTGAAGACGACGACGTGGATGTACTTCCGCACCTTCTCGATGACCTTGTCGCGCGCCTTCTCGGGTACTCCCGCGAAGAGAGGAAGGCCCCGAAGCTGCTCCGCTTCCGCGGGCACCAGGATCTGGAGACGCGGGTTCACTGCGGCCTCCGCAAGGCCTCGAGGGCGAGGGCGGTCACTTCATCCTGCAGGCGGAACAGCTCGCTGTCGGGCCCCCGGAACTCCGCCGGCCGTGAGGGCGGAGGCAGAGCCGGCGCGCGGGCGCCGGCCCGCAGCATGCGCTCGAGCAGCGTGACTCCCCGGCCCCGCAGCTCCGCCACCCGTGCCGCCGCCGAGCGCACGCCGGCCTGGGCCACGACCGTCGACTGAACGGCGGGCGTCACCGCGTTGCTTTCACCGAGGCCGGGGACGCCTCGGGGCAGCGCCGTGTCCTCCGCGATCGACGGCGGCACCGCCGGCGGCTGACGAGGCCGCGGCCGAGGAGCGAGGGCTCGCGGGGCGCCGGCCGCGGAGGGCGCCTGCGGAGCGGACTCCGCGGCGGGCTCGGCCACGGCCTCGGGCACGTATTCCTTGGGAAGCGGCCGGATCGGTTGGTCCCAGTCCCACGGGGCCGGCGCTGCGGCAGGCGCGGCCGCCGCCGGAGCCGTAGCCGGCGCCGCCGACGCGCGCGGCGGGGCCTGGCCGCGCGGCGGCGGGACCGACGCCGGCACCGCGCCTTGAGCCGCGGCGGGCGCGAGCCGTGATCCCATCGCCGCCTTGCCGGCCGCGCTCACCTGGGCGTAGTTGTAGGACACCTGCCAATGCACGATCTTCTGGAGGTTCGCTCCCGCGTCGAAGGCGCTGCCGGAAGGATGGCCGGCGGCCGCCAGGCGCCGGTCGAGCGTGACGTGGCAATCGACGCAGACACGCGCGATCGCCGCGGGCTTCTCGCGAAGGTCCCTCAGCCCCGAGCCCACGGACTTGGCGTAAGAGCCCTTGACCTGGTGCAGGTCGAGGTAGCCGCTCGCCGGCCCGTGGCAGCTCTCGCAGGAGACACCCGCGTTGGCGTCGCCGCGGAACACCGTGGCGTGGCACTTCACGCAGGATCCCTTCACGTCATAAGGGTCGGCGAGGCCGATCGCCTTGGCGTAGGTGCCGGCCTTCGCGCCGTCGAGTTGCTTCCGCGTGTTGAAGTGGGCCTTGATGCCGAGGGCGGCCGGCTCTTCCTTCTGCCACTTCGTCGCCGGCCGGTCGTGGTCGTGGCAGGCCACGCACTTGCTGGGGCCGGTGGCGCTGTATTGCGCCCGGGCCGGGGCCGCCAGGAGCAAGAGCCCTCCGGCGAGGCCCACCGTCGGGCCCAGCTTCACGCCCCATCGAAGCCGATGGCCCATGGGAGTTGCTCATCTGATTCCATGGCGCCGGTCCTGTCAAGCGGCGGGCGCACCTTGACCGTCGCTGGCGTTGTGGTTAGATTCGGCCCTGCATCCAGGAGGCATTCGCCGCCGCATGCCTTTGTCCCGGCCGTTTCCGCGGAAGGCGATTGCCTTCGGCCTCGCGGCGTTCCTCCTGCCCCTGTTCCCGTGCGCGGTGGCCGCCGGTCCGCCGCTGACCGCGGCCGAGGTGGATCGCATCGTCCGGCAGGCCGCGGCCGAGGCTCAGCGGATCGGGCTCAAGGCCCACATCGCCGTCACGGACCAGGAGGGGAACGTGCTGGCCCGCTTCCGGATGGCGGGCGCGCCCGAGACTTCAAGGGTGCGGCCAAAGCCGGGAGAGGAGGGCCGGCGCGGCCACGGCCTCGAAGCCATCGACCTGCCGGCGACGTTCGTGGCGGTGACGAAGGCCGGCACGGGGGCGTTCCTCTCCAGCGGCGGCAACGCGTTCTCGACGCGCACCGCCAGCTTCATCGTCCAGGATCATTTCCCACCGCGGGTCGACTTCACGCCCGGCGGCCCGCTCTTCGGCGTGCAGTTCTCGAGCCTCCCGTGCAGCGACGTGAAATCCCCTCCCCTGCCGGCGGGCCTCTCGGCCGATCCGGGAGGCTTGCCGCTCTACAAGAGCGGGCTCCTGGTGGGCGGCGTCGGCGTCGAAGGCGACGGCTCCTACACCCTGGATCCCGATCCGCGCGACTTCGACGCGCCGCCCGAGGAGCAGGCGGCCGCGGCGGGAGCCCGAGGCTTCGAGGCCCCGGACCTGGTCCGCGCCGACCACATCCTCGCCGACGGCATCCGCCTTCCCTACGCCAACGCCGAAGCCGGAACCGGCGGCTCGGCCGCGGCGGGAGACTATCTCGACGGCCCGCGCGACGGCCCGGCCTCGACCTTCCGCCCGGCCGCGCTCGGCGATCTCCAGGGCGAGACCGACCCCCGCTTCCCGACGCGCGCCGGCTCGCGGCTGAGCGCCGACGAGGTGACGCGCATCCTCACCCAGGCCGCCCGCCAGGCCCGCATCACGCGCGCGGCCATCCGCCAGCCGCTGGGCAGCGCGGCGCGGGTCTCGATCGCGGTCGTGGACGTGGACGGCCGCGTCCTCGGCAACTTCCGCACCCCCGACGCGCCGGTCTTCGGCTTCGACGTCGCCGTCCAGAAGGCGCGCACCGCAAACTTCTTCAGCCGCCGCGGCGCCGGCGACGACCTGCGGCGGGCCGGCCTTTCGCTCTATCTCGGCGACGGCGTTCCGCTCGACGGCAGCGTGGCCTTCACGAGCCGCGCGGTGGGATTCCTCGCCCAACCGCTCTACCCGCCCGGCATCGACGGCACGGACGCCGGGCCGTTCTCGTCGCCGCGCACGGAGTGGAGCCCCTTCAACACGGGGCTGCAGCTCGACCTCGTGGAGGATGCGATCTTCTCGTTCCTGGCGACGCTGCGCTCTCCGGGCACGTGCAGCGCGGCCATCCCCGCCCTCGCCAACGGGATCACGATCTTCCCGGGCGGCGTGCCGCTCTACAAGAACGGAGCGCTCGCCGGCGCCGTCGGGATCAGCGGCGACGGTGTGGACCAGGACGACCTCATTGCTTCTGCGGGCGCGGCGGGCTTCGACGCGCCGGCGGAGACGCGTTCCGACCAGATCGTCGTTCGCGGGGTCCGCCTCCCCTACGTGAAGTTCCCGCGCCACCCCGACCTGTGAGAGCGATGCGCCGCGCGGCCGCCGGCCTGCTCGTCCTCGCGCTCGCGGGGGCGGCGGCCGCCGACGACGTCCTGGTGTTGAAGGATGGACGGAGGATTCCCGTCACCCGGCTCGCTCGCCGCGACGGCCAGGTGGTGTTCCAGACGACCAAGGGTGAGGTCTTCTCGGTCCCGGAGAGCGACGTCGTCTCGCCGCCGCTCGACTCCATCCCGGTCTACTCGCCACCGGCCGTGACCCCGCCCGCCGGCCCGCAGCTGCTGGTGCTGAAGGACGGGCGCCGGATCCCGGTGACGCGGCTCGCGCGCCGCGGTGGCCTCGTCCTCTTCCAGACCGTGAAGGGCGAATCGTTCTCGGTGGCGGAAGGCGAGGTGGTGTCGCCCCCGCTCGAGACGATTCCGGGCCTCGAGACCGCCCCCGCCGCGGCCCCTTCGCCGATGCCCGAAGCGCCGCCTTCGCCGGGGCCGACTCCGGCTCCGGCCGCGTCGCCCTCACCGGCCCCGGTGCCCGATTTCGCTCCCATGCGGAACCGCTGGGACATCCCGTACCCGGAAGACCCGCGCTTCGTGAAGGGACGGCGCGCCGATCCCTACAACCAGAACGTCCTCAAGGGAGACAAGCCGGTCATCGGCGATTCGGTCTTCCTCGTCCTCACCGGCATCCTCGAGACGCCCCTCGAGCAGCGGCGGCTCCCGGTGGCCAGCGGCGTGAGCACGAAGGACCCGGGAAGCCTCGAGTTCTTCGGCCGCGGGGGCCAGACCTTCACGTCGCCGCGGGCGCTCGTCTCCGCGGAGATATTCAAGGGTCAGACCGCGTTCCGGCCGAAGAGCTTCGCGATCAAGGCGACCGGCGCTTTCGACCTCAACTATCTGCGGGTCCAGGAAAACAACAACGTCAACGTCGACGTGCGCGAAGGGACGACGCGGCAGCGCCACGACTTCTCGCTCGAGGAAGGCTTCGCCGAGGCGAAGATCGCCGACCTGTCTTCCTACTTCGACTTCGTGTCGGTGCGCGCCGGCATCCAGCCCTTCGTGTCGGACTTCCGCGGCTTCGTGTTCGCCGACTCCAACCTGGGCGCGCGCCTGTTCGGCAACGCGGCCAACAACCGCTGGCAGTACAACGCCGCGTACTTCGACCTGCTCGAGAAGGAGACCAACAGCGAGCTGAACACGTTCGACCGGCGGGAGCAGAAGGTCTTCGTCGCCAACCTCTTCCGCCAGGATTTCCTGACCCATGGCTACCAGGTCTCGCTCAGCTACCACCGCAGCCAGGACGACGCCTCGACGCACTACGACGCCAACGGGTTCCTGGTCCGGCCGGCCAAGGTCGGCAGCTTCCGGCCGCACGCGATCCGCGCCAACTACCTCGGCCTCGCCGGCGACGGGCACCTGGGGCGGCTGAACGTCTCCCACGCGTACTACTACGTCTTCGGGACCGACGGCGATCAGCCGCTCGCCGGGCGGGCGCAGGACATCCGCGCGCACATGGCGGCGGCGGAGCTGTCGCTCGACCGGAACTGGCTCCGCATCAAGGCGTCGGCCTTCTGGGCCTCGGGCGACGACGACGCGACCGACGGCCAGGCGCGCGGCTTCGACAGCATCTACGACGCCCCGAACTTCGCCGGCGGTCCGTTCAGCTTCTGGGACCGCTCGGCCATCGCCCTCACGCAGACCGGAGTCCTCCTGAAGGCGCCGGGCAGCCTGCTCCCGGACCTGCGCGCGAACAAGTTCGAGGGCCAGGCGAGCTTCGTGAACCCGGGCGTGCTGCTCGTCGGCCTGGGCCTCGACGCGGAGATCACGCCCAAGCTGAAGGGCGTCGTGAACGCCAACTACCTTCGGTTCGACAAGACGGGGGCGCTGGACCTGCTCCTCTTCCAGCCCGGGATCCGGAAGACGATCGGCGTCGACCTCGGGGCCGGCTTCCTGTGGCGGCCCCTGCTGAGCGAGAACGTCCTCATCGAGGCGGGCTTCACGGGCCTGCTCCCGGGGGCGGGCTTCGACGACATCTACACGTCGGTCTGCGGCGTGCCGGGCTGCGGGGCGGCGAGCCGGAAGCTCTACAACGGCTTCGTGCTGGTCAAGCTCACGTACTGAGGAGGGGGAATGGCCGGGGGCGGGCGGTCACGTCGGGCCGTGGCGCTGATCGAGGTCGCGTGCGTGGCGATGCTCGCCCTGGCCGCGCTAGGGCGCCTCGGCCTCGCCCAGGCCCCGGCGACGCTCTCCAGCCAGACTCAAGAAGACGCCGACCGCAAGAGCGCCGGCTGCATGAGCTGCCACACGCAGACCGACCAGCGCACGATGCACCGCTCCACGTCGGTGCGCCTCGGGTGCACCGACTGCCACGGCGGCAACGCGGGCGTGAAGGCCGGCGGCGGCGCGGGCTCGCCGGGATACGAGGAAGCCAAGCGCCAGGCCCACGTCCCGCCCCGGCGGCCCGAGGTCTGGAAGACCGCGGCCAACCCCGAGCGCAGCTACACGGCGCTGCTCGACGAGAGCCTGGACTTCATGCGCTTCGTCAACCCGGGCGACCTGCGGGCGGCGCCGATCGCATGCGGCCCCTGCCACGCTCAGGAGGTGCGGTCCGTCTCGAAGAGCCTGATGACCCACGGCGCCTTCCTGTACGAGGCGGCGACGTACAACAACGGCGTCCTCCCCGGCAAGGACGCGATCATCGGCGAGAGCTACGGCGCCGACGGCACGGCGCGGATGGTCAAGACCGTCCCTCCCCCGACGCCCGAAGAGACGCGCGACAAGGGCGTGCTGCCGTGGCTGGTGCCCTTCCCACGCTGGGAGCTGAGCCAGACCGGCAACCCGTTCCGCGTCTTCGAGCGCGGCGGCCGCCGCCGGCTGGAGGTCGGCCTGCCCGATAGAGAAGAAGAGCCGGGCCGGCCCGACAAGGGCCTCTCGCCCCGCGGACCGGGAACGCTGAACCGCACCGACCCGGTCATCCTCGGCGCGCAGAAGACGCGGCTCGTCGACCCGCTGCTGTCGATGCTCGGCACCAACGACCACCCGGGCGACTATCGATCGAGCGGCTGCACGGCCTGCCACGTCGTCTACGCGAACGACCGCTCCCGCTCGAACTCGGGTCCGTACGCGTCCTTCGGCAACCTGGGCATGAGCCAGTCGAAGGACCCGACCATAAAGAAGGACGAGGCGGGCCATCCCCTCCGCCACGAGTTCACCGAGTCCATCCCCTCGGCGCAGTGCATGACCTGCCACATGCACCCCGGGACGAGCATGGTCTCGACCTACCTCGGCTTCACCTGGTGGGACAACGAGGCCGACGGCGCGCTCATGTATCCCAAGGAGTCGAAGAAGCTCGGCCCGGCGGAGCGGGCCGAGATCGAGCGCGCCAACCCTGACGGGGCCGCGCTCCGGGGCCTGTGGTCGGACCGGAAGTTCCTCGCCGACGTGTCGACCCTCAACCCGCAGCTCAAGCGCACGCAGTTCGGCGACTTCCACGGCCACGGCTGGGTCTTCCGCGCCGTCTTCAAGAAGGACCGCAAGGGCAGCCTGCTCGACGCCGCGGGGAAGATCGTTCCCGACGACGACCCCGACAAGTTCCGGAAGGCCGTCCACCTCAAGGACATCCACCTCGAGAAGGGCATGCACTGCGTCGACTGCCACTTCAAGCAGGACGTGCACGGCGACGGCAAGCTGTACGGCGAGCCGCGGGCGGCGGTGGAGATCGATTGCGTGGACTGCCACGGCACCGTGAGCGCGCGGGCCAGCCTCGTGACCTCGGGCCCCGCCTCGGCGGGCACGGACCTCACGTCGCTGACGACGCCTTTCGGCGAGCCGCGCTTCACGAGCCGGCGCGGCCGCGTCACCCAGAAGAGCATGGTCACCGAGGGCGTGGAATGGGAGGTCCCGCAGGTCCTGGACACGATCACGCCGGGCAACCCGCGCTACCGCGAGGCTTCGCGGCTGGCCAAGACGATCCAGCGCGACGGCGCCACCTGGGGCGACGCCGGCGCCGACCCGAAGGCCCTCGCCCACGCCAACAGCAACATCACCTGCTACGCCTGCCACTCGGCCTGGACCACGAGCTGCTTCGGCTGCCACCTGTCGATGAAGGCCAACCAGAAGAAGCCGAACCTCCACAACGAGGACGGCGAGAGCCGCAACTGGACGAGCTACAACTTCCAGACCCTGCGCGACGACATCTTCTTCCTCGCCCGGGACGGGACCGTCACGAAGAACCGCATCGCCCCCGCCCGCTCCTCGTGCGCGGTCGTCGTGTCGTCACAGAACCAGAACCGCGAGTGGATCTATTCGCAGCAGCAGACCACGTCCTCGGCCGGCTTCTCGGGGACCGCGTTCTCGACCTACGTTCCCCACACCGTCCGCGCCACCGAGACCCGCACCTGCACCGACTGCCACGTGTCGAGGGACGGCGACAACAACGCCTGGATCGCGTCTCTTCTCATGCAGGGGACGGGGCTCATGAGCTTCGTCGGGCGCTACGCCTGGGTCGGCGAGGGCGGGGCGGGCCTGGAGGCCGTCGCCGTCACCGAGCGCGACGAGCCGCAGGCCGTCATCGGCAGCCGCCTTCACGAGTTGGCCTACCCCGAGGGCTACCGTGCTCACGTCGCCGGCGGGGGCCGCCTCCGCGAGGCGTACGGCCACGGCGGCAACGTCCTGTCGTTGCAGCTTCGCGGCGAGTACCTCTTCGCCGCTCAGGGCAAGGGCGGGCTCCGGATCTACGACGTGGCCCAGATCGACCACAAGGGCTTCAGCCAGCGGATCACCACCGCCCCCGTCTCCGCGCTCGGCCAGAAGCTCTACGTGAAGACGAAGGACGCGACCTCGGTCGCGCTGCCCACCACGCAGGCCGTCGACGCCGGACGCCAGGTCCGGCCGGAGAACCAGGAGCAGAGGGTCCATCCGATCTACGACTACGCCTTCGTGACGGACCGCGAGGAGGGGCTCGTGGTCGTGGGACCCCTCCACACGCTGCTCGACGGCGATCCGCGGAACAACTTCGTGCACCGCGCGGCGACGTTCAACGAAGGCGGCGCTCTCGCCGGCGCCACGTCGATGGCGATCGCGGGGACCGTCGGCTACGTGACGGCGCCGCAGGGCATCGTGGTCCTCGACCTGGATGACCCGCTCGCGCCCAAGGTGCTGGCCCGGGTGGGCGCGCCGGGGATCAGGGACCCGCGCGCCCTGGCCGTCCAGTTCCGCTACGCGTTCGTGGTCGACGCCGACGGGCTCAAGGTGCTGGACGTGACCGTGCCCCGCGCCCCCCGCCTGGTCGATGGCGCCATGGTATCGATCCCGGATGCGCGCTCGATCTACCTCGCCCGCACCTACGCCTACGTGGCCGCGGGCCGGGCCGGGATCGCGATCGTCGACGTGGAGCGTCCGACCCGGCCCCGGCTCGACCAGACGTGGAACGCGGGCGGCGCGATCGATGACGCACGCGACGTGAAGCTCGGGGCAACGAACGGGAGCATCTTCGCGTACGTGGCCGACGGGAGGAACGGCCTCCGGGTCGTCGAGATGATCTCCGCCAACGACACGCCGGGCGCGTACGGGTTCAGCCCGCGGCCGACGCCGCGGCTCGTCGCGACGTACCCCACGCGCGGTCCCGCCGTCGCCCTCTCCCGCGGGGTCGAGCGTGACCGGGCGGTGGACGAGACCGGCCACCAGATCGCGGTCTTCGGCCGCCGGGGCGCCCGCCCCTTGAACCGCGAAGAGCAACAGCGGCTCTACCTCCGCGACGGCAAGCTGTTCACCGTCGCCGACAAGGCACCGTCCAAGCCGCGCGACGCGCAGTAGCGCCGATCGGGCCCGGCGCGGCCGGCGGCCATGCTACGCTTACCGCGTCATGGCGGCCCCGCCCGACACGAAGCGCCGCGCGACGTACGAGGACCTCGAGCGCGTCCCCGACACGATGGTCGCCGAGATCGTGGACGGCGAGCTCTTCGCAAGCCCGCGGCCCAGGCCTCGGCATGCCGCCGCCACCTCATCGCTCGGCGGCGACCTCAACCCGCCGTTCCAGCAGGGCCGCGGCGGCCCCGGGGGCTGGTGGATCCTAGACGAGCCCGAGCTGCATTTCGGCGAGGATGTGCTGGTCCCCGACCTGGCTGGATGGACGCGCGAGCGGCTGCCCTCGATGCCCCCGGAAGCCTATTTCACGTTGGCTCCCGACTGGGTGTGCGAGGTCATCTCCCCCCACAACGAGCGCCACGACCGGGCGCGGAAGATGCCGGTGTACGCCCGCGAGGGAGTGAGACACGCCTGGCTCGTCGATCCGTTGGATCGGAGCCTCGAAGTGTTCAGGCTGGAAGCGGGCCGGTGGAACCTCCTCGCCACGCATCGCGGCGACGAGATCGTCCGGGCCGAGCCCTTCCAGGCCGTCGAGGTCGACCTGCTCGGCCTGTGGGGCGAGTCGCGCCAAAGCCGCTGAGCTCGGCGCGATCTCCTCAAGAGAAGAAGAGGGCGGCGCCACCGACGGGCGCCGCC
>Ga0070707_100003184_pt1 | contig 15519 bp, 12 predicted proteins | sample KBSK5502metaG_FD_65468 | JGI IMG/M metagenome (GOLD analysis project Ga0070707, IMG submission 65468) | Corn, switchgrass and miscanthus rhizosphere microbial communities from Kellogg Biological Station, Michigan, USA - KBS K5-50-2 metaG | ecosystem: Host-associated > Plants > Roots >... | reverse complement strand
CGGCACCGCCAGGTCGAGAGCGAGCAGCGTGATGGCTACGGCGAAGACGCCGTCGCTGAACGCCTCCAGCCTGTCGCTTTCCATTTTCACCCCTGGGATCCTGGCCCGTCCGAGACTACCGAGGGCAGCGCCTGACGCCGGGCAGTGCCCGCCAGACCGGCCTATATGACCTGGCCGGGACTGACCCCGGTGCCGCCTGACCTGCTGCTGGCATAAGCGGCCAGCGCGAATCTCAGCACATCCACGGCTTCGTCGGCGCTCCACATCAGGGGGCCCTCGCCGGTTCGCAGCCAGCGCAGCCAGTGCCGGCCACAGTCGCGGAAGCTGCTCGCCCAGTCGTCATCGAGCGCGTGGTAACCACGCATCTCGCCGTCTACGTAGACCTCCAGGCTGGGCTGCTGGACACCTCGGCCAGTACACCGGTTGACGCGCGCGAAGCCCTTGCTGCCGGTGACCTCCCATCGCTCGTCGTTGGTGTAATAGTCCGAGCGCAGATACAGGTCAGGTGCGAGCGTGATGTCCCAGACGCCACGGACGCCATTAGCGTGCTGCCACGCGATCATGGTGGGCGCGTCGAGGTCGATGCCGTGGCCGAACGAGGTCGTCCCGATCCACGCCCGCACCTCGCTGACCGGCCCGAAGAGCCACAGGGCGGTCGACAGCTTGTGCCAGCCGTCGTCGAAAACGAGGATGCCCCTCCCGCGTTTCATCTGCTCGATCTGCCACTCGAAACTGCTCCACGGCACGTCCCAGCCACCCGCACCGCTGCCGACCATCTTCATGTGGTAACCGGCGATGGTGCCGAGCTCTCCGGACTCGAAGACGGACTTGAGCCGCCTGAGCGGCTCGTAGAACAGGTAGTTCTCCATCACCCGCAGCACCAGGCCGCCGGCCTTGGCCGCGTCCAGCATCCGCTGCGCGTCGAGCAGGTCGTTGCACATCGGCTTCTGCAGGTTGACATGCCAGCCGTAGCCGAGCAGCTCGATCACGCCTTCGGTGTGCAGGGGAATCGGCAGCAGCACCTCCACGGCGTCCACACCGATGCCGCTCGCCGCCAGCTCGGCGGCGGAGGCGAACGCAGCAGCCCGTGGCCAGTCCGCCTGACGCTGCGCACGGCGTTCCTCGCTCGGGTCAACGAGCGCGACGACCTCGGCGTCAGGGTTGTTCAGGTAGGCGCGCACGTTCAGGTCATAGATCCGTCCGAGTCCGATGAACGCCGCCCGCACCGGACGGTCGTAGGGCGCGAACGCCATGGCGGATCCCTCATTGCCGGAGACCGGGATTTCTGCACCGTTCGCCCGGCATACTAGCGGCTCGTCCTGTTCACCTCGATCCGCACCTTGGCCCGGACCAGCCCGCCATCTACACTGACGGCACCCGCCGTCCGAGGAGCGAATATGACCGACGTGGCCAGGGCCGAGGTCCAGGGCACCTGCAACGACCGCTTCGAGCCCGTGCGGGCCGCGCTCGCGGAACGGCTGGCCTCCGGTGATGAGCTCGGCGCGTCAATCGTGATCAACGTCGGCGGCGAGACGGTCGCCGATATGTGGGGCGGCCACCGGGATGAGGCCAGGACCGTTCCGTGGACGCGGAACACCATCACCAACGTCTGGTCGACCACGAAGACGGTGACCAACCTGGCGGCGCTGATGCTGGCCGACCGCGGCCAGCTTGACGTCTACGCGCCTATTGCCAGGTACTGGCCCGAGTACGCGGCCAACGGCAAGCAGGACATCGAGGTCAGGCACCTGCTCTCGCACACGTCGGGCGTCTCGGGCTGGGACCAGCCGTTTCGCACCCAGGACATGTACGACTGGGAGAAGGCCACCTCCCAGCTCGCCGGGCAGGCCCCTTGGTGGGAGCCAGGGACGGCGTCGGGGTACCACGCGCTCAACCAGGGACACATGGTGGGCGAGCTGGTTCGCAGGATCACGGGCAAGTCGCTCAAGCAGTTCGTCGCTGAGGAGATTGCCGGGCCGCTCGGAGCCGACTTCCAGATCGGCGCGCTCGAACGAGACTGGGACCGGATCGCGGACGTCGTACCTCCGCCGCCGCTGCCGTTCGACATGGACGCCATGGACCCACAGAGCCCGGCGTTCAAGACGATGACCGGGCCGGTTGCTGACGCCGCCGCGGCCAACACGCCCGGCTGGCGGCATGCGGACATGGGCGCCTGCAATGGGCACGGGAACGCGCGGTCGGTGGCCCGCATCATGTCGGCCGTCACGCTGGGGGGACTAGTGGACGGAGTCCGGTTGCTCAGCCCGGGCACCATCGATCTGATCTTCGACGAGCAAGCCGACGGCGTCGACCTAGTGCTCGGGATACCGCTGCGTTTCGGTGTCGGCTTCGGCCTGCCGCGGCTTGACACGATTCCTTACATCCCGGATGAGCGGATCTGCTTCTGGGGAGGCTGGGGCGGCTCGCTCATCATCATGGACCTCGACCGCCGGATGACCATCTCGTACATGATGAACAAGATGGGCCCCGGCATCGTCGGCTCGGACCGGAGCGAAGCCTACCTCCGGGCGGTCTACGGGAGCTGAGAGCAGCTGATAACGAGGTGAGCAATGCAGGATGACCCGCACGCAACGCCAGCGCTTGCTCGCCTCCAGGTACTGGTCGGTGAATGGAGCGAGGAGGCCGCAGGTGCTGCGGCCGGCCGGGTGGTGACCGAATGGGGGCCAGGACGAAGATTCCTGATCCAGCGTTCGGAGATCCCGCAACCCGAGTTCCCCGACAGTCTCGTGGTTATCGCGGCGAACCAGGACGGCGAGACGTATACCCAGCACTATTTCGACTCACGCGGCGTCGTGCGCCTCTACAAGATGAGCCTGGACGGCCGCACGATGACGCTGCTTCGCGACGTCCCCGACTTCACGCCACTCGACTTCGCGCAGCGATTCGTCGGGACCATCGCGGAGGACGGCAGCAAGATCGAGGCGATGTGGCAGACGGCCAGTGACGGCGAGCACTGGGAGAAGGACTTTCGACATCGTGTACAGGAAGATCGGATAGCAGTGGTCACCGCATCCTCGATGCGGAGAACGCCGGCTATCTCGTGTCAGCGGGCCAGCGCGGGCCGCGTGAACTCGGCGCGCCAGCGGCGCGGCCAGTCAAGCTGCGGGTCGTTCAGGTCCTCGATCCTGACCGGCTCCAGGCCGGTGCGGGCCAGCGCGTCGATCTCCGCCCTGGTCAGCGCCCATGGCGGCCCTTCGGTCGGCTCGCCGGGCTCGCGGGCACGGGCGATGACGATCAGCGTTCCCGCCGGCGCGACCAGTTCGCCGAGCCTGGCGATGGCGTCGCCCCTGGGCGGGTCGGGTAGTGCCTGCAAGGTAAGGCTCTCCACGACCAGGTCGAACGCCCCGCGCCAGGCGGCCGGCGGGTCGAGCAGATTCGCCGTCACATACTGAACGGCCGAGCCGGGGAACCTGCGGCGGGCAGCGGCGATCGCGGTCGGCGAGATATCGAAGGCGACTGTATGGAAGCCCAGCCTGGCAATGAACTCAGCGTCATCGCCGAGCCCGCAGCCCACCACGACTGCGTGCTTGCCCGCGCGGGGGGATCCTCCGGCCGGGCCGGCCGCGCCGGCCAAGCCGCGCCGCTCCGCCCACTGCCTGAGGAAGGGACTCGGTGCGCGACGGTCCCAGGGCACGGCAGTCTCACCCGCTTCGGCGGCGGCGTACAGCCGCTCGAACCACCCCGTCGGGTCACCGGCCGAGACGGAGTGGGCGGCCAGCCGGCCGGCGAACTCTTCGGGCTCCTCCGCGAACTTGCCTCCGCCTGCGACCACGGGCACGATGCTAGTCCCGGCTGATGACAGGATCGCGATGGCACCAGGTGACACTTCGGGTGGGGCCCCGCGATGACTGCGTCCTCATCGCGACCGAGCCGTGCGGAGCTGGCCGCAGCGGCTGGACAGGCAGTCGCCGACGTAGCGGCACCCGGCCTGAGCGTCCTGTTCTGCGGAATCAATCCTGGCCTTTACTCGGCGGCCACCGGCCACCATTTCGCCCGGCCGGGCAATCGCTTCTGGCCGGCTCTGCACCAGTCCGGGATCACCGGACGGCTGCTGCGGCCGAGCGAGCAGGACGAGCTTCTCGGCCTCGGCGTGGGGATCACCAACATTGTGGCGCGCGCCACCGCCCGTGCGGATGAGCTGGGCAAGGAAGAGCTAGTTGCGGGCGGCCGTCTGCTGGCAGCCAGGGCAGCCAGGCTCCGCCCGCAGTGGCTGGCAATCGTCGGGCTGACCGCCTACCGGACTGCGTTCGGCAATCCGGGCGCGACCGTCGGACGACAGGAGATCATGATCGGCGGTGCGCCGGTGTGGGTGTTGCCCAATACCAGCGGGCTCAATGCGCACTGGACCGCCGCGTCGCTGGCCGCGGAGTTCGCCAGGCTGCGCGTGGCCGCTGGCCTGCCGGCCGCAGTCCCTCAGTAACTGAATGTGGTCGCGGCTTCCTCGCCGATCCATTCCCACAGCTGAACGCTGCCCGCCAGCTCGGCGTTGGGCAGCAGCGAGCCCTTGTCGAGCTTCTTGGCGTTGAAGCAGACCGGGCAGACCATATACCGGCCGCCCGCCTTCTCGTACCGGGCCACCAGGTCAGGGAGCGCGGGACAGCCCTCGCAGGCCACTCCCTCCGCCGTTCCGTCCAGGGCCAGCCGGACCGCTTCCTTGGCCGAGAAGATTAGCGTGGCCCGCCCGGCCTCGGCCGCGCCTACCGCGACTAGGAAGGCCACGGTCACCTTCTCCGGATCCTCCAGCCCCGTCGTGAGGCTGATCACAGCCTTGCCCGCCATCTGCCGTCCCCTTCGCTCGTCCGTCACCGGCGATGCTACGAGGAGGCTGGCCTGCGGCAATACCGTAGAACTACGGTATTGGCCCGAGCGCGCCGAGCTCGGCGAGCCGACGGGTTGCCTGCGCTCTGGTGCGGCATGCAAGCTTCAGCATGCTGCCCTGCACGTGCATCTCCACGGTCCGCGGGCTGATGAAGAGGATGCCGGCGATCTGCCTGCTCGTCTGTCCGCCGGCCACCAGCCGCATGACCTCCAGCTCCCGCGCGGTCAGCCCGACCGCTGTCACAGGCCTGCGGCGGCGCTGCCGGCCGAGGCCGAGCGCTGCGGCGCACGACTCACGCAGCTGCCGGGCGCCGAGCCGGGCGGCAGTCGCGTGGGCCGCACGCAGCAGGTCCCGTGCCCTTCCGTGCTCACCGAACCGGGTAGCTGCGACCGCCGCGCGGGACTGGGCCAGCGCCGTCGCTAGCGGAAGGCCGAGCTCACCAAATATCTCGGCCGCTCGATCCAGCTCCCGCGCCGCCGTCCGCGGCTCGTCGGCCAGCATGATCTCGCCGCGTGCGTGGGCCAGCGCGGCGATCGCCTCAGGCTGCGCGGTCGCCTCAGCGATGCCCGACAAGGCGGCCGCGCATGCGCCGACGTCACCAACGTGGCCCTGCTGCGAGAAGAACGTAGCCGCCCATTGCAGAATCGCCACGCTGTAGTGGCGCTCCTGGGTTCTGGCCAGCCGGGCGAGCAGCTGCCTGCCCCGCTCAGCCGCCGCGTCGGGCGCGCCAGCGGCATCGGCCAGCAGGCACAACCCCCACGAGGAGATCAGCTCCATGGCCGTCAGCTCGATCCTGGCGGCGATGACGTTGCTTTCGACCAGGAACGGCCTGGCCCGCGCGGAGTTCCCCCGCAGCGCGTGGACCAGTCCGGCCATACCCGTGCTCACCGCGCGCGCGTGCGGCGGTGCCGGGGAACCGAGAACGTCCTCGCACACGCCGATGGCCCGATCCCACTCACCCTTGACGAATAGCACCGCGGTGGCGCAGGCCCGGCAGAGCTGGCCGATGAGGTCGGCCCCGTGGGCGTCGCAGTACTGGTAGGCGGACGCGTAGGCGGCCGCCGCGGCGCCATAATCACCGGCGTGCTCGAGTGAGTCAGCCAGGCGTTGCTGCAGCTCGGCCGCAGTGTCGGTGAGCGAGGCGGCCAGCGCCTGGTCGAGTGCCGCGCGCAGCACGCTCATGCCCTCGGCGGCCCGGCCGAACCGGGCAAGCACGTTGCCGCGCAGGCCCTCTGCCCGCAGCAACAGGTCGAGCCGACCGCTCGCCGTGGCGTCTGACTCGGCGGCGGTCAACGTAGCCAGGGCGGCGGCGAAGCTGGCCGCTGACCGCTGATGGACTGCCACTGCGATCCGGTCGATGGCCGCCTCCGCGGGGAGGCCGGCGGCCGAATACGCCGTCGCCGCCGCCTCACGCGTGGCGAGCGCGGCCTCCCAGTCGCCGCGAAGCTCGGCCGCGAGCGCCAACCGCCGGCGGGCGGCGGCCAGCGCCCGGATGTCACCGTTCTGCTCGTGCCCGTCGGCCAGCTCGCCGAGCAGCGCGATCGCTTCGGCGTACTCCGAGGACATCTCGGCGCACCGGGCCAGCCGGTCGATGACCGCGAGACGGTCTGGGCTCGTGCCAACCCCCCAATGCTCGAGCGCGGTCCGCAGGGCCCGGGCGGCGTCGCGGTAGGCATGCACCGCACAATGCTGATCAGCGGCCGCGACCAGAGCAGGCCGTGCCTGAGCGAAGTCTCTGGCGGCGAGCAGGTGCGCGGCGATCAAGGCAGGCGGCGCGCCGCCAGCGGCCAGCGCGCCGGCCAGCGCCCGGTGCAGGCGACGGCGGCGCGGCCACGGAATGTCGGCGTAGGCCGCCTCCCGGCTGAGCGGGTGCCGGAAAGTCGCCCGGCCGTCGGCAACCTCGGACAGCAGGCCTCTGCCGGTGAAACCGTCCGGCCAGGCGCGTGGGACTTCATGGCGGTCATTTTCTACGGCGACCTGCGCGGCCACGCCGGTCGCGGCAAGTACGGTATCGACCTCGAACTCGTTGCCGGCCACCGCTGCGGCCTCGATCAGCGCCCGTTCCTTGGCGGATAGCCGCGAGGTCCGCAGCAGCACAGTGTCACGGATGCCATCGGGCACTGCAACCAGCCCGGTCACGCTTGCATCGGCCAGCGCGACGGTCCCGTCCCGGTAAGCGAGGTGACCGCCGTCGCGCAGGGCAAAGGCAAGCTCTTCGACGGCGAACGGCAGCCCTTGGGCCCGGTCCGCGACCGTCGTGACCAGCGCCGGCTCAGGATCCGCCGCGAGCAGGCCGGCCAGCATCCGCCGCACATAAGGATCGGGGAGGCGGCCGAGCGCGATCTCGGCGAGCTGGCGTTTCCTGCGCAGCAACGCCCGGACGACCCGGAGCCGATGGTCGCGTGGGAGCTCATCGCTGCGGTAGCAGCCCGCGACGGCGATCCGCGAGCTGCTGCACGCCTCGGCGAGGGCTGGCAGCAGGTCGAGGCTGGCCTCATCGGCCCATTGGAGGTCGTCCAAGAACAGGACGGCCGGCTTGCCGCCGGCCGCGCTCGCGAGGGCGGAGCTGACGGCGGCGGCCAATGTTGATGGCTCCTGCGGGGCGTGGCCAGGCCGGATCTGGGTCAGGGGGTCGGTCCCGAGTTCCCATCCCGGGACCGAGCGGAGCTCACTCGCCACGATGTCGTAGGCAGCGCCCGCCCACTCGTCCGCCCGACCCCGCCATGTCCTGGTGCCGACCAGAACGTGCTCCACGAGCGTGGTCTTGCCGACACCTGCCTCGCCCGAGACGAGGATGACCCGAGCGGTATCGGCGAGCCGGCGCGCAACGCCGCGCACTCGTTCTCGCGGCCGATCAGCAACGGGCTCATGACATAAGGATCTCTTCTCGCAGGACTCGTCGGCCCCCCTCAGAGGTGTTCGGAGCCGGCAGCTCCTTCAGGCCGCGCTATAGCCGGCGGGCGGCGGCGGGTGGGCATCTGCGCGCCAGCTAGCACATCCTCGGCGCGATGACAGGCGACTTGGTGCCCGGGCCCGGCGTCGCGCAGTTCGGGGACCTCGGTGCGGCAGCGGGCCACCGCGAGCGGGCACCGAGGGTGGAACACGCAGCCAGACGGTGGATTCGCCGCATCGGGCGGGTCGCCGGGCAGCACGATCCTGGACCGGCGCCCGGCTACGTTCACCTCGGGCACCGCGGAGCGCAGCGCCACAGTGTAGGGGTGCGCAGCGGCGCGCAGCAGCATCTTCGTGGCGCCGATCTCCGCGATCTTGCCCAGGTAGAGCACGGCGGTCTGCTCGCAAAGCTCGCTGACCACGCCGAAGTTGTGGGTGATCAGCAGGTACGACAGCTTGCGCTCGGACCGCAGCCTGGCGATGAGCTTCAGTATGTGCGCTTGGGTGCGGACGTCCAGCGCGCTGGTCGGCTCGTCGAGGACCAGTAGCTGCGGCTGGACGCTGAGCGCGCGGGCGATCGCGACGCGCTGGCGCTGGCCGCCCGACAGCTGGTGCGGGTACCGCTCGGCGAACGCAGGGTCCAGGCCCGCCTCGGCAAGCAGCGCCGCGACGCGCTCGGTAATGGCGGTGCGCGGCACGACCTGGTGGGCGCGCAGCACCTCGGCAATCGTGGTGCCGATCAGCATCCGGGGATCCAGGCTGTTGTCCGGATCCTGGAAGACGATCTGCGCATTCCTCCGGTACATCTTGAGCGCGGGACCGCGCAGTGCGCGGACGTCCTGGCCCGCGAACATGATGCTGCCGCCCGACGACCGCACCAGGCGGACGATGGCCCGCCCGATGGTCGATTTACCTGAGCCGCTTTCGCCGACGAGACCCAGGCCGAACGGGCCGGCCGCTACATCGAGCGATACGCCGTCCACGGCCCGGACGGGCCCGAACCGAACCGTAAGGTTCGCGACCTGAAGGAGCGGCGGTATGCCGGCCAGATCGCGCCCGGCGGTGAGGCCGGCGGTCATGTCGCGCTCGCCAGCTTCGGCACCGAGTCCAGCAGCTCGGCGGTGTACGGACTGGCGGGTGCGGACAGGACCTGGCTGGCCGGTCCCTGCTCCAGGATCAGCCCGTGGCGCATCACAGCGACCCGGTCGCACAACTCGGCGACGACAGCCAGGTCGTGGCTGATGAACAAGATCGACATGCCGATCGACTCGCGCAGGTCGCGCAGCAGGTCGAGCACCTCGGCCTGGACCGTCACGTCGAGCGCGCTGGTTGGCTCGTCGGCCAGCAGGATCTCCGCGCGCAGCGCGACCGCGAGCGCGATCGCCACCCGCTGCAACTGGCCGCCGGAGAGCTGGGACGGGTACCGGCGCATCAAGTCCGGTGACAGCAGCACCTGGCGCATCGCCTCCCCGGCCCGGTCCGACGCCTCGGATCTGGTTGCGCCGTGCAGTCGCAGTGCCTTGGTCACGACCGTCCCCACCCGGTAAACCGGATTGAATGCGGTCGACGGGCTCTGGAAGATCGCGGCGATCCGGCGCCCACGGAAAGCACGCAGAGTCTCCTGAGGTAGCCCGGTAAGTTCCTGGCCGTCGAGCGCGATGCTGCCGCTGACGGTCGCGCCGACGGTGTGTGCGAGGCCCAGGATGGCGAGCGTGGTCATGGACTTGCCCGAGCCGCTTTCCCCGGCGAGGCCGAGGATCTCCGCGTGATCGAGCCGCAGGTCCTCTATCGAGACGACCTGTCGGCTGCCGAAGCTGATCTCCAGGCCGGAAATGTTCAGTCGCCCGGTGGATCCGGTCATAGCAGGAAGCTCCGCTTCGGGTCGAGCAGGTCGCGCAGGCCGTCGCCGAGCAGGTTGAACGCGAACGCGGTCATCAGGATGACCAGGCCGGGGAAGGTCACCAGCCACCAGTCCGGGGTGAAGTACCGCTGGCCCTCGGAGACCATCAATCCCCAGTCTGGGACCGGATCCTGGGCACCGAGGCCGAGGAACGACAATGCCGAGGCGGTCAGGATCACACCGCCGACATCCAGGGACACTTGCACGAGCACGGGTGTGATCGAGTTCGGCAGGATGTGCCGGAAGATGATGCGCAGCCGGGAGATCCCCAGCGCCCGGCACGCCTCGACGTAGGGCCTGCCTGCCACCGAAGCGGCCTGACCGCGGATCAGCCTGACGTACCAAGGCCACCAGACAGCCGCGATCGCGATCGTCACGCTGGTCAGGCTGGCGGGTAGCACGGCGGCCAGCGCAAGCGCGAGCAGCAGAGGCGGGAACGCGAGGAACACGTCGGTCACCCGCATGATCAGCTCATCGACCCAGCCGCCGAGAAAGCCGGCCGCGACCCCGAGCGGGACGCCGACGAGGCAGGCGATCACCAAGACGATGATCGCGATGACAGGCGACACCCTTGCGCCGAACAGGACCCTGGAGAAGATGTCGCGGCCGACCTGATCGGTCCCGAACCAGTGCGCCGCGGACGGCGCCTTGAGCACCTCGAAGGGATTGGTCGCCGTTCCGGCGTCGCCTGGGAACGGCGCGATGAGCGGAGCGAAGATCGCGACGACCACGATGAGCAAAACGATCGCGGCGCCTACCGTCAGCAGCGGATTGGCGGCCAGGCCCTGCCGGAGCGCCCGCCCGCGGGGCACCGCGGCCTGTGGCGGCGCGATCGTCGGGGACTCGATCATCGGGGGACCTCAATCATCGCAGCCTGATCCGAGGGTCGATGACAGCTTGCACGACGTCCACCACCAGGTTCGCGACGACGTACGCGACGGCTACAAACAACGTGACGCCGAGGATCGCCGGGGTGTCCAGGGTCGAGATGGACGCCGCCGCGTAGCTGCCCAGCCCGGGCCAGTCGAAGATGGATTCCACCAGGAAGGTGTTGACCAGTGAATAACCGAACACCAGGGCAATGGCCGCCGCGACCGGAGTCCATGCCAGTTTCATGGCGAACCGAGCCAAGATCTGACGTTCACCGAACCCCAGCGCCCGGGCGTTGAGTATGTGCGTGTCACCGATCACGTCGAGCACCTGGGCGCGGACCATCCGCGCGATCAGGCCTGCCGGGTAGGCCGCGACGACGATGGCGGGCAGGATCAGGTGAGTCAGCGTGCTCCCGAGCATCGGCAGGTTGCCGCCAAGCAGCGAGTCGATGACCGGGAAGCCGGTCCGCTTGACCAGGGGATGGGTGAACAGCAGGCCAGGGGAGTACTCGCCTGCGGCCGGCAGCAATTTGAGGTGCTGGCTGAAGACGAGCTGCAAGATCAGCGCCATCCAGAAGATCGGCATCGAGATGCCCAGGATCGAACCGGCCCGGACCAGATGGTCTATGGCATGCCCTGGCCGACGGGCCGAGACCAGGCCGATCGGAATACCGACCACGATGGCCAGCGCGAGCGCGGTGATGACCAGCTCAAGCGAGGCTGGTGCGGCCGTCATCAGATCGGACAGCACCGACAGGTGCGTGTGGATGGAAGTGCCCCAGTTCCCCGAGGCGATTCCGCCCAGGTAGGAGATCAGCTGCACGGCCAGCGGCCGGTCCAGCCCGAGGAACGTGCGTGCCCGCGCGATCGCAGCGGCTGACGCGTGCGGCCCGGCCCACGTCGCGGCCGGATCGCCGGGCACCACGTGAGCGACCACGAACGTCACCACGATGACGCCCACGACCACCACGATGGCCAGCGCGATCCGGCGCGCGACGAAGACGAGCACTTAAGGCTTCAGGTTGTAGACGAAGATGACGTTCGGGTACGCCGGGTTCACCTGGAAGCCGGAGAAGGTGTTCGTCATCGCGTACTGGTAATTCGTGTTGTACAGGAACACGATCGGCGCCTGCTTCAAGACCTCGACCTGCATGGTCCGGTAGAGCGCGCTGCCCGCGGACGGGTTCGTGGCGACCAGCGACTCCACGCGGTTGATCTGCTTGTCCAGCGCCGGATTCGAGTAATACGACAGGTTGAAGAACGGCTGCTTCTCGGACAGCAGCAGGTTGACGAACCATGAGTACGGGTCGGCGTAGTCCGGCCACCAGTACTCCATGAAGACGTCCTGCCGTGCCGACGGCGAGGACGACTTGCCCTTCCCCCATTGGGTCGGCCAGGCCAGCGGCTGCACCGTCAGGTTGACGTTCAGCTTGGCCAGGCTGGACTTCAGCAATGTCGCGACGACCTGCTCATTGGAGTCGCCGGCGGTATAGGTGAGGCTCAGGTTCAGCTTCTTCTTGCCGGGTCCGTACCCGGCCGAGTTCAGCAGCCTGCCGGCCTTGGCCGGGTCGTAGGTGTAGTTCGGCAGATTGGTGAAGTGGCCGAACAGGCCAGCAGGGACGATCCCGCTCGACTGCACTGCCGCGCCGCTCAGCGCCGCGACAATGCCCGGATAGTTGGTGGCGTATGAGATGGCCTGGCGGATCGGCTGGCTGAGGGCCGGCGCGTTCAGCTGGGCCAGCAGGTTCTGCCAGGAGGGCGAGCTCACCAGCTTGATTCCCGACGCGCCCTGCAGCGACTTCCACTGCGTCGGGCTCATCTGCTCGACGAAGCTCACCTGACCGGCACGCAGCAACTGGGCTGCGGTGGTGTCCTGCGGAACCACGCGGAACACGACCTTCTTGTAATGCGGTCCCTTCCACCCACCCCAGTACGTGGAAGATGCCTTGAGGATGACCTCGAACTCCTTGCCGTTGTTCCAGCTCTGCAGCGTGTAAGGCCCTGTGCCCGCGTCGTGCGGCGCGTTCAGCCACTTGGCCAGGCTGCCGCTGCCGGCTGCCTGGGTGTCATAGATGTATGCCGAGTAGTCCGCCGACGCCTGCAGGGCGAGCGGCGACGGGTAGGACAGGTGGAAGACCATCGTGCTTTGGCTCGGGGTGTCGATGCTCTTCACCGCGCCCCAGATATACGCGGCACCGCCATTGAGCTTCTTGGTCCGCAGGATCGCCGCCTTGGCAGCCTGCGCGGTCATCAGCCGCCCGGTGTGGAAGTGCACGCCGGGACGGAGCCGGAAGGTCCAGGTCAGGCCGTCTGGCGAGTGCGACCAGCTCGTCGCTAGCAGCGGATCGACCGTGTGCGTGACCGGGTTGTAGCGCGTGAGCGTCTCGTACATGTTGCTCATCGCGATGATGCCGTTGGAGTACTCGGTCGCCGGGTCCCAGCCGTCGACCATGACCTGCGTGTAGGTGTCGTAGGTAAACACCGTCGATGCCGCCGGCTTCGTCCCGGCGCCGTTGCTGTACGTGCTGCCACCGCCGCATGCCGCCAACAGCAGCGCCAGGGCGACTCCGGCGGCCGAAGCCGCTGCCCATCCCCTCTGCATGTCCCACCTCTAATTCTGACTAGGTGAATATTCAGTGCTTCCAGGAGCGCGCGCGTCGGACATGCCGCCGCGCGGCCGCTCGGTGCTTCCAGGAGCGCGCTCGTATAGCCCGCCCAGGGCACCTGCCGCCTTGGCCCGGATCCGGACGGCAGGGGAATTGAGGTACGCGAGCGGGATCTCCTCCAGTTCGACGATCTGGACCGTGTCTGGGTCGGCGCCGGCGGCGACCGCGTGGTCCCTGGCTTCCTGGCTGGCCTCGTCCAGGGCCGCTTTCCGGCCGCCAGGCCCGAAATGGAAGATCCGGTCGACCTGCCCGCTGACCGAGGCGATCGCGGCGCCGATCGCGTTCGCCGCGTCGAAATGGTGCGGGCGGATAACCTCGCTGACCCCGGCGAGCTCGTCGGGGATCAGGATGCTGCCGCCGCCGACCGCGATCAGGGCCAGGTCACCCTTGGCGGTTTTGACCCGGTCGATCGCGTCGGCAAGTTCGACGTCCGCCGCCCGGGAGGCTGCCTCCAGCAGCCGCCGGGCCGGCTGCGCCAGCGAAGGATCCCCGAGCCGCGCGCGCCCGGTCGCCACCGCGCTGTCGGTCAGCGTCGGCGTTGATCCGCCGAAGACCAGCGCCTCATCCCGCAGCCGGTACCCTACGCTCTCCGGCCCGAGCCGCACCGCCCGAGCGCCGACCGGCAGTGTCTGCCCGAGCGCGCGCGTCGGACGAGCCGCCGCGCGGACGCTCACGACAGTCCCTCCGCCGAGCGCGATCGTTACCAGGTCAGGCATCCGGAAGTTAGTCCGGATGCCGCCGATCTCGACGCCCTGCGACGACTCGCGCGGGAAGCCGTTCACCAGCACCCCGACGTCGGTCGACGTGCCGCCGACGTCAGCCACGAGCGCGTCTGTCCGTCCGGTCAGGAACGCGGCCCCGCGGATGCTGTTGGCTGGCCCGCTTCCGATGGTTAGCACCGGATAACGCAGGGCATGGTCGAGCGCCATCAGGGTGCCGTCGTTCTGCGCGAAGAACGTCACCGGGGACAGACTGTGCGCGGCCAGGGCGTGTCCAACCGCACGAGCGACATCGCCCGCGACGCCTGCCAACGCGGCGTTCAGGATGGTGGCGTTCTCCCGCTCGAGGAGGCCGACCGAGCCGATCTCGTGGCTGAGCGAAACGTGCACCTCGCCGAGCTCGCGCTTGACGATCTCGGCGGCGAGCAGCTCGTGCCGTGGCGAGACCGGCGCGAAAACACTCGTGATCGCGACCCCGTCGCAGCGACCGGCGACGGAGCCCAAGAATCTGGCGACCGCCTCATCGTCGAACGGCGACAGGTCTCGGCCGTCGAACTCGATCCCGCCGGCGACGACGGTCGCACCTGCCGATACGACGGCCGTCAGGTCGGCCGGCCATTCGAACATCGGCCGGACGCCGAGCGTGGCCGGCGCGCCGATCCGGATCACGGCCACGCGATGCAGCTTGCGGCGCTCGAGCACCGCATTGGTCGCGTGCGTTGTCCCGAGCATCGCGTGCGTGATCCGCGAAACGTCGACCTCGGACGTACCGATCACCGCGTCCAGCGCGGCGACGATCCCGCCGGTCACGTCCGGCGTCGTCGGCACCTTTGCTTTAGCGAGCACCTGATCGGAGCGGTCGAGGATCACTGCGTCGGTGTTGGTCCCGCCGACGTCGATGCCGAGCCGGAAATCAAGTGGTGGCACCGGCGAGCTCCTCCACGGGCATGTAATCGAAGTCGTAGCCGAACGCGCGCGGCCCGGCCATCTCCAGTCCGAACTGGCTCCGCCAGATCGACGCGCACTGCATCGCGATGACGGTGACCCGCTGGCCGTAACGCACCCGCTCGGTGGGGATCGCGTCGGCGGTCTCGCTGTCCAGGACGGTGATCAGGTCAGGAACAGAGGCGAGTACCCTGCCCTGCTCGAGTACGACGAGGTTTTCGTTTTGAATCTCAAGACGCAGCAGTCGCCCGGCGTCATCACCGAGACCCTCGACGACGACCGAGCCGCGGACGAACCCCTTGGTCGTCCGCCGCTCGACATCGGTCACCTTGCCGATCATCAGCGGGAAGCCGCCGGTCACTGCGACGAGCGCGGCGATCGGGTCGCCGACGGCGGTGTTCAGCGCGTCGCCGATCTTGATCGCCAGCGTGAACGTGCCCTGGACTGCGGCCCCGTCCTGCGCCTGCGCGACCGTCATGATGTACTCCGTCGCCGCGCCGGCGCCGCCGAACTCCACCGCGGCGGAGCGCTCAAGGCGCTCCATCCAGGCGCCGGAGATCGCGCGGAAGACCAGGACATTGCCGCGCTCGTCGGTCATCACGCCTGGGTTCGGGTCGATGCCGGCCAGGTGCATGCTGACCTGGGGAATCAGCGGGAACGCCCGGCCCATGCCGTCGGCGTCGAC
>Ga0070707_100003182_pt1 | contig 15533 bp, 12 predicted proteins | sample KBSK5502metaG_FD_65468 | JGI IMG/M metagenome (GOLD analysis project Ga0070707, IMG submission 65468) | Corn, switchgrass and miscanthus rhizosphere microbial communities from Kellogg Biological Station, Michigan, USA - KBS K5-50-2 metaG | ecosystem: Host-associated > Plants > Roots >... | reverse complement strand
AAGCCACAGGCTTGGCTCAAGGCTGAATAGCGATCAAGGTGATGAAGGAGGAAAAAGTAGTAAAAAGAGGCTGACACCGGAGGTGTATGGCCTATCGAATTATGCGACACGGCCTATATAAGATCGAGTGGAAGCGTTCTGCTACCGAAGAACCCAGGTGGCTTCCGACTGCGCTCAGATCAGTTTCTCTGGAGAACAAGGAAAATGTATGATCGGTAATCCTCTCAAGATCAAAGATCTCATCTCGGAAATGGCGCGAGGCAGCATCCGCATCCCGGAGATTCAGCGTGGGTACGTTTGGAAGCGCTCGCAGATTGCCAAGCTACTCGATTCAATTTACCGTGGGTTCCCAACGGGTTCGATACTGCTGTGGGATACTACTCAAGAGATTATCTTCAAAGACCTGCAAACTAACCTGGGCCGTGACGTGCGCCCGGATTTTATTCCAAAGATCGTCCTAGATGGGCAACAACGGCTCACTTCGTTAGGGCGGGTTTTTGATCGAACCACGCCGAGACAGGATCGCATCATCTTCAATGTTATCACCGAAGTGTTTGAGCCGTATTCGCCACGTAATTATGCTGACTCACGATGGATTGATGTCACTCAACTGCTGACGGATGAAGTTAACGAATTGCGGCTGCTCCGTCACCTGGCTGAGACCGGAATTATTGAGCGAAATAATGATGAGGTCGAAGATAAGATTCATGAGCGGCTGAAAATGCTCTCCGCCATGCGCGAGTATCAGTATCCAGTCGAGATTGTGCGCGAAGATGACCTGGAGATCGTGACGGAAGTATTCATCCGCGTAAACTCAGGCGGGACGCGGCTCCGTGAAGCGGAGTTGGCACTGGCGCGCTTGGCCTGGAAGCTGCCCGGGAGTATTGTCGGGCCTTTCGAGCGGACGGAGGATGCGTGCGAGGAGCGAGGGTTCGACTTAGATACACGGTTCTTGATGCGCTCGCTCATCTCAACCGCTACGCGCCAGAGTCGCTTTCGTGACCTCAAGGCATTTTGGGAACGCCCTGTAAGTGAGATTGAGCGTTCGTGGAAAAGAGCTGAAAAAGGACTGCGGCTTGCACTTGATTTCGTTGAAGGGAATATCGGAATCCCTGGCTCTGAGCTTTTGCCGTCGCAATTTAGCCTCATCCCCCTGGTGGTTATCTTTTCCGAGCGTGAGCAACTGTCGGGCACTGAAGAAAAGGCCCTGCGGCGGTGGTTTCTGCTGGCCAATGCTTTCTCACGGTATGCCGGACAATCTGAGACGACGCTGAATCAAGATCTGGCTGCGCTCGGGAGTAATTGTGAAAACATCCTGGGATTGCTCGACCAGGTGCTGCGTGATCTTCGCAGCGAGCCGAAAATCAGCAGCCAGGACCTCGAACGTGCGGGGACAAGCAGCCCCTTCTTCCCACTGGCTTATCTTGCCGTCATCCACCGAAATGCCACGGATTGGTTTAAGGGAATCAGAATTCGGCGCGACACCTTCACTGATGATCAAAAGATCGAGTACCACCATATCTTCCCGAAGAAACTTCTGAATGAGCGCGGCGTGGACAGGTATACTCGTGATGAAATGGCGAACATTGCCTTCTTGGGGCAGAAAGCTAATCGCCGTATCCTTGCGCGTAAGCCGGCGGATTATCTTGCCGAGATCGCAGAACACGATTCAGCGCGGCTTGAGGCACAATTCGTCCCGATGGATCGCGCCCTTTGGGAGCTTGACCGTTACGAAGATTTCCTGATAGCGCGCCGTCAACTCCTGGCAGAGTCAATGAACCAAATTTTGGGAAACTAGCTATGGCTAAAGCATCCCCTGAAATCCCCACCCAACCTGACAGCGATCTAGAAGTTATCCAACACGCCGACGGTCGCGTCGAGTTGCGCGATTACGCGGCGATCAAATCCAGCCCGCTCTACAACGAAGACCTCGCGCCGGTGCCGGTTGAGAAGCGCAACTGGACCACTTACAACTACGCCGCGCTCTGGATCAGCATGGCGCACTGCATCCCGACCTATATGCTCTCCTCAAGTTTGATCAGCGTAGGGATGAATTGGTGGCAGGCGCTGCTGACAATCCTGCTCGGCAACACCATCGTACTCATCCCGATTCTGCTCAACTCGCATCCGGGCACGAAGTATGGCATCCCGTTTCCGGTCTTTGCGCGGGCGGCTTACGGCACGCTCGGCTCGAACCTGCCGGCGTTGATGCGGGCGATGGTGGCGTGCGGCTGGTTCGGCATTCAGGCATGGATCGGGGGCGAGGCGTTGCACACTTTTTTCAGCGCGGTCATCCCGAAGTGGCCGACGCTGCTTGGCGGGCCGGTGGGCGGGCACACGCCGACTGAGTGGCTGTCGTTCCTGCTCTTCTGGGGCTTGAACATCTACATCATCTACCGCGGGATGGACCTGCTGCGGAAGGTGGAGAATTGGGCGGCGCCGTTCGTGCTGGTGATGACGGCGTTGCTGCTGGCATGGGCGATTTGGCGGGCGCACGGGCTCGGCTACCTGCTCGCCGAGGCGGGGCGCTACCGGAGTTGGAAGGAGTTCTGGCCGGTCTTCGTCCCCTCGCTCACTGGGATGATCGGATTTTGGGCCACGCTCTCGCTCAACATGCCGGACTTCACGCGCTTCGGGCGGAGTCAGCGCGAGCAGGTGGTGGGGCAAGTCGCGGCGCTCCCCACCACGATGACGGTCTTTGCAGCGATGGGTGTGATGATCACCTCGGCCGCCGTGGTGATCTACCCGCAGATGAAGATGGACGACCTGTGGGACCCGATGAAGTTGGTCGGGCAGTTCAGTCAGACGTGGGTCATCGCCATCTCGATGTTCACGGTCGTCGTGGCGACGCTCGCCGTCAACATCGCGGCCAACGTCGTCTCGCCGGCGAACGACTTCGCCAATGCTTTCCCGCGGTGGATCTCTTTCCGGCTGGGCGGGCTGATCACCGGGATCATCGGGTTGCTGATGCAGCCGTGGCGGCTGTTGGCCGACCCTTCCGGCTACATCTTCAAATGGCTGGTCGGGTATTCGGGCGGGATGGGCTCGATTGCCGGGGTGTTGATCGCCGACTACTGGCTGGTGCGAAAAAAGAAGCTCGTCTTGGGCGACCTGTACCGCACGCAAGGCGCCTATACTTATGCCGGCGGCTGGAATTGGCGGGCGGTCGCGGCCACCATTATCGGCTGCGGACTGGCCTGGATCGGGCTGGTGGTGCCGGCCTTGAGGCCGCTGTATGATTACGCCTGGTTCGTCGGCTTTGGCGCCTCGGCCGTCGTTCATTTTGCGCTCAGTAAATTCACTCCGCTGGCTCAGGAGCCGCGTTCCGTCGAGGAGGTCTAGCAGAGAGGGATGAGCTTGGAGTTCGCACTCAGAGATCAATACGACAAGCTGCTCGCGTATCATTTCCCGAGGCAGAAGGCCGGCGTCCTGGCGTTGGCCGACAAACGAGGGGCCGCCCAGATTGAAGCCTGGGTGCGCTCGTTGTATGACCGCTACCAAGACCGGATCGACATCCACGGCATCGCGGTGCTCACGGGCCTGCCGTCTTTCGCCCGCGGCCTGGTGCGGCAGTTCTTCAAGCAGACGGTCGAGTACCCGGTCCTGCTTGACTGGGACGGAGCGGTCTCGCAAGCTTACGGTTACCAAAGCGGGCAGGCGAATCTTTTGGTGATCGACCCTGGCAGCCGGATTCTGCTCAGGCTGGCGGGACCGGCGAGTGATGCGAGCCTGGGTCAAGTGTACGCCGAGCTTGACCGGCTCTTGCTCCGCCCGCCATCAGTCTAAAAAACATCACGGGCGAGGACGGCGCGAGAGTCAGAGATCTTATTGCCGCCTGCCCGATTGAAGCACAAGGATGACAAGGAGAATCAAGTTATGCCACGAATCGTGAGATGCGGCCTGATCCAGGCCGCTTGCACTACGCCGACGGAAGAATCGCTTGAGAAGATCAAGCAGGAATCTATAACCAAGCACCTCAAGTTCATCGAGCAAGCCGCCCAGCAGGGCGTGCAGATCCTCTGCATGCAGGAGATCTTCACCGGCCCTTACTTCTGCGCCGAGCAGTCGCCGCGCTGGTACGGGATGGTCGAGAAGATCCCCGACGGCCCGACGGTCCAGCTCATGCGCGAGGTCGCCCGAAAGTACGGGATGGTGATCGTCGTCCCGATCTACGAAGAGGACATCAAAGGCGTCTACTACAACACGGCGGCGGTCGTCGACGCCGACGGGACCTACCTCGGCAAATACCGCAAGCACCACATCCCGCACTGCGCCCCCGGCTTCTGGGAGAAGTTCTACTTCAAGCCGGGCAACCTCGGCTACCCGGTCTTCAAGACGCAGTTTGCCGACGTCGGCGTCTACATCTGCTACGACCGCCACTTCCCCGAAGGCGCCCGCGCCTTGGGCTTGAACGGCGCCGAGATCGTCTTCAACCCTTCGGCGACCGTGGCCGGTTTGAGCGAATACTTGTGGAAGCTGGAGCAGCCGGCTCACGCGGTCGCCAACGGCTACTTCGTCGGAGCGATCAACCGGGTCGGGCACGAGCAGCCGTGGGACATCGGCGAGTTCTACGGCCAGAGCTACTTCTGCACTCCGCGCGGCAAGCTCATCACCGAGGGCTCACGCGATAAAGAAGAGTTGGTCGTGGCCGACCTCAACCTTGATGAGATTGAGGAGGTGCGCCAGGTCTGGCAGTTCTTCCGCGACCGGCGGCCGGAGACATACGGTCAGCTCGTGCAGGAGTAGCACCGGCAATGGTAAGATCAACACATCCGAACTGCCTTATGGTGGAGGGCCGCGATGAGCACTCAGGCGCCAGCCAATCTTGAAGAACTTGTTGAGCAGCTACCACCCGGCAGCACGCTCACCTTGCACGATGTTACCTGGGAAGAGTATGAGGAACTGCTTGAAGCGGTCGGTGAAGCACCTAGCTTGCGCATCAGCTATGACGAAGGGACGCTGAAAGTTATGACCACCTCGGCCAGGCACGAAAGCTATGTCAGACTCATCGAAAGATTGGTTGACCGGCTCAGCGCCACCCTCCGCATCAAGATCCTCTTCTTCGGCTCAGCCACCATGAAGAAGAAGCGCAAGAAAAAAGGGAATGAGCCTGACGCCTGTTTTTATATTCAGAGCGCAGACCTCATCGGCAGTAAGATTGACATCGACTTCGATACCGACCCACCGCCGGATGTGGTAGTCGAGATCGATGTGCATCACGACTCCACCTCTAACTTCCCGATTTATGCTGCGCTGGGCGTGCCCGAAATCTGGCATTACGATCAGCGGGCGCTGACCATCTACCTCTTGCAACGCGGCCAATATCTTATGGCCCAGGCCAGTCTGGCGCTGCCGATGTTGACCAGCAACGCGTTGACTGAGTTTCTCAACCAGAGCCAACAAGAGGATCAATACGAGGTCTTGCTCGCTTTTGAAAGATGGCTGAGAAGCCTCAAAAAGACGGGTGGCAGGTCGCTGTCACCGAAACGAAAATAACAACTTACACCGGATCACTAACGACTATGGAATTCGCCATCACTTTCAAACCTGATATGACGCCCGAGCACATCGTGGCGCTGACGAAGCAAGCCGAGACCGCCGGATTCACCTACGGCTGGATCTTCGATTCTCACGTCCTGTGGCAGGAGCCTTACCCGTTGCTGACGCTCATGGCTGTGAACACTGAGCGGATGCGGTTGGGTACGTGTGTGACTAACCCGGTGGTGCGTGACCCGACGGTGACGGCCAGTCTGCTCGCAACGATCAACCGCATCTCCGGCGGCCGGATGGACCTGGGCATCGGGCGCGGCGACAGTTCGCGGCGCGTGATGGGCAAGAAGCCGACGACGCTGCAAAACCTCGAAGAGGCCGTCCAGGTGATCCGCGACCTCAATAGCGGGAAGCAGATCACCTACGAGGAGCACCCGATCCAGATGACGTGGGCGGACTCAGGCATCCCGCCGGTGTGGGTCGCGGGCTACGGGCCGAAGGCGCTACGCTGCGCGGGGCGCATCGGCGACGGCGTGATCCTTCAGTTCGCCGACCCGCATTTGATCAAGTGGTGCCTCGGCTTTGTGCGCGAGGGCGCGGAAGAGGCCGGGCGCGATTTCTCTCAGATCCGGGTGATGAGCGCGACGGCCGTCTGGCCCTCGGATGATTTGGCCGAAGCGCGGGAGCGCGTGCGGTGGTTCCCGGCGCTCGTCTCAAACCACGTCGCTGATCTGGTCTCGCGCTACAAGCCCGAGGAGCTACCGCCGGAGCTGACCTCCTACATCCGCGACCGCCAGGGCTACAACTACCTGCATCACGCTGAAGTGGGAAGCAGCAATGCCGGGTTCGTGACCGATGAGGTGGTGGACCGCTTCTGCATCGTGGGGCCGGCGAGTGAGCACGTGCGACGGCTTCAAGAGCTGAGGAAGTTGGGGGTCACGCAGTTCAATATCTATCTCATGTGTGGTGAGGAGGAGAAGACGCTGGAGGTTTACGGGCGCGAAGTCATTCCGGCCTGCTCTTAAGGGCAAATTTTTATAAAACCTGTGAGCGATTACAAATATCTTGCCTGATACGGGTATGAGGTGGATGATTTATCTGGTGATCCACCAGGGAACGAGAAGCCCTCTGGGAATGATGTTCATAGCTGGATATGGCAAGAATCTTAGTCACTAATGATGATGGAATTTATTCTGAGGGAATTGCCGCTTTAGCCCAGGCGCTTGAGGCAATCGGCGAGGTCACGGTGGTCGCACCGGCTTCGGAGCAGAGTGCGGCCGCGCATTCGCTGACGCTTAGCCGGCCTCTCCGGATTCGCCAACTTGACGCCCGCCACTACTCGGTGGACGGGACCCCGACTGATTGCGTGACGCTGGCGCTGACCAAAATCTTGGCGGAGCGCTTGCCGGATATCGTCGTTTCAGGCATTAACTACGGGGCCAATCTCGGCGATGATGTGACCTATTCTGGCACGGTTGCCGGCGCACTCGAAGCTTCGGTCTTCAATCTTCCCGGCATCGCCGTCAGCCTCGCGACACGCACCGACTTTGCTTTCGCCCAGGCTGCCGCCTTCGCCGCGGAGTTGACGCGCAAGGTCTTGGCTGAAGGTCTACCAGAAGGCACGGTGCTCAATGTCAACGTCCCGCCCGGTGAGGTCCGCGGCTCACGCATGACGCATCAAGGGATCAAAATCGCGCAGTCCGCGATCATCGAGGGCGTTGATCCACGCGGGCGATCCTACTACTGGATAGGTGAAAAACAACCTTCCTGGAGGCAGGAAGAGGGCAGCGACTACGCAGCCATCGAACAGGGGCTGGTTTCGATCACGCCACTCCGGACGGACATGACAGATTATCGCGCGTTAGAAAAACTGCGCAGGTGGAATGGCTTTTCACTAAATAACAAGTCGTAATTCCAATCTCGACGACCACGGTAATCCACACGCTATTCTTCTACTCACTTATCGCTGCCGCACCGATTGACCGACGGCGTTTCTGGTGTGAGTGTGCCTCCGCTCCCTCACGGTGGCGGTACTCCTACTGCGCGCGTCAGCAAGCGAATTGGGGGAAGCCGGTTATCTAAATCGTGCAGAGATGCGACGCATGGCTGAAACGAGGGCGATCAAGCGATGATCGTCAAGCGACGCCCCGGCCAGGGTATGCTCACTCTCACTCAAGACCTGACGTAACTCGGCTTCCGGAACATCCGGATGGCGGCGGCTCAAGTGTGCGGCAATCTCCTCGGGCCGCGCACGCCCTGAGATACCCAGCGCGCGACAGAGGCGCGCTTTGAATCGCGGGTAGATGTTCTCAATCGCCAGGTCACGCGCCTGGGCCACCTGCTGCAGGTTCGCCATCGAGCCGACGAACTCCAGCGGGGAGTGGCGGTCCACCTGCGACAGCGGGAGCGGGCGGGCGAAGCGCCGTCCGAAGCTGTAGAGGATGAGCGAGGCCAGCAGCAAGCCTTGGCCGAGCAGCCAGGGGGCAGGCGTCCCGCGGAAGTAGTTCACCAGCGGATTGCTCCCGCTGCGATAACCGTGGTGATACTCGTCGAAGAAGAGCCGCCGGTGGCGCCCGCCGAGCGCTTCGACGAGGTTGAGCGCGAGCCTGAGATTTGCCCCGCGCCCGATGCCGCCATTGGCGATGACAAACGGGTCGGAGAGGAAGACGACTCGCCCCAATCCGTAGTCAAAATCGGCGAGCACGGCGCCGTCACCATCACCGAGGTGGACGACCGGGGCCTTCAGTCTTACTTTTTGCTCGGCCTCTTTGTCTTCGTCATCTTCGCTTGTTTGATCCTCGCCCCGCGCTTGATCTCCGCCACGCTCTTGATCTGCCTCCGACTTCTGCGCCTCGGCTGGCGGCGGCGGCAGGAATTTCATGCGCGCGGCGAGCCGCGAGACGGCCAGACCGCGGATGTCGCGCGTCAGTTGAGTCGGCTGGGCGATGAGCACATCGCTCCTCTCATCCACGAGCCGGTCGGGATCGACATTCCAGGCCACGGCCTGGGTCTTGGCGCTGATGGCGGGGTCGCCAAACTGCGCCCGCGGCGTGCGGCTGACGATGAGCGCCTGCCCCCCTGCCGCGACCCACGACTGCAGCGCCTTAGCTTCGTCCGGCGGTAAGTCTTGCCTAGTCTGAAACGGCCCGACCACCACCAGTGTCGCACCCTTGGCCTGGCCCTCAAGCGCGCTGTAGCTCTCACGCCAGCGCGCGACCTGGTAGCCTGACTCCTCAAGCAATTGATAGAAGGCCCGCGTGCCCGTCGGGCCTGGATTGTAACCCGATCGCAGCGGGTCGACTTCACTCTCCGGCGGCCGGTTGCCGCTCAGTTGCTCAACCGCAGCGAGCCCGATGAGCACGGCCAGCACAATCACAACCGCCAGGATGATCCCGAAGTAACGACGCATAGTAAAAATAGTAGGCGGTAGGCAGTAAGCAGTAGGCAGTGCTTGGTGAGATAGGCTCTCGTTGCGCTGCGTCTTTATGTACTGCCTACTGCCTACTGCCTACTGCTTACTGCCTCACGGTAGCGCTCGATGAAGTCCGAGTAATCTTCCGCCGTCGCGCGGGCGTGCCCGTACCAGACCCGCTCAAAGGTGCCGGTCAGGTGTGCGACTGACGGGTAGAGGTGTCTCTCCCCACTCAGAGCGCGGAGATAGTCATGGTTAGTCTTTGACCGGTGAAGCCGTAGCTTCCCCCGGCGCTCCAGTTCATAGAGCAGGGCAAGATAGGCTCGGCGGATGGCGGTGCGGAACTCCCCTGCCCGCGCCAGCTCGGCCGCCTGCTTGATCAGGTCTTCGGCCGTCACGTCCCCTTCGATCTGCTCACCTAGAACTTCACGCGGCCCGGCCTCTTTCTCTCGCTTCGGACGACGGCGTAGGCGCCGCACCAGTGTGATGGCGCCAAACGTGATGGCCGCGGCCACCACGGCAAAGCTCAAGACTCGGAGCAGGAGGAGCGTGAGCGGGCTCGGCCCTCTGCCCGACCGCCCGCCGAATGAGAGGCTCGAAAAGAAGCGGTCGATGGCCTCCAGGAGTTTATCGAACCACCGCTTGATGGCGGACTCTTTCCGCTCCTCCGGCTGATACTCGGGCCGGGCCAGGATGCGTTGCAACAGCTCGCGCTCGCCTCCTCGCTCACTCGCCCCTTGGCCGAGCGCATCCCGCAGGCGTCGCTCAAGCGCGCCGAGCCGGTTGGCAATCTCCGCTAACTGATCCCGCCGCTCCGGCCCCTCGCTGCTGAGCCCGCTGACCGCTTCGTGCAGCCACGAGTTATCGACGTGCACCACGTCCCGGCCAAACTCTATGTCCTCGGTCGCCGGCAGCATTTGCCTCACGGTCTCAAACGCCCCCGCCACTTGCGCATTATCATGGCGGCCTTTGACCAGCCCTTTGACGATCTGGGCAGCTCGCTCAACTCGTTTCAGGTACCCGTCGAATGAAGTCGCGGCACTCGCAGTGAGGGCGATGATCAATAACCAGACAGCCACGCCAGGGAGGAAAGAGGGGGCGAGGGCGCGAGGGGGCGAGGGGGCGAGAAAGAGCGGCGATGGCGGCAGGTCTCCCGCTCTCCCGCTCTCCCACTCCCCCACTCTCCCACTCTTCATTTTCATCCTCTCACTCCCAATTCCGGTTGATAAGCGGCGCCGCATTGGCGGCAGAAGCGGTCTTCCGGGTCGGCAACCATCGCGCAATGCTGGCAGATTCGAGTCCCGTTATCCTTCTGCCCAAGCGAAATGGTGACCGGAATGACCTGCCCCATTTCTTCCGTGTGATTTGTGTGGTGAGGGGGCGCCGGCCGGTAGTCGTCCAAGCCAAGGATAGACGGGAACGGGCGCTTGGGCGGCGACGCAGGCCGGGCGGGCGGTGGCGGCGGCACGTAATTGACCGCGGGCAGGCAGCGGTTGGCGAGCAGTTCGATGTCGAAGCCCTCCTTGCGCACGCGACTGTCGACGTAAAGCAGGGTGAAGCCGAGAATCGCGATCGGCGCCAGCAGCACCTCGCTCAATTGCCCGACCGTTTGGTAGGCGATGGTGTACCAGAGCGGCTTGTCCAGGCTGAGCGGGCTCACGTCCACCCCATTCAAATAGGCGTACCAGCCGAGTGGGATGATCAGCAAGAGCAGCACCGACCAGGTGACATAGAGGTCGAAGAGGAGGATCGCGCCGATCCGGCGGAGGCCCCGGCCCGCGAGCGTGAAACTGCGTCCCAGGGCGCTGAAGACGCCCCTCCCCTCGACCATCAACGTCTGCGGCAAGTAAGCAATCCGCCCGTAGACGAGGAGAAACAGCACCAAGAGCAAGCCGCCCAGCAGCGCGGCGAAGGTCAGGTGGAACGAAGTCTGAACCCAGCCCGGCGCCCCGCGCAGCAGCCACGTCGAGCCCGGAATGTAGATAGCAATCCCCATCAAGACGACAGTGTTGACCAAGGAAAGGACGAAGACTAATAACACTATCACGATGACCGTGGCGCCGACCAGCGACCAGAACCGCTCGCGCACCGCCCGGTATGCATCACGCGCGCGCAGCGGCGAGCCGTCGAGGAAGTAATTGACCAGCGCCCGCGAGGTCCCGCCGAGCAGGGCGAAGAAGGAAACCTGTCCCAGCAGATAGACTCCCAGCCCGCCAGCCATAAGCATAAAATTCAGGACCAGCCGCACGTCGCCCTGCGACAGGGAGATGTTGCGCCAGCCGACGGACCAGGCAATCCCCCCGGCGTAAGCGATCAAACTCGGCGCCAGCACGATCCGCAACAGCGTGACGAAATGCCGGCGATAGAGTCTCACCGCGCGGTCGATGATGTCGCCCGCCGAGAGTGGTGCCAGGGTGAAAGAGTCGAAGGAGTCCATGCGATTGCGGATGTCAGATTGCGGATGTCAGATTTCAAAAGCAGCCGGCCCCGCAACCTCGCGCTTGAGCGATGGCGTCGGTGGCCCACGCCCGGATATTCTATTTCACTTGGGTGGGCGATCAAATAGGCCGGTCGACAAATTTAGGAGTCAGTACCGCGAGCGGTAGCGAGCGTGTTTCCCGCCGTCAGCCGCTCCCTGGAAGCGACGCTCGCTACCGCTCGCGGTACTGACTCGGCGCGCCATCTCTGTCATCCTAAAAATGGAGCGAGCGCTTGCAAAACTCTCGCCGCCGCGCTAGAAGAGAAGGCAGCGCAAAGAGCAAGACCACCGGTAAGCGCTCAAGTGAGAAGACTGCGCACCACAGTCGTGGGCGATGAATGCCGAGCACTGAGGACCAACCCCTTCCGACTCAGGACCGCGCACTCAAGACTCAAACGGACAGTCACCGGCAGTCCCCGATCAATCTTTCTGCGGAGGAACAAATGAGACGATTGGCAATGACGAGCCTGGCCCTGTGGCTGGGATTTCATCTGATCAGTTTGCAAGCGAAGGCTTCGGACAAAGACGAACGCGAGCGGGCGCGGAAGGCAGCCGTGGCTTTCCAGGAGATCATGGGAGCGCCCGATCAAGCCATCCCGCAAGAACTGCTGGATCGTAGTGAGTGCGTCGCCGTCTTCCCGTCGGTCAAGAAGGCCGGCTTCGTCGTCGGCGCCCAATACGGCAAAGGGCTCATCAGTTGTCGCCGGTCAGAAGGCGGTTGGGGTGCGCCGGCCTATTTCACCATCGGCGGCGGCAGCTTCGGATTACAGATCGGCGGGCAAGCTGTCGATCTCATTCTGCTGATTATGAACAAGTCGGGCATCGACGGCTTGCTCCAGGATAAGTTCGAGATCGGCGCTGGCGCCTCAGCCTCCGCCGGCCCGGTCGGCCGCAACACGCATGCCTCGACCGACATCCTGATGAAAGCTCAAATCCTCTCCTACTCACGCAGCCGCGGCCTCTTCGCTGGGCTCGAGCTGAAGGGCGCGGTGATCACGCAGGACAAGGACGCCGACCACGATATCTACGGCCAAGAGGTCTCCGCCCGCGACATCCTCGTCGATGCCAAGGTGCGGACCCCGGCCAGTATTCAAGTCTACCCGCAGGCGCTCAGGAAGTACTCGCCGAGACGGCAGAGATAAAACAGTGATGAGTGATGAGTGATGAGTGATGAGTAACGCTTACTCATCACTCATCACTCATCACTCATCACTATCTGAGGATGATCACACGATGAGTCCCCGCGGCCACGGTAAAGCTGGCCGCCTCCCCTGGCTGAGTGCGGGCTGATACCTTCCCGTCCGTGGTGACGGCGATGGAGCGCGACTCGGTGGAGGCGACTCGACCTTTGACTCCATTCTCAGACTCGATCAGGAAGTTAATGGTCCGCTCGTTGGCCCGGTAGCCGCGCAACCGCACCGGCCCATCGAATTCAACCTCAGCCTGGCCGTTGCGCCGCACGCGGGTCCGCTGCGGGCCGACGATCACGTCGTAACTCTCGCCAGCGAAACGCACGCGTTCCACCCGCGCCTCCTCCGAGAGCGCCGGATTTCCAATCGTCAGGCCGAACCATGGGTCGGCGCTGAAGACCTCCTCGATCCCGAGCATGTGCATCAGGCCGCCGAAGGAGGCGAGCAGCGGGTCACTTTGCGAATAGCCGCCGCGCCCGTCGAGGCTCGAATAGTTCTCATACAATTTCCCGTCCTGCTCCCAGGCCTGGCGGGCGAGGGCCGCGCTTTTGCGCGCCAACTCCGCCGCCTCGGCGTTGCAGCCGTAGCGCTTCAGCCCCACGTAAACCAGATAATTCATCGGCGCCCAGATGCGGCCACGCCAGTAGCGCTGCTCCGGGAAGGCCGGGTCGTCACGCGCCACCGAAGGCAGGATGTAGTCGCCCCAGAATTTTTTCGGGTCGAGTAAAGTCGCCAGCATCCGCTTCGCGCGGGCTTCGTCGGGGATGCCCGCGATCAATGGGTAGAAGACCTCCGGCGCCAGCCGGTGCGAGAAGCGCCCGTCCCAATAACGGTTGAGGTAGAGCCCGTCCTCCTCGCTCCAGAGCTTCTCGTTGATCAGCCGCTTGAGGCTTTGATAGCGCGCCTCGAACTTCGCCGCGTCGCTAGCTAAACCGAGCTCGCGCGCCATCAGCATCAAGACCTCGGTGTCGAGCGCGTAGAGAGCATTCAATCCGACGGGCGTCAGGTCCAAAGTGTGGGTCTTCTCGATGTACTTGGCCTTGCCGCCTTGCTGCTTGGGTTGGTCCGACTCTTCTTTTTCGCCTAACTCTCCCGCAGTCCATTGCGGACTGTCCTCCAGGCCTGTCTCAAAGAACGCGCAATAGGCCTTCGCCGCGTAGGGCAGCATCCGGGCGCCCAGTTGCCCGTATTCGAGCTCGGCGTCGAAGCCCCACTCCAGCAATCCGTCGCCGTTGCCGTCACGCCACGCCTGGCCGTCGCCGCGGTTGGCCAGCCACCACTCGTTCCAAAGCTTCAGTCGCGGGTAAGCGTAGGCCAACAGGTCCAGGTCGCGCGTCGCCAGGTAGACCTTCCACGTCGCGAATGCTCCGACCGGCGGCATCGAGCGGCCGGCAAGCGACGGGGCTTCACGCTGGGGCCGGTCTTGCAGCCCGTAGGCCGCGGGCACACGGCCGTCCACGGTCTGCGCTTCGAGGATCGCATGGATCGAGGAGACGGCCCGCCCGGCATCAGTCACCGCCGTCATCATCCCGATGAAAAAAGTATCCCAATTGAAGACTGTGCCCCACGGCCCCCGCGACCAGTGGCGGGCCGCCGTCGTGTATTCGAGCCGCCGCTCCGGGACGTAGAGCAAGTTCCAGTGCATCGCCCGGCTCACCGCCTCGACCGCGTCGCCAATCGAGCCGCCACTCATCGCCCGCGCCGCCTCGTACTGCTTCTCGGCCTGATCAAGCAGTGTCGGGACAGACTGCTGGAGCAAGCCGTCGGCCTCACGACTCATGGTTTCAATGTCATCGCCGACGCTTGCGACGAAGGTGATCGCAGGGTTCTCAGTCAGGTCGAAGCTCAACGCGCTGTAGCCATTCAGCCCGTAGCCCTCGATGTAGTGTGCGCGGACCGGGAAAGCATGCCCATTCTTGACCATCGCCTCCCGCGCGGCGGCGACATCGTTGTAATTAGCCGCCCCGCCGGCCTCGCGGTCAGCGCGCAGCAGAAAGCGCCGCAACGGAAGCCTTGTCTTTTGACTGTGAATGCTCTCGCCCAGAATCGTCCGCTTATCTTCCTGCGCGAAGAACGAAGCCCAGGTCGTCTCGCCGCGCGTGTAATCCCAGGGCCGGTAAGCTTCGACCGCGACCCGCACGTTCGGCGGCGCGGTCAAACGGCCGACCACCGTCTGCTTGCCGACCCGGCTCCAGCGCAGCGTGATCACGCCCTGGTCTTTCAAGTGCGATTGCCACCGGACGCGCGCATACGACCCGTCGGGCGCGTGCGGGCCGAGTTCGGCGATGCGCTGCACCGAGGGCGCATCTTCGAGCGACTCGCCCTGGCGATAGACCAGGAACCGCAAGCCAAAAAAGCTTTCATCGTTGGCGACCAAGACGAGGCCGTTGAAATGCGGCACGTCATAAGCATCGATCAAGACCCGGTCTTGGGCGGAAACCGCCCCGCGATGTGAGAGCACCATTGCCAGGAGCAGGATGAATCTCGCGGTCACGGTGATGAATTTGGCCATAAAACCAAGATGGTGACGGGGACAGTTGAAAGAGATTGGCCGAAGCCAACAGGGACGGACTGGGATAGCTTATGGGGATCTGCCGGCACTTGCAAGCAGCAGGGCGAGGATGCCACCACGGTCATGGCTTTCGCGAGCGTCGGGTCGCTCCTGGGAGCGCACGCTTCCAGCGTGCTAGTCTCCCGCCAGTAGCGCCCTCCGCGAAGGCAGGCACGCTCCCAAGCGTGCGCTCCCAGGAGCATGCCTTATTCGCTGCCAAGCTCATAGTCTTCTCTCCTCGCCACCTCATCAACCGCACGACCGACCGGTGGGCGTGCCCGTTCCAACAGCCTCCTGGCAGTGGACAGATGCACCTGATCAACCAGTCTGCCGTCCAACCGAATCGCGCCGCGCCCTTCAGCTTGCGCCGCCTCCATCGCCTCCACTACGCGCCGCGCTTCAGCGATTTGC
>Ga0070707_100003181_pt1 | contig 15534 bp, 13 predicted proteins | sample KBSK5502metaG_FD_65468 | JGI IMG/M metagenome (GOLD analysis project Ga0070707, IMG submission 65468) | Corn, switchgrass and miscanthus rhizosphere microbial communities from Kellogg Biological Station, Michigan, USA - KBS K5-50-2 metaG | ecosystem: Host-associated > Plants > Roots >... | reverse complement strand
ACGAATACTCGGTACAGGCCGGCCGCAAGGCCGACTGGGACGACCCCGACTGGAGGATGCTCGACATGGGCAACTATGGCCACGGATCGGGCTGGCACCTCGGCATCGCGGTGCCGAGGAACGATCTGGAGCTGGCCGAGTGGGTGCTGACCCATGGCGGGAACCCGAATCCGCCCCAGCCGCAGCAGCACCGGATGCGCCGGGAGCGCTCGCTGCACGCGGAGGCGCTGCGCCGAGGCTACCGTGAGATGGCGGAGCTGCTGGTGAAATACGGGTCCACGCCCACAGGATTCGTCCCGGGAACCGGGGACCTGTTCGCGGCCGCGTGCTTTCGACTCGATCGAGAGGTCGCGCGCGCGATTGCCGCGGAACATCCGGAGCTCCTGCGCTCCACCGAAGTGATCTTCGAGGCGGCCAGGCAGGACCGTGCCGACGTCGTCGAGCTCCTGCTCGAACTTGGCATGTCACCCGATGTCGAGGACAACACGAAGCAGCGTCCGCTGCACATGGCCGCGTACCAGAATTCGCTCGCGGTCGCGCGCCTCCTGATCGAACGCGGTGCCGAGATCGATCCGGTGGAGTCCAACTGGTCCAACACTCCGCTCGGCGCGGCAGTGTATGCCCAGCACCAACCCATGATCGAGCTCCTCGGTACGGTCAGCCGGGACATCTGGGAGCTCACCTACGTGGGAAACGTCGAGCGGGTGCGGGACGTGCTGACCGAAAAGCCGGCGCGCGCCACCGTGAACTGGGATGGACATACACCGCTCATGTGGCTTCCACCCGACGACGAGGGCCGGGCGATCGAAATCGCCAGGCTGCTGATCGAGCGCGGGGCCGATCCATCGCTCCGGAACAAGGAAGGTGAATCGGCCGCCGACCGCGCCTATCGGCTCGGGATGTTCGAGCTGGCCGCATTCCTTCGCACCGACTCCCCGGCCGCCACCGCCGCACCTCCTCGCCTCGAGCAATTCGATCGGCTTGCTGAGGACCTCGTCCTCGTGGACGGCCCTGGCGACAGCGGAGCCCTGGAGCGGCTGAGCCGGACCTTCGGCGGCTCACTCGATCGCGGCACGATTCGCGCCCGGGTGCGGGAACGACTCCCGGGGATGGCCGGAGCGACGGATGGGTCGGAGAGCCTCACGCTGGATCAGGCGCGGATACTCGTCGCCCGCTTCTACGGCTTCAAGAACTGGGCGGATCTCGGCGCGCACGTCGCGCAGCCGCAAGGCGACCCACGCTCCGCGCCGCTCGGAATGAGCTCCGCGCCGCCCTTCTACAAGATCGACTGGGCGAAGAAGCGGATCGAGCCGCGTCCTCCGCTGACGGAAAAGGACTGGGACACGATCTTCGGCGTGATGCAGGAGCACGAGCTTACCGGACTCGACAGCGCCCACCTGAACGATGCGGCGCTGGAGCGACTCTCCGGCCTCCGACATGTGACATCGCTCAATCTGGGCGGCTCGCGGCAACTCTCCGACGACGGCCTCCGGCACCTCGCCGGCATGCCGCAGCTGGAGCAGCTGGACTTGAGCGGATGGGACAGTCCGATCACCGATCGCGGGCTCGAAGTCCTCCGGCATCTGCCGGAGCTCCGGCGGTTCCAGCTGTGCTGGTCTCAGCGTGTCAGCGACGCCGGTGTCGCCCATCTGACCTTTTGCGACCATCTGGAAGACGTGAATCTCCTGGGGACGCCGACCGGCGACGGCGCCATCAACGCCCTCACGGGGAAGCGCCACCTCAGGATCTTCAAGACCGGCAAGCAGGTATCCGACGCCGGCCTCGCATTGCTGCACCGGTTCCCGGCGTTTAAGACCTGGCAAGGGGGAAACCCCAGGTACTCGCTGATGAGCGCCGATGCCGAGCCGACGCATCTGCTGATCGACGGACCATTCACCGACGCCGGGCTCGCCGGCCTTGCCGATCTCGATGGCGTGTTCGGCCTCAGCATGTTCTGGCACACCAGCGCAGTCCAGGGCAGCGGCCTCGAGGCGCTGGCGAGACTCGCGAACCTCGGCTTCCTCGGCTGTGAAGGAAAGCTCTGCAACGACACGGCGATGCGCCACATCGCGGCGATCCCGCGTCTCCGCATGCTGATGGCGCAAGGCACCGTGGCAGGCGATGAGGGATTTACGGCGCTCTCCCGCTCACAGACGATCGAATACATCTGGGGCCGTGAGTGCCCGAACCTCGGCGGGCGGGGCTTCAGGGCGCTCGCGGCCATGCCGGCCCTGCGCGGCATCGCGGTGAGCTGCAAACACGTGGATGACACGGCGCTCGCCGCGCTGCCGGACTTCCCTGCGCTGCGCGAGCTCATGCCCATGGACGTCACCGACGAGGGCTTTCGTCACGTCGGCCGCTGTGCCGATCTCGAAGCACTCTGGTGCATGTACTGCCGGAACACCGGCGATGCCGCCACCACCCACATCGCGGCGCTCACCAGGCTCACATCCTACTATGCGGGAGGGACGCGGATTACCGACAGGAGTCTCGAGCTGCTGGGGAGAATGGCCTCGCTGGAGCGGCTCGAGTTCTCGGAATGCGCCGGGATCACCGACGCGGGTGTGGTGCAGCTCGCCGCGTTGCCGAACCTGCGGGAGATTACCGTTGGCGCCTCACCGGGCGTGACGCGCGAAGGCGTCGGAGTGTTCCCCGCGTCGGTCCGGGTGGCCTACTGGTGACGCCGCCGACCTGGGCCCTGCAACCATCGCGCGATCTCGTCGAAGTAGCCCGGGACAAATCGGGAGAGTCCCGGGTACTCGTCCCGCGCGCCGGTACGGGCCTCGAGGAAGAGATGGTTCGCCTTCGGGAGCAGCACGCGGGTGACGGCGAGATTCCCGCCCCGGCGCAGGGCGCGCTCGATGGGCGGCCATGATTCCTCCGGCGGGACATTGGCGTCGAGCTCGCCGAAAAAGAGCAGGACCGGGCAGCCGACTCGCTTCCAGCTCGGCACCGGGTCGAAGTCCATGAGCATCCGATAGTAGCCCCGAAACCAATCGTCGGCGGGTCGAGGCGGCCAGAGCCACGTCTCGGCGATTCGGTGGGTGTCGTAGAACTGCTGGAGCCTTTCCCAGCCGTGCCCTGACCGGGTGACCGAATCGTCGAGCGCCTGATAGCGAGTCCCGATGGCCACGGAAGATTCGGGCAGCCCCCCGAAGCGCAGCTCGTTCCTGAGGTACAGGATTCCCTCCTCACCGACCGTGGTTCCAGAACCGGCGTGAACGATGAGAAACGCGATCTCTTTCGGCGCCCGCGCCGCCACCAGCGGCATGATCCAGCCCGCCTGGCTTGCGCCCCAGAGCCCGATGCGATCGGCGCGGATGTCGTTTCGTTCCGCCAGAAACCGCACTCCGGAGAGCACGTCTTCGCCCAGGAGGGAAAAATCCGCCGTCTTCCAGTCACCGGTGGAGTGACCGGTGCCCCGCTTGTCGTATGCCAGCACCGCGAATCCCTGGCCGGCGAAGTAGCGAGTCCAGGGTCCGAAGACATCGCGGGTGAGCGCGTTGGATCCGTGGACCAGCACAATCGCGGGGTAGGGCGGTGGCCCGGGCGGAAGGGTGAGCGTACCGCTCAGCAGGACGGGCCCATTCCGAAATTCAACCGTCGAGTCCCGCGTGGCCACGCGCTCCGCACGCACCGGCCCGCGCCCCTGCTCGACGAATCCGATGCTGCGAACTTCCCTCGCCGGTCCGTAGGTCAGCGTGAGGGTGTCGGCGGGGAACATCGGGGTCATGAGTGAATGGCCCACGAGGAAACGATCCCGCGAAACCGGAAGCAGCGGGCCGATTCGCCCGGTCGAGTAGTCCACGATGAGGGGACGCTCCCCGAATTCGGAGAACGGAGCGATTCCGAGGAGATGTCCATCCTCCGCACGGTAGGTCCCGACGATGGCCAGCCACTCGGCGTCGGAGAGCGGATAGAGCCGCTGCAGGACGAACGGGAGGACGTCGGTGCCCCGCGTCGCCTCGCCGATCCAGGTGCCCGATTGCACCGCCCCTTCGAAGCGGACGGTATCCTTCTCGACGACGACCTCGAACCGCGAGCGTTCCGCCGCTCCAGGGAGAGCGGATGCGACCGCCTTGTCGAGCTGCCAGCCCGGGAGGGTGATCGTCGCGCGCTTCCCTGACGAGTCGATCTCAATTTCCAGCCGCTGGATCGCCGGAGGGCGACCGAGGTCGCCAGTCCACTGCCCGGCTGTCGCTGGTGGCGAGGTCGTGCATCCGATCGCGAGGAGCGCGACTGCCGGGATGCCGGCGAGGGCAGGGTGGGGGAGTCGGAGGCGCATCGATCCGGCGCGGGTTAGGGGACGAGGCCCGTCACACCGGCCAGGGCCTCGATCTGTCCGAGATGATGGTGCAGGTGGTCGACGTAGTCCGCCATGAATTCGTCGAGCGTCGCCGGTTCGCTCGCCGGGATCGGGCGCCACGCCACCTCGTGCAGGTTATGCCGGCTGTGCCGCCGCTGCCGGATCTCGGCCGGGATGGCCACCATGACCCGGGCAAGATGCCGGTTGTAGGTGGCCCACAGGACGACGAGCTCCTCCCACGGGGCATGCTGATAATCCTGGGTCCGAACCCAGCCCTCCTGGTCATAACCCGCGAAGATCAGGTCGGACTGCCATTGAGCGCACACGAAACGATGGTGATTGTTCGCGGCGGAATCGATGAGGTGCCCGATGATCTCGCGAGGCGACCACTTGTCTTTTGCCGGACGACGGCCGTTCACCTCCGCGTAAATCGGGAGGAGGATGGGGGCCGCGCGGTCGACGGTAGCGGTCAGGTCGGCGGCGTAATCGCGGAGTGGCATTTGCGTCACGGGCGCCTATCTCCCCAGCCGGAGCGCGACGATCTGATCCACCTCGCCCGCTCCACGAGGGGGCAAACTCAGGGTCACTCCGGACGCCGATTGCCGGAACGGCACGGCGCTCCCCGTCGCGAACATGGTTGCCGCACGGACCGGGCGGGGCAGGGGAGGCAATGACAGATCCGAATCCACCCAGTCGAGCACGTGCACAAAAACCGTGTCGCCTCGCTGAGTCGTGACGCCCCAGGGTCTTGGCGCGATCGGCCCGCCCCGCGTCCCGTACATGGAACCGCCGTACCGTCCCAGCCATGCACCGATCACTTTGAGCGTGTCCACGAATTCCGGCTGGATCGTTCCGTCCGGCCTCGGCCCGACGTTGAGCAGATAGTTCCCGTTGCGTCCCGCCGCATTCACCAGCTCACGGATGAGCGAGGCCGAACTGCGGAAGTCTCGATCCTGCAGCCGGAATCCCCACGAATTGTTCATCGTCTGTGCCGTTTCCAGCGGCAGGGCGCCGATCTCCCTGGTGTTGAAACCCGCCGTGTTTCCGCCGGGGAGGTCGCGCTCGAAGGTCTGCACGTCCTCTCCCGCCCTCGGCAGGTGATGATGATTCGAGATCAGCAGCGCCGCAGGCTGAAGCCGGTGAATCAATCCGTAGGTCCGCTCGAATCCCCAGTCGGCCCCGGGCCGGTCCCACTCCCCGTCGAACCAGATCCCCCCGATCGGACCGTAGCCGGTGAGCAGCTCCCGAAGCTGCGCGTCCATGTAATCGAGGTACCGCGAGAACTGCCCCGAGTCGGGCCGGCCGGCGGTGCGCCCCGTCTCCCCGCGCGGGAAAAAATCGGGATGCCGCCAGTCGAGCTGCGAGTAGTAGAAGAAGAGCCTGATCCCCTGCGCGCGGCACTCCCGGGCCAGCTCGGCCAGGACATCGCGCCGGAAAGGGGTCCGGTCCACGATGTCCCAGTCGGACACCTTCGAATCGTACATCGCGAATCCATCGTGATGCTTGCTGGTGATCGTGATGTACCGCATCCCGGCGCTCCTGGCCAGGCTCACCCACGCCGCCGCATCGAACTTGTCCGGATTGAATTGGGGTGCGAGCGTCTCGTACTCCCTGACCCGCATCCCCCGGTTGTTCATCACCCACTCACCATCCTGGAGGACGCTGTAGATCCCCCAGTGGATGAACATCCCGAACCGGGCATCCTGGAACCACTCGCGGGCGGCCAGATTCTCCGGGGAGGGGACGTACCCTGTCTGCGCGGACGCGCGCGACGCGGCGACAAAGCCCACCCAGCAGGCGAGCCTCACGGCATGTCGGGCCGCGGGCCGCACCTAGATCTCTCCCCGTGCGGCGGCCACCGCGCGAATCACGCGGTCGACATCGGCAATCGGGTTGTAGATGTGTGCGCAGAGCCGGAGTCCTCCGGTCGGCGCACTTGCAATGCCGTGTCCGTGATAGAGCCGGTCGTGCAGCTTCTCATGGTCGATGCCTTCGAATCTCCCCACCACCACGCCGTGCGAGCACCCGGGCGCCGAAGGCGTCACCAGCCGGTACCCGGGAATCTCCCGCAACCCGGCCATCAGGCGCGCCGCCAGCGCCTCGACCCGCGCCTGGATTCTGTCGATGCCGATGCGCTCCACGAAGTCGAGTGCCGCGGCGAATCCCGCCATCACTCCCTCATTACGCTGGCCCAGCATGTCGAGCTTCCGCGCAGTCGCGTGTCCAGGATCCGCCGGGTCGCTGAAGCCAAGACTGACCACCGCGGGCTGGACACCCGGAATCAGATCCTTGCGGACGAAGAGGACTCCTCCCTCACGCGGACCCATCAGCCACTTCTGCGTACTGGCGGTATAGGAACCGGTGCCCAGCTCGTGCATCGAAAGCCGCATCGCCCCCATCGTCTGAGCACCGTCGAGGTGGACATGAATTCCGCGCTCCCGCCCCAGCCGGCAGAGTCTCCCGACCGGGAGCCTCACTCCGGTCGAGTTGGAGACGTCGGAGATCGCCAGCACGCGGGTGCGCGAAGTGATGGCGCCTTCGAAGTGGGCAAACAGCTCGTCGCTTCCCGATGGATTGGGGGGAAGCGTGAGATTCGTCACCGTGAATCCCCGCCGAGCCGCCTGCGCTTCCCAGGCCCACGCGTTGCTGGGGTGGTTCTGGTCGGTGGTGATCACCTCATCACCGGTACCAAGCGCGAGTCCCGCGGCGAGGATGTTGTTCCCCTCGGACGCGTTGCGGACGATGGCGAACTCATCGGGGTCGCCGTCGAGCAAGCGGGCGACCGCGCCGCGCACCGTCTCCCGCAGGCTGATGTAGCGGGCCCGATTGTGAAAGGACACGTCGGCGTCCACCGAGCGATTGGCCGCCTCGATGGCATCGATGACCTGACGGGGCGGGGGACACATGTTGGCCGCGTTCATCGGAATCAGGCCGCTACCGAAGGTGAACTCTTCCTTCAGCGCGAGCCAGGCCGTTTCACCGTCGGTCATCTCGACCGTCCGGCCCCCCCACCGTGCGCGAGACGATGGTGATCGGCGTCGGGTAACTGATCCGGCCGAGCGGAGTATCGATGGTCGGGACGCCACGCAGGGAGATCCTGGTCGGATCGCTGGAGAGTCCCGCGATGGACGCCGCCAGGTCCACCAGACTCTCGGCCGGCCCACTGAAGAACTCCACCAGATTGAGCCGCATTCGCATCGGGAACGTCGTGGGTTGTCCGGGCGGGAAGGCCAGCGTCGTGTCGAGGGTGCCGGAGATGGTCTCCTTTTCGTTCAGATACAGCGACCAGGCGAGCCGGACCATCGTGGCAGTGACGCTGTTGGCTGCAGGGTTCTCCCCGCGCACATCGAGCTGGAATTCGAGGGGCAGGTCCTTTCGGGCGACGGCAAGTCCGATCCGGCCGATGTCCACCGCGCTGAGATCGCGGTAGGAGCGGATCCGGCTCAAGTCCACTCCGGCCAGCCGGGCGTTGCGGGTGCCGGCGAGAGAAAAATCGACCTGCCGGAGCGCGGCGAGCTGCTGAAGGGTGGCGCAGCCGAGGACGCCGGCGGCCACCAGGAGGGCAGGGAAGGTCCATTTCCGGTACACAGGCGGCTCCTGATGCCTGGGGAGCCCGGATAATAGCGGCCATGGGGCCGCGGCTGGGTCAGGCCGCCTCGGAGGGCGCTCCCGAAATCTGGAACGCGCAGCGCGGCCGGTCGCTCCGGTCGCAGCACTCCGTCACCCGCTGGCCGGTGATCTCCTCCACGATCGCCTTGGCGACCGCGCAGACCTCGGGGTGTCTCGAGGTGACCGCCGAGAGCGGGCAGCCGTAGCCCTGAATCAGCCACCCCTGGTCGGTGCGCTCGACCTCGACGTCTCCGCCGAGGCTTCTGAGGATCGCCGCTGCGGCCCGAATCCGGGCCTTGGGGTCCCTGGATGGCTCCGCGCCCTCCGCCACCTTCTCACCCACCGCCCGAAGCAGGGCAATCGCCCGCTCCCGGCCCTCGCCCCGGGAGATCTCCTCCACCAGCCCGGAGAGCACCAGGGCATAGGCCTTCGGAAAGAGCTCCTCCCCTTCCCGGGTGAGGGCGTAGACCTTGGCGGGCTTTCCCCTCGCCTCCCGCCGGGTCCCCACCTGCTCGATCATCCCGTCGCGGTCCAGTGCGGCCACATGGGTGCGGACCGCGTTGTCGGTCAGCTCCACATGGTCGGCGAGCCCGGTAATCGTCTGACGGGATCGTCGAAGCAGCAGGAGGATCTTGACCTGCGTTTCGCCAAGGAGCCGGGTCAGCCAATTGGTCATTACGCAGTCCTCGGAGGCAAAGGAGGCAAGGAGGCAAAGACGCAAAGACGCAAGGGAAAATATAACAAACTACTTGAGTTGTCCATTAATCACATAATTCTATTGACTTAATTGACAATGACACGTATGTTATTCGCGCCAATGCATTCCCACACCACGTCTCATCCACTTTGGGAGGTCATGTGAAGCACTCGACACCATCAGGCCTGCTTGCGCTCCTGGTCCTGTCCGCCGCAACCGCCGAGCTCCGGGCCCAGACGGGAGCCCCCGATCTTTCCGATCCAGAAGTCGCCCACGTCGCCGTGACAGCCAACAGCATCGACATCGAGCTGGCCCGGTTTGCCGGGCCGAAGATTGCCAAGGCGGAGGTGAGGGCCTTCGCCAACACCATGATCACCGACCACAGTGCGGTGAATGCCCAGGCAGGCGCGCTGGCCGCCCGGCTCGGCGTCACGCCCAGGGACAACCCGGTGAGCCAGTCGCTCCTGGCGGGCGCAGCGGCGGCCAGGGCCTCCCTGGAGAAGCTGCACGGGGCCGCCTTCGACCGGGCCTACATCGACCGCGAGGTGGGGTACCACCAGGCGGTGCTCGACGCCCTCGACGGGCTCCTGATCCCCACGACCGAGAACGCCGAGCTGAAGAAGCTCCTGGCTGAGGTGCGGCCGGCGATCGCAGCCCATCTGGCCCACGCCAAGGGGCTCCAGGGCGCCCTGGCGGCCAAGCCGTGATCCGACGGGTCGCGGCGATAACCCTCCTCGGTGCCGGGGCGCTGGCAGCGGGGAAGCCGGCGGTCCCCCGGCGCCATGTGGTGGAGATCCGCGGGATGGCCTTCGTTCCCGCGGTGCTTCAGGTGGCGCGGGGGGACACGGTCATCTGGGTCAATCGCGATATCGTCCCTCACACCGCGACAGCCGGGAAGGCATGGGACACCGGGACGCTCGCTCGGGAGGAGCGAGGGGTGATCGTCTCCCGCCGGCCGGGGAGGCTCGAGTACGGCTGCACCCTCCATCCGACCATGCGAGCCACCCTCATTACCCGGTGACGGTCCCGTTACCTCCGGCATCTTGCGCCGGGCCGGGCGTGATGGATACCCTTCTTCCATGGTGACGATGACCGCTCCGGCCAGCTATCAGCGCAGCATGTATTACGCGACCCATTCCACGGGCCGTCGCCGGAGGCATTCGACCGAGTAGTTGTCACCCTCGAATCCCGAAGCGCCACGCGGCCCGTGAACTCCACGGGCCGCTTTGTTTTTTCACCATGAGGAGGCCGCCATGCAGGAATCGCTCGCTGCGCCATTCGTCCACCAGGAATGGGAGGCGTATTCCGAGGAGCAGCATCGGGTCTGGGAGACGCTCTACGCCCGCCGGATGCCGGCACTTCGGGAGACCGCGAGCCGGGTCTTCCTCGAAGGCGCGGAAGCCATCGGGCTCGACCAGCACCGGCTCCCGGCGCTGGCGAATCTCAACCGGCGGCTGGTGGCCCGGACGGGATGGTCGGCCGTTCCGGTGGATGGCTTTCTTCCGGCGGGAGAATTCTTCGGGTGCCTCTCGAAACGGATGTTCCCCACCACCGTCACCATCCGCGCCGCCGATCGGCTCGACTATGTCCCCGAGCCCGACATCTTCCACGACGTATTCGGCCACGTGCCGTTGCATGCCGATCCGGTCTTCGCCGACTTCCTGCAGCGCTTCGGCGAGCTGGCCGCGAGCGCAGCCACCCCGGAGGAAACCGAGCGGATGGCCCGGCTCTTCTGGTTCACCGTCGAGTTCGGATTGATTCGGGAGGCAGGGCAGGTGAAGGTGTACGGGAGCGGGCTGATCTCCTCGCACGCCGACGCCGCCAACGCACTCGGTACAGGATGCGAACGGCGTCCCTTCGTGCTGGACGCCGTCCTCGAACAGTCGTTCCGGATCGACGAGCTGCAGCCGGTGCTCTTTGTGGTCGACGACTTTGCGCAGTTGTTCGAGGCGGTCGAGCGGCTGTCACCCTAGTTAGGAGCTATCAGCCATCAGCCCTCAGCCATCAGCAGTTGACTGAAGGCTGAAGGCTGATGGCCGAAGGCTGAAGGCTGAAGGCTGATCGTTATGGCACCACCTCTGCCAGCCCCGCGGCCTTTCGCTTGGCGTTGAGGGCAGCGAGCCCCGTCGTCTTGAGCGCCGTCCAGCGCGACCGCAGCGTTGCCCACTGGGCCCGGGCCCGCGCCGCCGCCGCGATCTGGCTCGCCGTCGGCGCCACTTCGGCGCGCTGCATTGCCATCGCGGCCGCAAGCATCGCCGCGCTGGTTCCCGAGAGGGTAGGCGGTCCCGCCGGCGCGCCGCCGCCGAAGCCGCCGAATCCCTGCGGCGCGCGCGGCGCGGGAGCCAGCGAATCCACCTGCGCCTTGAAGGCGTCGACGTCGGCGCCCTGCACCTTCTCGAGCGCGGCCACCAGAGCGCGTCCCTCGGTATACGCGGTCTGGGCTGCCCTGGCACCGCGATACATCTCGCCGGAGAGCGCGTTCAGCTGCGCCAGCGCCGGGGCGGGAATGCTGACTCGCGGATCGAGCGCCAGCGTGAGCGGCTGGACCTGACTCGCTCCGTTCACCGTGAGCCGTACGCTGTAGCGGCCCGGCGGCGCCCAGGGAGCGTTAGTCTGCGGATATGACCGCCCCGGAACCGCGCCGGTCGCGATCACCGCGGTCGGGAGGTCGTCGGTGACGGGGGCGTAGCGCATGTCCCAGGAGAAGCGGTGCATTCCCGCGTCCTTGGAAATCATCATCGCCGGCGCGGGCCAGTAGAGCGGCGTCCCGCAGTACGGCGCGCCTGGCGTTTCCTGGCAGCGTCGATTGTATCCCTCCGGATCGCGGGCCGGATCGGGGAGCGGCCGGTCCTCGCTGGAGTAGGCGCGCACCACCGCTCCCTGGGCGTCGAGGATCTCGAGGGTCACGGCGCCCACCGCTGTCCCTGGGAGGTAGTAGTCGAGGATAGCGCCGGGCGGTGGATTCTCTCCCGCCGGAATCTCCTGCGGCCAGGGGGTCGGATCGTTGGTGGCGAATCGCACCCGCACCGCCGGGGCGGGCCGGTAGAGGAACGCCCTGCCGGCGGCTCTGGCCCGCGCCGCCTCGGCGGCCTGACGAATCGGCGTGAGGTTGTCGAGGATCCAGAACCCCCGGCCATGCGTCCCGGCGACCAGGTCGGCGCAGAGACAGCTGCTGTCGTCCTTCACCTGGATGTCGCGCACCGAGATCGCCGGCATGTCGAGCCGGAGCGACTGCCAGTGCCCGCCGTCATCGAAGGAGACCCAGATCTGCGTATCGGTCGCGGCATAGAGGAGCCCCTGGACCCGGGGATCCTCGCGAATGGAGTTGGCGACCGCGCCCGGCGCGATGCCGGCGCTGATCTCGGTCCAGCTCCTTCCTCCGTCGTGGGTGCGCCAGAAGTGCGGGTTAGGATCGTCCACCCTGAGGGTGTTGGCCGCCGCATACGCAGTCTGCGCGTCGAAGTGACCCGCTTCGATATTGAAGATGCGGGTCCACGGCTTGATCGCGGCGGGAGTGACGTTGGTCCAGCTCGCGCCGCCGTTCACCGTCACCTGGATGTTCCCGTCATCGGTGCCGGCCCAGAGCACCGCGAGGCTTCGCGGGGAGGGCGAGAGCGCGGTGATGGTGCCCAGGGGGGCCGGGGTCACCCCCGCGGCATACTTGCCCGCGTTGGCCGGAACCGCCCACGTCTGTCGCGCCAGGTCTGGGCTGATCCGGGTCCAGCTGTGTCCCCGGTCCAACGTCTTCCATACGGCATTCGAGACGTAGAAGAGCACATCGGGATTCACCGGGCTCCAGTGAATCGGCATGGTGCGGACATTCCGGTTGTAGCTCTCGCCATTGGGTCCCCGGGCGCTCATGTCGGGGCCCACCGCGGTCGTCTGCCCGGTCTTCCGGTTGTACAGCGTCACGGTGTTCCTGCTGCTCCCGAACACCATGTCGGGATCCCGGGGATCCGGCGCGGCGATGCCGTATTCCTGGATGTTCACCGGATGCCAGTCGTGGAAGGTGATCAGGCCATCCATCGAGCGGCTGTCCACGCACGCCGAGCCGGCATCCTGCTGGCCGCCGCAGACCCGGTAGGGAAAGGCATTGTCGGTGGTGACGTGGTACATCGCCGCGGTCGGCTGGGTATACCAGTTGCTCCAGGATTTGCCGCGATTGGCCGAGATGACGGCCCCCTGATCGGCGACGGCGGCGACGATGTTCGGGTTGTCGGGATTGATCCAGATCCGCTGGTAGTCGTCGCCTCCCGGTGCGCCGCGCACCGCGGTCCAGGTGAGTCCGCCGTCCTCCGTCCGCCACATGACGACGGAGGCGCTGTACACCACGTTTTCGTTCTTGGGATCGACGCTGAGGGTCGGCAAGTCGCCGCCACCGATCCGGGCCAGGGGCCGGGGGTCGGGGGACCGGGTCGCGGCGCCCGCCGCGGCGTTCGGTCCGCGGGCCGCCAGGTACCAGTGCTCACCGCCGTCGGTGGATGTGTAGATGCCGATCGCACCGGGACGTCCGCCCGGAGCCGCCGCGGGAGCCACGATGGCGTAGAGCGTTTTCGGATTGCCGGGCGCGAGGGCCAGATTGGCCTGCAGCACGGGAGGGAGGCCTTCGCTCAACGGCTTCCAGGTGGTCCCGCCATCGGTGGATTTGAACAGCCCGGTCCCCGCGCCGCCGAATCCCTGGCCCTCGATGAAGCTCTGCTGCTGCTCCCACAGCGTCGCATAGACCGTGTTAGGATCGCCGGGATCGATGCGGACGTCGTTGGCGCTGGTGTATTCGTCCTTGTAGAGCACCTTCTCGAATGTCCGGCCGCCGTCGGTAGAGCGGAAGACCCCCCGCTCGGCGTTGGGACCGTAGGGGTGACCCAGGACGGCGACGAACAGGCGGTTCGGATCGCGGGGATCTACATCGATCATCGCGATCATCTGGCTGTCGAAGAGACCGAGATGGGTCCAGCTCTTCCCGGCGTCGGTCGACTTGTAGATGCCGTTGCCGGTGGCCAGGTCGGGCCGGATGATGCCCGCGCCGCTGCCGACGTAGATGATGGCGGGATTCGAAGGCGCCACCGCGATCGCACCGATGGAGCCGGTGGATTCGCGATCGAACAGCGGCTCCCAGCTCGCCCCGTAGTCGGTGGTCCGCCAGACGCCGCCGTTGTCGAATCCGATGTAGAAGAGATTCGGCTGGCCCGGCACCCCGACGACCGAGCGGCCCCGGCCGCCGCGCGGCGGTCCGATCTGGCGCCAGTGCATGCCGGAATAGAGATCGGGAGACTGCGCGGCCAGGTCGGCCGTCGCGGCGAACGTGAGGAACAATGCGGGGATCGTGCGGGAGAGAAGAGTGCGCACCGAAGCCGCCTCCAGGGTCGCGTAAGGATCGGATACTGTTGAGTAGGGGAAGTATACCGCGCCAGAACGTGGTGACCACAGATGACGCAGATTAGAGCGATTTTGAACAGTCTCACGGTCGGAAATCTGTGATATCTGTGGTCCACCAGGACCGACGAGGCGATGCCTGGAAACGGGGCTTTTCCCGTTCACCGTTCACCGTTGACCGTTCACGCTTTACCCGTTAGTCTTCACCCCGTCAAGCGGGGGCCCAAACGCCCCCCACCCTGAGCCGGAAGCACGGGCGAACGGGTTCCAGAAACGCTCCCGCGAGCCGCTCAGTCGGCCGTCGAGCGCTCCGGAACACCCCGCTCCCGGGGTGTTTTTTGTTTCGTCAGACAGGAGGCTGCCCACTGAGCACAAACGAGCGCGAACGCCGGACCCGGGTCAACCGGATGATCCGGATCAGTCCGGTTCGAGTCATCTCGGATTCCGGTGAACAGTTGGGGGTGTTGACGATCGAGGAGGCGCTTGCCGCAGCCGAAGAGCGGGGTCTCGACCTGGTGGAAGTCGCGCCGACCGCGCGCCCCCCCGTGGTCAAGATCATGGACTACGGCAAGTACAAGTTCGAGGAAGCGAAAGCGGCGCGGGCGGCCAAGAAGAAGCAGCATGTCATCGATATCAAGGAGGTGAAGTTCCGCCCCGGCATCGACGACCATGACTTCGACTTCAAGACCCGCCACATGCGCGAGTTTTTGCAGGGCGGCGACAAGGTGAAAGTCACGATGATGTTCCGCGGCCGTCAGATGGCCCGGATCGACCTGGGCAAGGCGGTGCTCGACCGGGTCGCGACCGCCCTCGCCGATATCGGAAAGATCGAGTTCGACGCCCGGCTGGAAGGGCGCAACATGACCATGGTGATCGCGCCCAAGTAGGGCCGCTCGCTCCAGGAGATTGCAATGCCGAAAATGAAAACCAAGCGCGCCGCGATGAAGCGGTTCACCGTGACGGGCAGCGGCAAGCTCAAGCGGGGCCGGGCCAACAAGCGGCACATTCTGACCAAGAAGACGCGCAAGCGGAAGAATCAGCTCGGCAAGTCCGCGCTGGTGAGCTCCGCCGATTTCCGACGCGTCAACCGCCTGCTCCAGGCCTAGGAGGACGGTCCCATGCCTCGCGTAAAGAATGGTGTCGCGCATCACGCGCGGAAGAAGAAGATCATGGAGGCCGCCAAGGGTGGCTTCCAGGCCCGCAGCAAGCTGTACAAGGCCGCCAAGGAAAACGTCGAGCGCGGAATGGCGTATGCCTATCGCGACCGGCGCAAGAAGAAGGGCGACTTCCGCACCCTGTGGATCACCCGGATCAACGCCGCGGCCCGGATTCACGACTTGAGCTACAGCCGCCTCATGGCCGGGCTCAAGAAGGCCGGCGTCGAGATCAACCGGAAGGTGCTCGCCGATCTGGCGGTGCATGATGCGGATGCGTTTGCGAAGATCGCGGAGATGGCAAAGGCAGCGGCGTGACCGCAGCCGTCAGCCCGCAGCCTTCAGCCTTCAGTCACGCCATCAGCTGACGGCTGATGGCTGATGGCTGATGGCCC
>Ga0070707_100003177_pt1 | contig 15547 bp, 12 predicted proteins | sample KBSK5502metaG_FD_65468 | JGI IMG/M metagenome (GOLD analysis project Ga0070707, IMG submission 65468) | Corn, switchgrass and miscanthus rhizosphere microbial communities from Kellogg Biological Station, Michigan, USA - KBS K5-50-2 metaG | ecosystem: Host-associated > Plants > Roots >... | reverse complement strand
GCAAGTGGGTTGCCGCTGTACGTGTGTCCGTAGTACAGCGTGCGGTGCTCCGTGTACGGCGCCGTGAAAAGGTCGAACAGCTCCTCGGTGACCAGCGTCGCGCTCAAAGGTAGATAGCCGCCTGTCAAACCTTTGCCGAGCGCAATGATGTCGGGCGCAATGTCCGCGCCGGCCGACGCGAACAGGGCGCCGGTCCTGCCGAAACCGGTCGCCACCTCATCGCAGACGACGAGCGCGCCGTGCTCACGCGCAACGACGACAGTGTCGCGAAGCCACGCGTCGGTGTGCGGCCACATACCCGCCGCGGCCTGCATGCGGGGCTCGATCACCAGCGCCGCCACCTCGTCGCCGTGGCGCTCGAAGGTCGCGCGCATCTGCTCACGCGAGCCGTCCTCACCGGCGATATGCGGTGGGGACACGCGTATGGCGTCGAAGAGCAGGGGGTCGAGTCCACGATGGAACGGTTGCGACCGGCCGACGCTGACCGCTCCGACGGTGTCGCCGTGATAAGCATCCTCGAGCGACACGAAACGGGTGCGATCGGGCTGGCCGCGGTGCCGCTGCGCCAGCAGCGCGATGCGCAGCGCCACTTCGACAGCCGCCGCGCCGGCCTCCGAATAGAAGACGCGGGTGAGCCCTGGCGGCGCTACCGCGCACAGCTCCGCCGCCAGCAGCGCGCCGTTCTCATGAGTCAGACCAAGAAAGGTGGTGTGCGCGATCCGTCCGGCCTGCTCGTGCAGCGCATGGTCCAATGCCGGATGCGCATGCCCGTGGACATTCGCCCACAAACTGGCGACGCCGTCGAGGTAGCGTTCGCCGTCGACGTCGAACAGCCAGCTGCCCGTGCCGGAGTCGATGACGAGCGGTTCCTCGGCGCGCCACTCTCTCGTCTGCGTGAAGGGATGCCAGACATGGGCACGATCGGCGGCGATGATCTCTTGGCGCGATGCCGCCGTCCGTGCTGGAAGACCGACACTCTTCAGGAACTCGTCCAGATCGACGTGTTCGGCCGCCGCGCGCGCCAGCGCGTCCGGGTCAGAAGCGTTGTCGAGATGGGGGAGCACGCCGAAGACGGGCACGCCGCACTGCCGTGCCACCTGCGCGGCGTTCTCCGCGGCAAACTCCGCATCGACTCCATCGAGGTCGGACATCACTATCCCGACCACGCGCAGTCCCCCGGTCAGGCAGGAGTCGATCGTCAAGGCGCAGTGATTGATCGTGCCCAACCCGGCGCGCGCGGCGACGAGCACCGAGGTCCCGAGCTCTCGCAGCATGTCGCGCACCGTCGCAGTCGTGGTCAGCGGAACCATGAGCCCACCGACGCCCTCCAGGAAAACCATGGCGGCATCGCTGTGCTCAACGCGCTCACGCACACGGCGGACGAGCGATGGGACATCGACGTTGCGACCCTCAGCGGTCGCCGCGGCCAGCGGCGAACGAGGCAGCATGTATGTCTCGAGCACAAGCTCACGCGGCATGCGATCGACCGCGCGAGCCAGCAATTCAGCGTCTTCGCCGGCGTCGCCTGGATTCACGCCGGTCGCAAGCAGCTTGAGTGCGTCGACGCGCATTCCGCGGCGACGCAGCGCACCGGCCAGCGCCGCGATGACCGTGGTCTTGCCGGCGCCGGTGTCAGTCCCGGTGACCGCGATCAGCCCGGTCACGCCACCAATGCGGTCATTGCGGCAGCTACGCCGCGAAGGTCACTTTCACGGTGAGCCGCTGACACGGTCAAACGCAGGCGGCTGGAGCCTGGCGGCACCGTGGGCGGCCGCAGTGCGTGGACCATCCACCCTTGTTCCCACAAGCTGTTTTCCGCGTCGACGGCGCGGCGCGCATCGGCAACAAGGATCGCCACGATGGGAACGTCATGGTTGTGGCCGGGCATCGCCATCGAGTCCAGCATTCCGTGAATGAGCCGGGTGTTGGCGCGCAAACGCTCCAGCAGGGAACGCTCGCGCTGCATGACCGCGAGAGCGGCACGCACGGCGGCGATCACGGGGTGGGGGAGGGCCGTGGAGTACATCATCGCGCGTCCACGCTGAAGCAGCAGCTGACGCACCGTGGCGCTGGCGCAGACGGCTGCGCCGGCGGCGCCGAGCGCTTTGGAAAACGTGATGACCCGGACCACCTGAGGGTGGCCGTCAACACGCGCGGCCGCAGCTGCGCCGCGCCCCCGCGGACCGAGGACACCAGTTGCGTGCGCCTCGTCAAGAACCAACCAGGCGTCGTAGCGCACAGCCAGCTCGGCGAGCCGGCCGACGTCGGCGCACGTGCCGTCGGTGGAAAAGACTGTGTCGCTCACGATCACGGGCCTTCCGTCACGAAGGCGCAGGCGCGTCTCCAGGTCGTCCAGGTCCCGATGGCGGTACACATCGACACGCGCACGAGACAGCCTGCAGCCGTCGACGATCGAAGCGTGGTTGAGCTCGTCGCTGTAGATGACCGCATCGCGACCACCCAGCGTTGTCAGCACGGCGAGATTTGCGGCGTATCCGGAGGGAGCGAGCGTCGCCGTCTGTGCGCCTTCGAATGCGGCGAGCTCGGCTTCCAACGCCAGCAGAGCCTCATGCGATCCGGTGAGATGACGAGATCCGGTTGAGCCCAGTCCATCCTGAAGCGCTGCAGCGCCGGCTGCTTCCCGGACCGCCCGGTGCGTGCTCAAGCCCAAATAATCGTTCGACGAGAAGATGACCACGTCGCGCCCGTCGACGCGGCAGTGCACGCTGCTGCCACCGGCGCGCACCCGGGGCTGGCGGAGCAGGCCGTCACGGAGATCTTCGAGCAGTGTCTCCTCTGCCCACACGGAAGGCGAACGGACAGCGTGCACGGACGGGCTGACCATGGGAAGCCGAGAGTGTATGCCTTCGCTCACCACGCTGATTTCCTGGGATTTGCGTGGACGGCAGCAGGTACGCCACGCTGCCGCTGCGTTGTTGAAGACGAGCGCTGTCATGCCACCGTCATTGTGGTTAAGGGATCGGAGTGATCCGGTCGCTGTGCTAGCGTCGTCTCGCCCGAGAGCGGAATGGTGGGCAACCAACCACGAGGAGTACAGCGATGCCGGACACTGCAGCAGCGCGATTTCTCGCCGAAAATTCCAGGATCCGCACCGTTGCAATCGGCACCCCTGGATGGGTCGACCTCCAGAGTTCGAATGCTGAGGGAGCGCGGAAGTTCTACACCGACTTGTTCAGCTGGTCGGTTGACGTGATCGCAGACCCGCAAGCCGGCGGCTACGGAATGTTCAAGCTCGGCGGTAAAGATGTCGGTGGGGTGGGCCCGGTGCAGAATCCCGGCCAGCCGACAGTCTGGATGCCCTACGTCCTCGTCGATGACGCCGGCGCCACTGTCAAGAGGATCAAGGAGGCCGGCGGCCAGGTTTTCGCCGAGCCGCTCGACGTGATGGGCGAAGGCACGATGGCCGTGGTCGCCGATCCATCCGGCGCCACATTCGGTCTGTGGCAGCCGGGACGCCATCAGGGCTTTGAGGTCAGGGACGTGCCCGGCAGCGTGACTTGGGTGGAGCTGAGCACGCGCGACCTGCCGGCGGCTGAAGCGTTCTATCGCGATGTCTTCGGCTGGGAACCCGCCGACTCGGAGCTGCCTGACAAATACACAGTGTTCAACTTCGACGGCAATCAGATTGCCGGCGCGCTCGACATGCCCGAAATGGTGCCGCAAGACGTGCCGTCCTACTGGCTGGTCTATTTCGCGGCGGCCGACGCTGACGAAGTCGCGGCCAACGCCAAGACGCTCGGCGGCCGCGAGATCGTGTCGCCCACCGACATCCCCGCTGTGGGGCGGTTTGCCGTGCTCCAGGATCCCCAGGGCGGAACGTTCGGGATCCTTCAGGTGCCGAGCCCGGACGAAGCGCCCAGCTAGTTGACGCCCGGCCGGCGGCGCGCGGCTGGGTACCCTGTACGCATGGAGCAACCCGAATCGAGCCGCGGGCACATGGACGCGTACGACCACCGCGAGGTCGAGACGAAATGGGGCCGCATCTGGGAGCAGCGGGGCGACTACCGCACGCCGCTGGATGACCCGGTGCGCAAGTTCTACAACCTGATGATGTTCCCGTACCCGTCCGCTGAAGGACTGCACGTCGGCCACATCATCCCGTTCGCCGGCGGCGACATTTACGGGCGGTGGCGCCGCCTCTCCGGAGACACGGTGTTCGAGCCGATGGGCTTTGACGCCTTCGGCATTCACTCCGAGAACTACGCGTTGAAGATCGGTGAGCACCCGGCCGTCGTCATGCGCCGCGCGGTACACAACTTCCGCGAGAACCAGTTGAAACGGATCGGCTCGATGTTCGACTGGAGCCACGAGGTCAACACCGCGGATCCAACCTTCTATCGGTGGACGCAATGGATCTTCGTGCAGCTGTTCAAACGCGGGCTCGCAGAATGGCGCGAAGGAGCAGTCAACTGGTGCCCATCGTGCAAGACGGTGCTCGCTGACGAGCAGGTCGAACGAGGCAAATGCGAGCGCTGCCATAGCCCAGTAGAGACGCGCTACCTGCGCCAGTGGTGGTTGAAGATCACTCGCTATGCGCAGCCGCTGCTCGACGCGCTCGACACGCTGGACTGGTCGGAGTCCACCAAGACGATGCAGCGCAACTGGATCGGCAGAAGCGAGGGCGCGACGATTCTGTTCGATCTCGAGGGCTGCCCGCGCAAAGACGTCACCGTGTACACGACCAGACCGGACACGCTGTTCGGCGCCACGTTCCTCGTCGTCGGTGCCGATCACCCCGAGCTGGAAGACTTCGTGCCGCGTGAGCGACTCGGTGAAGTGAATGCGTGGCGCAACCGTTTGCCGCCGCAGACTGGCGAGCCCGATTTCTCAGTGGGCATGGACCTGGGCTCGCGCGCAGTGCATGCGATCAGCGGCGAGCGGTTGCCGGTGTGGGTGGCGCCGTACGTGCTGGGTGGCTATGGCACCGGCGCGATCATGGCCGTGCCTGCGCACGACCAGCGCGACTGGCAGTTCGCCCGCGCCCACGGATTGCCGATCGTGCCGGTCATCTCCGGCGGCGACGTCGAGAAAGAGGCGTACAGCGGCGAAGGCGCGTTGATCAACTCCGGAGAGTTCGACGGGCTGTCGTCGTCAGAAGCGCGCAAGCGCATCGTCGCGAAGCTTCGAGAGCTGCGCCGCGGCGAGGAGAGTGTTCAGTACAAGCTGCGCGACTGGCTCATCTCGAGACAGCGCTACTGGGGTCCACCGATCCCGATAATTCACTGCCCGCAGGACGGCGCCGTCGCCGTACCGGAAGACGATTTGCCGGTGTTGCTTCCCGAGGTCGAAGACTTTCGTCCTACCGGCACGGGCGTCTCACCACTGGCGACCGTCGACGCGTGGGTCAACGTCCCGTGTCCCAAATGCGGTCAGCCGGCCCGCCGCGAGACCGACGTCAGCGATACTTTCCTCGACTCGAGCTGGTACTTCCTGCGCTATCCGTCGACGGAGTTCGACGATGTCCCCTGGGATCCGGAGCGCACCGACACGTGGCTGCCGGTGGACATGTACATCGGCGGCAACGAGCACGCCGTCAGGCATCTGCTCTACTCGCGATTCATCATGCGAGCGTTTCACGACGCCGGCATGGTGCCCGCCCCCGAGCCGTTCACGCGCTTTCGCGCACACGGCATGATCATCATGGGCGGCGCCAAGATGTCAAAGAGCCGCGGCAACGTGCTCAACCCCGACGAGTACATCGACGAGTACGGCGCCGACACGTTTCGCTTGTTCATGATGAGCCTCGGGCCCTACACCGAAGGAGGTGACTTTCACGACGAGGCGATCTCGGGCATCACGCGATTCCTCAACCGAGTGTGGCGCGGTGTTCAACTCGCCACCATCGACGAAGACGACGACGAGCGCAAGGAGCGGCGCCGCCACCGGCTGATCAAGCTCGTCGGAGACGACATCGCGGAGCTGCGCTACAACACCGCTATCTCGTATCTCGAACCGTTCGCCCACGAGCTCGACCGCGAGTCCGCTGCCGGCTATGGCAGACGCGTCGATGCAGAGACGCTGCTCAAGCTGCTCGCGCCCTTCGCACCGTTCATCACCGAGGAGCTCTGGGAGCGCACCGGTCACTCCGACTCGGTGCACACGCCCGGCACATGGCCGCAGCACGACGAGAGTCTCGCTGCGCTGCAACGAGTGACCGTCGCGGTGCAAGTCAACGGCAAGGTGCGCGGTCAGCTCGAAGTTGATGCAGGCACTCCTGCGGACGAACTCGAGCGTCTGGCCCTCGAGCTACCCAAAGTCAGAGCACTGATAGACGGGCAGAGGCCCCAAAAAGTGGTCGCCGTCGTCGACCGCGTCGTCAACGTCGTCATCTAACACGCTTTCGACCCGCTTAAGCGGGCGCAGCACGGCACAGGGTCTTCCGGGTACGTGGTCGGGGCGCTCTGACGCTGCATCGCAAGAACGCTTTGAGTCAGGGGAGCGCCCCGCCTCTCGACACTCGCCTCGACTCCAGTTCCAAGCCGATCCGTCTCGGCTGCGTGACGCCCCGTCAGACCCTGTGCCGTGCTGCGCCCGCTAGAAGACGCATAGGAACGTGCCAGATGCCGCCGTCATCCCAGCGGTCGCCGCACACCTCGAAACCCAAAGCCGCGTACCATCGCTCGAGATACTCTTGCGCGTTGAGCACGAGCGGCGGGCCGGCCAGTTCGATCGCACGCGACATCAACGCGTTGGCAAACCTTTTGCTGCGGTGATCGACGGCGGTCACGACGCGGCTGATGCGGTGCGTGCTGTCGCCGTCATCCAGCAGGCGCAGCGCGCTCACGACTCGGGTGCCGGATTCGATCCAAAGATGTCGCGTCGCCGGTTCAGCGTCGCGTCCGTCGAGATCGGGATACGCGCATTGCTGCTCGACGATGAACACGTCCTGGCGCAGCTTCGCGATCCCATAGAGCGCGGCAGGGGACAGCGCGGCGAACGCCGCGACGTGAACGTCGGGCAACAGCGCGTCGCTCAGGCTGCGGCTTGCGGCTCGACTACAGCGGTGCAGTACGCGCAGCGCCTCGCTGCGAGTGGGATCTCGCTGAGACACTCGGGGCACGGCCGCGTCACCGCTGCCGTTGGACCGGCGCGCCGCTCCCTGAACCTGGTGTAGGGCAAGACGAGCGCGAAGTACACCGCGGCCGCGACGAGCACGAATGTGATCAGGGCTGTGACGAACGTTCCGTAGGTGATCTCGCTGCCGTTGACGGTGACGGAGAGGCTGTTGAAGTTGGGCTTGCCCGCAGGGATGGCGATGACCGGATTGATGACGTTGTCCACCAGGGCCTTGACCACCGCTGCGAAAGCGGTCCCGATGACGACCGCGACCGCGAGGTCCACAACGTTGCCGCGGGCAAGAAAGTCGCGAAATCCTTTCATGGCGCCTCCTTATAAAGGAATGGTCGGCGGCTGCCGGCTACCGGACGTAGGTTGTCACGCAGACCCCGGTCCAGCAATTGGTTTCGGTGCTGTGGTAGCCGGATGGCAGCGCGGCGGGGGCAGCGGGATCGTAGGGTTGCGCCACGTAGTACACGGTGCCGCCCGTGTCGGTCACGCTCTCGGGCAGCCGGTCCAGCACCGCGCCCCGGGGGTACGCCGCGGTACCCCAGAACCAGTCAACACTTCCGCCCGGGCTCACCACGTGGGTGCGAGCGGCCAACTGCGAGTCTCCGTAATAGAGAAGGAGGAGGTACTGGGTCGGGTAGGCGGCGACGAAATCGCCGGCCCCGACGCGCGGTGTCAGCCATGCCACCGCGGCCGGCGTTTCCGCGTGGATCACCACCGCTGAGAGCGCCACTGACGCCGACGCGGTGGCGAGAAGCCCTGCGGCCGCGATGCGTAGACCGACCACAGCTAAGCCCGCGCCGATGAGCGGGTACAACGGTCCCCAGATCACCGACGCATAACGCGCGTTGACCAGCGGCCGCCACACGCTCACGCCGAACATCAACAGAATCGCGCCGCCACCGCATGCGAGCAGAAACATCGCGTTTCGACGGCCGGACAGCGGGAGTGAGCGCCAGCGCCACGCGAGGGTGACAGCAGCGAAAAGTCCCGCGGCGGCTGCGAATCCCTGGAATGTCCACAGCAGCGCCATGTACGGCACCCAGCCGTCGAGGGCCTGGCCGGTGAAGAACTGGATGAATTCTCCGCCGGCGGAGGTGAAGCCCACGGGCGCCACCCAAAAGAACCCGGAGGCGTGGCTGAACTGCGCGCGCGCTGCGATCAGCCACGGCACCAGCAGCACCAGGCCGGCAGCAACCGCCGCGGCCGCTTTGAAAGTGGTGCGCCATCCGGGGCGGAACACGATGAAAGCGCCGATAAGTTGCGCGATCACTGCCAGCGCCACGAAGTAGTTGGTGTACAGCGCAAGCGTTGTCACTGCACCGTACACAGTCCACTGCCGCAGCGATGGTCGTTCGATCGCACGCACCATCAGCAACGTGGACGCAAGGACCAATGTGGTCGCCAGCGCGTACATGCGGGCGTCGCGCGCAGTGAGCACGAACGCCGGTGACACCGCGACAAGGATCGCGCCGGCGACGCCGCCCCGGTCGCCGGCGACGCGGCGGCCGAGCGCAGCGACGACCGGCACGGACGCCGCGCCGGCGAATACCGACACCAGCCGCAGGCCCGCCGGTCCCGGCCACAGCGGCGCGATGAAATGTTGCAGCAGATATGAGAGCGGCGGCGCGCTGTCCATGCGCACCGCGTCGAGCATTTGCGCGATGGGCATCTGCACGACGATCGAGGTGAACGCCTCGTCCCGCCACAGCGGCTGGTGATCGAGGAACACAACGCGTGCTGCCAGGGCGAGGCCGGTGATCAGCGCGATTCGGGTCGCATAGGTGGTTCGAACCGCGCGCAGCGCGCTCGTAGAGAGCACCGCGTTCACGGCACCACCACGTACACCACAGGATTGCCTTGCGGGTCAAGGCTGGCCGGGGTCGCCCGCGCGGCGGTGGCTTCGTCGGTGGCCGCGGCGATCAGGCTGCGGGACGGAGCGACGATCAGCGAGTACACCGCCGGATTGATCAGGCGCTGATTGGGCTCCAGCATGGTTGGTAGGTTGCCCGCATCGAGGAAGCTGATGTCGAGGGCGTTGTAAGCATCGACGATTGCGACGGTCCCGGGCCCGCGTGCCGCGGCCGCCGACGCAAGCTGCACGTCTCCAAACGAGAAGGCCGTGTACATCTCGGCCGCGGGACGGTTCACGTACGTGATGGTTGATGCCGTGCCCAATCCCAGCAGCGCGGCCGCGCAAGCTGCCGCCGCTCCGCTCCACGCCAGTCGCGCCGGGTCGGCCGGCAAGGTTCTGGCCGCGCGCCTTGCGGCGACGAGGATCTCGGCGAAACCGATGCCAACAAAAGCGGCCACATATGGCGCGAGCCCCAGCGCGCGCAGAAAATGCGGCGCGTCGCCTTCACTTGATATAAGCGGCGGGATCAGGAACACGATCAGACCGAACAGCAACAGCGTGTACCTGTGGTCGCGGCGGCTGCGCCACGCACGCCAGATTCCGACAGCGAAGGGAATGAATAACAGCGGGCCGAGCATCGGCAGCGCATTGACATCCTGGCGCGCGTTGGGGTCGCCGGTGACGAGAAACATGCCGATGGTGCGCAGCACGTGCAGTGGGTAGCCCTCCGTGCTGCCGACATCGGGATTGAACACCAGCACCGACGCCCCTCGGCCGAAGTAGTTCGATGCGTCAGTGACGGCGGTCCAGATCATCGGCGCGGCGACGGCGAGGAAAGCGCCGGCAGCCCAGGGCACCGTCGCGCGGATGCTCTGCCAGCGCTCGCGGTCCGCGCTTCGCATCCACAGCAGCCACGCGATCACCAGCAGCGGCGTGAACTTCAGCGGCTGGTACGTCCACAACCCGGCGCCGGCCGCGACGCCGGCGGCCACCGCCGCCACCCGTGTGCGTTTGTCGCCCCAGTTCAGCAGGGCGGCGAGGGCGAGTGCTCCGGCGGCGACGGTGAGCACGTTGCGCATGCCATCGCGTGAGACGCAGATCAACCAGAGCGAGCCGGCGGCCCAGGCTATGGCGAACAGCGCCGGCCCACGGCCGAAACGTCGAACCGCGACCCAGATGGCAATGACGCCGAACACACCAAGCAGAGCGGACGTCCCGCGCAAAGTGACCACGGAGGCGCCGAACAACCGGAACCCGAGGGCAACGATGTACGCGTACAAGGCTTCGCGCCCGCCGTCGTCGTCGATGAAGATCGGGTGATAGCCGGGCTCATTGAGGATCCGCTGAGCACTGACGCCCTCGGCGGCCTCATCCGGAAAGAGCCCGATCGGTTGGGTGGTGAGCGCCCAGAAGCGCGCCAGCACAGCGCCGACCACCACGGCGAAAAACGCCGCGCCGTACGCGGCCGTGCGGACCGCCGGCCGGCCCAAGACCGTGTCGGCGCCGGCAAACCAGCTGCGCGGCGCCGACATGCTGACGCTTTGGCTTAGGCCGCCGACCCGGCTCCCTTCAATTCGAGGCTCGGGCCGTGCAGCAGTGCCCTGGTCGCGGCGATCCGGCAGGCGAGCATCTCCAAAACGTCGTCGAGCTGGTCACGCAAAAGTGCGTCCAGCTCGATGGGGTGGTTGTCTATCTCCCGCAAGAGCGCCGACAACCGGAGCGCCTTCTGGTCGATCCTCGCAACGACCTCCGGCGGGGCGGCGACCGTTGCGACATAGTGATGCGGCTCCATCCAGTTCCTCCTATCTGGTCGGGGGGTCTGCGGGGGGTGTCCCTCGCATGGGATGTGCCGGTCGATGACCCGACGCGTCGGGAGAGGCCAGCGTTATGAGCAAGAGTACGGGCCGGCTGGGGGCTTGGCAAGGACTGGGCTACACTCGGCGTATCCGTTCGCAGGTCGAGCGCGGATGGCGGAATCGGTAGACGCGCGGGACTTAGGATCCCGTGGGGCAACCCGTCCGAGTTCGAGTCTCGGTCCGCGCACTCCGGGGGAGACCCCGCCACGGCTCTCTGGCAATCTAAAGAAGATGAATGCGCACCCCGCGAACGACCTGTCGGTAAACGTCGAGCGCAAGCCGGGGTCGCTTGTGTCATTGCGTGTCGAAGCGCCTGCGGACGAAGTTGCCGCGGCGGTTTCCGCCTCGCTGCGTCGCCTCGCCTCTCGCGTGCGTGTGCCCGGGTTCCGTCCCGGCAAGGCGCCGGGACCGATTGTCGAGCGCGCTGTCGGCTGGGACGCGGTGCGGCAGGAGACCGTCGAGCATCTCGTCCCGGACCTGTATCGCCGCGCCGTCGACCAAGCGGGAATTGAGCCCGTCGGTGATCCGGAGCTGGCTGTCGACGACGTCGAACGCGACCGCCCGCTCATCTTCACGGCCACGGTCACGGTCAAGCCGGAGGTGACGCTGGGCGATTACGCATCCACGCGAGTTCCATTCGAGACAACGGAAATCGATGACGCCAAGGTCGACGAGGCGCTCGAGCAGGTGCGCCGCCGCCACGCTGGACTGGTCGAGGTGGAGCGTCCGGCTCAGGTAGGTGACGTGCTGCGCTGCACGCTCGTGATGCGACGAGGTGATGAGGTCCTCAGCGGGGAGTCGATGGAGGAGCGCGACCTCGAGCTCGACCGTGAGACGGTCATCCCCGAAATCGTCGACGGCATCGTCGGCTTGAGTGCCGGCGAGCAGCGGAGCTTCGAGGCGACGCTGCCGCAGGATTATCGGCGCGAGGAGCTGCGAGGCGCGACCGTCACTGTTGACGTGAGCGTGATCTCCGTGCGAGAACGCGAGCTGCCGCCCCTGGACGATTCACTCGCCGCTCTCGACGGGAACGGCACAACCCTGCAAGAGCTCCGCGAGCACTTGCGTGAGCAGCTGTCTACTGCTGCCGCCGAGAACGACCGGGAGCGCCATGAGAGCAAGGTGCTGAGCGGGCTCCGCGACCTGACCCGAGTTGACGTCCCCGAGGTCATGATCGACCGCGAGATCGACCGCCAGCTCAGCGACCTCGAGTATCGCCTCGGCGCCATCGGCCTCCCTTTCGACAAGTATCTGGAGCTCAGCGGTCAAACAGTCGAGAAGCTGCGCGGCGAGCGGAGGGCGGGCGCGGTGGAACGGGTGAAACTCGAGCTCGCCCTCGATGCCCTGGCCGCTGCGGAGGGGCTCGAAGTGGACGAGGCACAGGTGGAGCGCGAGGTGGCCGGCCTGGCTGCGGGCAGCAAGCTCGACGGTGTCCGCCGGCGCCGCCTCGGCGACCTCGCCCGCCACGACCTGATTCGCCGGGCCGCGGCCAACCGGATGCTGGAGATTGCCGGTGGCGATGAGTTCCTGCAGACCTAGCGCTTGTTCAGTGAGGCGTGTCAGCTGAATCGGGGTTGGGATCGTTGCGATGTGGATACGCTCTCAGCACGTTGTTGCAATCAATATTCGCTCTGAGGTCACACGCTCGGAGCGTGCCTATAATGGGATGGCAATGAACCCAACCAACCTGATCCCTTACGTCATCGAGACTACTAATCGCGGTGAGCGCGGCATGGATATCTACTCGCGCTTGCTCAAAGATCGCATCATCTTCATCGGCACGCCAATCGACGATCAAGTTGCCAATGTTGTCATGGCGCAGCTGTTGTTCCTGGCCGGTGAAGATCCGGAAAAGGACATCTGGCTGTACATCAACTCACCAGGTGGATCGGTGTATGCGGGGCTGGCGATTTACGACACCATGCAATACGTCGAACCACGCGTCGGCACCATCTGCATGGGCGTCGCCGCGTCGATGGCTGCGGTGCTGCTCGCCGGCGGGGCGCAGGGAATGCGCTTCAGCCTGCCGAACACGCGCATCCTCATCCACCAGCCCACCGGCGGCTTCAGTGGTCAAGCGACCGACATTCAGATCCATGCGCAGGAGATCCTCCGGGTGCGCCGCCGTCTCGACGAGATCCTGGCCCACCACTCCGGCAAGCCCATTGAAGTCGTCAACCGCGACTCGGATCGTGACTTCTTCATGAGCGCCGAGGAAGCAAAGGCCTATGGGCTCATCGACGAGATCATTCAGGGACGTGCCAAGGCGGGCGCTGTCCCAAGCCCGCGTTCGGAAAGCAACGGCGGCAAAACCGAGACCGTGACTGCGGGCGAGGATTCCGGCCCGGAAGCCGGCGGCGGAGCCACGGCGCGGACATAGTGCACCGATGACCGATCGCGACGATCGCCGGCGCCACACTCGCTGCTCCTTCTGCGGAAAGGGGCAGGAGCAGGTGCGCAAACTCGTCGCCGGTCCCGGCGTGTACATCTGCGACCAGTGCATCGACCTCTGCCAGGAGGTTCTCGAGGAAGACAACCGCTCCACCTCGCAGAAGCGCGGCAAGCCGGGGACGATTCCCAACCCGCAGGTGATTGCCGCTTCACTCGACCAGTACGTCGTTGGCCAGGAGCACGCCAAGAAGGTGCTTTCGGTTGCGGTTTTCAACCACTACAAGCGCATCGCGCATGCCAAGACGAACAACGACGTCGAGCTACAGAAGTCCAACGTGCTCCTGGTCGGTCCGACCGGTTGCGGCAAGACGCTGCTGGCGCAGACGTTGGCGCGGATCATCGACGTGCCTTTCAGCATCGCCGACGCCACCAGCCTCACTGAGGCGGGGTACGTCGGCGAAGACGTCGAGAACATCCTGCTGCGCCTCATCCAGGCTGCCGACTTCGACATCTCCCGCGCCGAGCGCGGAATCATCTACATCGACGAGATAGACAAGATCGCGCGCAAGAGTGACAACCCCTCGATCACCCGCGACGTGAGCGGCGAAGGTGTGCAGCAGGCGCTGCTCAAGATCCTCGAGGGCACGGTCGCCAACGTCCCACCCCAGGGCGGTCGAAAGCACCCGCATCAGGACTTCATCCAGATCAACACCACCAACATCCTGTTCGTCTGTGGCGGCGCCTTCGACGGTCTCGAGAAGATCATCGAGAACCGCATCGGCAAGCGCACCATCGGGTTCAACAGCCAGCCGCATGCCAGCCGCAACAAGGAGACGACCAAAGTCCTCCGCGAGCTGCAGTCACAAGACCTCTTAAAGTACGGACTCATCCCCGAGTTTGTCGGCCGCTTGCCGATCACCGTCGCACTCGATTACCTCGATGAGGACGACATCATCCGCATCCTCACCGAGCCCAAGAACGCGTTCGTGAAGCAGTACCAGAAGTTCTTCGCCCTGGACGACGTCGAGCTGGTGTTCCACGAAGCCGCGCTGCAGGCGATCGCGCATCGCGCGCTGGCCCGCGGCACGGGTGCGCGCGGCCTCAAATCGATCATCGAGGACGTGCTTCTCAACAGCATGTTCGAGGTGCCAAGCCGTCCCGACATCAAGCGCTGCGTCATCACCGAGCAGTCGATCCTCGAAGGCCACGAACCGCTGTTGCTCACCGAGGAGCCCAAACGCCGCATCGGCGCAGCTGAGCAAGACGCGCAGGATCGCACTGCCTGAAGTCGCGGCCTTAACGAAATCGTAGATTTCGTGAGGTGAAGCTCTTCACCAGGTCGCGAATCGTGTTCGCGGCTTTGGCGGTGCTCGTGTTCACGGCGGTGGCGTTGATCACCTTGACGCACGTGGGCTCAGGGTCTCCCGGATCCTGCACCATCAGCGCCCCAGTTCCCAGCCTGCCGGCTCAGCTGCGCGCCATCGGCGGCTTCGATCAGGCGTTCAGCCCGAGCGACGCGACAACCCTTCGTCGCGTCGCTGCGTCCGCGGCAAGCGCAGTCGCACCGGACCTCATCGGAGTCGCGCCGGAAATCCCGGTCGCAGAGTCGGCGACGACGGCGGACAGACCCAATGCCTTGGTGGTGCCGCTGATCGGCACCGGGGCGCCGGCCCAGCGCGGCAAGGTGGTTGGCCTCGTCGCGTTTCTGCGCGATTGCGCGGGTCGTGCGTACTACTCGGCTGTGGACGATCTGGTAGCACGCGGCGGCGTCTCTGCGCAGACCTTCCCTCCGGTGACCCAGGCTGCGGCCGCGCAGCAATTGGGCACCGCTTCGCCTCAATTGGTCTACAAAGACGATCCGTTCAGTCCGGAATGGCGCAACGGGTCGACCGGGGCCTCGATTCCGGCGGTCAGTCAACAGTAGTCCGGGGGCTTGCCGGGGGTGTCCCCCGCGTGTCCTTCTTATACTCGAAGGCCCCCATGGACAAGACCTTCGATCCAAAGATCGTCGAACCGCGCTGGCAGCAGCGCTGGGGCGAGCTGCAAGTCGGACACGCTGATGTCGGCAGCTCCCGCCCGCCGTTTGTGATCGCGCTGCCGCCACCGAACATCACCGGCGCGCTGCACATGGGACACGCCTGCGGCTTTTCGATTCAAGACACGCTGTGCCGTCATCATCGAATGCGCGGATACGAGGTCGAATGGTGCCCAGGCACGGATCACGCGGCCATCGCAACCCAAAACGTGATCGAACGGCAGCTCGCGGAGGAGGGTACGACCAAGGAGCAGCTGGGTCGGGAGCGTTTTCAGGAGCGCGTGCAGAAGTGGTACGCGGAGTACGGCGGGCGCATCTTCGACC